>Ga0116149_1005525_pt1 | contig 11799 bp, 9 predicted proteins | sample AD_UKC057_MetaG_FD_89787 | JGI IMG/M metagenome (GOLD analysis project Ga0116149, IMG submission 89787) | Active sludge microbial communities of municipal wastewater-treating anaerobic digesters from USA - AD_UKC057_MetaG | ecosystem: Engineered > Bioreactor > Anaerobic > Digestate | place: USA...
AAGAGTAGCGATGCTTTACGGATGGTTTACAAGAATTATGAATCGCCCAAAAAAGTAAATGCTGTTGCCCTGGGGAAGTAAGTAAGACATCTTGACACTTTCACGAACCAATGGTATAATTAAGGCAAAACTTCACGATGACTGCATCTGTGAGGTTTTGCCTTAAATCTATTTTAATGTATAAAGGAGCTTATCATGAGTGACATCAATGTAAAAAAGAAGCGCAGATGGCCTGTGGTACTGGCAGTTATTCTGCTTATAATCTGTATGCTGGGAGGATTCATCGCCGTCAACGCTGCCAGGAACAAGAAAGTCATGAACGACACAGTTGATCAGGCGCTGGAAATTCTTTCACAGAATGCAAAAGTTACTCCTGTTGATCCGGGAGAGTACAGGCAGATCAAGGTCTACGGCCTGATGAAGTTCAATGTTTCACAGTACGATGTAGAGAATATCGGCAATCTTTCGGTAATGACAGTGAATATGGGTTTCATGCAGATGTCTTCATTTGTACTTAGTCCCTACGAAAAGAATATGCCCCTGCTGTCCATGGACTTCATGTACATCTTCGGCAACAGAAAAGCCTATGCTGAATTCTACGATCTTGTAGCTGATCCGTCTTCTGCCGAGTATCAGTCGGTTCTCGACAGCATCAGACAGTTTGAAGGCAAATACAGCGGCCTTGAGACTGTCGAGACTTCACCGGCATGGTACGATGACTACACCGCAATCGCACTCCACAAGGCCGGCAAGAGAAGCGACGACGCTAAAATAAACGATATGTTCTGCGACGCCGTAAGATGCTATATGGAAACAGCCGAAACGCTTCCTCTCCTCAGCGACGAGGAAAAAGCCGTAAAGCTTGAACTGACTCAGGAATACTGTGACGGCCTCATCGAAAAGGGCGGAGTTTCCACAGACGTGTTCAAAAAGGAACTGGGCGAAGAAACTACAAGAGACTTCTTCAACAAGGTATTCTTCGGCACAGAACGTTACCGCAAATGATCATGAAAAAAGAGTAAGAACCTCGGTACTCTTACAGAAGCTTTATATGTATTTATCGGGGAATAACTTTCTGAGTAAAGTTTTCCCTCAATAGATTCGTATAAAAACTTCTGTAAGAGTACCGAGGTTATCTTTACATTTCTGTGATGATATCCATGCATATTTCGATGGCTTTTTCTCTGGATGAGACACCGAAGCTGCGGCGGTCGTAGTTTCTGACGTCAGCAAGGGAATCGGCTGTGAAGAAAAGCTGTGCGAACTCCGCACCACGGAATCGGGCACAGGCTGCCATTGCCGAACATTCCATATCTACAGTCTCACAGCCCTCATTCCGTCGGTATTCCACCATTGCCGCAGTTTCACGTCCGATGCAGTCGGTAGTCCAGGTGGTGCATCTGCGGTAGTGGATACTTCTTTTGTCAAGCTGACTGCAAAGCTTTTCCGTGAACTCGTGGTCAAGGTCGATGAAGCGTGACTTCGGGATGTACTGATAGGAAACGCCCTCTGCACGAAGCGCTCTGGTTGGCACGATAAAGCTGTTCTCGGGAATATCCGCAAGGACGCCGCACGAACCTGTGGCAAGTACTTTTTTTACGCCGAGAGCAAGCAGCATCTCAAGACTTTGTATAGCCGCCGCTGCTCCCATAGGAGCCTGCATGAGGCAGATCTCCTGCCCGTTTCGTTCTATTATATAGATATTGTAATCCCTTGTGATGGTCTCAAAAACGGTTGCGATACGTGCATTATTTGCTTCGGCATATGTGTCAGTGCTTGTGCCGGTAAAGGCGAAAACCGCCTTCTCGGGGAGCTTTACTCCGCTGATTTTCAGCTTTACGATAGTGACCGGGTCGCTGTCGTATTCAAGTACGGGAAGTTCATTTTTTGCTATCGTCATATTTCCTCCTGATGGATTCCGGAATTGGCAAGTCGTGGTTCTTTTTGTATGCAACGGTTCTTTTGAGAAGCTCTTCGTAGTATTCACCCCACTTCACGGCAAGATAATTTTTTTCTTCTTTATCTTCTTTAACGAATGCCTCAAGCTCTCGTTTGATTATAAAGTCATTGAAATCTCTGAATCCCGAAAGCCAGACAAGCGTCGGCATATTCAGAAATGCACCTGCGGTATTGGGAAGTTTTTCATAAACCTTGCTTATGAATTCAGCAGTGATATTATCATGATCTTTGCTGATGGAGTAAAATTCAGCGATATCGCACAGCAGCATATCAAGGCGGTCATCGTTTCCGAGACTGCGTCTTGCCTGATTTATGGACCATGTCCTTGACGGCCAAACAAGACAGTTTTTCATGCCCATGCGGAACAGGATGTACAGATCTTTCTCCGATACGCCGTCGCTCGTGCATTTTTTCAGTTTTTTTGCGGAAATAAGTCCATCCGATGTCATGCCTACCTTTATCTCCGCATTTTTTCTCCATTTTTGGAAATGAGGATCTTCGGCACGACAACAATGGAATGATACGTGCTGTAATCGGGATCTTTATATTTCTCGGATTTAACGAATTTTCCGCTTTTATCGAAACAGTTATTCAGATTGTATTCAACATCTTCGTCATAATTTCTTATGCTCATACTGATATCTCCGTAAAAAATATATATTGGAATTATAGCACAGCGGCACTCAAAAGTCAATGGACAGAGATGTACTGACCAATTCTTGCCAAAAGCAGAAAAATACAGCTCAGAAACAACGCAATATCTGCGAATTACTGCTGTCTGTCATCATGCACAAATTGGTATTATCCGAAAAATCACAAAAAACAAAACCTGACGAATTTTCCAAAAATTCGTTGACATCTATGTTCAAATATGTTACTATTGAATTAATAAGAGGATGGAACATCAGGTTCCTTCTTCTCGTTAATGACAGGAGGTAATGATCATGAAGAATTTCAATTGTATCAAGGCTTTGCTGACTGCTGTTATCTCAGGTGCAGCTCTTATGGCAATGCCGACAGCTATGGCTTCCGCTGACAGCGAAACTGACGTTTCTGAAAAGGACAAAGTAGATTTTGTCACACAGTTCGGTGATGTTAATTTTGACAGCTCGGTAAATGTTTCGGATGCGGTTCAGATGCGCCGTTTCCTGCTGGGAAGCAGCGAGGAACTGGGAAACTGGAAAAATGCTGATCTGGATGCGGACGAAGATATTGACGTTTTCGATTATATCCTCCTCGGCAAACAGTTGACAGGTAAAGCTCCTGCAAACAGCGGCTCTCTCAGGCTGAAAGTTGTTGATATGATGAGCGGCGAGCCTCTTGAATCCGTTGATGTTGAGCTTTTCGGATTATGCGATGACTACTGCTATGATGTAGGCAGATGGACTTATACTCCAGAGGATGACACCTGCTTCACAGGCCTTCCTACCGATGGAAGGTACACTTATATGGTGAATCTGGATAATCTTCCACGCGGCTACGGCAATGGCTGGAGAAACTGGGATCAGCAGCTTTTCTTCAGCTACGACGGTGTTACCGATAAGGAAGTGACAGTTCGTGTGCTTGCTGACAAGAGCGAGAGAAATGTCAATATGGATATGTATAACTGGTCGATAGGTCTGCATCAGACCTACTACGGCACTGTATGCATCACCGATAAGGACGGCGAGGTCTATTATCCTCAGCTCAGAAATGAGGAGTTCGCACTTCCCGACGGCGAGTATCATGCCGAGTTCAACGGCTTTGATTATCCTGTAACGCTTATCGATCCCGAAAGCGATTTCGGCAAGCATATGAAAGAGGTTTATCCTGATGTTGAATTTACCGACAAGTCAAACGGATTTGACTTCACAGTAAAGGACGGCAAGGCTGACAAGGACCTCAGTTTCGACTTCGGCCCTCTGCCCGGCAAGAGCAATTACATTACAGTAAACTGTATAGATATTTCAACAGGCAAACCGCTTCCCGGCGTTGAGATGTCAGTTATCGAATGCCCTGACACTTATGCAAAAACGATCGCAAAGTGGACTTCCGATGAGACCGGTACTGTAAAATTCGACGGCCTGACCATGACAGGAAGCAATGCTTATAAGCTTCAGCTTGACAAGGTCCCCGAGGGCTATGTCGGCGGATTTGATGAGTACTATCACTGGGGCTATGTCTATGAATACGAGGGTGAGGCAAATCTTTACTTCTCGCCTGTCACAGAGGAGAAAAACGTTTCTGCTGACGTTCTCAGTATTTACGATAAATCAGTGATGAATGATCTCTGCACTTACGATGTTTATAAGGAAGCAGGCGAGAACTTCAAACTTGATCACATCTACACAAATGTGAAGCCGGGAGAGAAGATCGCTCTTCAGGACGGAGATTATTTCGCAGTTCTCGATCTCAGAAAGTTAAGAGAAAAGGGCTATGACGGTATTCTTCTCTATACCGAAAGAGGCAAGGCTGTTGCAGGCGATATCAAACCTGATGAGTATATGATGGATACAGCAATGCTGAAGTTCACAGTCAAAGACGGCAAGCCCGACAGAGACCTGTATTTCTATATCAAGGAATACGATGAACATGACTATGATCCCGAAGAAACAGAACATGATGACGAGATAAAGTTTATCAACGACTTTATCGAAGCTAAGGATGAAGAATGATCATATAAATAGTCATAAATTATAAATGAGATCATAAAAAGAGAAAAAGCTCTAACCGCTGTACTCTTACAGAAGTTTTTGCACTTGTCTATCGAGGGGGAATCTTTCCTCAGAAAGGTTCTTCCCTGATAAATGCGTAAAAAGCTTCTGTAAGAGTACAGCGGTTATAATTTACGCTAAAAATTTTCTTTATTTTGTCCACCTAAAAGTCGTTTTGTGAATTGATTTGTTGCAATCTCTATAGTAAAATATAGTTGAAGTGTAAACGATTAGTCACTAATGATGGCGTATTTCACAATCACAGCCTCCGCCGAATGTGCATTCTGCCTATAGTGACAACAAAATGACAGATGAAAGGTGGTTTTTATGAAGCTAAGAAAAGTATTCTACTCCTCCGCAGCTGTGCTACTCTCAGCAGCTATGGCAGCTGTTCCGTGTGATCTCTCAGCTGTTGTTTCAGCCGAGGGAGACGGAACGGCGTTCTACGTTTCCCCTGACGGCAGCGATACAAACGACGGCTCTCTGGCGCATCCTTTTGCGACCCTGACGGCTGCCCGTGACGCTGTAAGAAAGATAAACGGCAATATGTCCTCTGATATTACCGTCTATCTCCGTGGCGGCGACTACAGGATCACCGAACCTATAGTTTTCGATACCCGTGACTCCGCAACCAACGGCTGCCATATCAACTACACCGCCTATGAGGACGAAATCCCCGTCATAAACGGCGCACAGCAGGTCACAGGCTGGACCAAATTCAACGACAAGCTTTACTCCGCCACCCTCGACAGAGACTACAAACTCCGCAACCTCTACGTCAACGACAAACGTGCAAATATGGGCAGCGTAACTGTTGGCTCCAAGGGCGGTTGGGGTGAGTACAAAGTCACCGCAGGTCAGGCTGACTGGGCATGGGATTCAGGCACGGCAAAGGACGGCATTTCTTACAATGCAGGCGATATCCCACGTATACCCTCAAATTTCGACGACCTGGAGATAATCAACGGCACAACATGGAACGAAAACATCGTTTGTACCCGTGATATCAAAGTGGACGGGAACTCCCTCATCATGCTTCTCCAGCAGCCCTACGGTGCTATAGCACAGACTCCCGGATGGGGCGCCGGATTCAACACAGGCGGCACACATACCATTTACAATTCCCTCTCATTCGTGGACAGTCCCGGAGAATTCTACTTTGACAAGACCGACAAGAAGCTGTACTACTACCCGAGAAACGGCGAAGATATGTCCTCTGCGGACGTTGAAGCGCCTGTGGCTGAACAGCTTATAGTTGTCGAAGGCAAGGACACTTCCGACCGTGTTGAGAATATCTCATTCAGCGGCATCACCTTTGCTAATACCGAATATCAGCTCACCAACGTTGCAGGTTCTCACGGAAAGACCACCTGTCAGGCCGCCCAGACCTACACGGCATATGCGGATTCCAACTGGCATAAGCGCAAATATGAAATGGCCGACACTCTCCCTGCCGCTGTTCATATCACCAACAGCAAGGATATCTCAGTTACAGGATGCGTTATCATGCATACAGGCGCTGACGGTCTTTCCATGTGCAACGATGTTATCGATTCCGAGATAAAGGGCAATTATATCACCGATATCACTTCAAGCGGTATCACAATAGGCCACCCTCAGCATATCTATATCGGCGACGCTTCATGGGACAATCACGAGAAATTCCCGAAAGGCGTTGAAGGTATCTGCAAAAACGACATCGTTTCCGACAATATGCTTTACGATATCAGCGTAGTTCACGGTTTCGGAGGCTGTGCAGCTATAACCTCCTACTACGTTGACACTGTGAAGATCCTCAACAACACTATCAGAAAGACTGCATACAACGGCATACATCTTGGCTGGGGCTGGTGCAACTTCAAGGACTCCACCACCTGCCGCAATAATATGATATGCTATAACCGTGTCATCGACAGCCTTAACCGTCTCCACGACAGCGGCGGTATCTACACCATCGGCCAGATGGAAGGCACGGTCATCAACGAAAACTACATCCAGGGCATCCCTGCAGCAGGTTCATTCCAGCCGACTTACGGCCTCCACAACGATGAAGGAACTGCCTATATCGAGGAAAATGACAATGTTCTTGAGATAAGCCCCAATGTTACCTACACTATCAACTGCGAGGACTACGGTCAGAAGCACCACCTCAAGATAAAGCGCACCTACGCTACAGTAAAGAAAATGGGCAAGAATCCTCCTGACAGCGATATCGACGACCCCATCGTGGTATCCGATAATGTCTGGGACCTCCCGCAGTACAAAGTCTGCGTAAACTCAGGCGTATCCGATGAATACCGCAGTCTTGTTCCGAATTACGTGATCTCAGAAGCGGATTTTGTATTCCCTGCAAGCTGCAGGACCACCTGTTCAAGCAGTCTGCCTATCCGCAAAGGTGACGGCATAGTATGGATAGCACCTGACGGTACAGACACATTCAAGGCAGGCGCTGACATGACAAGAGCATCAGCAAATGCCACATCCATCCGCACTCCTTCAAAGGAAGGCGAATACAGGATATACGTCACCGACAAGAGCGGCAGGATACTGAGCAAATCAGGACATATCCTCCGTCTCAGCGGCTCTGGCGGAAGTACGGATGATATCATCGAAGCTGAGAAGTATAACGATCAGAAAGGCATTCAGACCGAGAATTGCAGCGAAGGCGGAAGCGATGTTGCATACATTGAAAACGGTGACTACATCGGCTTTAAGAATATCGACTTCGGCAGCGGAACTGATTCCATCAGCTTCAGGATCGGCTCTAACGGTGCAGAGGCATCCATCGAGGTAAGACTTGGTGCTGCTGACGGAAAACTCATCGGTACTCTCCCTGTAAAGAGTACAGGCGGCTGGCAGACTTGGAACACCCAGACCTGCGCTATCGGGAATACCTCCGGCAGGAACGACGTGTATTTCGTGTTCAAGGGCGGCGACGGCTACCTTTTCAACATCAACTGGTGGAAGCCCGACAAACCGTCCGAACCCATTATATACGGCGACCTTGACGGCGACGGCGAGGTTGACGTATTCGATCTCATCCTCATGAGAAAAGCTGTAGAAAACGGCAATACAGAGCGTTTTGAAGCGGCTGACCTCAACTGCGACGGCGTGATTGACTCCGATGATCTCACATATCACAGCGAGTATCTCCACGGCATACGCAAAACTCTCCCGGTTGAATAAACAACGCAATACTCCCCTTTAATAGATGTGCGAGCAGCCCTCTCAGACAGATTGTACCGTCTGAGAGGGCTGCGCCTTTGTGTTACTCCATTGCTTTATTTGCCGCCTGATACAGCTTCCATGCCGCAGTTTCGGGGCTCGCCTTATCATAAAGGACTTCGTTGCATTCCGCCATAAACACGTCTATAACGTCTGCATTTTCAAGGAAAGAATCCATACTCATCATACCGTCATTGGCATCCATTTTCTGTGAAGCCTCATACTGTATGCCTTCAAGCATCCCCTCTTCGTCCATGTATTTCTTCGCATCCGAACTGAGAGGGATTCCCTTTTCAACGCCCTGAAGCAAAGCCATCTCCCTGCTGTTTACGAGAAAATCCACCAGCATAGCCGCTTCTCTCGGCTGTTCGGTATTCTTGCTGACTGCGTAAAGCTGGGCAGGTTTAGCGTACCATCCCTCTCCGCTTTTCTCAGGATCAAAGTTGGGATAATCACCGATGACTATGTTGTCACCGGCTTCTATAGGCTGTGAGAAATAGTTTGCAGCGTCACTCACCCACGCAATAGCACCTGCATATTTACTGCTATCTATTTCGGTGCGGACGAAGTATTCCACCTGCGGGATAACTTTTGCCTCAACCATTTCACGGTATTCCTCCAGCATTACCTGAAAATCATCAGCCTCAAACCTGAGACTGCCGTCATCATTGAGGAGAGTTTTGCCGTTTTTCTGTTCCGCATAAGCCAGCAGAAACAGCCATATCGACTTCTGTGCGCCTGCCATCGGATAAACTCCGTCCTTCTGCATCACCTTTGCGGCTGCGAAATAATCATCCCATGTTTTGGGCGCATCCAGTCCGTATTTCTCATACAGCGTCTGATTGATATAGATAGTCTCGGTATTCATCGCAATGGGCACCGCATTGAGTACGCCGTTCATTCTGCCGTACTCCAGATATTCATCGGAAAAAGTGGAAAGGTCCAGTACATCGGTCTGCTTTTCAAGGTCGTAGTAGCCCTTTCCGTCGGGAGAATGGTCTGACAGCCAGCCAAAATTGATCTGCATCACATCGGCCTCGGTATTTGAAACCATTCTGACATGGCTTCTCGCTTCATATCCCGACCACTCGGAATAGCTGCACTCCACCTTGATATCGGGATGAAGCTCCTCAAATTTCCTTACAGCCTCAAGAGTATACTCATTTCTGGTGTCATTTCCCCACCATGAAAAGGATATCTGAGTCTGCTGATGGTGTTCGGTGACTACCTTTTTCCTCCGCATCCCGTAAATGAAGCGGATATCAAAGCTGATGAAAGAAGTACAGCTATACAGCGTCTTAGCTTTTTCATTCTGTATCCGCCTCCTCCTTGTCGCTGAAGAATGTGAAAATATCCTTGCCTCTGTGCTTCGACAGGTAAAGCGCCTCATCAGCAGCAGAATAAAGCTCCGAAAAGTTTCTGCCATCCAATGAAAACATGGCTATACCGATGCTGCATGAGATCTTGTAGTCCATATTTTCGCCTGTGTAGTATCTGTGGAACTCATCCTGGAGTATAGTGCATTTCTCCTCGATAAGCGCCTTGTATTCCTCATAAGGACGCTGATCGATATTCATCATAACGCAGAATTCATCGCCGCCGATACGTCCGATAAGGTCTTTATTGGAGAACACCTCAGTCAGTGTGCGTCCTATCCTTGCCAGTACCTGATCGCCGTATGCATGGCCGAGAGTATCGTTTACCCCTTTGAAGTTATCCACATCAAGCAGGATTATGGCATGATTGTCTTTCTCATCCGAATCCCTGAGTATCTTCTCAGCGTTATCCTCAAAGGTCTTCTTGTTGAGAAGTCCCGTCAGCTGGTCTGTATTTGCCTTGGTATCAAGGTTATGCACCATATTTGTGATAACATCCGTCAGTTTGATGGAAAGCACCATACCGAGGATTATAGCCAGTGCTGAGGCAATTATCGCCGTCAGCATGATATGGGTGCGCATCACGTTCTTTTCTTTCAGAATTATCCTTGTGGGGATCGAACATATTATGTACCAGTTGTCCTCGCCTGTCGAAACAGTAACAAGGTATTCATTATCGAGGATGGTGACAGCCTTCTTGCCTTCCACACGCTCTTTTATTTCCTCAGGCAGTTTCTCGCCCGGCACTTCCATTTTGTCGGAAGAATAGATCAGCCCGTAATCATTATCTGTGAGCCTTATGACCATATCCGCCAGATTTTCGGGATTATCGAATACCTTTTCCAGCTCTGAGGCGTAGAAGGAAATGATAAGGACAGCGTTTTCATGTATCTCCTTGACATAGTAGATACGCTTGAAATTCTGTCCGTAGCCTGCCGCCCAGCCGTCATTTGTACGCTGACGGTTTATCATAGAGTGAAGGTCCTCATACATCCTGTCACCGAAAAGACTGATAGTACCGTTTGATATCTTGCCGATAAAGTGATTGTTGCGGTAGACGATACCGTAATCGACGAAATTTTCCATGATGCAAAGGCTGTACAGCTTGTCGGAGATCGCCTTTTCCGTAACGAGAGCATCATATTCATCGTTTGACGGGTCTGTAGCGTCATAGGTATAGGATTCTTCCACAGCAAACGCCAGATTTCCGATAGTCTCCATGCGGGACATAAAGCTTTCCAGATTCAGCTTCATCTGTACATTAAGAGAGGAAGTGAGATCTGCGACTTTGTTTTTGAGAACTGTATCCGTTCTGTGTATGGCAAGAAGCGATACAATAATGATCGAACAAAAAGCGATAACTGCAAAACCGGCTATAAGAAAAAAATTCAGTTGTTTCATTCGTTTTAGGTTGTCTGATCCGTCAGATGCTTTATCTTTTGGCATATTTGATATCCCCCCTCAATCAAATAGTTAACTCTCTTAACTTTTTCTTCTCTTTACTTGGCATAATAATACTTTATATAATTTTACCATATTTCACAATAAATTTCAAGGTTCATTCTATAATATTTTGTGAATATTTAATGTATAACTAAAAATAATCAGACATGAAACCAACGGCGTTCCTCTTTACCACATCCATTACGATGATCTGAAAGAGTACCGCTGCTGCTCTCATGCCTGTTTTATCACGAAGCGAACTGACTGTTGTAGAGCTGTGAATAGAATCCGCCCAGAGCCATAAGCTGGCTGTGACTGCCCTGCTCCACGATATTTCCGCTCTTCATTACAAGAATGGTATCCGCAGTCTTTATGGTAGAAAGGCGGTGAGCGATAACGAAGCTGGTCCTGCCCTCCATAAGCTTGACGAATGCCTTCTGTATCCTATGTTCGGTGCGGAGATCGATGGAGCTTGTAGCCTCGTCAAGTATCAGCATAGGCGGATCCATCAGCATTATCCTTGCTATGCAGATAAGCTGTTTCTGTCCCTGCGAAAGTCCGCTGTTCTCGCTGATTATAGTATCATACCCCTGGGGCAGACGCTTGATGAATCCGTGAGCGTAGACTGCCTTGGCCGCTTCAATTATCTGTTCACGGCTTGCATCAGGAACCCCGTAAGCGATATTCTCGGCAACAGTTCCCGTGAACACCCCATGTTTCCTGCAAAACCATGCCGAAACTGCTTCGGAGGCTGTTCCTGGTGATGTCGTTGATATTTCTGCCGGAAATCTCTATTTTTCCGCTGTCGATATCATAGAATCTCAGGAGAAGATTGATTATGGTGGATTTGCCGCATCCCGTAGGGCCGACTATCGCCACTCTCATACCGCTCTTTACATCGAGGGAGAAATGCTGTATCAGCTTTGTATCGGGAGTATATGAGAAGCACACATCCGAGAATCTGAGATCGCCTGTGCAGTCGGTCAGCACTTCCTTACCGGAGTCATCGGGAATTTCTTCCTCGTCCAGAACATCGAACACTCTCTGCGCTGAAGCCACAGCATTCTGTAATTCGGCAAAAACGCCCGATATTTCGTTGAAAG
>Ga0116149_1005530_pt1 | contig 11787 bp, 10 predicted proteins | sample AD_UKC057_MetaG_FD_89787 | JGI IMG/M metagenome (GOLD analysis project Ga0116149, IMG submission 89787) | Active sludge microbial communities of municipal wastewater-treating anaerobic digesters from USA - AD_UKC057_MetaG | ecosystem: Engineered > Bioreactor > Anaerobic > Digestate | place: USA...
CTTTTAATCTGGATGCTTTTTCAATCGAAAGAAGCATTTCCTGCGCTTCCTTTTCATTTTCAATCATAGACCGGGTTTTGTTAATGACATACAACATGTCATATTGCTTATCTTTTATATTTTTTATAAACTGACCCATCACAGTAGCTCCAGCATCATCTCCACCCATATCGAATATGGAATACCCGTCTGTTTCAAATGCTGAATACATAGATGCAGGTATTGCAGGAGCATCCAGATTTGTATTGGCATAAACAGGGGATATTACTTTTATTCCAACTGATTGAAGCATTTCAGCATGATCTGATGAACGAAAGTAAGGATTTACAATATCCATATCTGTTAAAGTCACAGCATGTCCTTGTCGTCTTAAATCCATAGCTAGATTTACAGCGAAATTTGTCTTTCCGCTTCCATAATGACCGCATATGATTACTATTTTTTCTAACTTTTTCATTCAAACCACGCTAAAAATTATTTATTCTGTAGTATATCATTAAATGAGCCTAAAGCAAACACAAAACCGTAGAAAAACCTGTATGGGGATATTTTTATTGCGTTTATTGGTATAAGTATGTAAAATGTATGTTAATTATGAACGGAGGACTCATTATGGAACCTAAGATATCTGAAATAGCTCAAAGAATCAGAACGCTCAGGGAAATATTCTCATTTACAGCAGAAGAAATGGCCCTTGCAACTAATGTTACTGTTGAAGAATATATAAAACTTGAAAACGGGCAACAATCCGACTATTCCTTTACTTTTCTTTATAGATGTGCGGAAAAATTCAATGTTGACATAGTGGAGATCCTGACAGGTGAAAATCCGCATCTTGCCAAGTATGCGATAATACGACAGGGTAAAGGGTTGCCAATTAAAAGAAGAGAGCATTTTTCATATAATCATCTTGCTCCTAATTTTAAGAACAAGACTGCAGAACCTTTCTTGGTAAGAGCGCCTTACAGCCAAGAAGAACAGGAACTGCCGATAAAGATGAACCATCATGCGGGACAGGAATTTGACTATATCATTCAGGGAACTTTGAAATTCAAGCATGGGGATCATGAAGAGATGCTTTATGCGGGAGACTCTGTTTATTATGATTCAGGAGTAGACCACGGCATGATAGCCACTTTAGGTGATGAATGTATTTTTTTGGCTATAGTTATGAAGGATGTTAATAAGGAGCAGGTATGAGGAATATAAATCTAAGATATGTAGAAGAGACATATGATGACAATAAAGTGCTGACAAGTTACAAGCTTAAATATCCTGACAGCTATAATTTCGGATATGATGTTGTGGATGATATAGCAAAAAATGATCCTGACAGAATTGCTTTGGTATGGTGTAATCCAAGAAATGAAGAGAGAATTTATACATTTTCCGATATGAAAAAGCTGTCAGATAAGACGGCGAACTATTTAAAATCACTTGGAATAGGAAAAGGTGATAAGGTTATAGTCATATTGAAACGTCATTACCAGTTCTGGTATACTGCAGTAGCTCTTCATAAGCTTGGTGCTATAATGGTTCCGGTCACTTTTATGATTACTGCGCATGATGCGGAGTACAGAATAAATGCGGCTTCAGTAAAAGCTGTCATTTGTACAGCTGAAGGGCAGGCTGCCCAGTCAGTAGATGATGTTTTGAGCAAATGTCCCAGTCTTACAATCCGTTCGATGGTATACGGGCACAAAGAAGGATGGGATGATTTCGATAAGGGAGTTGAGCAGGCTGACGAGTCTTTTGAAAAAGTGGAAACACATGTAAAAGAACCTTTGTTGATGTATTTCTCTTCTGGAACATCTGGTTATCCTAAAATGGTACTTCATAATCATGCATATTCATTAGCTCATCTTTTCACTGCAAAGCACTGGCACAATGTAAATCCTGATGGTCTTCATCTGACTATAGCGGATACCGGTTGGGGAAAAGCAGTTTGGGGTAAACTATATGGCCAGTGGCTGATGGAAGCAGGAGTTTTCGCATTTGATTATGATAAATTTGATGCTTCTGAAATATTATCATTGATACCAAAGTATAAGATAACGACTTTATGCTGCCCTCCTACTATGTTCAGGTATTTTATAAAAGAAGGATTAGAGAAATTCGACCTTTCCACACTCACATATGCCACTACCGCAGGCGAAGCTTTGAATCCTGACGTATTCGAGACATGGTATAAAGTGACAGGACTCAAGCTTATGGAAGGATTTGGGCAGACTGAAACGACTTTGACAGTATGTAATATTGTCAACATGATACCAAAGCCAGGATCTATAGGAAAACCATCTTTGCAGTATGAGGTTGATCTTTTGGATCCTGAAGGAAATATATGTCCGACAGGAGTGACAGGAGAAATATGCATAAAAACCAACCCTTATCCGGACGGGCTTATGGACTGTTATTACAGAAATCAGGAAATGACTGACTGTGCGATTTTTAATGGATATTACCATACTGGTGATACCGCATGGAAGGATGAGGACGGATATTTTTGGTATGTCGGTAGAAATGATGACATTATTAAGTCATCTGGTTACAGGATAGGCCCATTCGAGATAGAAAGCGTCCTTAACAGCCATCCCAAAGTATTAGAAAGCGCAGTAACAGGCGTGCCTGATGAAATTAGAGGCCAGGTTGTAAAAGCTACAATAGTGCTTGCCAAAGATCAAAATCCATCAGATGAGCTTGTAAAGGAGCTTCAGGATTATGTTAAACATGAGACAGCACCTTACAAGTATCCGAGAATAATTGAATTTGTCGATCAGCTGCCTAAAACCATTAACGGAAAAATCCGTAGAGCTGCTATTAGGCAACAGGACAATAAATAGAAAAATATGATATATTACGTGAAAAATATATTTTTTCAATTAATATTATTGTTTAAACGAAAAATATAATATAATATAGTGTGAGCAATTAAAAAATTGTAAAAAAGCATATTTAAAATAAAGGGAGTCAGAAATGAAGAAAAACAGAGTAGTAAAAATTTTAACATTGGTATTAGCAATAGTAATGGTTCTGTCATTAGCAGGATGCGGACCAAAAGGTAAAGTAAGAGATGTAGTGGAACTTTTTGTTGAAAGAGCAAATGCTTTAGATTATCAGGGTATGTTTGATATTATGGCATCTGACACAGTAAAGGAAATCAGAGGAAATAAATCCTTGTCAGATTTTCTTGCTGAAAAAACATCAGAAGAGATAGCTGCTGCTATTATAAAACAGATACTTCCAATGGGAGTTAGCGATCCGGTAAAGTTCTTACAGACACTCACTATTGATTATGAAGGTGCAGACATCAGAGAAGATTTTTCTTCCTTATATGCTGTAGTAACATTTGAATCAGATGGACAGACAATTACAAAGGATGCAGTTTTCAACATGTTAAGAAAGAATGTATCTGAACCTTGGACACTAAGAGATATAGCTCTGTAATAGTGAAAAACAATAAATAATGAAAAGGAAAGCCTTGGTGCTTTCTTTTTTTTATGGAAAGAAAGCATATCTTTTGATATACTGTTAAGCAAGGAGGGTATGATATGAGGACTTTTATTGCGATTAATTTCAATCAGGATGTGAAGAACCGTTTATTAAGTATAGAAAAAAGCTTGAAGAGCATGTCGGAAAAAGGCAGATTCACATCTAGGGATAATCTTCATATGACGCTGATTTTCCTTGGCGAAATTGCAGAGGACCGTGTAAAACTGGCACAGCTTTGCGTCAAGAACATAACAGCACCTAAGTTTTTGATGGTTGTCAACAGATTAGGAAGATTCAAAAGACCGGATGGTGATATATACTGGGTAGGCATAGAGACAAATACTATTCTGTCTTCTATATATAATCAGCTCTATAACAATCTTAGCTCCTATGATTTTTATATAAAAGACAGTGAATATGTACCTCATCTCACTCTTGCAAGGGATTATGTCATAAAAGATGAAGAAGCTTTGGAAAAGTATAAAGAAGAATTTGAAAAGATAAATATACAGGTGGAAAGCATTCAATTAATGAAATCTGAAATGATTGATAACAAGCTGACATATACTGTTTTATATACAAAAGACCTGGATACGATTTAATAGTTTTTAAAGAGCTGACGTAATATATAACAAAAGAGCATCGTTTGCCCGATGCTCTTTAAAATGGTTATTCTTCTATATTCTTATCTGTCAATCTTTACGGTTTTTTTCTGTTCAATCGATTTTTCAATAGCGTTCATTACTAGCACCGGCATTAAAAGCTCTTCTTCAGAAAGAGGGGATTTTCCTGTCCTTACCATTTTTACAAAATGATCGAATTCTGTTGTGAAGATACCAGACATATCCAGATATCTGACATCCACGTCATTTTCGCTGTATATTACAGAAATGTATTTTTTTGATGCTGCGAACTGCATAGTTATATCATACTTATCGTAATGGGCAATTGCCGTTATATGTCCGTTATTTATAAACGCAGAAACAGCTTTCATATCCATTCCATATACTGCAAGCGTCATTTCCACAAGATGTGATGCATAGAAATATAAACCTCCATATTCGCTTTCTGTAGAAGCAGGGAAGTTCATTACTCCGGAATAAATCTTTCCGAAAGCGTCATCCTCTACCATTTTTTTCAGCTCTAATATTTGAGGCGAGTATTTGCAGCCTGATCCGCCTGTAATAGGGACATGTTTTTCTTTTGCTGTCCTTAATATATTTCTTGCTTCTGCAGGATCAATAGTAAATGGTTTATCAATGAATGCAGGCTTACCTTTTTCAATAAAAGGAAGAGCACAGGATTCATGATATTTCCCATGCCTATTTGTAACTATCACACAGTCGACCATATCTATCATGTCAAGCGGGTCATCTACAATAACCGCTCCGGATATGTCGCATTTTTCTATGATTGCTTCTGAAGGCGCTTTTTCCAACGCATAAAAAGCAGTAATCCTGAAGTCTTTGTATTCCTCTTTAAAACAGATCTCTTTTGCAAAAGCAAGCGCATGAGAGTTTTCTGTTCCTAGCATCCCAACTCTAAACATTTTCAACCTCCTCTAATCTTTCTTGAAATATTCTGCTACTTTAACTATCGAATCTACCATATCCTGAATGTCCTGTTCGGTGTAGAATTCGTTTAGATTCATGCGTACAGCTGTATCTAGTATCTCTTCTGCAACTGGGCATAATCCTTTAGGATAGGATATGTCCTTTCCATAATACTTGGAATCGAACGGTGCATGTGTTCCTTGGTAACCTTCTTTATTCTGGAACATATCATAAAGATATACAACAGATGGGATATATCCTTGCTGACAACCTATGCCCTCAGCTTTTAAAGCTTCAGCAAATGTTTTTGTGTCTGTACCAACAATTTTTGGGTCTATCCTGAACATGTAAAACCAAAAACTGGATTCGTTTCCATTTTTAACTTCGTGCGGATATACTCCTTTAAGATGTTTTATTCCATTTGTTATCATCTGGCCATATCTTTTTCTTGTAGCGCATATTGCTTCAAGCTTATCTAGCTGTGCGATTCCGACAGCAGCTGTGAGCTCGTTCATTCTATAATTAGGGGCAAGATACTCAATCACTCTAAGAGCGCTTGGCCCTTTTGCAAATCTATTGTAGTTTTTGTCTGCAAACATAAAAGTTTTTACATACAGTTCAGGACGGTTAACTAGTACCATACCGCCATCTCCTGCGGATATGTGCTTGAAATCGTTAAGGCTGAAGCATCCCATATCTCCGATAGTACCCGCAAGACGTCCCTTGTATCTGCACATATAGCTTTGTGCGCAGTCTTCAACTACATATACATTATGCTTTTTAGCTATAGCCATTATTTCGTCCATTTCAGCAGGATTTCCTGCAAGATGGACTACAACTATTGCTTTTGTTTTTTCTGTAATACATTTTTCTATGCTTTTTGGATCCATATTGTACGTATGGGGATCAAGATCCGCAAATACCGGGATAGCATTCTGATACATAATCCCTATTATGCTTCCCATATCCGTGATAGGGGATGTGATTACCTCATCTCCTTCTGTCACTCCTAGAGCGCCTAAAGCCACATGAATAGCGGCAGTACCTGATGAAGCGGCAACACAGTTTTCCACACCGTACATTTTTGCGAATTTGGCGCATAGCGTCTTCACCTTGTTTCCTGACCAGTAGAATAAAGTATTCTGATCTAATGCTTCCTTAAGCTGAGCAAGTTCCTCTTCTCCAAATCTTTTTCCTGTACCATAAGGTATTTTTTTAACTTTCTCACCACCGTATAAGGCAAGTTCCTTCTTCATGTATTCCTCCTATAATAGTATCGATAAATAGTCCGTGATTTTCGGTATCTTTTTAATAACTGTCCTTGAGCCTATTCTTTCTGCTCCAGGCCTCTCGCTTGCATTGTCACAGTAATCGGTCCTGGTAAAGTCTACCTGTATTTCTATGGGTTCAGTAACTATGTATGGCTTAATTTTCCCGATTAGTGATATAGCTTTTTCAGTATTTTGTTCTATTTCCTTTTCGCATGTATCAAGGTCATAAGATTCTGCTTTATTCCTGCACAAAGCCTTTTTTACAGCAGTTGTCTGGATATTTCCAAAGAAATATCTAGCTTCGGCACATGCTGCTTCATCTCCTGATGCAAAAATAACAGGAACCCCATATGCTCCAAAGAATGCTCCTCCTTGCACAAGCTCCCCGCATCTGACAGAGTTTATATAATAGTTATACCAGCTTACAGAGGACTGGACATGGTCTAAAAAAGCATTCATAGTTCCGCTCATTGCATGAGTACCGACAAACATTAGAGCGTTGACTTTTTTATGCATATCCTGATTATATAGATCAATCAGGTTTATATTAACCGCTCTTTTATCCAGCATTCCTTCTATGAAATTTTTACCTTTTGCATGGCCGTCTGTAACAGTGACCGTATCTGCACCGCCATTAAAAGCGCCTTTGACCGCGGCATTGGTATCAATCATCAGTCTTTTTCTGGCATACTCATAACCTTCGGTGTTAAATTCCATCTGGTTTATATCTGTTACTCCGCTTATGCCTTCTAAATCTGTAATGATGTGTATATGCATAGTTTACTTCATACCTCTACTTTTTACATTATACCATAGGGATTATGTACATGAATACAAAACATATCTTGTATAATATATACATGGGCAAGAAAATGCATGCAAAAAAATTCATAAAGTTGCTTTCAATATGTATATGCCTATTCATATGTATGAATTATTCAGGCATATACGGATATCTAGCTATAAGAGCTGAGAAAGCTAGCGTGTCTGATTCAGATCATGTTAAAGGGATTTATGTAAAAGCAGATACCGCATCACAACAGCTGGATGAAGAAAATATAAAAAAGTACTCAGACTACATACAGGCTTTAAAAGAAGATAATGGTCTGCAGTTATCAACTGATGGTATTAATTCCTTTGAAAAAATTATAGGGCTTATAGATGCTACAAGATTGAATGCGGTAATAATAAATGTTAAGGATGATGGCGGAAATGTAACTATTCCTGCTGATTCGGAATATGTGACGCAGGCAGGCAGCTATAATTATCAGCTTACTAACATAAGCAAAACTATGGAGCAGCTTAAAAAGCATGGAATATATGTTATAGCGAGAATTGTGGTATTCAAAGATGATGTTTTAGCAAAAAACATTACCCACTCAATAAAATATGACGATGGAACTGTATGGAAGGATTATTCCGGTTCTGCTTGGGTGGATCCATATGATGAATGGGTACGCCAGTATAACATAGAGGTTGCTAAACAGGCAGCGATACTTGGTTTTGATGAGATACAGTTCGATTATATAAGATTTCCTGAAAAATTCTCGCAATATGACATTTCAAAAAAATACCTAGAAAACAAAATACGGCAGGATCAACTGATAAGGCAGTTTTTGAAGGATGCAAAGAACCAGTTAAAGCCATATGACGTGAAGATATCTGCTGATGTGTTCGGCTGTGTAGCATATCTTTGGGATGACCCTTTGAATGTAGACATAGGACAGGTATGGTACAACCTTACACAGCAAGTGGATTACATCAGCCCTATGGTATATCCAAGCCATTACAGAGGAACCACCTGGTATACCCAGAAAGACCCTAACAAGCATCCATATGAAGTAGTTAAAGGAGCGATAGAAGATTCATTAAGAATAAATTCTGCTTTTTCGGATAAGGCAGGCATAAGATTCTGGTTACAGGACTTTTCCATGTATGGGTATGAATACGGACCTCTTCAGATACTTGACCAGGTACAGGCATTACATGAAAAGGGAATAGACACATATATGTTTTGGAATAATAGGAACATATATGATCCTCTTAATTACCTGATCCTTGAAGATAAAAATCCAGCAGATACATCAATAAGCTATTATGTTTATGATATATATAAGAATACCCCACATGAAGCTGCAGAAAAATTTCTTTCTTCAGAAATTAACAAGGATATGTATCAAAATTTCATATTAAAATCGATAAAGACAAGACCGCAGGAGTATATGGATTATGCAAAAACTGTGCAATGGACAAATATAACAGATTATGAGCTTACCGGTTACAGAAGCAGTTTCAATACATCTCAAGTATTTTTTAATATAATTAATAAAGATAATCAGCAAAAGTGGGTATTGTTTATGGTTCTAGAACAAGGCTTATGGAAAGTGAATGGTTACTACTGTATTAAATAAGTATATTAAATATTTGTAACAATTAACATTTAATTCATAAGTATATGGTATAATCACTTTCCAAAGGAGAGTTGGGTTGGCTAAAGAAGAAAGAAAAGTCATTTCGAATAACAGAAAAGCCGGTTTTGACTATGAGCTCATAGAGTTTTACGAAGCCGGAATCGTGCTAACAGGTACTGAAGTGAAGTCTTTAAGAGCCGGCGCGGTGAATATGCGTGATTCTTATGGGTACATCAAGGATTACGAAGCATATGTATCGGGCATGCACATCTCTCACTACGAGAAGGGGAACATTAACAATGTTGATCCTGATCGTGAAAGGAAGCTTCTTATGCATAAGAGCGAGATTAGAAAACTGGTCTTGCTGATGCAACAGAAGGGATATACCCTGGTTCCAACAAAAATGTATTTTGTGAAGAACAAGGTAAAACTGGAACTGGCTTTGGCTAAAGGAAAGAAGAAATTCGATAAGAGGGATTCTATCAAGAAGAACGAAGCAGACAGGGAAATACAAAAGAGGATGAAGGAAAGCAATCATATGGGGGCGTAAAGGTTTCGACGGGATGATTGAATTACTGACGGCGTGCAGAGGATCCTCGTGGGCCTCTATAAAAAACGAGGGACTTAAATATAAACGCAAAAACAAATTTTGCACCTTTAGCAGCGTAAGCTAGCTAAACATCCCACCGGACATCACGGGGTCCGGACCGGGGTGTAATCTACCGTGAAAACCCGATAATCAAAGCTTTGAGATTAAAGGGTAACTATGAAGCTACCAATATCGGACCCGGCTTACAGGGGACTTTAGAGGGAATTTAAACAGTGAGCTACGCACGTAGAAGCCGGTATGGATATTGTTTCGGACGAGGGTTCGATTCCCTCCGCCTCCACCAAAAACAAACGTCAATATTGATACAATGTTGACTGACGGAAAAGTCCAGTATTACTGGGCTTTTCCGCATTTTAAGGGCAAAAACATGCCGCCTATCGAGGCGGCTTTTTTGCTTTTTTGAACCTATATCGTGAAAAGATGCACCCGCCGGTGCTTCACTTCCCTACCTTTCGTGAAAAGGTAAAGGAAACGTGAAAAGGTTTAGGGGTTCGTGAAAAGGTTCGGAGGTATCGTGAAAAGGTGCACACCCACACTGTACGAAAAATTCTTTTAAGTTTTTTTCAAAAGGCTTTGTGGAAAAAGCCGTTGCAGAATAGCCTTCGATGAAAGCAGAATTTGATAATGGATGAGAAACCCGCAGGATGGCGCTTTAAAAGCTCATCTTGCGGGTTTTTTATTATATGGGAGTATTGAGGGCTTCGACCCTTCACGGCTCTGGATTGGATTTTGTATGGCGCTCAAATATTCAATTTCTTTTATTTCGCGGCTTTAGGGCACACTGAGGGCACAAACTAATTATATAATGACCTCATAAAAAATAAAAGGAGGTCTTGATATGAAGTACACTACTCCACCTAAAGGTTTGCCCCAAAAATGTTTAAACCGTAAATCTCCTTACATGGCTGGAACCCGGATATGGTGCTCATTTTGCAAATATACAGGCGGTAATATATGTTCACCGGTATGTAAGCTTATTGGCAATAAAGATACGTAGAGTAGAAACATTGCAATATAATAGCCGTCTGCACACAGTTTACTATATTCCTTGTTTTTTTGGCATAATGCGTTCGGGTCTCTCAAGCGTATTATGTTATAGATTGACATTCATTGCAAAAAGTTTTACTGTCCGAATTTTCTTGCACTTAATAAGTGCCCCATTCGGCTAATTGAAGCAGGATAGGCACAATGATGCTACTCCCTTTCATCGTTAAAGTATACACCACTATATTGTTCACGATGCACAATTCCGGCTGCTGAATAGTCCCGCCTCCTTTGCGATTGGACATTTCGGCAGCCGGTCTTTTTATTTCCGTACTTTTCATGGGTTGCCTTAAATTAAAAAATTTAAGAATAGGTGACCATTATGATCTGCGCTATTTCCGTGGTGGACTGGTTCAACCCGTTTTTCAACCAGTGTTGTATGAGGCCGACGCTTCCATTTACAGCAAATATAAAATAAAACTCTTTTATATCGGCGTCCCCATTCTACTCGACTGATGGCTGTACCCCACATGGCTGGCATAAGGCTCGACGGGAACAATCAATGATTTATTGCCCTTTCTGAATTGCACCCCTACAAATGGGAAAGGCGTACTATATAGAAGCATCCGCAGTTGACTACTTAGCTATCACTGCGGATGTTTTTGTAAGCAATGAATCCGATGGGGTTGACAAAGGCAGCAAGTTCTGTTATAGTTTAGTACGTATGTACGAACTAAAAAATGCGGAGGTGCATCATGCAGCGAAAGACCGACAAAACAGGGCCATCCGAAAAAATTTTAAATACGGCATTCGAATGCCTTTCCACAAGGGGTTATGCCGCTGTGACAATGCGGAACATAGCTGATGAAGCCGGGGTCGCGCTGGGCCAGGTAACCTACTACTACAAAAGCAAAGAAAATCTGTTTCTTGAGGTCATCAATATGATGATTTACCAGTATTTAAGTGAAATTGAGCGGAAGCTGGAATCAGCTACGGGTAGGAAGCAAAAATTCGCTGCGCTTATGGCTTTTTTCAAAGAATTACTCAAAGACAATCCCAATCTATTCAAGCTGTTTATCGATTTTACTGCACAGGCGCTATGGGTACCGTCCTTCCGAGAAAAAGTAAACAGCCTGTTTGAGAGGCTGGCGGAGATTATTGAGAAAAACCTGACCTTGAATACGGATAATGACAATCGGAAGTCGGATTATTCTCCTCGAAACGTTGCGAAGCTGATCCTTGGTGCTTTTTATGGAACTTCAATTCAACTCATGCTGAGCTCCGACAATGATGTTTCCTTCGAATCCTTAAATCTGGCGGAAAGCTTAATAAATTAAAAAGGAGTGTGTATCATGTCAAACGCATTTGAAAAGTCAATCAACCTGGGGCTGGGACTTCTGCTGTATTCACGGGAAAAAGTAGAAGAGTTTGTGGAGGAACTGGTCGGCAAAGGCGAGGTATCGAAAAAA
>Ga0116149_1005536_pt1 | contig 11773 bp, 10 predicted proteins | sample AD_UKC057_MetaG_FD_89787 | JGI IMG/M metagenome (GOLD analysis project Ga0116149, IMG submission 89787) | Active sludge microbial communities of municipal wastewater-treating anaerobic digesters from USA - AD_UKC057_MetaG | ecosystem: Engineered > Bioreactor > Anaerobic > Digestate | place: USA...
CGCCCTCGGCTTCGACCGCCTTGTCATGCTCGCCGCCGCCGCCCCCACCATTCGCGACGTAATCGCGTTTCCGTGGGACCAGGCGTGATCAGCAGGACCGTCCTGGCGCTTGACACATTGTGATTAGGGTGCAACATTCCTGTGCGGGCAACTTTCAGACTGAACTCTACGGTGTGTTGAATACGGGATGATTCCATTTTAAGGTTTCGGCCTGTTCAGACTCTCGCTGGGAACCGTCACAGGTTGTCGCATTCTGGAATGCGCGACTTTTCGTACCGTCCCGCGGCCAGGGCGGCGCGCACGTCATAAATTGGAATATATGTGATGGCAAGGGGGTCTGCCTGGGCATCGTCGACGAATCCTGTCAGGTGGAACCTGTCGAGCCCATGCCCGATGCGGTCGAGCACGATGCCTCCGCTGACGCGGAACCGGTTGCCGATACGCTGTCCGAAGTCACGACCGATGTCCCCGATGACCAAGCCCGATACCGAAGCCTCCGATGGCGGCAGCGGCGGTTGCAGCACGAACGGCGGCACACCGGTTGGACCGACCGGCATCCTGCTCTTCCTGCTCCTGCTTGTCCTGCTGTCTAAACGCCTCGTCATTCCGAAAAATGCAGGCCGCCTTCGCTGACAACCAGATTTCGCAAAGGCTCCCGCGTGCTGCCGGTCAATGGCCCTTCCCGTAGGGGCGAACCGCCTCCGCCAAGGCTACGGCGTGTCAGGGATGACAATTCGCCCATGTCCCCCCGTAGGGGCGAATTACATTCGCCCATCCGGATCGTCCGCACGGACTCTGGACGCGGTAGCGCCTGGCCGGCGCGTTGGCGGGCAGCACAGTCTTCCGCATTCGCTCCAGACGTGGAGTCCCGCCTGTAACGCACCTCGCTGATCTCAGACCGAACCAGGCCCGCCATTTGGCGGGCCGTCCATCCAGAGCCCAGGGCGCAAGCCCTGGGATCGCGGCGCCCCTCCCTTGAGGCCGGCCCGCAGGGCCGCCCGTCCATCTAACATGATCTACCTCAACCACCTCACCCCACGATGCTCTCCCAAACAAAGTTGATTTTGCGGCATGAATCGTGCCGGTTCTATGAACAATATTCGATTTTAACTCTTGTTCTGTGATCACCAGGCATGGCAGCATTGTACTTGTACTGATTTTGTATCCGTTTCTGAGTGCCCTACTCCGTGTTACAGACGAACGATTCGGCAGTCAGAACACCAAAAGGAGTCAGCCATGGCGGAAGAAGCCACGATCCATCGTATCTATCAAGGTCGAGCAACTCATTTGTGGCGGCGTGTCAACCAGGAATGGGTTCAAACTGACTCCCAGATGGGCCTTGTATGGCTGCATCATGCTCTGTTTCAGTCGGCCGTGAATTATTACACTGTTGCGCTTGCAGCAATGGCCACCGACCCTGACTCGGCAGCCGGCAGATTGCGACAGCAAATGGCCAGTTGCTGGGATGACTACAGTATTGATGGTTGCCAACGACCTGGGTTACGAAAGAGTCTTCAACCTTTCATAGGAGATTTCTCGAGTCTGGACAAAGCCGCAAGTTTCATTCTGGACGGAATTGGGTGCCCAAGTGAGGTATTGCAGCGCGCGCTCGAATGCATCATCGGAAGCATTTCAGGCGATGGTGCTGTTCAGCAATCAAGTAAAGAGTATTTGCCGCGACTTACGAGTCCCAAGTTCAAAGGAAAGTATGGAAAGGACAAGGAACTCAAGGAGATTGCCTTTCATCGCCTGTCCGAACGCATCCACGCCGAGGACTCTGACTCCGAATGGTTAAACATTCTCACCTCTCTGCGGTTTGAATGGTTTGCAAATGCAGCCACAGGTGAACTGGTTGGACAAAAGTTGCGGGACAAACTCCGAGAAGCGGTCAAGTCAGTTGGCGAAGAAGATCCCGAGATCAAGAAGGAAGAAGACCGTTTAATGAGTCTTGTTGATTCGTTGCCTGATGTACCGGGCATTCCTGCTTATGCCGGGGGAAGCGTCAACAAAAAGCCGATTCAACAACGGTTCTTTCGGTTCCTCATAGTCTCGATGCTAGAGAAGTCTGAGCTTACATTCCGCTCACTTAAACGTTCGTTTCCTGTTCCCAAGAAGTCAAAGAAGCCTCGCATCAATTCCGCCGACGCACATTACGATGATGCCGATCCCGTGAAGTTGGCCCGAGGGTCGAGAGGATATATTTTCAAAGCCTTCACCAGTTTGCCGGCATGGAATGCATCACCTGTGAGGTCCGGAACCTACTCAAAATTCGACATACATGCGCTTGCCGAAGCCTTCAAAACACTCAACCAGTTCGCGAAAAAACAAGCCGAACGCGATCACGAACGTTCGACCTATGAAGTGGGACTCAGATGGCTTGTCGATGGGGTCAAACTCCCATCCTCTCAGGAACAGATTCCCGAAGAGTGGCGGGGAGAGGATGCCGAAGTCCCCGGAACGCTCTACAACGATCCCAGGACCGACCTCGTGAAGCAACTGCTCGAAGCAGACCTCGCTGTCGCGAATGAACTCACCGACGACCTGACTGTGCCGTACTTTCTTCGAGACCGAACACTAAGGGGTTCTCACGAGGTATTCGAGGCTTGGAACAAAGCCTTTCATGCCAACCACGTCCCGGACATGGGCAAGCTCATCGAAATCTGGAATTCCCACCAGACTCGTCACCCAGACGACAGCGGAAGCGCTTCACTGTTCAGAGCACTCACGGCAAAAAAGTATTGGCCCATCTGGAAAGATCCCGACGAAAATGAAATGACCATCCGAAACCAGAATGGATGGACGACCGATCTTCTTGGCACCTACGCAATGGCGCTGGGGTTCAAGGAGCGAATTGGGGAATTGAACACCCCGGTACGTTTTACACCTGCCGACCCCGAGTTCTCGAAGAGGCTGTACCTTGCCAGCGAGGTTGGGCTCAGGTTTCCACCATCGAACACCGAAATTGTGAACCAGGTGGATGGCAAACAGAAACGTCGGACCAAGGACTTTGATTTTCCTTCAGAAACAAATCCCCAGCAGGTCATCTTCTCTATTGCCGTTCAGAAAGAGACCGGGTGGACATTTGAAGAAATCTGTCTTGAATTTTCGGCGCCACGCCTGTGGCGGGACTGCCTGCTCGGAGAAGAACCCTGCTGGCTGCCCCCGATGTTAAAACCACTGATTAAGGAACAGGCGTCTTCGTTCGACTTCTCGGAAGCTGCGGCAATGCAGCTCATGCCGGATAGAAGACAAGGTTCTCCAAGGATTCTTCTCAATTTTCCAATCAAACTGAATGTCGATGAGATTCGGAAGGCATATTCCGCGGATGGCAGGTGGGGGCAAAGGCAATTCAACGGCACCACGGACTCCCGCATTCATCTTCACTGGCCGGAAACCACCAAACTGAGCAAATCGACCAGGAAGTCTGATTGGTGGGAATCAAACGAATCCTGGCGTGTGCTGTCGGTGGACCTTGGCCAGAGAACAGCAGGAGCTTTCTCCAGGATTCGAGTTGATGCGGAAGACCATCCCTGTGAACATGGAAAGGGATGGCATCTGGGCCAGGCCGGCGACCATAACTGGAACGCCCGTCTTGAACAGACTGGCTTGCTCAGGCTTCCCGGTGAAAACCCGCTGGTCTGGGATGGCATCTCGAAAAAATGGATTCGCGAGCCCTATGGACCCGACGGACGCAAACCCGACAGCCATGAGACCATCGAGGCGGAACAAATCCTGTCCTCGCTTCCGGCACACGGGCTTAATCCATCGGAACTCCATTCAATGTCCTTCTCAAGACAGAATTCCTACCTGCTTGTCGCGGTAAGGCGCGCCCAGAGCTGGTTTTCCCGGGTTCACAGATGGGTTTGGATGCTGGACAATTCTCTTGCATCCAAAGCCTTGTCCGAGGTGCAGTCTTACGTTACGACTCACCCCAATTTGATTCCCAGTAAGGACATCAATCTGGACACGCTTCCGGGACTACTCCGTTCCAAGATCCCGGAACTGGGATCTCTGATTCCTCGAAGCCTGCTTCACATCACCCAACGAATCATGCCATTGAGGCACTATGAGTGGTCCTGGTCCGAGCACCCGACGACGCCCAATTGCCACCAGCTGCAATGGATACCAAGGAGTTACCCGAGGAAACCGATCAAGGTGCGAGGCCAGATGGGGCTCAGCTTCGATCGAATCACTCAGATTGAAGAACTGAGAATTCGGTGGCAGTCCATCAACCGGACCCTTCAAAGGAGCCCTGGCCAGAAACCACCATCAGGTCGCGAACTACGGGAGAATCCAATTCCAGACCCTTGCCCCGCTCTTCTTGAGAAACTGGACATCATGAAAAGACAAAGGGTCAATCAAACGGCCCACATGATAGTCGCGGAGGCCTTGGGGATTGAGCTGAAAGCCCCCAGCAATCCCCCCAACAAACTGGCACATGATATTCATGGCGAATACCAGACTGTGCGTCCACCTGTGGCCTTTGTTGTCATGGAAGACCTCTCCAGATACAGAACATCACAAAGCCGGGGTTCAGCCGAAAACTCCCGTTTGATGAAATGGTGTCACAGGGCGGTGCTCGACAAAGTCAAGATGCTCTGCGAACCACTTGGCATCCAGGTTCTTGAAGTCAACGCTGCATACTCCTCACGATTCTGTTCAAAAACGCGTGTTCCGGGCTTCCGTGCCGTTGAGGTAACCCTGGCAGATATGTGCCGATTCCCATGGAGCGCAAGACGAAACCGGTTAACCGCCGACAACAACGCGAATCGTGGACTGGAGTCTGAAACGGTCGAACTCGTCTTCCAGCAGCTTTCCGAGGCCGAAGCGTTAAGGAGGGGGAAGCGCCCCAGGACACTGCTCCTTCCACAATCTGGGGGAAACCTTTTCGTTCCTATCAACGATTGGCCTGCTGTAACACGAAAGTCCGCCCATGGCCCCATTTCGGTGAAGCCACACGGGATTCAGCAGGCAGACATTAACGCCGCCATTAACATTGGGCTAAAGGCAATCGCGGGCCCCTTCGCCGACAGCATTCACCTTCGAGTCCGCCTGAACTGGGATGAAGACCATTGGACGACACGGGGAGAGACGGATGGTAACTTGATCGAAAAAGCCAGGTTCAGGGATGGGTTGACGGTGAACGACTTCGCCCCCAAAGAGGGCAAGTCCTCAATGATGGGATTCTGGGATATCGGCGACCTTTCGAGGTTTGACTTCGGATTCATCGGGGGCAGCAAAGTCACTAGCGGAAAGTCACTGTGGGGACCAATCAAAAACGAACTGTGCTGGAAGCGAGTCAAAGAGATCAATTTGGAACGAATCCGCTCTTGGAAGAACGACGAAATCCCATTTTAGGGTTTTGACATGAACAATCGCATAGTCCCTTCAATGCCGGTCAGGAGGCTACAGAACTACGCCTACTGTCCCAGGTTGTTTTTCCTTCAGTGGGTTGAAGGAGTGTTTCAGGAAAACGCAGATACCGTGGCCGGAGATTTCGCTCATCGCAGAGTCGACCAACCCTCCGCGTTTGATCTTGAATCCGCGTTTCGTCCGGGTGCATCGATTCGTTCTGTAGAGCTTTCCAGCGAACGGCTTGGATTGCATGGCGTGGTTGATCTGGTTGAATCAGGTGAGGAAGGCATTGAAGTCGTCGACTACAAGAAAGGAGTCCATTGGCGAAACGCTTCCGGCAAGCCAGTTGCCAAGGATTACGACGCCGTCCAGGTCCAAGGGTACTATCTGTTGCTGAGGGACAATGGACACAAGCCTGTGTCGGCATCGGTTTACTACGCCGAATCGAAGACCCGGGTCCAGGTCCCCGTGGACGAGGAATCTCTCAGCCGATGTCTCAACCTTGTTCAGCAAGCACAACAACTGGCCGAATCAGGAGTGTGTCCGGACCCGCCGCAATCGTCCAGTCGCTGTCTGAAGTGTGCCGCGTATCCGATATGTCTTCCCAGAGAATCGCTCTTTTGGAAAACGGGCAAGGACACGCTTCCCGGCCCCAGAGTGCCCCCGAGACCTGATGGAGTTGATGGAGAGATTCTAGTCGTCCAGGATTTCCGCGCGCGCATTGGACTCAGGGGCGGCAATCTGGTTGTTGAACGTCCGGATGACAAACTGGTTAAAGCCCCGTTGGAACAAATCCGGGCGGTCAACATCTTTGGCGCGGCACAAATAAGCACACAGGCTCTTCATGAACTAATGACTCGGGATGTTCCCGTATCCTATTTCTCGCCGTCAGGACGATTTGTTGGCATGACGCATGGGCTGCCCGTTTCCGGCGTGGATGCGAGGCGCGGACAGTATCGGCTGTTCGATGACCCGGATTTGCGCCTGATGCTGGCAAAAGAAATTGTGCGCGGAAAGATTCACAACCAACGCACCATGCTTATGAGAAACGGCAACGCAAGCGAACAGGACATCACGAAAATGGCGGATCTGCGAGACGCGACATCGTCCGCGGAAAGCATTGATTCCGTTCGAGGAATCGAGGGCGCCGCTGCCGCCCTGTACTTCGGCGCTTTCAGCACAATGCTCTGCGACACCGAGGTCTCCTCATGGGATTGGAACGGAAGAAACCGGCGCCCGCCCAAGGATCCTGTCAACGCGCTTCTCAGTCTGGGGTACTCCGTCCTTTCCAAAGAATTGACAGGCATCTGTCACTACGTGGGTCTGGATCCGTTTCTTGGTTTCTTTCACTCTCCGCGCTATGGCAGACCGGCGCTTGCTCTCGACATGATGGAGGAGTTCAGGCCACTGATCGCCGACAGCGTGGTGATCAGTCTTCTGAATCGAAAAGAGTTGTCGGCCGGGGACTTCGTTAAATCCAGCCGTGGAGTATTCCTTAAGGACGGTGCCCGACGAAGCTTCTGGCAGGCATGGGGACGCCGGATGGATACCGAGGTCACACACCCGTGCTTTGGTTATCGGATGAGCTACCGACGCATGATGGATGTTCAGATCAGGCAACTCTGGCGCTTCTGCCGAAACGATTGCGAGAAATACGTCGCCTTCACAACGAGGTAGGAAGTTGAGGACGCGCTATCTTGTGTGCTACGACATTTCCGGTCCCAAACGACTCAAGAAAGCAGCCTGCATATGCGAGTCCTTCGGAATCCGCTTGCAGTTCTCTGTGTTCGAGTGCGTTCTGGACGATACGGCGTTTCAACGTCTTCGCGCGAAACTGGCCTCGACAATTCACCATGAACTTGACCAGGTAATGTTTGTGTCGCTTGGCCCGGAGAACGGCTCGTCAAACGACAGATTCGATGCGATCGGACGCCCGCTTCCTGAACAGAACCGGGTCGTTGTTGTTTAGTGCTCTTGACTTCCTTCGCATCCCGTAATACAAACGCTCTTGGCTATTAGCCCACTTTCCCTTTTCCTCCGCCATCGGACAAGGCAAGTTCATTGACAATGTGGAATGCGAGCGCGGGTGTGTTCAACATACTACTGGGCCGCGCTCGCGATGCTGCGAATTCAAGGGCTTATGCCCTGGTTGTCATCGCTGTGGCTTCTAGATACACATGATTCGTTGTGCCACGCTCGCAAGAGAACCGTAATCCAGCAGTATTGCGGACACTTGCAATGACAGCAGTCGCGGCATCCACGAAGCCAATGACCTTGTGGCGGACGAAATCGCCAGCATGAAGCCGGGATATGGGTTCGGTCGCGGCATCCACGAAGCCAATGACCTTGTGGCGGCGCATCAGGCTCTGATACTTGTCGTTGGAGAAAAGTCGCGGCATCCACGAAGCCAATGACCTTGTGGCGGGCATCAATCTGACGCGGGAACCGCTGGATATTGAGTCGCGGCATCCACGAAGCCAATGACCTTGTGGCGGGGGACTAGTTCAAAGTTAAGTGTTGATCCCTGCACCGTCGCGGCATCCACGAAGCCAATGACCTTGTGGCGGCCGCGAATCCTGGCGACATTTGCCTTTGTTCTTTTACGTCGCGGCATCCACGAAGCCAATGACCTTGTGGCGGGGGCAATGTCGCCCGGAGATACACACCATGATAACGTCGCGGCATCCACGAAGCCAATGACCTTGTGGCGGACAATGCAGGCTTCGGCGGTGGACAGGGCGCGGAGTCGCGGCATCCACGAAGCCAATGACCTTGTGGCGGAGTCCGCTGTCAGTCCGTCCGTCTCACCGCCGGTTGGTCGCGGCATCCACGAAGCCAATGACCTTGTGGCGGCGTGGTTACTAGTGACAAGATACCGTTCGATTGATAAGTCGCGGCATCCACGAAGCCAATGACCTTGTGGCGGTCGCCGGTATCGACACGCCTGAACGTGCCGTAAATTTCGTCGCGGCATCCACGAAGCCAATGACCTTGTGGCGGCAGACCACGATTTCAACGGATTTCGCTTCCTACGATTGTCGCGGCATCCACGAAGCCAATGACCTTGTGGCGGTAGATCCCGGTTACCATTGACACCTTGACCGATTGTCGCGGCATCCACGAAGCCAATGACCTTGTGGCGGCCGCATTGTACGCCACCACGCCACCGTTCCACGCTGTCGCGGCATCCACGAAGCCAATGACCTTGTGGCGGTTCCATCATCCCCCCCCCTTACTGCCACTAATGGTCGCGGCATCCACGAAGCCAATGACCTTGTGGCGGCCGTACCAGTGCGTTCACTGCGCAAGGCTGGTCGTGTCGCGGCATCCACGAAGCCAATGACCTTGTGGCGGGCGAGAGACCTGAGGGCGGTGCGGTTGCGGACTGGAAGTCGCGGCATCCACGAAGCCAATGACCTTGTGGCGGTTTATGTGACTCGCGGGCATGACGGCGAGTATCGTCGCGGCATCCACGAAGCCAATGACCTTGTGGCGGTGATCCCCTGCCGGGGGTGTTCCCTGATTTCGTGCGTCGCGGCATCCACGAAGCCAATGACCTTGTGGCGGAAGTATCCCCGCAACCTCAATGTACTGTGTCATAAGTCGCGGCATCCACGAAGCCAATGACCTTGTGGCGGCGTCATGTCAGCGAGCAGGTATCCGTGCCGGTGACGTCGCGGCATCCACGAAGCCAATGACCTTGTGGCGGGAGATTGCGGATCAGGATTGACACACACGTTTAAGTCGCGGCATCCACGAAGCCAATGACCTTGTGGCGGACCAGAAATGCACTTTGCCGCACCCGCGAATGCGGTCGCGGCATCCACGAAGCCAATGACCTTGTGGCGGATCATCACTTGCGCTAAACATCATGCGCTCCACGTGAATGTCGCGGCATCCACGAAGCCAATGACCTTGTGGCGGCGCTGCCGGTTTTCGCTTTGTTCGAGGCGTCGTATGTCGCGGCATCCACGAAGCCAATGACCTTGTGGCGGGGCTGACCTTGGCCGACAATCACGGAGAGGTCATCGTCGCGGCATCCACGAAGCCAATGACCTTGTGGCGGTCATTGAGACGTGGAAGGCGGTTCAGAAGGTCCCGGAGGTCGCGGCATCCACGAAGCCAATGACCTTGTGGCGGAGGCGATGCTGGCCTACATCTCCCCCTCGAAAGAGGGTCGCGGCATCCACGAAGCCAATGACCTTGTGGCGGAACCATCTTGATCACATCGCCAGTCCGTCTGCTTTTGTCGCGGCATCCACGAAGCCAATGACCTTGTGGCGGTGAAGGAGGTCATCGAGAGATGCTCGGCGGCCGGAAGTCGCGGCATCCACGAAGCCAATGACCTTGTGGCGGCAGCGCCCCGCCGCTGTCCTGCTTGCACCACAGCGTCGCGGCATCCACGAAGCCAATGACCTTGTGGCGGTGCGAAGCCCAGAATGTCCAGCGCCTTGCATATGTCGCGGCATCCACGAAGCCAATGACCTTGTGGCGGGGCGGCCTCGGTTACAGACAGTCGCCGCATGGCCGTCGCGGCATCCACGAAGCCAATGACCTTGTGGCGGACATGCTCCGTCGTCACCCCGGCGCGACGTACCGTCGCGGCATCCACGAAGCCAATGACCTTGTGGCGGCAGCACCAACGCAGTTTCCGTCCATCTTTTGACCTTGTCGCGGCATCCACGAAGCCAATGACCTTGTGGCGGTGGCCAATGATCGCTCCCCGGAGGAACTTCTGGGTCGCGGCATCCACGAAGCCAATGACCTTGTGGCGGAACTCGGAACCGCTGCACATTCGCTGGGTGTTCAGTCGCGGCATCCACGAAGCCAATGACCTTGTGGCGGCAGTCGAGCCTAGCTTCATCGTGGTATTTGCTTTGGGTCGCGGCATCCACGAAGCCAATGACCTTGTGGCGGGGCCTGCCGGGGAAGACGACCCGAACAAGATAACGCGTCGCGGCATCCACGAAGCCAATGACCTTGTGGCGGACGCGCAGTGGGCGTTCTACTACGACGGCGCGATGTCGCGGCATCCACGAAGCCAATGACCTTGTGGCGGGCAGTGGCGAACGCCGAAGACTCTGGCGAATTTGTGTCGCGGCATCCACGAAGCCAATGACCTTGTGGCGGGGTGATGGTATGGGCCGGTACTTTCAGCTATGCCTCGGTCGCGGCATCCACGAAGCCAATGACCTTGTGGCGGGTGCATGATTGCGGCCGCGAACCTGGCCCTTTTCTGTCGCGGCATCCACGAAGCCAATGACCTTGTGGCGGGTCAGCTCCTGCACCCTGGCACGCTCGGCCTTCGTCGCGGCATCCACGAAGCCAATGACCTTGTGGCGGCGCGCAATGTTCGACATTGCCGCCGCTTGCCTGGTCGCGGCATCCACGAAGCCAATGACCTTGTGGCGGAGGATCAATCCCCTGGGCCTGCCCGTGGAGCAAAAGTCGCGGCATCCACGAAGCCAATGACCTTGTGGCGGGCTTATGACCTGTACGGGGACACCGGCAGGGCTGAGTCGCGGCATCCACGAAGCCAATGACCTTGTGGCGGGACGGAGTCATCTACAACTGCACCAGCATCGTTGTCGCGGCATCCACGAAGCCAATGACCTTGTGGCGGGACGTCGTACCGGCCGGACGTTCAGGGCGCCTAGTCGCGGCATCCACGAAGCCAATGACCTTGTGGCGGTGCCCCCTGTTGAAGTCCTTGATGCCGACAGTCAGTCGCGGCATCCACGAAGCCAATGACCTTGTGGCGGGCTAACTTTTGAACGGATTGACGCCATCAAGACGGTCGCGGCATCCACGAAGCCAATGACCTTGTGGCGGGGAATGATCGCGGGCTTTTCGGGGGCTGCATACTTCGTCGCGGCATCCACGAAGCCAATGACCTTGTGGCGGATAACTCCAGAGGTATCGTGCCAGTAGTCCAGCCCGGTCGCGGCATCCACGAAGCCAATGACCTTGTGGCGGCTTGTCAGTCTTGGTGTCGGAGCCTCGGTTCTTAGGTCGCGGCATCCACGAAGCCAATGACCTTGTGGCGGTGAAGACCCTGTCATGGACATCTCGACGCGTGCAGGTCGCGGCATCCACGAAGCCAATGACCTTGTGGCGGGTTGGCGGTGAAATTGACATGAACTTTCCTAGCTTGTCGCGGCATCCACGAAGCCAATGACCTTGTGGCGGAACACGCCCGACACGAAAACAGCCGAAACGGGCGGTCGCGGCATCCACGAAGCCAATGACCTTGTGGCGGAGCGACGGCGACGATGCAAGCCCCATCAGGCCGCGAGTCGCGGCATCCACGAAGCCAATGACCTTGTGGCGGTGAAGGAAGTCATTGAGCGGTGTTCGGCGGCCGGGTCGCGGTGTTCCCGGCCACCAATTATTGATCCATTCGGCCACCAATAATTGA
>Ga0116149_1005541_pt1 | contig 11771 bp, 7 predicted proteins | sample AD_UKC057_MetaG_FD_89787 | JGI IMG/M metagenome (GOLD analysis project Ga0116149, IMG submission 89787) | Active sludge microbial communities of municipal wastewater-treating anaerobic digesters from USA - AD_UKC057_MetaG | ecosystem: Engineered > Bioreactor > Anaerobic > Digestate | place: USA...
GAACGTGTCCAGCCGGGCCAGCCCCTGAAGATTACCGTAACCTCGCTGGGTTCGGACAGCCAGCGCTGGTTTGCCCTGCACCCCTATACGGGAGTTCTACGTTCGAAGGGTAACGTTTGAAGAGGAAAGGCATACGAGGCCGGGTATACGTAAACATCAGGCGGCATTATCAGATGCCTTGATTTAGCGGTACTTTATTTCGAAGCGGCACCATCAAAGAAAAAAAGTTCAGACTTCTTGATCTCGTCGGGGTTATTCAATGATTACTCGGAATCCGGTTTGGCACTTTTTTGAAGCCATGTTCGTATAGGACCGCAAGAAAGGGACAGACCACGAAATAGCCAATAGCAGTAAAGGGCATCCATTCTTCGTCTCTGATGGCTATTTCATCGTCAGTCCCTTTTTGCTCCGTCTTTTTATTCGTTTACCGGTGCCATGCGCATTTCCGACGAGGTCAGGAAGTCTGAAGTTGCTCGCTGGATTTTACAGCCCGGGTTGCCGGCCTCGCTGCCGTCAATTGTTTTCGCTGCTGTTCACGGCCCCGGCGGCGGAGTGCTTCTCCCAATCGGAGTACCAGGGCAGGTTGGTTCTGGAACGGGCTATGCAGCCGCGCGTGGGGCCCAGGCCCCACACGCCGCGTTCAAGCTGTTCATAGACGTTCCAGTACGCATCGGCCTTGCTGAACCGTTCAGGCGTCCAGTCCGGCACCGCCATGACCGCATGATGCGCTTTCAGCAAGTCGAGTTTGAGTTCCCACTGCCGCCGCCGCCAGGGACGGTCCCCCGTTGACGCCGTAAGGCGGGAAAGCGTCGCACCGCACGCCTCGGCATCCACGCTGAAAGGGTTGCCCCATGCCCCCAGCCACGCGGCCCACTCCGCGACTGTTGTGTCATCCGCCTTAAAAAACCGCCGGGCATACGCGGTAAGGACGCTGGAGGCATCCCGGTGCAGGCCGGAGGCCAATCCCGCCAGCAGCGCTTTGTTTACATCATCGAAAACGCCTTCCGAATAGGCCATCAGCCCCGTGCATCCGTGGGCTTTCAAAGCATCCAGGGTTTGCTGCAACCGTTCCGGAGCGGCCACCGGCCCGAACAGGCCGTAGATGTCTATGGGTTGTGTCACGTCCGCGTATCCGATATGGACGAATGCCTGGCGCTCGCTCCCGGCGGGCAGGGGCACATCGCTCACATCCGTCTCCCCGTACGGAATGTGCAGCGCAACGCTTTTGACCCATCCCGGCACGTTCTGATCGACCCAGTCTGCGAACAGGCGATGCTCTTCTTCGGACCACCACCAGCCGATGAACCGCATTTCGATTCCCGGGTGATGTTTTAACGCGATGTCATGAATTTCATGGCAGAGTTTGGCGAAGGTAAGTATCCAGGGGCTGCATGCCGCACACGCGCAGCCGCCGTAGTCGTAGGGCGCGGGCCAAAGGGCGTTCAGCCGGACGCCGGAGGCGGCGAGGTCGGCAAAGAGGTTCTCGTAATTGCGCAGAATAATCGCGCGCCCCTCCGGTATTGACGGGCAGACCAATTGCCCGAAAATTCTGTCCGAGGCCGTCGCCGGCGCGGCGCCGCACTGTTCCGCAAACACGTGGTTCGGCGTGATGACCAGGTCACAGGGAAGCCCCAGGGACTGGGCGGAACGGAAGTTCGCCTTTTTCCGTTGCCACAAGGCACTGCCGAGCAGCATGTGGTTCTGTCCGGAGAAGAGGTCCGTGCAGTCCGCGGTGTCGTACCAGTCAGCGTAACGGTTGAATCCGTAGCCCTTGCACTCAGCCAGATAATCCCGCATTTCGTGTTCACCCATCACCTCGTAACTATTGCCGAAGTGCCCCGGCGCATAAAGAATCCGGTCCTGAAACGGGGCCGCCTCCTGTCCGAAGACGGGAACAACCATGAGACATGCAACGGCGAAAAGAATTCCAGCCGGAATACGTATTCGGTTCATAAAGGTTCCTCTCAACGCAACCGTTCTGCTTCCTTCGGGAAACACAATCAGCGTGCCTTGCACACAGGTGCGGGTCAACAGGGCAGCATTCAGCGGCCTTGCGCGTTTTATCTCCCTGCTGCGTCACGGTTGATAAACGGTTTTGATTCGGGTTCGCGATCAGCGTCACGCCATCATCCGCCAGGGCGGATAGTAAAGTCAAATCTTTCGGCGACACCACGTTAATGGCGCCTGACCCATGCCGCCGTGTCAAAAGGCGCCCGGTGCGCCTGAATCTTTTTTGTGAAACTTACAGTCCATACAAAGACGACCATAGGTAAATCGGCGCGTTTAGGTTGTTTATGAAGTGCGCGCGGGTCGGCATCGTTTTCTTGCTAACAAAACGTCGCGGACCCGCCTGGTGCCCGGGCCTTCAGACGCGCTGGTCTTTTGCGGTCCGGGACGCCTCTGTGCCGCCGGAAACCTCGGGATAAGGAATGCCATGAAATCAATATTCCCCTTCATCATTGTGGCGTATGCACTTGTCTTCCCGCCCTGGTTGCCCGCCCAGCCTCCGGCAACCGCTGAAACCGGGACTGAAACCCAGGCGCCCGAGGCGCAGAAACCCGAAGTGGAAGCGCTGAAAACCTTGCTGAACACGCACCCCGCCTCGAGAACCCTGTTTCCGGAATTGGATGTCCTGGATCCGAAGGAACTCGCCGGTACACCCACCGGTGCGGCCCTGCTCGCCTGGGCGCGGGAAGCGGCCTCGGAAACGGATATTCCGGAAACGACCTATTCCCTGTACCGCCTGTTCAAGGCCACCGGCGACCGGGACAGGTTTCAAGGTCCTTATTTCAAGAAACGGTCCCTGCTCGCGCAGGAAGCTTTAGCCGTGCTGATTGGCAATGACCAGACGCGCCTGGACCGACTCAACGACCTTCTCTGGAGCGTCTGTGAAGAAACGTGGTGGGTACTTCCCGCCCATGAAAAAGGAGAAGAGTTCATTGATCTCATGGCCGCGCAGACCGGGGCCTGGTTGACCCAGATCGCGACGTGCCTGGGCGACCGATTACCTGAGGAAATCCGGAGCCGCATTCAGAGGGAAGTTACCCGTCGCATTCTGGACCCTTATCTCCAGAATGGCGAGATGTACTGGTGGAACCTGGGTTCGAACAATTGGACTGGTGTATGCTCCGGCGCTGTGGGACAGACTTTTCTCCTGATGGAACCCGACCCGGACCGCCAGGCCCGGGGACTTGCGCTGGTGGTAGAACAATTGAACCGCTTTATCGAGCATGGATTCAATACGGACGGGGCCTGTCTGGAAGGCATCGGTTACTGGCAGTACGGCCTTTCGGAATTCTGTGTGTTTGCTGAAATGATGCGGGTACGGACAGGCGGCGAAATAGACCTGCTCGCCCATGAAAAAATAAAAAAAATCGCCCAATATCCCATGGCAGTCTACCTCGGACATGGTGCATATGCCAGTTTCGCCGACTCCCATGAACGCAACAGTATCTATCCTTATCTGGCCGGCATTCTCGCGAAGCGCACCGGTATATCCGAATTAAATCAACTCGTCGCGACCAGCCCGAAGGACCAGTTTCATTTTGCACTCCGGAATCTCCTCTGGGCGGGTGAAGCGCCGCCGGACGACCTGCCGGTAGCCGATATTTTCCTGCCCGAGTCAGGCCTGATTAAACTTACGGCACCTGCCGGGGAGCACACATTGGTTCTCGTGGCGAAAGGGGGCCATAACGCCGAGCCGCACAATAACAACGATGTCGGCAGTTTCATTGTCGCCGTGGACGGCGTAGTCTACCTGTGCGACCCGGGCGCGGGTTTGTATAACCGCGACTATTTCGGCAAGAACCGGTATGAGAGCATTTTCGCCAACTCTTATGGCCACAGCGTGCCTCGGATCGGGGGACAATTACAGCCGACCGGGGCGCAATACTCCGGAACCCTGGAAAAAACGGGAGACAAATCAGCCCTCATCCGCTTCGAAAAAGCCTATGGCCAACCTGAACTCACGGAGGCCTCACGGCGTCTGACCTTGGGTGAATCCGGCGTTACGCTCGAAGACCGGTTTCAATTTACAGGTACCGGGATGGAGGTGGAAGAAGCCCTTATGACCTGGCAGACCGTGGAAGCAGAGGGCCCCGTGGCGCGCATTTTTACGGAAACAGGCGTGCTTGAAATTCACACCGATAGTGGAACCTTTGCCGTGGAGCGCCTGGAAGACGTGTGCAAAGCCAACAAGAAGGACGGGGTGCTGACCCGTATCACCGTTACCCTGCCCGCCGCCCCGGCCCATACGGCACGGTTTGACCTGAGGTATACGCCGCGGTCCTGACCGCGGATTTATCCGGCAGCTTACCGCTCAGAACATGCCGTAGGGGTCAAGGTCAACCTTCAACTGCACCGTTCCGCCCGCGTGCGCTTCCTCCAGAAAGGCGGTGCGCACCACCCGCGCCAGTTGATTGATACGGGAAACACTGCGGGACATGAGCCCGAAGTTCCACCGGTACATTTTCTTGACCCTTCGTATGGTGGCCGGGGCGGGGCCCAACAGCGCCACGCCGTGATATCCAAGGCGTTCCACCTCCCGGCAGGCAATCCGTCTCAGCCGCATACTTTCCCTTTCGGTCCACTGCGGGTCTTCGCCCTCAACCATGAAATTCACCATTCGCCTGAACGGGGGATAGCCTGCGTCTTTGCGGTGTTGAATCTCATGGGTATAGAAGCCGCTGTAATCGTGCCCGGCCGCCGCCTGAATGGCATAGTGCCTGGGGCGATAGGTTTGGATATATACTTCGCCGGGGCGGTCCCCCCGGCCCGCGCGGCCTGCCACCTGGGTAAGCAATTGGAAAGACTGTTCCGCGGCACGAAAGTCCGGCAGGGTCAGCCCGTTGTCGGCATTCAACACGCCCACCAGGGTCACGCCCGGGTAATCGTGTCCCTTGGCGAGCATTTGCGTGCCGATAAGAATGTCTATTTCGTGCTGGGCAAAGCGGCCGAGAATGATCGCATGGCCGCCTTTTCCCGAGGTGGTATCCGCGTCCATCCGTTCCACGCGCGCTTCCGGAAATGCGCGCATAAGATAATCTTCCGCTTTTTGTGTTCCAAGGCCCAGGTAAATCAGCGGATTGAAACCGCACTGGTCGCAGACCGCCGGGTTGGACCGCGTCGCGCCGCAATAATGACAGCGCAGCGTGCTGGACGCACTGTGATAGGTCAGGCTGACCTGGCAGTCCCGGCACTCGGCCACCCAGCCGCACATGGGACAAAGCACCACCGGGGCGAAGCCGCGGCGGTTCAGCAACAGGATGACCTGCTCCCTGGCCTGGATCCGCTCCTGAACGGCGTTTTCCAGCGGTGTGGACAGAATTATCTGCCCGGGGGTTTCCACATGTTCCTTGCGCATGTCAACCAGGTGCACCCTGGGCAATTCGGCGGCAGTGGCCCGGTGCAGCAACTCGAGCCGGGTGGACTTTTGATTGTCGCTGTTATAGTACGACTCCAAACTCGGTGTGGCCGAACCCAGCAAACAGACCGCCCCGTTCATGCGCGCGCGGACGATGGCTACGTCCCGGGCGTGGTACCGGGGCGTTTCGTTCTGTTTATATGAAGTATCGTGCTCCTCGTCCACCACGATCATGCCGAGGTCGGCAAGGGGCGCGAATACGGCCGAGCGGGCGCCAACCACGATGCGTACCTTCCCCTGCCGCGCCAGGCGCCAGGCGTCATAGCGCTCCCCGTCGCTCAAGCCGCTGTGCAGGATGGCGATATCCTGTTTGAACCTTGCATAGAAGCGGCCCACTGTCTGAGGGGTCAGGGAAATTTCGGGAACCAGCATGATGGCGGAACGGTTCAAGGACAATACTTTTTCGATAGCCTGCAGGTAGACTTCCGTTTTACCCGAACCCGTAATACCGTGGATGAGAAAGGTTTCATAAGCGTGGTTATCCAACGCCCCGCTGATAGCGTCCAGGGTGCGCTGCTGTTCCGCATTCAGGCGGAACTTGTTTTCCGAAAGGGCGTCCGCCTTCACTTCGGGCCGCCGGTACGCTTCCGCCTGGAAACGTGTGATCAGCCCCTCCTTTTCAAGGGCGTCAAGCACCGTTTTGTCGGCACGATGCTTCTGATAGAGGCTGGTTGCCGCCTGTTCCTGTTCGCCGTAAAGCAGATCCAGATATACGGCGGCGCGGCGCGGCGCCTTGCGTTGCAACGCCTGCAGCGCATCATTGCCCGGAACGGCCGTCTCCACCAGGCGTACCCGGGTTTCCATCAACGCCGGAGTGCTTTCTTCGCGGAACAGAATCTCTTCCCGTATAAACCCCCGCTTGACCAGCGCGCCCAGGCTGTTGCTCAAAGCCTGACCCCCGGCGCTGGCGGCAATCTGTCCGGCAGTGGAGGGGCCGCGCCGGTACAAGGCCGCCATGATGGTGCGCTGCCGCTCGGAAAACCTTCCTTCGGGGACCTGCTCCGAGGTTAGGCAGTACCGTTTGCGTATGCTGCACTTGACGGCGCCGGGCAACGCGGCGGATAATGCCTCCCCCCAGGAACAACAGTAGTAATCGGCTATCCACTTGCACAATTGCAGCATGGCCCCGTCAAAGACCGGCTCCGCATCAGGCAGGTCAATAATGGGTTTTACGGGAATCGACGGAGGGTCCACCCCGGCCCCGACCAGGAATCCCAATACAACCCGGGATTGGAGCGGCGCCAGAACACGCATGCCCGGAACGGTCCTTTCCCGCAGGGAGGCGGGTACGCTGTAGGTAAGGGTGGTATCAAAGGCGAGGGGCAACGCCACGTCCACGTATAATTGCTGCTCTTCCGTCTGCATGCTGTCTGTTCTCTGTTACTCCACGGCGGGTAGTATAACACAGGTAGGAAGTGGTGCCGGAGAAGGACATGAACCACTCCACAAAGCCCCTGTGTGTGTCCTCAGGGTCCCGAATTTAGACAACAGAGTTTGAATTGTGCTATAGTGAAGTTTCAAGCTCTCCTTCTATACACTTCCTCCTTCCTCGGATATGAATACTATGAAAAAACTGGCTTATTTTGACGAGTCACTGGTACTGCTTCATGTTGCCGCAGAGGATAAATGGCACCTGATAGAAGCCATGGTGAATACCGTCTACACCTGTCCGCCCTTACAAGCACAGAGACAGGAGTTCACCCGCGAAAGAATTATCGCCGCCATCCAAGAACGGGAAAAGGAACGCAGTACGGGATTGGGAAACGGGATTGCGTTTCCCCATGCGCGCCTGGAAAATCTTAAGACGCCCATCATCGCTGTCTCACTTCCGGAGTTTCCAGTGGATTTTAACGCCCTTGACGGCAAACCCGCCACCTTGGTGGTATTGATCCTGGTACCGCAAGATCAGCCGCAGGTGGCATTGCAGCTGATGTCTCAATTCGCGCGCCTGTTTTCAAACCCTGACAACCGGAAATCTGTAAAGGGAGCACGCAGTATCTCCGAACTGCATGATTTCATTCTGCACCACATAATCGAACAGGACATTGTTATCACCGCCCGGGACATCATGCGCGAACCAACCGATCGGGTATCTCCGGACCTGCCGCTCAGTGAAGTAACTCGCTTCATGAACCAGTATCGTTTGGATACGGTAGCCGTGTGTGAAGGGGATGGAACGCTGGTGGGTGAAATCACCTGTAATGATCTCTTCAAGCGCGGCATGCCGGATTTCTTCACACAATTGAAAAGTGTCTCGTTCATCCGCCAATTCGACCCGCTTGAAAAGTATTTTGCCGATGAAGGCAATACACTCGCCCGGAACGTGATGTCTGCGGACTTCTCAGCCATGCCGATGAATGCAACGCTTCTGGAAATTGTGTTCGAGCTGGCGGTAAAGCATCGCCCGAAAATATACGTCGTTTCCAATGGAAAATATGTAGGGGGAATTGACCGCATTCTTGTTTTGGATCGCGTGATTGATATTTGACGTTCGCGGGAAGACGGTAACACAACCATAAGGGACTTCCAAATGTTGGTCTCAATCTTTGTTTTTGTCATCGTGTATGCGCTGATGATTACAGAAAAACTTGACCGCACCGCCGCAGCCGTCTTTGGCGCCGCAGCAGTCCTCCTCCTGCATGGGGTTCCCTACGAGGAAGCATTGGCACACATCGATCTTGACGTGATTCTGCTTCTCATCGGGATGATGATGTCGGTGGATATTTTGGCGCAAACGGGTTTGTTTGAATGGGTGGCCATATATATCGCCCAGCGCGCCCGGGGCAATCCCCTCGTTATTCTGCTGGGTCTCCTAAGCGCCACAGCGCTTTTATCCGCTTTTCTGGACAATGTGACCACCGTAGTCCTGATGGCGCCGGTTACCATTTTGATCACCCAGATTCTGGAGTTGCCCACCGTATCCTTTCTGACACTCTCGGTGCTCTTCTCCAATATTGGCGGCACGGCCACCCTAATCGGGGACCCGCCCAATATCATTATCGGGGCGCGCAGCGGATTGTCCTTCAATGCGTTTTTGTTGCATTTGACCCCTGCGGTCCTGTTATGCATGGGTGCCGTTTTCATCGGCATTTTTGTATTGAAGGGAAACACCTTCAAAACATCCCCGGCGCTGCGTACACGCATCATGAAGGCGAGTCCGTCGAAAGCTATCCTGGACCCCCGGCGTCTGAAACGGGGATTGCTTGTGTTTTTCTGTATTCTGGTGGGTTTCAGCGCCAGCCGGTTTTTGGGTGTACAGCCCGGCATAATCGCCATCGCCGGAGGCTTCTGTATGGTCTTGCTGACACGAAGCGACCTCCGTTCCGCCTTAATAAAGGTGGAATGGGAAACCATTTTATTTCTCATGGGGTTGTTCATGCTGGTAGGCGCCCTGGAACATAACGGACTTTTTGAACAGGTGGCCCGGTTTGTTTTCGGATTAACACAAGGGCATCTTTTCGCCACAACACTCCTTGTTCTCTGGTGTTCCGCCTTGTTGTCCGCCTTCTTCGGCAACATTCCCGTGGTCATCGCCATGATTCCTCTCGTAAATTCCATCATCACATCAACACAGTTGGAGATAAACGGGGATCCCCAGGTAATGGCCGCCTTTGTGGCTGGCCCCCTCTGGTGGTCCTTGGCTCTGGGCGCCTGCTTTGGAGGCAATGGTACCCTGTACGGTGCGGCGGCAAATGTTGTCGTTTCCCAAATCGCCAAACATAACGGTTATCGAATTGCCTTTGTGGATTTCCTCCGGTTCAGCGTCCCTGTGACTCTGTTGACCCTGGTGATTTCAAGCCTCTACATCTACCTGCGGTATTTCATTTTCTCCCCTCTCTGATTCACGGCTCTCTCCGTCATGGGCCGAGAAAACCAGTGTACTACCTGCTGGTGGCATTATAGATTACGCCAGAATCCATCTCCACATATGGAAACGCTGCCTGTACCAGTCAGTCATATGTGTAAGCCGGAGGACTGTGACGATACCATTTGGTGGTAGATGTTACAGGCGTCCCGGGGGAATACTTACCGTTAATTAGACATGAAAAATAACATACCGTTTAAAACAATTCCTGAATGGCTTTCCCCGTTTTCTTGTCTCATGAAAACACACGTATTATTGTCTTAGTGGTATTTTGATTTCCTGATTGTTTTAGTGTATTCTTATTTTCAACGATAAAGGGACGAATTGATCGGTATTCCAAAAGTTTCAGCAGGCTTTCACGCCATGGAGGGAGATGTAATGTACTTAGGCATCGCAGATTTTTGGGTATTTCTGGCTTATGTGCTTTGTATTGGCAGTGCCGTGCTCTGCGTGTTGTATGGGTTGATAAACTGGAACAGGAACGGAGGCGAAATCACGCCTGAAGACGTGACCTGGGCTAAAGAGGAAGACAAGTTGTCGGAAGAATTATAAGCGCTCAATTTCGGGTTTTCAGGAAACACAACAACTGAAGAATGGGAAGGCATATTATGGAAGGAACTTTATTTTTATTCGTTATCACCATGGTATATCTTTTTATCACAGGGTACCTGGGATATCTGGGCTATAGGAACACAAAGACAGCCACAGACTACATGGTGGCGGGGCGGAATGCGCATCCCGTGGTCATGGCGTTATCGTACGGAGCGACCTTTATCAGCACCTCGGCCATTGTGGGTTTCGGGGGCGCAGCCGGAATGTTCGGCATGAGTGTATTATGGCTGACAGTACTGAATATTTCCGTGGGCATATTCATCGCGTTTGTATTTCTTGGAAAACGGACACGCGCCATGGGTCACCGCCTGAATGCGCACACCTTTCCGGAACTGGTTGGCCGGCGTTTCGATTCGAAGTTTCTCGGCCTGTTTTCCGCCCTGGTTATCATTATATTCATGCCGCTGTATACCAGCGTGGTTCTCATGGGCGCGGCAAAATTTATCGAGGTGCGCCTGAGCATCAGCTATGAGGCGGCCTTGCTGTTTTTCAGTGCCATCGTGGCGCTTTATGTCATCATGGGCGGCCTGAAAGGCGTCATGTACACGGATGCCGCCCAAGGCGGCATTATGCTGGTCGGCATGGCGGCAATCCTTTTTCTGTCCTATTACAAGCTGGGCGGCATACAATCGGCTCATGAACAGTTGACCGCCCTGGCGCCGGAAGCGGTGTCGGTTTTCGGCAAGGCGGGCCATCAGGGCTGGACCAGCATGCCCGAGTTCGGCTCGCGGTTCTGGTGGATAGTCATATCCACCCTGGTCATGGGGGTCGGTATCGGTGTGTTGGCCCAACCCCAGCTGGCGGTGCGTTTCATGACGGTCAAGAGCAACATGGAACTGAATCGTGCCGTGATGGTGGGCGGTGTATTCATTCTCCTGATGACCGGCACCGCGTTTACGGTGGGCGCCCTTTCCAATGTCTATTTTTTCAATGAAAGCGGTCAAATCGCCTTCTTTGCGACCAACAAGGACATCGAGCAAATCATACCGGAATTTCTGAAACGTTTCATGCCGTTCTGGATGAGTGACATCTTCTTTGTCACCCTGATGGCGGCGGCGATGTCAACCGCCAGCGGCCAGTTCCACGTGATGGGCACCTCCGTCGGCCGGGACCTGTTCGACGCCTTCGGCAAAAACCTCAGCAGCAACGCCAGTATTCTGGTCACGCGCCTGGGTATTCTGATCACGCTGATCGCCAGTGTGCTGTTGGCCTACATCCTCCCGGTGTTCTTTGAGTCCGGCATTGCCATTGTCGCGCGGGGTACGGCCATTTTCATGGGGTTGTGCGCGGCCACGTTTCTTCCCATGTATGTGGGCGGCTTGTATACAAAACGGATTACCAAGAGCGCGGCGATTTGGGGCGGCCTGGCCGGCTTCATCGTCAGCCTGCTGTGGATTCTGTTTGTGCATGAGAAGGAATCCAGCGTACTGCTGGCCTGCAACGCCCTTTTCGGGCGCCCGAGTTTCTTCGGCGAAACGAGGACCGGATTCATTTTGTGGTCGGAAGTGGATGCCCTTTTCATCGGACTGCCCGTTTCCGTGGTGATCACCGTGGTCCTGAGCTGCATCACCAAGTCCCTGCCCCTGGAACATTTGAAACGGTGTTTCGGTGCCGGATAAATTCGCGGTGTCCGTAAAAAGTTGCATCCGGCTGCCAATACCTGAACAATAGCCGCATGCATCCATCATCAGGATTCTATACACGCGAGCAGGGCGTCGGCACCTTGGACGAGGTCGTTACCGGCGCGCTGCACGGTTCGCTGGTGTGGCAGGTCGACACCGTTCGCGACTATGAACCCTTTGCCGCCCGCTTCGCGGCCGCCGCAGCCGCGCGGGGGGAAGCGGTGGTGTACTTCCATTTCGACAGCGTGGA
>Ga0116149_1005542_pt1 | contig 11770 bp, 8 predicted proteins | sample AD_UKC057_MetaG_FD_89787 | JGI IMG/M metagenome (GOLD analysis project Ga0116149, IMG submission 89787) | Active sludge microbial communities of municipal wastewater-treating anaerobic digesters from USA - AD_UKC057_MetaG | ecosystem: Engineered > Bioreactor > Anaerobic > Digestate | place: USA...
ATGGCCGCGGCCTTCGCGCAGGCGGTGGCGGCCGGCCGCAGCGCCCGGCGGGCCGGCCTGATGCCCGTGGGGCAGGAGGCGCAGGCCAGCAGTCCGCTGACCGACTTTCTGCAGGGAGGGGAACGCGCGTGAACGCCGCCTCAGCATCGACGAGCGGGATTCCCCCCGATCTGGATCCGCGGCCTTGGCTGGCGCTGCCGACGCCGGACGCGCGGGCGGTCGCCGCCGCCCTGGCCACCGAAGAGCCCGACGAGATCACTTTTGTCACGCTGGCGCGCGCGGAGCCGGCGCACTGGCTGGAAGTCCTGGCGCAGCGGGCGCAGGCGCTGACGCGCCGCCAGTTCGGCCGCACGATTCAGCTCTACGCGCCGCTTTATCTCTCGAATTACTGCTCCGGCGGCTGTGCCTACTGCGGGTTTGCCGCCGACCGCAGTCAGGTGCGCCACCGGCTGGAGCCCGGCGAGATCGACCGCGAGCTGGTCGCGCTGAAACGGCTGGGGTTCGAGCAGGTGCTGCTGCTGACGGGCGAGCGTACGCCGCACGCCGATTTCACCTATCTGTGCGAGGGCGTGCGCGCGGCGGCACGCCTTTTCCACGAGGTCACGGTCGAAGCCTTTCCGATGACGGCTGACGAGTATCGTGCACTGGCCGAGGCCGGATGCACCGGCGTGACGATCTACCAGGAGACCTACGATCCCGAAGCTTACGAACGCTTCCACCGGTGGGGCCCGAAACGCGACTACGCCGCGCGGCTTGAGGCGCCGTCGCGCGCGCTGGCCGGCGGCGTCGCGACCGTGGGACTCGGCGCGCTGCTGGGGCTGGCCGATCCACTGGCCGACGCACTCGCGCTCTTCCGGCATGTCCGTGCGCTGCAACAGCGCTTCTGGCGCGCGGCGTTCTCCGTTTCGTTTCCCAGGCTGCGTCCCGAGGCCGGGGGCTTTCAGGCGCCGTATCCGGTCTCCGACCGCTGGCTGGCGCAGCTCATCTTCACCTTCCGCATCTGTCTGCCGGAGACCACGCTGGTGCTTTCGACGCGCGAGGCGCCGGCGTTCCGCGACGGCTTGGCGGGCGTGGGCGTCAACCGCATGAGCGCCGGCAGCCGGACGACGGTGGGTGGCTATGACGGACGCGCCGAAGACGAGGGCCAGTTCGCGGTGTCGGACGGGCGTGACGTGACGGCTTTCTGCGCGATGCTGCGCGGGCGCGGGCTGGATCCCGTCTTCAAAAACTGGGACGCCGCATACCGTTCGGTGCTGCCGCCGCCCGGGGAGGTGCCGGCATGAACCTCTCGCCTCAGCAGCAGGCGCGTTACGCGCGGCACCTGGCGCTGCCGGAGATCGGCGCGGCCGGGCAGGCGCGCCTGTCCGCAGGCAGCGTGCTGGTGGTCGGCGCGGGCGGGCTCGGCTCGCCGGCGGCCCTTTATCTGGCGGCGGCGGGGGCGGGACGGATCGGCGTGATGGACGGCGACGCGCTTGAACTGAGCAATCTGCAGCGCCAGATCCTGCACCGCACGGCCGACCTCGGCCGCCCCAAGGCCGCGTCGGCGGCGGATGCCCTGCGCGCGCTGAATCCCGAGGTCGAGATCGTGCCGATCCCGCAGCGACTGACCGCAGCGAACGGCGACGGGGTGATCGGCGGCTATGATGTCGTGATCGACGCGACCGACAGCTTCGCGGCGAAATTCCTGATCGCGGATCTTTGCCACGCGGCCGGCCGGCCGGTGGTGCACGGCGGCATCCGCGCATTCGAGGGGTCGGCGATGACGGTGGTTCCGGGGCGCGGCGCCTGCTACCGCTGCGTGTTCGAGCAACCGCCGCCGGCAGAAGAGGGTGCGCCGCGCGGGCCGCTGGGCGCGCTGCCGGGCGTGATCGGCGCGGTGCAGGCGACCGAAGCGCTCAAGCTGCTGCTCGGGGCGCCGACCGAGACGCTGCTGGTCGACCGCCTGTTTGTGTTCGACGCCTGGCGCTTGACCGCCCGGACCGTACGCGTGACACGGCGGGTGGAATGTCCGCTGTGCGGAGGAGAGGTAATCGCATGAATCAGGCAACCAAGATCGATATGCAGGGGCTGTATCTGGTGTTGACGGATCCGGTGACGGGATATGCGCGCTGCGCCGAGGCGGCGGTCGCGTGCGGCGTGACGTGGCTGCAAGTGCGGATGAAGCGTGCGCGGCGCGACGAGATCGTCGCGGTCGGCCGCACGCTGCGCACCATCACGCGCGGCACGGTGACGCGCCTGGTGATCAACGATGATGTCGGGATCGCGCGCGAGGTCGATGCCGACGGCGTGCACCTGGGCCAGGGCGACATGCCGCTGGACGAGGCGCGGCGGCTCTGGCCGGCGGCGGGCAAGGTCTTCGGCCTTTCCACGCACAGCCGCGCGCAGGCCGCGCGCGCGGTCGGGTGCGCGCCGGATTACATCGGCGTGGGGCCGGTTTTCGCCACGCCGACCAAAGCGATCCCTGATCCGGTGCTCGGCCTGGAGGAGGCGGGGGCGATCATCCGCGCTTCTCACGTGCCGACCGTGGCGATCGGCGGCATCGGCCCCGAGAATCTGGCCGACGTGCGCCGCCACGGCGCCACGGCCTTCGCGGTGGTGCGCGCGGTCAACCAGGCGGCCGATCCCGATGCGGCCATCCGCAGCCTTCAGGCGGTGTGGCAGGCGGCGGGCGTGATCCAGCCGCCGCCCAGCACCTCGTCGCCGTCGAAGAGCGCCGCCATCTGGCCCGGCGTCACGGCGAACTGAGGCTCGTCGAACTGCAGGTTGAGCGCACCGTCCGCGCAGAACGCGTAGCGGCAGCCGACGCCCTTGTGGCGGTAGCGCAGCCGCGCGGTGACCGGGCGCGGCGCAACGGGGGGCTCCCCCGCGATCCACTGCATGTCGGCCACGCGGCAGGCGTCGGCCAGCACGCCCTCGCGATCATCCACGACCAGCGTGTTGGTGGCGGCGCGGACCTCTTTGACGTATACCTTGCGTCCCACCGCGATGCCGAGGCCGTCGCGCTGGCCGACCGTGTAGTGAATGATACCGCGGTGCCGGCCGAGCACGCGGCCGGCGGTATCCACGATCGGCCCGGGCTCGGTTCCGGCGCCGTTGAAAAGGACCGAGATGTCGTCCCCCTCGAAGAAATCCTGGCTTTCGGGCTTCGCGTTCAGGTCGTCCAGCCCGGCCTCGTGCGCGAGCGCGCGCACCTCGTGCTTGGTCTTGTCGCCGAGCGGGAAGAGGATCTCGGCCAACTGCGCCTGCGAGAGGCGCGCGAGGAAATAGGACTGATCCTTGGCCGGGTCCGCTCCGCGTAGCAGGCGGTGGCGGCCGGCGGTTGCGTCGCGTACGATGCGCGCGTAATGGCCGGTCGCGAAGCGGTCGAAACGGATGCCGAGTGCACGGGCGCGGGCCGGCAGGAGCCCGAACTTCATGACGGGGTTACAGAGGGCGCAGGGGTTGGGGGTCAGTCCCGCGAGGTTTTGGCTGCGGAACGCGTCCAGCACCCAGCGGTCATACTCGTCGGCCAGCGGCACGGTGCGGTGGGGAATGCCGAGGCGTTCGGCGGTCGCGCGCGCCGCCGCGATGTCCTCGGCCTCGCCCGGCCCGTAACAGGCATTGCGCTTGGCCGAGGTGAACGGCTGCTTGGGGTCCCAGATGCTCATCGTCAGCCCGATGACGTCATACCCCTGCCGCTTGAGCAGCCAGGCCGCGACGCCGGAGTCCACCCCGCCGCTCATGCCCACCGCCACGGTGAGTCCGTTTGTCCCGTCGTGTCGCGCGTCGCTCATGGCCTGCTCCTGCTTGTCATGACCCCAGCATACCGGGTGCGGGCTGTTTAGGTCGAGACGGATTCGCGTCTTTGGAAAAAAGGGGGGCGTATCGCAACGTCCGCTTCGAGCTTGCGGGGCCTGCCTTCGAGGGGTATCATTCGGGGAACGTGTGTGTCGTCGGCGCACAGAATACGGGAGTGCCGCCTGAGTTCGCGCTGCCGCGAGACGCGCCGTCACGCCCCGGCCGGCGAGAACCCCGAGGCCGTGCTTGAATACAAACGCCAGAAGAGGAAGAGAACACATGAAGAAGATGATATGGGTAACGTCCGTTTTCGCCGCGTTTGCGGCGTTTGGCGGCGTGCTAGACAATGCATGGATCCAGGGTACGACCGACAAGAATCCGCTCGGCTACAAGCCGGGCGAGCCGATGGTCTTCACGCTCGCGCCGCAGGATCTGGATGGTGAGTTGCCTGCTGGCGAGTTCTTCCTCGACTGGTCGCGCACGGGCGACGACGGTGTCGTCGCGAGCGGCAAGGTCCCGTTCACGAAGGCTCCGTTCGTCTACACGACCAAGCTGGAGAAGCCCGGCTTCGTTCGCATCCGCGCGACCGTCGTCGACAAGAATGGCAAACGGTACGTGAAGACGTTCACCGGCGACGCGACGACGCCCGAGGGCAAGGCCGCGATGAATCGCTTCGAGCGTACGAATAAGAGCGTCTTCTTTGACGGCGGCGCGGGCGCGGACATCGACACGCTCAAGTCGCACCCAGAGCCTGCGGACTTCGATGCGTTCTGGGCGAAGCAATACGCGCGCCTTGATCGCGTGCCGATCAAGGCCGAGCTTAAGGAGGTGCCGTGCAACAACAAGAACGCCCGCATCTACGCGGTTCGGATCGACTGCGCGGGGCTTCGTCCCGTCACCGGATACCTCTCTGTTCCCGCGGCCGTCGACACGGGCAAAACCTTCCCGGCCCGTCTTGAGACCCACGGGTACAGCGGCGATAGCTGCAAGCACGAGACCCCTTCCGGCGCGCGCGACAACGAAATCGTCCTCAACATCAACGCGCACGGCCTCAAGCTCGTTGAGTTCGGGGCGACCGAGGCGGACACCAAGGCGCTTCGCTGGGAAACCCGTTCCCATGACATGAGCTATGCATTCGATCCGCAGCAGAACGCCGATCCGGAAGTCGCGTACTTCAACGGCATGGTGCTACGCGTCAAGCGCGCGCTCCAGTACCTGAAGACGGTGAAGGGCTGGAACGGCCGGGACCTGCTCGCGTCCGGCGGCAGCCAGGGCGGCCTCCAGACCATCTGGGCGGCGGGCTGCGGCGAGGGCGTGACGTGCGCCGAGAGCGGAATCACCTGGTGCTGCGACATGTATACGAGCGGCAAGCTGCGCAAGGATCCCGCGCAGAAGCTCGCGGGCGACGGCTGGTACATCGCTTGGACGGATGCGTTGGGCTATTACGACGCGGCGAACTTTGCGAAGCGCATTCCGAAGAGCTGCTTCACCCTCATCACGCGTGCCGGTCTCGGCGACTACTGTTGCCCGCCCACGGGCCTCGCCAAGATGTGGAACAACATGAGCTGCCCGAAGAAGATCCTCTGGGTGCAGGGTTCGCAGCACGGCTACGTGCCGCCGAAGGCCTACGACGGCCGCGACTTCACGCGCGAGGCGCCGGCGAAGTGACGGTGCGGGCAGGCTTGCACCTGAGCAGCATGGCCGCGTGAGCCACCACGAACAACGACCCGGCGTTGTGCACCAACGCGCCCAACGCCGGCCCGAGACGCCCCGTAGCGGCCAGCAGAATGGCGCATCCGTTGATCAAAAGCGACGCCCCGATGTTCACGCGGATGTTAGCCAGCGTCCTGCGCGACATGATGACGAGGTAAGGCAGCAGCCGGATGTCGTCCCGCATCAGCACGATGTCCGCCGCTTCCACCGCGATGTCACTCCCCATCCCGCCCATCGCGATGCCGACTGTCGCCGTCTTCAAGGCCGCCGCGTCGTTGACGCCGTCGCCAACCATGGAGATCGCCTCGCTCTCGTCGACGTGGCTCAGCACCCGCGACACCTTGTCCTCCGGCAGGAGATTGGCCTCGACATCGTCGATTCCCGCCTCCGCCGCCATCCGGTGAGCCGCCGCTGAATGGTCGCCGGTGAGCAATAGCATTTTGCGGATTCCGCTTCTTCTGAGCGCGTCGATGATGGTCCTGGCATCGTCGCGGAGCGTGTCCGAGAGCGCGATCCATCCCGCGAAGCCGCCGTTGATCTCCGCCGCGACGATCGCCTGCCCGGACTCGCGCGCCTCCTCGATCCGCATCCGGTCTTCCTCGGCGACCACACTCCCGCGCGACGTCAGCCACGCGGTTGTTCCCAGCGCGATCCTCACGCCGTCGACGTCCGCCTCCACGCCCTTGCCCGGCACCATCTTGAAGAACGAAGGGGACGGCGCATCGGGAACTGCTCCGGCGATCGTCTTGCCCAGCGGATGCTCCGATCTCGCCTCCGCCCCTGCGGCCAGGCGCAGCAACGCATCGGGCGTGTACGCGGGCGTCATCGTGACCACGTCCGCCACGGAAGGCCGTCCGCGGGTCAGCGTGCCGGTCTTGTCGAAGGCCATGGTCGTGATGCGTCCCATCTGCTCGAGCGCCTCTCCCGATTTCACGAGAACGCCATACCGGCTCAGGTTCGCCATGCCCGCCATGATCGCCGTCGGCGTGGCCAGCACCAGCGCACACGGGCAGAACACGACCAGGATGGTCACGCCGCGGATCAGTTCGCCCGTGACCAGCCAGACGGCCAGCGCCGTGACGAAGGCGGCGGGCACGAGAAACGACGCCCACTTGTCGGCAAGCCGCACGACCTTCGCCTTGTTGTTTTGCGCCATTTCAATCAGCCGCGTGATGCGCTTGAGCGTTGAATCGGCTGGCGCTTTCATCGCGCGCACGTCCATGGAGCCGAACAGGTTGATGGTCCCCGCCATGACGCTGTCGCCCGCGGTTTTGTCCACCGGCAGCGATTCGCCCGTGATGATCGCCTGATCGACCGACGTGTTGCCGTTCACCACCACGCCGTCCACCGCGATCATCTCGCCCGGCCTTACGCGGATCACATCGCCCAACACCAGCGCATCGACATCCACCATCTCCTCTGCACCTTCCTGGACCCGGCATGCCTGCTTGGGCGCGAGATGAAGCAGGGCCTTGATGCCGGCACGGGCTTTGCGTAACGTGCGAGCTTCCAGCATCTCGCCCAGCGTCATGATGAACGCCACCTCGCCCGCCGCGAAAATCTCGCCGATTCCGACGGCGGCGATCATCGCCACGCTCACCAGCATCCCCGCCCGGATGCTGCCCGTTCTGAGAAACTTCCGAAAGGCGAACACAATGATCGGCAAACCACACAAAGCAATGGGAACCCATGCCGGATCAGACAGCGACGCCACCGTGACGCCGTGCCCCGCATGGGCGTGCCCGCCGTTCATCATAAAGCTCCACACCAGCGCCGGCAGCGACACGGCGCAAAATACGCCCGTGCGCAAGGCCTCGTCTGCAAACACGCTTCTGATTTTCGTACCAAAGTTCATACTTCCCCGGAGTTTACACGCTGCCACACGTGACTTCAAGTCAGCCGTAATCCGCCGCTCCCGCCTGTTGTGAGCGAGCGTCTGACGTCTGTTCACCCTTTTTACGAGCATATGGGAGATACGGTCAGCGGTGCCTCCGTAACAGGGCGCGGCCGCGAGCCGACTTCCTCACCGGATCGTATCAGTCAAACAGGGCGGTCGAAAGGTAGCGCTCGCCGGCATCGGGCAGCACAGTCACGATCGTCTTACCGGCAAAGGCCTCCTCCTGTGCCAGGCGCACGGCTGCCAGCGCTGCCGCGCCGGAGGAGATGCCGACCAGCAGCCCCTCCTCCTTGAAGAGCCGCCGCGCAAACGCGATCGCCTCCTCGCTGGTCACCCGTTCGACACGGTCGATCAGCGACAGGTCGAGCGTCTCAGGAATGAAGCCGGCGCCCAGTCCCTGGATCCTGTGGGGACCGGGCTTGAGCGGCTCGCCCGCCAGCGCCTGCGTGATCACCGGGCTCTCGGCAGGCTCCACCGCGACCGCCAGCACAGGCGTCGCGGAGACCCGCTTGAGGTAGCGCGACGAGCCGGAGATCGTGCCGCCGGTGCCGACGCCGGCGACCAGCGCCGCCACCTGGCCGCCGGTATCCGCCCAAATCTCCGGCCCCGTGGTCTGTTCGTGGACCGCAGGATTGGCCGGGTTATTAAACTGCTGCGGCATGAAATATTTTTTCGGGTCCTCCGCCGCGATCTGTTCGGCTTTCGCGATCGCCCCTTTCATGCCCTCAGGTCCCGGCGTCAGCACAAGCTGCGCGCCGAGCGCCGCCACCACGCGCCGCCGCTCGACGCTCATGGTCTCGGGCATGGTGAGGATCAGGCCGTAGCCGCGGGCCGCCGCGACCGAGGCCAGCGCGATGCCGGTGTTGCCGCTGGTGGGCTCCACGATGACGCCGCCTGGTTTGAGCGCGCCGCGCCTCTCGGCGTCGAGCACCATCGAGGCGCCGATGCGGCATTTGACTGAATACGCGGGATTGCGCGCCTCCAGTTTGGCATAGACTGTGGCGCGCGCACCGTCGGTCACGCGGTTCAGCCTGACCAGCGGTGTGTTGCCAAAGGATATCGCGAGATTGTCATAGGTTTTTTGTGTCATGTCCGCCTCCTTTCGGGCGCTAGGCTTGGCTGGCTTTCAGGGCTTGGTCGATGTCCGCTTGCAGGTCTTCGAGATCCTCCAGTCCGACCGACAGCCGCAGAAAGTCCGGTGTCACACCGGTGGCCGCCTGCTCCGCCGCAGCGAGCTGCTGGTGGGTCGTCGAAGCCGGATGAATGACCAGCGTTTTGGCGTCGCCGATGTTGGCCAGGTGCGACACCAGCTTGACGTGGTCGATGAAGCGCCGCGCCGCTTCATGGCCGCCCCGGATGCCGAATCCGACCAGGCCGCCGAACCCCCGCTTGAGGTACTTCGCGGCGACCGCGTGGTCCGGATGGCCGGGCAGGCCGGGGTAGTTGACCCAGGCCACCCGCGGATGGGCCTTGAGCCACGCGGCCAGGGCCAGCGCGTTTTGCGAGTGGCGCGCCTGGCGCAGCGGCAGGGTCTCCAGCCCGAGCAGGAATTCGCGGGCGTTGAAGGGGCTCAGCACCGCGCCGGTGTCGCGCAGCAGGGTGACGCGGACCTTCAGGATGAAGGCCACGTTGCCCATGCCGGGCACGTTGCCGAGCGCGTCCCAGTAGCAGATGCCGTGATAGCTCGGATCCGGCTCGGTGAACTCCGGAAACTTGCCGGTGTTCCACGCGAAGCGCCCCGAATCCACAATCACGCCGCCGACCGAGGTGCCGTGCCCGCCGATATACTTGGTGGCTGAGGCGACCACGATGTCCGCGCCGTGGTCAAACGGCCGGACCAGCCCGACGCCGACCGTGTTGTCGACGATCAGCGGGATGCCGGCCGCGTGGGCGATCGCCGCGAGCGCTTCGAAATCCGGCACGTCGAGCTTCGGGTTGCCGATGGTCTCGACATACACCGCGCGCGTCCGCTCCGTGATCGCGGCGCGGAACGCCGCCGGGTCGCGCGAGTTCACAAAACGGACCGTGCGCCCGAACTTGGGCAGCGTGTGGTGGAAGAGCTGATAAGTGCCGCCGTACAGGTTGTCGGCCGCCACGATCTCGTCGCCCAGCCGCGTGACCGCCAGCAGCGCGTAGGTGATGGCCGCCTGGCCCGACGCCGTGGCCAGCGCGCCGGTCCCGCCTTCGAGCGCCGCGACGCGCTTTTCGAAGACATCGGTCGTGGGGTTCATCAGACGCGTGTAGATGTTGCCGAACTCTTTCAGCGCAAAGAGATTGGCGGCGTGGTCCGCGCTCTTGAACACGTACGCCGCCGTCTGATACAGCGGCACCGCGCGCGAGCCTGTCGTCGGATCAGACTGCTGGCCCGCGTGCAGGGAAAGGGTGAAAAGTCCTTGTGTTGTCTCGCTCATGTCTCGCCTCCTCCTCGGTTTAAACTCTTGTTTGTCTATCGATTAGGTGGTGAATATATCAGACTGACCCACGGCGTGCAACAGGAATCTGTCATTTCGCCGGTTCTTCGCGCGTGAAGTCACGGCCGTCGTAGGCCTTCGGCGGCACGTAGCCGTGCTGGGAGCCCTGCACCCAGAGAATCTTCTTCGGGCAGGTCATGTTGTTCCACATCTTGGCGAGGCCCGTGGGCGGACAGCAATAGTCGCCGAGGCCGGCCCGCGTGATGAAGGTGAAGCAGGTCTTCGGAATGCGCTTCGCAAAGTTCGCCGCGTCGTAGTAGCCCAAGGCGTCCGTCCAGCCAATGTACCAGCCGTCGCCCGCGAGCTTCAGAGCGGGATCCTTGCGCAGCTTGCCGCTCGTATACATGTCGCAGCACCAGGTGATTCCGCTCTCGGCGCACGTCACACCCTCGCCGCACCCCGCCGCCCAGATGGTCTGGAGGCCGCCCTGGCTGCCGCCGGAAGCGAGCAGATCCTTGCCGTTCCAGCCTTCCACCGTCTTCAGATACTGAAGCGCGCGCTTGACGCGCAGCACCATGCCGTTGAAGTACGCGACCTCCGGATCGGCGTTCTGCTGCGGATCGAACGCGTAACTCATGTCATGGGAACGGGTCTCCCAGCGCAGCGCCTTGGTGTCCGCCTCGGTCGCCCCGAACTCGACGAGCTTGAGGCCGTGCGCGTTGATGTTGAGGACGATCTCTGTATCGCGCGCCCCGGAAGGGGTCTCGTGCGTGCAGCGATCGCCGCTGTAGCCGTGGGTCTCAAGACGGGCGGGGAAGGTCTTGCCCGCATCGACGGCAGCGGGAACGGAGAGGTATCCGGTGACGGGGCGAAGCCCCGCGCAGTCGATCCGCACCGCGTAGATGCGGGCGTTCTTGTTGTTGCACGGCACCTCCTTGCGCTCGCCCTTGATCGGCACGAGATCCAGGCGCGCGAATTGCTTCGCCCAGAACGCGTCAAAGTCAGCAGGTTCGGGATGCGACTTGAGCGCGTCGATGTCAGCGCCCGCGCCGCCGTCGAAGAAGACACCCTTGTTCGTATGCTCGAAGCGGTTCATCGCGGCCCGGCCTTCGGGCGTCGTCGCGTCGCCGGTAAACTTCTTCACGAACCGCTTGCCGTTCTTGTCGACGACGGTCGCGCGGATGCGAACGAAGCCGGGCTTGTCCAGCTTGGTCTTATAGACGAAAGGCTCCTTCGTGAGCGGGGCCTTGCCGTTCTCGACGACCCCGTCGTCGCCCGTTCGCGACCAGTCGAGGAAGTGCTCGCCGGCGGGCAACCCGCCGTCCAGATCCTGCGGCGCGAGCGTGAAGACCATCTGCTCGCCCGGCTTGTAGCTGAGCGGATTCTTGTCGGTCGTGCCCTGGATCCACGCGTTGTCGAGCACGCCGCCAAACGCCGCGAACGCGGCAAACGCGGACATCACCCATATCCTCTTCTTCATGTGTTCTCTTCCTTTTCTGGTGTTTGTATTCACGTACGGCCTCGGCCTTCCCGCCGACCGAAGCTAAGCGTGACGGCGCGTCTCACGGTGTCGCGAACCAAAAACGGCACGCCCGTGTCCTGCATTTCGACGGCACACACTTGGCACGAATAGTACGCCTCGAAGACAGGCCCCGCAAGCCAGAAGCGGACGACGGGAAATATCCTGATTAACGGATAAGGGAAAACGTGGTAATGTTTACGATGTGAAAAGTCGAGCTGGAGAAAAAGTGAAATGAAAAACATCGGCCCACTGTGTGTCGTTCCTTTCGCACACCCTCAGGGATGTCGCGGCTATCTGCTGGCCGACACGGTCAGCAAAGAGGCGCTTGCTTTGGACCCTCATCTCGATTGGGTGCACGGCATGGCTGAACGGGTTAAGACCGAAGGCTGGACGCTTCGCTACGTCGCGGACACCCACACGCACGCGGACCATCCGTCGGGCGCCGGCGAG
>Ga0116149_1005544_pt1 | contig 11767 bp, 9 predicted proteins | sample AD_UKC057_MetaG_FD_89787 | JGI IMG/M metagenome (GOLD analysis project Ga0116149, IMG submission 89787) | Active sludge microbial communities of municipal wastewater-treating anaerobic digesters from USA - AD_UKC057_MetaG | ecosystem: Engineered > Bioreactor > Anaerobic > Digestate | place: USA...
TCTTGGAGCTCTAAGCACAGAGGCTAAAGGGATTTAGCCTCTTGGAGCTCTAAGCACAGAGGCTAAAGGGATTTAGCCTCTTGGAGCTCTAAGCACAGAGGCTAAAGGGATTTAGCCTCTTGGTGCTTTGGCAGGATCTATAGCATTGCCGTTGAGAAAAACCATGAAATTTACCATTGGTTTACCGTTTATTGCATCAAGTCCGACAGAACCAATGACAGTACCTGTAGAAACGGCATCTCCGATTTTTACTTTTATACCCTCAAGCCCGGTATACACATACATATGATTTGATCTTGATTGAACAAATACTACCTGTCCGAACCCGCGATAAATACCGGCATACATTACAGTGCCGCTTTGAACAGCCTTAACGTCTTCTTTTTCTTCTGCCGTAAGAGCAACACCAGATATTTTTCCTGAAAGATAGCTTATATCTCTGGCATTAACAGGCCATAAAAGGTTTTTATCTGCATTTTTTTTGGTATCATAGGAGCGGGGATCTACAATTGACATATCTTTTGCATTTGAAGCAATATCTTTCTGTACCGACGCAGTATTTGAAGAAGGAACTGTTAATTCCTGACCCGCCTTGATCAATGACGAATTACTTAATTGATTTAGAATATTTAAGGTGTCAACACTAACGCCTAATTTACGGGCAATGCTGTACATTGTGTCGCCCTTTTGTACAATATAGGTTTCTGTAGTCGCCGTTAGCGGAGAAGGTCCTGGTATTTTAAGTGTTTGGCCGATTTTTAAAACAGCTGTCTTGCCAATACCGTTTAACGCGCATAAGTCGTCAATACTAATTCCATACTGACGGCTGATGCCGTACAAGGTCTCTCCCTTGGCAACATTATGTTCGGAATTCTGTGCAGCTAATAGAAAGCTGCTTCCTGCCAGGAGAATTATTATTACTGCACAATTAATAGTACGTTTCATATCGGTTAACTATCGGCATAAACGCTTAATTATTTTAGGAAAACCGTGCAAAAAAGTTTCCGATTTCAAAGCCGCTGATTTTACTGCCTTCAGGATATATTTTCCTTATATTCTCCCGGCCTTCTCTTAAATGGGCAGAAGTTATTCCGTATTTTATGGAACTGTCGGCCTCAATAAAGGCGGCTGCATGATCTGCGCACCTGACGAGTGCGCCGTCTACCGGTGAAAAAAATACATCATTATACTTTGTATTAAGCTCCTCGAATGAAACGGTTTGAACATTTGAATAGTTTTTTTCTACACAAATACGGTTATCAAATTCATTACTGGTAAAATACAAAAGCTCATCTGCATAAAAATCTTCCATAAGCGGAACAAGTTCTCTTTTTACAATTTCATCTTCAATTTGTTTTACAATAGAGGGCAATCCCTGTGTTGCAGTTTTTACCGGAGATATAATATCGCGAGTGACTGCTTCGGGCAGGTCATGAAAAAGTGCAGAAAAAAAGTTATTATAAATCCTTTTCTCATGCATAGGAACCGGACTTTGACGGCACAGAAGCAGTGTTACAAGGGCAACGAATAACGAATGTCCAAGAACTGAAGTTTTCGGCACCCGGGGAGTCTGATTCCATCTGGTTTGAAACCGAAGCTGCTCTATGATCATTAAAAACTTATACGGCTTTTGTTTTGTCATAAGAAGCTGAAGACCGCGAAGGTCAAGATAACTTTCAATATCCTGCAGCAGATCTTCCTGTATTTTACGTAATCTAAATGATTCATTTACAAGACTGATCATTTCAAACTCGCGCATCGCTGAATATTTATGGGCCGCACGGAATACTCTTTTAGATACGGTATCTTCATCAGTTGAAGCATCCAGTATATAGGTTTTAAAACGCGTTTTGAGATCATCATCCTCAATTATGCCGTCATACTGTGAAATTACCCATTCATTGAGTTTTTTATACTCCGAGGGGTACTCATTTTTAATCATGCGCTGTACAGGAGACTTAATGTCGCATAAGGCAATTTTTCTAAGCAGTTCGAACAACGATGCATAGATGATCCAATCCCAGTCAATCGTTTTACCGCCTGCTTCTTCATATTTACCGATGATGTAGGCAAGAACAACCTTTTCTGCAGATTTGTCCATCTCTGTTAAGTCGAAAGGCCGTACTAAATCGTTCCAGCGTTCTATTGAAAATGCCTCAAATATTTTTAATGCTAAAGTACTTGTTACCATAATTATCCTTATAAAAAATTATTCATATACCGCATATTTCAGGTCCTTAACAAGACCTGCTTTTTGTGCATCTTTATAATTTGCGTACACAATAAGTTTGCCGTCAAGAATTGCGTTTTTTAATTTCTCTATTGATGCTGCAACCTCCGGCAGAAGTTCGCTGTTAGTCCTTGTATACGACACCCCTTCTGCAGCTAAATCAAACATAATAGAGCCGTTAACAAAGTTGCCGGCTTCCATCATCCGGAGAGAGTATACAACGGCCCTTCCAACATCTTTAATCATAGAGGTTAGAACAGCAGATCTGTCCGGTGCATATAAACCGTATGTGTACTGATCAGAATCAACACCAAGAGCCCAAACATTATATCCTCTTTGACGGAATTTTTTTGCTTCATTAATTGTGCCTAAACTTGATGCCCCTGCAGCAGTAAAAACAGCATATATTCCCTGTGAATACCATTCACGGCTTTTTTCTTCTGCAAGATCAATTCTGTCCCATGCCTCTGTATAATACTCATGTATGACAGCATCCGGCAGTATTGATCTGACGCCCTGAATATAACCAAGCTGAAATCTTGTAATAACAGGAGATTTTTCCCCGCCAATAAACCCGAATGACGGATTTTCTCGTTTGTCAAATTTTGCCTGAAGTGCAGCGGCAGCTCCAACTAAAAAGGAACCCTGTTCTTCTGAATAAGTAAACTCGATTACATTTGGAGAAAAGTTTTGTGCAGTATCAACAATCATAAATTTCTGCTGAGGATACTTTTTTGCAGAGAAAAAAAGTGCATCTGCAAAAGAATGACCCGGCGCAATTATGAGCTGATAATTTTTTGTTATTACAGCCTGCTGAATAAGGATTTCTGCAGCTTCATTTGTTGAACATTCAAATACGTCATAAAATTTACCCCTGTACCTTTGCTCTCCGGCAGTATCGTCATAATACGTCATTAATCCTGAAAAGGCAGCTGCATTAAAGGAGCGGTCGCCAATGCCGCTTGCATCGGTAATCAACAGGGCGCGGGGCTTCGTTTTTTCTATGAGTGCATCGTCTTTAGCTGTTTCATTTTTCGAACAGGAGCTCAACAGAAGTATACAACATATACTGATCAAAACTATTTTATGCTTCATACGGCAGCTCCTTTTGCCTTAAAACGTATATGTATAGTTATTTACTTACGCCTTTTTTCTGATCGGAATCCATCTTATCTTTCCACACAAGAGCCTTTTTCTTTATTTCCTCCGCCTCATCCTTTTCATTGAGCAGCATGGTGATTCTGCGAAGTGCTAATAGATAATTTATAGAAAGCCTCATGTCGTCTATGCGTCTTGTAGAAAGCTCGTAGCGCTCACGGTACCCGTCAGCAGATTCAGACAGCAGTTTTTTAATAAGACGTATATAGTATACAGTATTATCATAATCGGGAGCACGCGGATCAAAATAATCTTTTATTGCACTTTTTAAATCTACCAAATTCTTTGCAACAGTGGTAAACCGCCCCTGAAGTTCAATAAAGGACCACTTCCACTTTGTATTATCGCCGTAGGCATCAAGAATTAACCTTATTGCAAGACCAAGTTTTCGAACAATAAAATATCTTTTTTCAAGGGGAGTATTGCTAATTTCTGCAACCTTCGCCTCATATTCTGAATAGGGAACATCTATCTGGTTTGTAACAATTTCTTCAAGATAAATGATTGCCTTATACAAGGCTTTTCGGCCTTCATTAAGAGAATCAGTATTTTTCGTACCAAGTATTTCAACAGAAAGGTTATTAATTATGAGCTGGAGTGTTGTAACATACATCATTTCTTCTGCAAGGAGAAGCTTTTTGTAGGCAATTCCGGAGGTATCTTTAACAATAAGATCGAGAATACTTTTTTCCTTGTCAAAAGACTTTTGTACCAGGTCCTTATAAGGCTTAATCTTTGAATTAAAAAGTTCTCTGCTTTCAACTGCTATTTTTGCCATAGATCAGTTTCCCCCTTATCTCACTTGCAGGAAGATAATAAAGAACGGGCATGAATCATCGATGCTTCGCTGACCGCATCGCCCGAGAGCATTCTGGCAATTTCCTCTTCCCTCTCAAGCCCTGTAACCGGCTTAACGCGGGTAAAGGTTTTACCTTCAATACTTTCTTTTTCTATCCTTATTTGAGTATCGGCATAAACTGCAATGCTCGCTAGATGTGTTATGCACAAAATTTGCTTGTTTTTTGACAGATTTTTTAAATGTTTTCCAACTGATACCGACACTTCACCTCCGATGCCGGTGTCGATCTCGTCAAATATTAGAGTATTTACGTCATCAGTCGAGGCTAAAATTGTTTTTAGAGCAAGCATAAGACGGGAAATTTCACCCCCCGAGGCTATCTTTGCTAAAGGACGCAGGGAGGATCCCTCATTTGCGCTGATTAAAAATTCTATATTATCCATACCGTAAGGACCGCATTTTTGAATTATGTCGCTGCTTTCCTTTTCTGTAATAGATACAGTAAATTTTGTTCCCTTCATGCCTAATTCAGAAATTATTTTTTCGACACCTTCTGCCATCTTTAATGCGGCATTTTTCCGGTGTGCAGAAATTCTCTGCGCTCGAAGCAAGAGAGATCGTTCGCGCTCCTGTATTTCCTTAATGAGACCGGTCTTGTTTGATTCCCACCCGGAAAGCTCTACCAGCTGCTGTTGGGCTTTTTCAAAATACTCAAGCACCTGGGAAACAGGAGCATTTTGATTATCAGCATACTTTTTTTTGAGCTTAAAAATGAGAGCTAAACGCTCCTGAACCTCTTCAAGCCGGGACGGATCATAGATAAGAGACATCTTGTAGGATCGAATTTCATCAGAAATATCTGAAAGTTCATAAAATGCATTTTCAATTCTATTTGATAAAATCTCAAGAGATTTATCCAAACTTACGGCGTGCTCGGAAACAGAGCGGAGTTTTTTTAACATGCTCACAATGGAAGAGTCAGGAGATGAAAGCATAGAACTTATAGTTTCAACATCTTCACTTAGTTTTTCATATTGAGAAAGACGGGCCTCTTCGTGTTCCAGCTCTTCATCCTCATTTTTTTTGAGCCGGGAGCTTTTTATTTCCTCAACGGAAAATTCAAGCATTTCAATTTCGCGTTTTCGATTTGCATCTGAAGTATTCATGCGGGACATAATCTCCCGCTTTTCGACTAGTTCATTGTACAAAACGGTAAATTCATCAACATCGCTTGTGAGACCTGCATAGGCATCTAAAAATCTGCGGTGTTCACTCACCTTCATAAGAGACTGATGTTCATGCTGCCCGTGAATATCAACAAAAAATGAGGTAAAATCTGAAAGTTCACTCTTTGTAACCGGAACATCCTGAATCCACGAAGCAGACTTTCCGCCTTCTCTAATTATTCTCCGCAGCAGTATGCGCCCGTCATCAGTGTGAACACCATGATCAGAGAGCCAGGATAGGGCATTTTTATATGAGGGAGGAATAAACAATGTTCCCGAAACCCGGGCTTCCTGACATCCGTCACGAATTACCTCTGTGCCCGCCTTTCCGCCTAGTAAAAAAGAAATAGCACCAATTAGAATAGATTTTCCTGCTCCAGTTTCGCCGCTTAAAACAGTAAAACCCTGAGTAAATTCCAGTACTGCGGAATTAATGAGTGCAAAATCTTTAATGCTTATATCCTCAAGCAAGGGGACCTCCGGACCAGTTCAGTTTAGATCGTAATGCAGCATAAAAAACATCGGAATCACAGCCTATGAGTAAAGCTGTTTCTTTTGCCTTGCGTATCCGTATGACATCACCGACAAGGGCATTTTGTGTAACCTGACCGTCGCATGTAAGCATAACTTCGGTGCCCCGCGAAGGAAGTACTGTAACCGACAGCTCTGCTGTGGACGGAAGAACCAAGGGTCTGTTGGACAGCGAAAACGGACAAACGGGACTTAGTATAAGAGCGTCGAGTTCCGGATCCACTATGGGGCCTCCTGCAGCAGCAGAATAGGCCGTAGAACCGGTTGCTGTTGCTACAATAATACCGTCGGCCTTGAATTTACCAAATGAAACTCCGCTTGAAGCTACATCGAGCATAACAATACGTGCAGCCCCGTAAGCAGATATTACTGCATCGTTTAATGCTGTTTGTGAAAAAATCATTTCTTTGTTCCGTATAAGTTCGACACGAAGCATATTGCGTTCAACAGGAACAGAACCGGAATCTATAAAACGGGACAAACTTTCTTTCCAGGCATTTCTTTGAATACCGGCTATAAAACCGAATTCCCCGAGATTTACAGGGAAAATAGGAATACGCCTAGAAGCACAAAAACGGGCAGTAAACAGTACCGTCCCGTCCCCGCCCAGGCTTACAGCAAAATCGCAGGTGGAAAAACAGCTTTCATTCACCGTACTTTGACCGGAAAATTGAATAAGAGAAGCAGAAATACCCTTTTTGTCTAAAAAGGTCTGTATTTCCGCTGCAAGCGAAAGAGCTTCATTTTTGTATGTGTTAACAACAATAACACAATTTTTCATACACCCTCATCTTTTTTTAGGGTAAGGTTGCTAATACTTTGGCGATTTTAGCCGCCTGTACAAGACCCAAACGGGGATATAAAGGAAACAAAGCACACCTGAGTAAAAACGATTTTGCCTGGACACAATGCGCAAGACTTTCTTCTCTTAACGCAATAATTGTTTTTTCAAAAGCCTGACAAATTTCTATGTCTTTCCGGGCAGCATACTGTTTAACATCCTTATAGCCGCTTGACAGCACTACAGGAAAAGAATACACCGCTTGAACGGCATATTCGCCCTGCTGAATGAGGGTTTTATGCTTACCCTGTAAAAGAGAGCGTATATACATTTCGTACATTTCACGGCGTAAAAGCTCATTGCGGTTAAGCTCTTTTAACTGCACATAGGCTAATGCGCAGTTAATGTCGGGCAGAATATCTGTCGAGGGAGCTTCATCAATATGCTTTTTTAGCACAATCCATTCTCTGCGGGATGGAGCCATAAGAACAGCACCGCCGCCGGCTGTAAGCTTATCCTGTTCCTCAAGACCAAGAATCGTGAACACGCCGAAGGTACCGGCCGGTTTTTCGCCGAGTGTAGCGCCGGCACTGTGAGAAATATCTTCTATGACAGGGATTCCAAGATCCTGAAGCGCTTGCAAGTTCGGCACAAGACCCATTGTTTCGTGAAGAAGCAGGAGTCTTCCGCCGTTTTGAACAGCCTCATGAACAGCCTCCGGTGAAACAAGGGCGCTTTCGGGCGATACATCTATAACCATCGGCTTATAACCGAAATCTTCTACAGCCAAAATCTGCCAGGATGGAGCTAGAGCAGAGAGAATAATACCGCTTTCTTTAGGAAGATCAAGAGCCTTTAGTGCATATTTGAGTGCGATTGATGGACTGCGGAAAGCCCCGCCCCCGTCAACCCCGAAGTATTCTTTCACAAGCTGTAAAAGGCGGATGTTGCTTTCACCCGGACCGATTTTTTCTTCGACCATGCAGGTTAATACTGCATCCATTTCCTTACGGCGGATAGTTGAACTGAATGTCTGAACTTTCATTACCTGTTTATTCCAATTAGTTTTTGTAATTCTTTCGGGTTGAATAACCTTCGTATGTCGAGCATAACTAAATAACCGGTTTCCTGCCGAATTACTCCATGAATATATTCTGTACCAATACCGGAAAGCATCTGAGGAGGAGGTTTAACTTCGTCACTGTTCACCATAACAACCCGGGCAACACGATCAATAATAATACCTATTTTGTTGCCTTCTATGTTAAGAATGATAAAACCGCCTTCAAAGTCGTCATCTTCTGTCTTTTGAATCTCTTTAAGCCTGAAACGTTTATGAAGACTGATAATGGGAATAATTTCGCTGCGCAGATTGAATATACCCTCTACATAGTAGGGAGCATTCGGGATGGGACGTACATTCTGGATTTTAACAATTTCTTTAACATCCATTATGTCTACGCCGTATAATTCTTCGCCTAACTGAAACGTAACGAGCTGAAACTGTGAATCACCTATTGCCATACATCCTCCGCAAATATAGTATGTTAAGAATACATCGAAAAATCAAAAAACACAAGTCCGCATAAAAATCACTGACTATTAATCGACAAGTTCTTTAAATAAGACAGCTAAACCTGCATTAAAAGACTCAGTATCTACTTTAAGCTTCTTCAAAAAGCTGTTATCTTCGATTTTTCCCACAACAGCAGTCATTTCTTCCATATTTCTGTACGTTGTTGAACGGAAAAAATCGGTATAATCCTTTTGACGGGAAGAAATTGAACTGGTATACATATAATCTGACACAACAGTAACATCTTTCAAAATATCAGCATAAATTTCTTTCGTAAAATCTTTTACAGGCCGTGAATATAAGGTTTCTAAAAGATACAGGGCATACCGCACCTTGTAGGTTAAATACTCCTTATCACAGTCATTATAAAAAGCGTGAACCTCATCCCAGTTTTTAATACTGCCCTTCTTTATTAAGGCAAAAAGGTGCTCAAGTTTTTTTACAGGAATAATCTGGCCGCCAATATTGACCCATTCAGTATAGAGCTCAAGCGAAAGAATTTCTGAAAAAAGAGCGGTAGAAAATGAGACTAAATTTTTCTGTTTACAATACTCAGATAAAGTTTTTACTGCAAAATACTTGGTAATTTTTCTATATTCCTTGTAACCCTGCACCGGTTTTACTATTTTAGCCCCGAACTTTTTCATACATAAGGGATCAACAAAGGTAAGATCCGCATCGGGATTTTGGTGTAAAAAATCCTTAGCCTTCTGGTACATATTACCTGTCGCCTGAGTATAATTTAAATCATTCGACATGAGCCAGTTTTCAGTCAGATGAATAATTCTGTCAAGGGCAGAAAGAACCTCCTGCATAGTATCAGGTGCGAGCGGGTCAGTTTCTATGTGTTGAACCTTAACTGCACGCACATCGCGGTTTTTAAACTTTGAATTATTGCGGGCCATGGCAAACATATTGTACATGAACCAGTATGCAGGCATTATACTAATGCCCTCCTCTTCGCTCGATCGAGACACAAGGGAAAAAGGATAGGTTATATTTAATTCATACTGATACGATCCCTTTGAAATGAGTGTAAAAGAGGCAAATTTACTGTTGTGCTTAAAATCTGAACACAGTCCGGGCCAAAAACCTCTTCCTGCATAGATCTCGCCGTCAGGACTTCTCGAGTTGTGATTTGAACCGATAGTAGCACCGGCAGCAATGTTCGATTGCCCCTTAACAGTACTTGCTATAAGGAAGGATGTATTATGATGCTGTTCATGGAAGGGGAATATAAGGTTATTTAAAAGCTCGCAGCATGACACTGTAGAGTTGTCGCCGAGTACAGAATTAAGGAGTCGAGCCCCGTACTTGAGCTGACAGTTGCGGCCGAGGACAAAGCGGACAGCTACAGACTGATAAAAGGCCTTGCTGCCGTAGCCCATAATACCGTTTACCATCTCGACACCCTCGCCGATTTGAGATGATTCTTCTTCGGAAGAACAAATTGTTATGTTTTTGAGTTTAAATGCACCCTTTATGTAGGCACAGGGACCGATCTTCACATCCTTAATGAGACTGGTATTTTTAATTACAACATCATCCCCTACAATACCGCAGGTATTGTTCTGTCTGGAGTGTCCTTCCTCTGTGAGGTCTATGAACTTTTTCATAAGCTCTTTATCTTCACGATAGCGCGACCAAATATACGCATCTGCCGGGATCATAGACTCAAAAGGCAGAATATCGCGGCCTCCGTTTTCGTTTCCAACACCGATCCAAATACGATTTTCCTCGGGTTCGCCTTCCTTAAGAATACCGTTGCCGAATTTGGAATGCACCGTGCAGGACATTTCCTGAACATTAAAAATCATGACCCGGCTGCCTATGGAATAATTCTGCAGATACGAAACATTGCGGATGCACACATCATCGCCGAAAACACAGGAATCTATATACGAGTTAACTATACCGGTTTCCAATTCAAGATCATGAAATTTAAGCGTTGCTTTTCGTAGTTCGCCTATTACAACAGTACCGTAAAACTCGGTGTCGTGAATTAAAGTTGGATCAAAGGCCTCGGAGACAAACAAAGTCTTCCATTGCGGATCAGAACAGCGGTTGTCGTTGTGTTGTAAAATACTAATTTCTGATTGAGTCGGATTTCTCTTACCTTTTAAAAAAGAAGGATCAACAGGAAAGGTTCCGCTGTGATTTTCCGAGGGAACGTGAATAGAAACTTTTGACATATATAACTCCTGAATAGTCTGACAGCCGAATATAACAAAATAATTTTAGTGGATTTCTGTTCCTTTGTCAAAGAAATCTGTTCATATTTAACATAGACTTTTGAGTATTTTACTATTATAATTTTTGTTACATTATGAAAAAAATATCAGTATCAGTTTTTCTTATCTTCCTTCTTTGCTCCCTTCATGCACAAAATACACGATATATCTTATCAAACGGGATGGAGGTCTATATTTCGCCGCTGTCAGCCTCTCCGGTAGTAAGTGCAGAATTGTGTATTCGAGGAGGTTTTAGTGCCGAGGAAAAAGAGAGCGCAGGATTTATTGATATAAACAGAAGACTTTTTTGGTTTAACAGAGAAGGAACGGCAAAAAACATCCAGGAAATAGGCATTACCAATACTGCTTCGACACTTACATCACATGCAGGCATATTCTCATGCAGTTTCCCTGCATTCCGCTCAGAACAGGCCCTGAGCCTCCTTCGAGAACTTGTGAGCGCCTCTCTTTTTGATGATCATCAGCTTGATACAGTACTTTCGCAATACAAGATTGAACAAAAAGAATTTACAGATTCTGCTTATGGTATAATTCATAGTCTGGTCATGGAGCATCTTTATACAGACAGCCCGTGGAAACAGACACAGGAAATGTCCTACTGTTATTTTAAGGAAGTTAAACGGGAAAAAGCGCGGTCCATACTTACAGACATACGCAATAGAATGTATCAGCCTGATAATACCGCCTTGTTCATAAGCGCCCCATTTACAGAAGAACAAATTCTTAATCTTGTAAAAAAACACTTTGAATCATGGCAGGGACAAAGCGCCTATGCTCATAGTGTTAATGCACAAATATCACAGAACAAAAAAACAGTTGTTTTTGTATCAGACGGACTGCCTTCCGGTATAGAACAGTATATTGCCGTGTATCCGGATACTTCTTCCGGTTTAAAAGATGATGCAGATATTGCCGCCGATACTCTGTGTTTTTTACTGAATAGTAATACAGGTGTATTAAAGAAAAGACTGGTTCAAATTCCGGAATTTGGCCTTGAACGGGAAGACTATGCCGATGTATCGTTTGAACATCATTATGAGCAATCGCGTATAGTTTTTCAGGCTATTCTGCAGAAAACCAAACTCGCTCCCGGAAAAAAAATCCGGGAAATTATATCTTTGATTAAAGAACAGTCTTCATACGGAAACGAACTGCTGAGGCAGGCTTATGTATATAAGGATACCTTTGCTTCAGAGCACATATCAGAAGATAAA
>Ga0116149_1005546_pt1 | contig 11760 bp, 12 predicted proteins | sample AD_UKC057_MetaG_FD_89787 | JGI IMG/M metagenome (GOLD analysis project Ga0116149, IMG submission 89787) | Active sludge microbial communities of municipal wastewater-treating anaerobic digesters from USA - AD_UKC057_MetaG | ecosystem: Engineered > Bioreactor > Anaerobic > Digestate | place: USA...
AAAGTTGCAAATATTGAAAAAAATCTATTTTTTATTATCTGAAAAGTGAGTATGTATAATCCAATAGCATACACCGGATATTGAATAAATCTTGTTGACCAAAACAACATTAATGGTTCCGAAGTTAAATTGATATTGAATATTCTTATAGCCATAGCGTATAATGTGTGCATTGTTGGCAAATACGCTCCATGGAATATGATGGGTCTATTTTGTTGTATAATTTTTGACGTCAAAAACAAATGTTGTATATAATCATTTTCATTAGAATAGGGATAACTCCAAAAATAAGATACAATAATACAGAATAGTACCGATAAAAAAGAAACAAAAATGATATCTTTGTAGTTATTATTAAGTCTAACATTCTCATTGTCTTTAAGAAATATGGAAAAGAAACTTATTGATAATATAAATATTATATAATAATTAAAATTAAATAAATAATTTGTATAAAGAAATATCTCAAATATAATTATGGAAATTACTCCAAATGACCATTCAATGAACATTTCAGTAATTAAATCTTTATTTTTTTCAATTTTAATCAGTTTTCGAATTACGAACAAAAGAGGTCTACCAAAAAGGTAGGGTACGAATAATAAAGCCGGTTGAGAGATTAACGATTTAACTATCTCTGGAAAATTAAATATATTAAATAAAATACTAAATATTATGATATATATAAAAGCAAAAAAGCTTATGTATTTCTCTTTAATCAAGATATCCCTGCTCAAAGTCTTTTTTCCTTTGTAGATATTCTTTATTCTGGCGGATACTATCCTTAAATGACATTATTAGGCCATTATTAAACATTTCAGAATCAGATACTACTCTTTTCATTTGAATATCCTTTCTTTTATAATAAGCAGACTTTATATCTTTCAAATTATAAAAATACGCTTTTAATATCGGATAAATCATTTTATATTTTTTTTCTGGCACAAATAAAAATAAATATACGGCAAATGAGAAAGCTAAATGGAAAAATAACATTTTAAAAAGATTTTTTATTTCTACATATTTTATTATATTAGTAATGCTGTTTCTCCATAGTAAAAATATATATTTATCCGATCTACTTCCATAAGTAGAACTTATTTTATGATAAAATCTAGACGATGGAATACAATATATTTTACATCCCGATAACCATGCTTTCCAGCTTAAGTCATAATCTTCTGCATATGCAAAGTAATCTTTATCGAATTTACCAAGCTTGATAAATAATTCTTTTTTTATTAACATTCCACAACCGTCAGCATAAAATGAAATTATCTTTTCTTCTCTTTTATTAATATAATCTTCTTTGTATACTTCAAAAGAAAATGGAACCCCCCAAAATAACAATTTAGAACCACAAAATACAATTATGTTTTTATGATCATAACGTATCATTTTGCTACAGAATATTGCATTTTCTTCGATTAATGCGTATTTTGCCATTTCTATTAACCAATCTTTTTCTACAACTGTATCATTATTTATGAAAGCAATAAATTCACCTTTAGCGTATTCCAAGGCTAAATTGTTTCCTTCAGCAAACCCATAATTTTTTTCAAATACAATTAGGGTAATCCAAGGATAATTCTTTTTAAGGTATTCGACAGATCCATCTAATGACCCATTATCGACTATTAAAAGTTCGAATTTTGATTTAGGGTAGTTTAGATTTTCTATAGATAAAATAAATTCATGCAAATGATGTTTACCATTATAATTCAATACAATTATACTTACAAAAGGTAATTCGTTATTCATGAAAATTCCTCTTTACAAAAATACCAGCCATAACCAAATAGCAATTCTTTAACGGAGTTATTTTTATTAAATTTTCTAATTTAACTGAAATATCAATCATAATCTTTAATGAATATTTTAATTTAAGTTTTTTACCAATTATTGGAAAGATTATACTCCATAAATTAAAATAGTCTAAATATATTTTTTTATATCCATTTGATGTTATCTTTTTTTCAAAAACATATGGTATGAATGGGCGTTCATTAGGTGTATGTATATTACTTGGGAAAAACTTTCTACCAATAAAACCAAAAGGATTTAAAAGACAAGGCTCATAAGCAATGAATAGAATTCCTTCTATTCTTAAAATCCTAGTTAGTTCAATTATTGATTTTTCAAAATTTAAATGGTGTAGTATAGATTTACAGTAAACTACGTCGAAGGAACAGTTCTTAAAAGGCAGCAATTCAGCATCGGCTTGAATAAAATTAATATTTTTAAAATTATATTTTGCCTCTTTTATTAACCTTGAAGAAATATCTACTCCCACAATATTTTTACAATATTTTTCTAGTTCAGAACAATCATGACCATTTCCACATCCTAAAATTAAACAATTTTTATCTTTTAAAAATAGCTTTATCCAATTTTTAATTATTATTTCCCGATAATTATTCAAATATTCATAGAGGTCGTGGTTCCACCAGTATCCCCATTCGTGTTTACCCCTGCCACTCTTGTTATTATATATTTCTTGTTCAATTTTTTTATTATTTATTTAAATCCCTCTCGAACTAGATATTGGGTCCCATTTAACACTGTATTTTTTTCTAAATATGTCAATCCAAGCTAAAAAGACAATCAATTGAGATAATAGGAAATAATGAATAGAGATAAGAATTCTATTATCTATTTTTATTTTTAAAAGTTTAATAAACAAGTTCATTATTTCGACAATAATGATCAAAAATTCTAAAAAGACAATTGATTGAATAAATATGTTACTATAATTGTAAAAACTAATCAATGAAAGAATAAAAAACACTATTAATAAAAAAGGACTCATCAATCTAATACCCGAATGCGAAGGCAGAATATAAACTCCATAATAGCCATATTTAGGATTGAATAAGATTCTAAAATGCTTTATTAATACTTTTATCGTTCCAATAACTCTCCGTTTTTTCTGAGTTATTTCATCTTTAAATGTGCTAGGAGAGTATTCCCAAACTGTTGCATTAGGTTCATGTATTATCCTATACCCCTTTTTTCTTATTCTTATAGACATATCAAAATCTTCTGCAATTATATTTTCATCTAACTTATCAATAAGATTTCTCCGAAAACATGATATTTCTCCAACCATTCCAATAGTAGAATCAATTTTTGATTCTTTTTCTTTTATCCAATTTTCAAGTTTTCTAAATAAAGATTCGCCTTCAGAAATCAGATTATTTGATAAAGATTTTAATAAGTATTTTCCCTCAACTCCACCTACTGAAGCAAATTCAAAATGCTTTACAAGATTAATTAAGCAAGATTTATTCATTAAAGCATTAGCATCAGTTATTAATACTATCTCCCCAGTACATATCTCTAGGGCTTTATTTACGGCAGCAGCTTTTCCATTCCTAGTAGTTTCATTTATTAATTTAATGGCGTAACTTCTGTTTTTATTAATAAAATTTTCAACAATTGATTTAGTTCTATCTGTAGAGGCACTGTCTATAATTATTATTTGAATTTTATCAAAATCATAAATCAAATCTAAACAATTTACTAATTTCTTTTCAATCATTAGCTCTTCGTTATAAGTTGGTATAATAATCGTGATAAAAAGTTTTCTAAAATATCGAATATTATTGTCATTATTTTTTTTTAGTCTAGAAATGATTAATAAAGAGATGGGATACCCAAAATAAGTCCATACAATTAAGATGAAAATAATATATAATATTATATTTATGAAATGCATTCTTTAACCTCTAACCGTAAATATTTCTTATTAATATTAAATATGTGGTAATAAATTCAAAGTTCTTGATTTTTTTTCTTTATAATATTTTTTATCCCTTTACTCAATTCTACCTTTGCTTCGAATCCAAGTTCTTTTTTACTTTTTGAAGTGTCTGCTAAAGTATCTTTAACATAACCTTTTATCGGATTCTTCAAATAAATGGGATTTGCTGATTTATCTAAGATATCGGTTATCAAACGTATGACTTCATTTAGACTATAAGATATTCCTGTACCAATATTATAAATTCCATAAGTAACTTTAGAATTGAAAGCTTTAACTAACCCCCTAGTTACATCTTCCACATAAATTAAATCTCTACTTTGTTTTCCATTTCCATATACAATTGGTGATCTATCTTCTTGAATGTCCCATAAAAATTGAGAAACTAAGTTTGCATATCTCCCTTTAGATTTTTCATTAGGGCCGTAGACAGAAAAAAATCTCAATCCAATTGACATAGTCTCATACCACTCGTTATGCAAATAGGATAATCTTTCCATCAAATATCTTGCTTCTGTGTAGTAATCCTTAACATATATATTCATGTCTTCACTCCAAGGAGTGGGATTGCCATTGTAAACTGAAGAAGTTGATGCCCATATCATTTTTACATTTGCAGTTTGACTTAATTTTTGAATATTTAAGAATCCATCTATAGAATTTCCAAGAAATGACGGATTTTCTTTATACATAGGGGAAGAGGAATAAATGCCCAGGTGAAAGATACCATCTATTCCTTTAATATCATTTTTTACTATATCTTTAACATCTTTTTTAATAAATTCAATGTCTTTAATATACTCTTTAATATTTTCTTTAGAGCCAGTATGTAAATTATCAACAATAATTACATGATTTCCTTTTTTTATTAATTCTTCAACAAGATGGCTCCCAATGAAACCTGCCCCGCCTGTAACTAAATACACTGCCATATTGATATACCTCTATATATACTTCTTTTCAATTAAATATTCTTTTAAAGCAACTTTCCATTCTTTTTTTTTGTACCCTTTGTTTTCTAATTTTTTAATTTCTAAAACTGAAAATATCGGTCTCTTGACTTTCCCATCTACATCCTTTGAATTTATTCTCGTTATATTTGGATTTAAATTGATAATTTTAAAGATTTCTTTGGCGAATTCATACCATGTGCATTGTCCACTATTATTCAAATGGTAAATCCCAAATTCAACTTTTTTTTCTATAAGGTTCTTTATCAGATATGCTGCATCTTTTGCATACGTAGGTGACATAACAATATCATCCACTACTCTAATTTCTTTATTCTTTTTAGCAATTTCAATCATAGTTTCTAAAAAATTTCCTCCTTTCCCACCTGCCCCTGCAGCTCCAAAAAGGCTCGACACTCTAAAGATGTAAGATTTATCTGAATAACATTTAGTGAAGCACTCACCAAAATACTTGCTCATACCATAAACGTTGATTGGATTTGGAGGATCATCTTCAGTGTAAGGAGTTCTCTTTCTACCGTCAAAAACATAATCTGTGCTTATGTAAACATTGGTGGCTTTGAGTTCTTTGGATATTATGGCAATATTCTTTGCACCAATTGAATTAACATGAAAAGCTTCTAAAGGAAAAGTTTCTGCATCATCCACTCTGACATAGGCAGCACAATTTATTATGGCCTCAGGATTGATTTCTTTCAATACTTTCTTGCACATTGGGAGATCAGTTACATCAAGCTCTTTTCTTGTAAGCTTTACCGCATCTTCTCCATAAATTTTTGACAAGTCTGAACCAAGTTGTCCGTTTGCACCTATTATCGCTGTTTTATTTTCCATCTAATTCCAGTATCCTTTAGTTTGCTCTTCTACTCTCTTCTTAAGCGGCTTCCACCAACAAGGGTTATCTTCATACCATTGGATAGTCTTTCTCATTCCTTCCTCAAATGAGACTTCCGGGCTCCACCCCAAAGACATTACTTTGCTACTGTCTAAGGAGTACCTGAAATCGTGTCCCGGTCGATCCTTTACATATTTCAAATATTTGTCCTGGTTTTTGTCCATTTCCTTTAGGATAAATCTTGCAATATCAATTGTCCTTTTTTCTACACCACTTCCAAGATTATAAGCTTGCCCAATTGAGCCATTCATTAAGATGTGGTATATTCCTCTACAGCAGTCCTCTACGAAAAGCCACTCACGGATGTTCTCTCCCTTGCCATATACGGGGATTGGGAGGTCCTCAACTAGATTTGTTATCGCAAGAGGCATCAGCTTTTCGGGGAACTGGTAATAACCAAAATTATTCGATGGCCTCACTATTATAGAAGGAAATCCATAGGTCTTATAGTAAGCACTTACTATAAGGTCTCCACTTGCTTTGGATGCGGAGTAAGGAGAATTTGGCGCCATTGGTGTACCCTCATGAAACTTATCTAACTTGTTCTCAATTGCACCATAGACCTCATCTGTAGATATATGGATAAACTTCTTAACACCAATCTTTTTGCATACCTCAAGTAGAGCTTGAGTCCCTAACACATTAGTCGATATGAAAGGAGCTGGGTCTTTAATGGACCTGTCTACATGGCTTTCTGCCGCAAAATGAATGACATAATCAATTCCTTCAAGATCGTCAATATAATCAAAACAATTTTTGATATCATTCTGGATAAATCTATACCTATCGTTAGCTTGTGTCTCTTTTAGATTGTCTTTGTTACCCGCATAAGTAAGAGCATCAATGTTTATTATGTCCCAGTCAGTTTTCTCCAAAATGTAATGGATGAAGTTACTGCCTATGAATCCACAGCCGCCGGTAACTAGTATTTTCATTATCAATCAATCCTAAAGGGTGAATCTGGGTCGCTCTCGTGTCTTACCTCATCTACAGGTTCTTTTCTCTCTTTGCCAGCAAACAATTTATTAGGAAAATTTACGACAGTACCTGGCAATATACCACTGTTCTTATAACCATGAACGACCCCTGGTGGAACTATTACCATTGCGGGAGAATCTTCACCAAAATATTTAGTCATCATATTGCCATAAGTTTTTGAATTCTTTCTATTATCCCACAAACATAATTTGAAGTTTGAAGGTCCCAAGAAACAGAAGTAGTCTGTTTGAGTTTCATGTTCATGAGGGCCTCTTGTTATTCCAGGGTACGTCACTGAGATATATGACATGACAGGTATATGCTCCTTTATTAACTCGTCTTCTCTAAAAAGTTCACAAAGCCAACCTCTGTCATCCACATATTTCTTAAGTTCTCTTATTACAACATCATCAATTGAACCATTTGTAAATTTCATAATTCAACCTCCGAATAATCTCCAAGGTGTAAAATCACACCCTTATCCCCATTTTCACTAAATACTCTAGCGTGTCTCCCAATAAGACTTTCGTGTAGTCTTTTTACATTAGAAATATCAGCTCCTTCTAGAAGAATGGAATACTCTAGTGAGGAGTTAATTACTTTTGATGAATTTCCAATACTCGTGAAAGGGCCTATATACGAAGATTCAATTATGCAGTTCTCACCTACAACTACTGGCCCTCTTATAGTAGAATTCTTTATCGTGGCAGTTTTTGCTATGTCAACCCTTCCTTCAATTTTAGAGTTAATTATGTCCCCATTAAGATTAAAGGATAGTTTCTCATCAAGAACTGTGGCGTTTGCCAGAAGTATATCGTCTTTTTTTCCAGTGTCAAGCCACCATGAAGATAAGATCTCTGCTTTCACATTGTATCCTTTTTCAATCATTCTCTGTATTGCGTCAGTTATTTCGAGCTCTCCACGCCACGAAGGTTTTATTTCTTCGATAGCTTTATGGACATTTGGAGAAAAAACGTAAACACCAACTAAGGCTAAATTACTGATGAACTTCTTCGGTTTTTCTACTAATTTTTTGATATTTCCATTTTCATCCAAAACTGCAACTCCAAATGCCTTGGGATCTTTAACTTCTTTTAATAAAATTAACGCATCAAGGGATTCTTTTTGAAATCTTTCTATTAAATGAGATACTCCAGTTCCTAAGAGATTATCCCCTAAGTACATCAAGAAATTATCATTCCCTAGAAAATTTTTGGCTGTTTTCACAGCATGTGCAAGACCCAAAGGTTCCTGGGGTATAAAAGTTACATTGAAACCCCATTCTTTTCCATCTTTGATGTAAGATTTTACCTCTTCACCAGTTTCGGGAGCAATTATGATTCCAACATCTGTAATGCCTGCTAAGGAAACATCAGTCAAAACATGTCCAACTATAGGTTTATTTGCAACAGGGATTAACTGTTTGGCAGTTGTAAATGTAAGTGGTCTTAACCTTGTTCCTTTTCCACCGCTCAAAACTAATGCTTTCATTTTATCACCTTGTTGAATAAATATGCTTAATATTAAAGACACTCATAACAAAAGAAGTGAACATTATCTCTATTCCAATGATAAATATGGTAAGTGCCATTATAGCTATTCTCAAAGAGTATGGGGGAAGAGCCCCCATCCCAGAAGAGACCCATACCAATAGTATCCATAAATTAAACACAAATGCTACGGTAGTAATTATCCCTCCAAGTATCAAACCTCTTTCTAAGTTAAAACGGGAATGATAAAAATGAATAATTTTACTCTCAGGGATGAGTCCCTCTGTAACTCCGTACTCTTTTACAATAAATGAGTATGAAACTATCTGGAATCCAAATAAAGTGAGCAAACTTCCTAGAATCATTGGGTGTATATCAAGTTTGACATTTCCTATCAACAAAGGGCCAAATAATAGTAAAATCATTAGAATTAGGCCTGATAAAAAAAGAAAAGTTCCGGGGATCATGAAAAGATAATTCGGTGCAAGTAACATCATAAATCTTAGATGTCTCCATCCATCATTGAAAGAATTAATCTTTGGAGGGCTACCTGTTCGTGGGTAGAGAGTTATCGGAACTTCTTTAATCAAAAGTCCTTTCTGTATTGCTTTTATTATCATTTCAGAAGCAAATTCCATCCCTCCCGTCTTTAGTCCTAGCTTTTCCCAAGCATCTCTGGTAAAACTCCTCATACCACAATGTGCATCAGAGACTTTTCCATGAAAAAATAAATTTAATATTTTTGTAAGCAAAGGATTTCCTATATACCGGTGCATCCATGGCATAGCACCTTTTTTTATACCGCCGCTAAATCTATTTCCAATGACAAAGTCGGCATTCTTATCCCTTAGAGGATCTAAAAACTTTGGTATTTCTAAGAAGTCGTACGTGTTATCCGCGTCCCCAATAATTATGTAATCCCCTTTAGAAGCGTTTATCCCTTCTAGATAAGCGTTTCCATAACCTCTCTCCTTAGGATGGACGACTTTAGCACCTTTTGACGCCGCAATTTTAGGGGTGTTGTCACTAGAGCTGTCTGTGACTATTATCTCCCCCTTTATTTTGTTTTCTTGAAATATTTTTTTTATTTTATCAATGCATATTCCAATAGTTTTCTCTTCATTTAAAGTAGGAATTACAACTGAAACTTCAACCATTTAACGTCGCCTCTACTGCTTTGTTGACAGAATACAAAGAGGAATGCTGGGGCACATAACCCAATCGTTTCAACTTGTTAATACTTAAAAGCATCATTGGTACATCCCCCTTCCAACCTATATCTCCCCCAGTAAATCTAAACTTTGGCGATAAACCCATTTTACTACAAACTATTTCAGCAATCTTTGTAACAGAAACATGGTCTTCGGATCCAATATTGAAGATATTAACTCTATCGTGGCTATTCCTAAAAGCAAAAAGGATTTGATCTAAACACTCATCTATATACAAATAAGATTTTGTCTGATTGCCATCTCCAAGTATTTCAAGTTCCAATGGATTGTTCCTCAATTTTCCAATAAAGTCAGGTATAATCCCATGATTTGATTTCCCCCCAATAATATTTGCAAATCTAAAAATCCACGATTTAAATCCAAAAGTGTGGCAATAGGATGAAATTAATCCTTCACATGCAAGTTTTGATGCCCCATAAATAGATTCTGGTATCAAAGGCCCATAATCTTCTGGTGTTGGAATAGGAGCTCTGCCGTAAATAGTTGAAGAGGAAGTAAAAACTATTTTATCAATATCATTTTTTCTCATTGCCTCTAATACGTTGTAAGTTGCGACTATATTCTGGTCAAAATGAACTTTCGTTTCAACTGCACTAAGCTTAACATCAGGGTTTGCAGCAACGTGAAAAACTGTATCAATATCCTCAAATAAATCTAATATATGATTAAAATTAATTAAATCTTTTTCATAAAACTTAGTTTTAATATTAATAAACTCCTTCTTGCCAGAGCTTAAATTATCAATTACAGTGATTTCATTTCCAGAAATTAACCGATCCACGAGATGACTACCGATAAATCCTGCTCCACCTGTAACTAAGAATCTTTTCATTAATTTACCTCATATATCTTCTCTACTATTCTTTGATTTGAAATTTTCGAATTTGACCCAACAACTGAATTTAATATGGTCGATGATCTAACTATGGAATTTGGGAGTATTACTGAATCATCAATTTTGGAGTTAGTGATTTTGCATCCCTTTCCAATGACAACATTTTTACCTATCTCGCAACTTTTGTCAATTTCACAGGTAGAATCAATATGGGATTTACCTTTAAGTATAAGTGAATTCGACTCAAGATAAGAGTTCCTATCTCCAATATCAATCCACGTTCCTTTCATTACCTTCCCATAAACAGGATTTCCCATCTTTATGGCAAACTCAATAAATCTACCGGGGCTATCAACATAACCATTACCAATAGCACTTCTTAGGAGAGTAATCGCATCTTTTGGATAGATATAAAGGGCTGTTGACACGAGTGCTGATTTGGGATCTTTTGGTTTTTCTTCAAAATTTTGGATATAATTACCTTTAAGAATTATCTGTGAATAAAGTTTCACTTTTTCCTTATCGTTTAGGTCATATAATCCTACAGTTAGAGAATTTGCCTGCTTGTAAGCACCCAACAATATTTTAAATGAAAAGTCAAAATAGTTGTCCCCCGCAGAAAGTAGGATATCTTCTTTTATTTTCTCTTTATCAATTAGATAGAGTATAGCTCTTAATGCCCCCATTTTCTCATTTTCACTTTTAGCAGGCTCTATCACTAACTCAAATCTATCCTCAAGTCCTGATTTATCTAGCCACTCTTGGTAATCCTTTTCAAAAATTTTGTTAGTTGTTATGTAAATTTTCTCTAGTTCATCTATTTCTGAAAGCTTATCACAGATATGTTCGATACAAGGCTTGTTTCCGATAGGCAGCAATGGTTTACTGTAGGTCAATGGCCTCATTCTCGTGGCAAAACCACCAGCAAGAACTACTCCTATCATCTACTTTCGACCCTATTTTTCCCAGTAGTATTCTTTTTGGGCTATAGCTTTGTCTACTCTTACATTAACGATGTAGTGGGCCATCTTGTCAGCATCTGTAATTCCACTTCCTTTTTGAAGTGTTTCTGCACTGTCCCATATCTCAATCCACATTTTATTCTCTTTATTATCTGTTATAAGAAAGTCAACTAGATCTATTACTTGATTTTTAGTTGCGGTAGGACTAACTACGAGAACTATAGTTCTCTGCCCATCTGGTTCCAAACGATTTATATAGGTCATAAAACCTATTATTTCTTTGTAATCCTCTGTAACTTTTTCAGTATTAGTTTCTTTTCTTTCAGCGCATCCTAAAAAAATTGATGTTATCAAAATCAATAATACTAAAATAAATTTATAATTCATTGATATACCTCCATAGAACGAGGATAAAACATTTCTACTAAATAGTATGCTATCCCCAATATTAATACTGAAATTAATATATTATAAATATTTTCATATTTAAGAAAAGTCAGACCAAGCCAAAAAATAAATGCAAGCCCAATTTCAGCCATAATTCTGGTATTTGGAATGGATATCTTATTCTTGTAGATCAGAATCAATGTCAAGATAAAAGGAAGTACAGTCTGTTTTATCATTTCAAATACAA
>Ga0116149_1005551_pt1 | contig 11753 bp, 10 predicted proteins | sample AD_UKC057_MetaG_FD_89787 | JGI IMG/M metagenome (GOLD analysis project Ga0116149, IMG submission 89787) | Active sludge microbial communities of municipal wastewater-treating anaerobic digesters from USA - AD_UKC057_MetaG | ecosystem: Engineered > Bioreactor > Anaerobic > Digestate | place: USA...
CCAGGAAATCCCCGCTCGCGACGAATACGAAGGCTATCCGCAGCTTGAAAACGGAATTGGCCTGTCCCGTCTGTTCTCAGACGAATTCGAGGAGGCTTGGGGCAGCCTTCCGGAGCGGGCAGGCGTTGCCGTGGATTTCACGGTCGTCACGGGCGTACTGGGCGCCCGGTCGATATCGCACGCCTGCGCCATGCTGAGTAGGATCGAGGGCGTCCGTGTTCGTGTGCTTCCGGTGGCTAATAGATTCTTCGGCGAGAGTGTTACCGTGTCCGGCCTAGTGGTTGGAGCAGACATTGTAGACGCGCTAAACGAGGCGAAATCGTCGCGAGAAGCGGACTGCGGGTTCCCAGGCGACTTCGTGGCCATTCCAGACGTCATGCTCAGGCGGGGCCAGGAACGCTTTCTGGACGATATGACGCCCAACGACATTGAACAAGCTACGGGGATGCCTGTGAGAATCGTCAGTGCGTCCGCCCGCGGGCTTGTAGAATGCGTTATGTAGTCGGATGGGCGGGACGGGAGGCGGGGTAGGTGGCAAGACCGCTGGTAGCGATCGTGGGGCGACCCAACGTGGGAAAGTCGGCCCTGTTTAACAGGATCTCTCGGGCCAGGGTATCTATAGTGGACGACACGCCCGGAATCACGCGTGACCGCGTTTACGCTCAGGCTGAATGGTGTGGTCGAACCTTCACGTTGGTCGACACCGGAGGCATAGAAGCGTACCCTGGCGATAGCATTGCGGTTCAGACTCGAAAGCAAGCCCAGATGGCCATTGAGCAGGCTGATGTGGTGCTGTTCGTGGTGGATGCGCGCGTGGGCATTACGGGCGAAGACGACGATGTGGCTAACATTCTCCGAAAGTCGGGCAAGCCTGTGATTGTGGTGGCCAGCAAGGTCGATGATCCGTCCCACATGGATTACAGCCTGCACTCGCTGGGCTTGGGCGAGCTCATCGCTACCTCGGCAGTTCACGGCAGCGGCATCGGGGATCTGCTCGACGCGCTGGTGCAGTCGCTGCCTGATAGCGAGGCCAAGCCCGAGACGGATGACGACGCGATCAGGGTGGCCGTCATAGGCCGGCCCAACGTGGGAAAGTCATCTCTGGTCAACCGCATACTCGGCGAAGAGCGTTCGATCGTGAGCGAGGCGCCCGGAACCACCAGGGACGCCGTGGACGCGGCCTGCGAATTCGGCGGCGACAGATACATAATAGTAGACACAGCGGGCATCCGGCGGAAGGGGCGAATCGACGTAGGCATCGAGAAATATAGTGTCCTCAGAGCGCTGGGCGCCATTGAACGGTGCGATGTGGCCATAACCGTGGTTGACGGGACCGAGCAGCCGTCCGCTCAGGATACTAGGATAGCCGGGTACGCCCACGAGGCCGGAAAGGCCGCTGTCGTAGCCGTGAACAAATGGGACATTGTCGAACGCGACGATACGACCGCGCGCGAGTATGAGCGAGCTCTCAGGACCTTCCTGGACTTCATGCCATATGCTCCGGTGGTTTTCGTGTCGGCGCTGACGGGTAGGCGAATAGGCAGGCTGCTGGAGGCTGTCAAGTCCAGCGCTGCCCAGCACAGACGGAGGGTGCAGACTGCCATGGTCAACAGGGTCGTGCAGGATGCAGTGCTGCGCAATCCGCCCCCTCCTGATGGCGGCCGAGAGGTCCGAGTGTATTACGCCACACAGGTATCGGCGAGGCCGCCGCGGTTCGCAGTGTGGGTCAGCCGTCCGGACAGTATCCACTTCTCGTACAGACGCTACCTTGAGAACGCCTTGCGTGAGGCTTTCGATTTCTCAGGGACGCCTATTGAAGTCCTGCTTAAGCAGAGAGAATGATGTTGGCAGAGGCTGGTGAAGACGGTGAATCTCCATCCGTTTCTGGTTGTGGCGCTGTCATACCTGGTAGGTTCGATTCCGTTCGGGGTGATCCTCGGAAGTCGTCTTGCCGGCCTAGACGTCCGCAAGCATGGGAGCGGCAATATCGGCGCCACCAACGTCCTGAGAACACTGGGCTTGGGATTCGCCGCGTGTACCTTTGTGCTGGATACCGGGAAGGGCGCCTTCGCGTTGTGGCTGGCGCATCTAGCGGGCCTCAGCCCGGCCTGGACCGCCGCAGCCGGAGCCGCTGCGGTGGCCGGGCACAATTGGCCATTGTGGCTACGCTTCAGGGGAGGCAAAGGAATCGCCACTACGTTCGGATTTCTGCTGTTCTCCATGCCTTCTGTGGGGATCGTGGTAGCTGCCGTATGGGTCGCTGTCATAGTCGTATGTCGTTACGCGTCGGTCGCCTCAATGCTGGCTATTGCGTCCTCCCCAATAGCGGCATTTCTTGCCGGATACCCTCGCGAGTACATAGTCGTATGTCTGCTTCTCGCCTTGACCGCAGTGGCGAGGCACAGCTCCAACATCCGGCGTCTCGCGACCGGCACGGAAAACAAGTTCGTCCTGAAGCTCAGACAATAGAGAGCAGGAATCATCTGCGCTTCCGTCGAACTACTGTGCAATTTGCCCCTAAGTAGTCGTCCTTCGCCGGGGGTGCGTTGGTTGTATTCAACATGCGATGAATGCGGGCGCATACGCGCTCTCATTGAACAACTCGTCACGATAGAGAGCGATCTAGCTCGCGTAGATCCCGGGGCTAGGGAGACGGCGGTCGAGCAGATAGCCAACCTCAAAGGCCAACTGCTCGACATTCTTTGTGACGCCCTGTCCAGCGGTGACGGGCCCATAAGGCGCGCTGCTGCATACGGCCTATCCAAGCTGCAGGATGTGCAGGCCGTGCCGGTACTTGCCCGGGCGCTCAGCGATTCTGACGAGGCGGTGCGTGGATGGGCGGTCGAGGCTCTCGCCAAATGCAGCAGTTCGCTGGTGGTGGATCCTCTCGTGCGTGCCCTGGGCGACGAGAGCGTATATGTGTACTACAGCGCGTGTAACGCACTGAGATCAATCCATGCTGACGACGTCCGGCCTGCCCTTCAACGCGAGCTGCTGTCGCCTGAGCCCACGGTGAGAAAACGCGCGGCGAGGCTCCTGGGCGACATGGGCGAGGCCGAGGCGGTGCCGCACCTGGTCAGCCTGACCACGGATCCCGACGCCGGGGTTAGGTACGAAGCAGTGGAGGCGCTGAGGAAGATCGCCGACAGTAGGGCCGTGGACGCGCTCATAGGATGCCTTGATGACGAGTCGCACGAAGTGCGTCTGGGGGCGGTTCAGGCGCTACGGTGGGCCGGCGACTTGCGTGCAGTCGAACCGCTTGTGGCTGTATGCCTGGAAAACGAGGAATTGCGTCTACTCGCGATACAGGCGCTGCGCGAGATTGCAGGAGATGAAGCGATAGGCCCGGTAGTCGTCGCACTTCGAGAATCTCGTGAATTGGTGCGCGCCACTGCAGCCAAGATACTTGGCTCATCGCGGCGGTCGCACAAGATCGGCGTCAGCTAGACCAAACCACGGAGGGGTTGAGAGATGTCCTCATTCTTGCGTAATATGGGGTTGCTGCTGGTCGCTACTTTGCTGGGCGCAGTCATCGGGCTCGAACGCGAAAGGCAGGGCAAGTCGGCCGGCCTGCGAACTCACTCACTGGTCTGCCTTGGATCCGCGCTGATCACAATGGTCGGAATACACGGGTTCGGGCCATACGGCGGCGGGCTCCGCGATCCGGCTCGAGTAGCGGCTCAGATTGTGAGCGGCATTGGCTTTTTGGGCGCCGGCACGATAATGCACGAAGGCCTCACCATAAAGGGGCTCACGACTGCGGCCAGTCTCTGGACGACGGCGGGCATCGGCCTCGCGGCAGGCACAGGCCTGATCTGGCCGGCCGTAGGCGCCACCGTGCTGGTGGAATTCGTTCTGGTCTTCCTCAACCGGCTGGAGGAGCGCTACTTCCCGCACAAGGATGTTGTGTTGCGGGTTACTGCGATCGACAGGCCCGGCTTGCTCGGCGAGATCGCGACCATCGTCGGCGAACTACGCATGAACATCGTTGCCAGCGACATAAATCTGGAGCGCGGCGAATCCATGGTTCAGATCGAAATCGTCATGGGGCATAGCATGCCGGGCGCCGGAAGTCGCGCAACCCATGCTGACCTTCTGCAGAAGGTTCTGGCTTTGTCGGGTGTTCTGAGAGCCGAGGTCGACAACTGGTAACACGAAGGGGGTAGGCGTATCATCCGAGTCCTGATCTCCAACGATGACGGCATAGCTGCGCCCGGGCTGGCAGCTCTGGTTAGATCCGTGTGCGCCGTCGCCGATGACGTGTGGGTGTGCGCCCCGGATCGCGAGCGCAGCGCCGTTAGCCATGCGCTCACAATGCGAGCCCCTCTCAGAGTCCGCCGCGCAGATCCGCCATGGCCGTCGGCAACCGCCTGGGCTGTGGACGGAAGTCCTGCTGACTGCGTCAAGCTTGCCCTGGAGGAACTGATGCCAAGGCGACCGCATGTGGTCTTGGCTGGCGTGAACCGAGGGCCTAATCTGGGTACCGACATCCTCTACTCCGGTACGGTAGCAGCCGCCGCCGAAGGGGCGCTTGCGGGAATACCGGCAGTTGCAGTGTCGACAGTCTCTTACAGCCCCTCTGATTACGAGCCTGCGTCCAGGGTAGGAGCAACCTTGGCGCGTCTCGCGGCGTGCCGCGGGCTCCCGCCGGGAGTGGTACTCAACGTCAACGTGCCTGACGGCGCCGAACTGGGCAGAATAGTCATCACTAGGATGGGCGTTCAGCGCTACTCCAACACCTTTGAGCGGAGAGTCGATCCCCGCGGCGAGGTCTATTACTGGATGTGCGGCAGCCCGGAAGCGCCGGAGCCAGGCGATGGCCTTGATACCGACGCTGTGCGGTCGGGCGCAGTGTCCGTAACGCCCATAAAGTTCGACATGACCGACCACGCGGCCCTGGGCATCCTGAGCGGCTGGGACATTCGCATATAGCCCTGCATACGATAGACCGGTGATGCGCTGTGGGACTGTGCTTAGTTGTGTCATCGGCGTTGGCGATTGCGATCATTGCCGCTGTGGTATGGGCTAAATCGGCAAGGGCCGACGATCCCAGTTGGCGGCATGCCGCGTTGGCGCGGGGGTTTTTGCTCGTAGCCGGGCTGGTCTACGCGCTTTTGGCGTGCCGCGCCACGGTCGCCGTCTTCAGAGAGGTATTCCGGCAGTGGCCGAGATGATATCGAAGCATGTTACGGTGGTGAACTGATTGACACACAGAAAGATGAAAGTGGCTTTGCTCATGGGCGGTTCGTCCAGCGAACGGGAGATTTCGCTCATGTCGGGCGCACAGGTCGAAGCAGCTCTGCGCCGGCTGGGTCACGACGTGATCGTGATCGATCCAGCTCGGGACAGTATTACAGTGCTGGCCCAATCCGGGCCCGACGCGGCCTTTATCGCGCTTCATGGGAAGTATGGAGAAGACGGCTGTATTCAGGGGACCCTGGAGATGCTGGGAGTTCCGTACACGGGCTCCCGCGTTTTGGCCAGTGCGGTCGCGATGAATAAGATCGTTTCGAAAACGCTGTTTGCCGCAGCCGGGGTACCTACTCCGCCATGCATCACAGTGAGCCGTAGCGATGCGCCCGAAGTAGCGCTTGGGCGCGCCCAGAACCTCGGGTTCCCCTGCGTAGTCAAGCCTTCGTCCCAAGGGTCCACAGTGGGCATCACGATAGTCAAGGAAAGCGCGGCGCTCGCGGATGCGCTGGAGCTAGCTTTGGGGAGCGACTCGGACGCATTGATTGAGAAGTACATTGTAGGCACTGAAGTCACAGTGGGAGTTCTGGGAACGCGCACTCCTCGGGCTCTTCCTACTCTGGAGATAGTGCCGAAGAACGAGTTCTACGATTGGGACTCCAAGTACACGCCGGGCAAGTCAGAGCATATAGTGCCTGCAAGAATACCAGAACCTGCGCGAGCAGAATGCGAAAGGCTTGCGGTCGAAGCCCATGTCGCTCTGAAATGCCGCGGTTACTCCAGGGTCGACATGATAGTCGAACCATCCGGCCAGGTGTGGGTGCTTGAGGCGAACACACTGCCCGGGCTGACTCAGGTAAGCCTGTTGCCCGACGCCGCACGGGCAGAAGGCATTTCCTTCGATCAGCTCATACAGACCATCCTGGACAGCGCGTTCGACGAGTAGCCTTCAGCTAGATAAGCGCCGGTAGCCGGGATCACTCCCAAACAGAGTGGTCCCGGCTGTCAATTGTCGGCCATGTACGATATAATCTGGACAGGTGCCCACGCTTGGGCACACAGAGTCTCTGAGGAGGGGAATGCCGGTGCGTGAACCCGTGATCGACCTAGAGCACCTAAGCGCAGACCTCAGAGTGGTTCTGGATTCCATCAATGAAGGCGTGCACATAGTTGACACCAGCGGCATCACCGTGTTCTACAACAAGGTGGCGGCATATCTGGACAACCTCAACCCGGCGGAAGTTGTCGGTCGTCACATCTTATCGGTATTCCCATCCCTTTCTGAGGACACCAGCACTCTCCTGTCTGTTTTGCGGACAGGTCGGCCTGCTCCCGTGCGTCAGCAGACGTTCCGAAACTTCAAAGGCGACACGATTACAACTGTGAATTCGTCGCTTCCCATCTACAGCGGCGCACGTCTCGTGGGGGCCATTGAGATCTCGCGAGACCTAACGCTCTTGAGGGCGCTGGCCGAGCGTGTTGTGGACCTACAGGCTCAACTGCTCTCGAACGGCGATGGTCAGGCCGATCAGTCGCACCTGCCGAGAGCGGGCACAGCCCGGTACACGTTCAGCGATGTGGTGGCCGCAAGCCAACCCATGCTGCACGTGATCGAGTGTGCAAAGCGCGCCGCCGCCAGCAGTTCTTCGATTATTGTCGCGGGGGAGACCGGAACAGGCAAGGAGGTCATTGTCCAGTCTATTCACAATTCGGGATCCAGAGCCAATCGGCCGTTCATTGCGCAAAACTGCGCGGCTCTTCCCGATACCCTGCTGGAGGGAATTCTGTTTGGAACGACCAAAGGTGCGTTTACAGGCGCGCAGAACCGGCCGGGCCTGTTCGAGGTGGCAAACCAGGGCACCATCTTCCTCGACGAGGTGGATGCCATGCCGCTCCCGCTCCAGGCCAAGCTGCTGCGGGTGCTGCAGGAAGGCACGCTCAGGAGGATAGGGGAGTCCGCTGAACGGCACATCGACGTCAGGGTGATCTCGGCCATATCATGCAGCCCGTCTCGGGCTGTAGAGCGAGGGCTCCTCCGCCGCGATCTCTTCCACAGGCTTGGGGTGATCATCATAGAGATACCGCCGCTCAGGGAGCGCAGAGATGACATCCCGGCGCTTACTCACCATTTCGTGAGAAAGTACAGCGCGCAGTTCGGAGTGGGTATTCGAGGCGTCTCTTCGCAGGTAATGGATGTCTTCATGGAACATGCCTGGCCGGGCAATGTCCGCGAACTACAGCATGCTGTGGAGGCCGCCGTCCAAATGTCGCAAGGGCCGCTCATCGGCGTCGAGCATCTGCCGCCCCATATCGGACACTCCAGTGAGCAAGCCCGGGCTTACCAGGCTACGCCGGGCCTCGGCGGAACCCGGGCGTCAGAGGACTCGGGAACAGCACCCGCCAATGTCGGACTCATCCCCGCACTAGAGCAGATGGAAGAGAATATGCTCCGCTTCGCGCTTGATTCGTGCGGAGGCAACGTCTCGGCCGCCGCACGCCAGCTGGGCATCCCGCGCCAAACACTCCAACACAAACTGAAACGCCACAACATCACTCCCTCCGCCGTATGAAGGGTCAGATATGCCCACGGATGGGCAGCTGCCCAATTCACGGCACTCCCCACGTGGTGTGGAGCCCGCGTAGAGCAGGGATTCCTGTTGGCGCGAGTCTTGCATGACTAATAGTCGGAAAGCCATGATGGGAGGTACGTGAAATGCCCACGGGGTGCAAGTATGGAACCCACCGAGTGATCGAACCGGCCGGCGTCATGCCGCAGGCCGCGTGGAAGATCGATAACGCGATGGGGATCCGCGACAACGAGATCCTGATCAGCGTGCAGACCCTGAATATCGACGCCGCAAGTTTCACTCAGATCAAGAAAGAGGCGGAGTATGACGATGCCCGGATCGGCCAGATCATGCTGGGCATCGTCGCCAAGCGCGGCAAGCACCATAACCCGGTTACCGGGTCGGGCGGCATGCTCATCGGCACTGTAGAGCAAGTCGGCTCCGAGCTAGCGGGCAAGACCGATCTCGCGCCCGGCGACAGGATCGCCACTTTGGTGTCGCTGTCTCTGACGCCTCTTGTGATCGACAGGATTCTCAAGGTTCATCAAGACACTGACCAGGTAGACATCGAAGGCCACGCTATTCTGTTCGAGAGTGGGATATACGCCAAGCTGCCTGACGACATGCCCGACAGCCTGTCACTGGCTGTGCTGGACGTGGCCGGCGCGCCGGCACAGACCGCCAAGCTAGTCAAGCCAGGCGACACAGTACTCATTATCGGCGCCGGCGGCAAGTCCGGGTTGCTCTGCTTGTACGAAGCGCGCAAGCGAGCCGGGGTGACAGGGAGAGTGATCGCCATGGCTCACTCCGCGGCGAGTCGCGCCAGGGCGGAGTCGCTGGGATATGCAGATGTGGTGCTTGCGGGAGACGCTACTCGTCCGCTGGAGATCATGCGCATGATAGAGGAAGCTACCGGCGGAAGCCTGGCGGATGTGACTATCAACTGCGTGAACATCCCGGGAACCGAGATGTCTTCGATCCTGTCGACCAAAGAAGGCGGGCTGGTTTACTTCTTCAGCATGGCGACGAGTTTCACGGCGGCGGCTTTGGGCGCCGAGGGAGTCGGCCATGATGTGACAATGCTCATTGGAAACGGATACACGCGCGGGCACGCGCGGATTGCGCTGGAGACTCTGCGGGAAAGCCCTAGGCTACGCAAGCTCTTCGAAGAGTTGTATGCCAGATAGATGCGGAGGTCTTGAGCATGTGGGAGAATGTCACAAGCGAAGAGTGGCAGGACTGGCGATGGCAGCTTAAGAACAGAATCACAGACCTTGAGCAACTCCGGAGCGTTCTCGCGCTCACGCCCGAAGAGGAAGAGGGAGTCGCCAAGTGCCTGACCAGGCTGCGCATGGCGATAACGCCGTACTATGCAAGCCTCATCGATCCTGACGATCCCAACTGCCCTGTGAGGAAACAAGCCGTCCCTGTGGTCCAGGAGCTTCACCTGGGTCATGCCGACATGGACGATCCGCTTCATGAGGATGTCGATTCTCCGGTGCCCCACGTGACACACAGGTATCCTGATCGCGTTCTGTTTCTGGTGACATCGGTCTGTTCCATGTACTGCCGCCATTGCACCAGGCGGAGGTTTGCGGGTCATACCGACAGAGCGATATCGCGGGACGAGATTATGGAAGGCGTCCGCTACGTACAGAACACGCCCGAAGTGCGGGATGTTCTCATATCGGGCGGAGACCCATTGACCTTGACGGACGATGCCTTGGAGTTCATTATCCGCGAACTCCGCGCCATACCTCATGTTGAGATCATCAGAATCGGAACGAGAACGCCGGTGGTCATGCCGCAGCGCATAACCAGTGAGCTCTGTACCATGCTCAGGAAGTATCACCCGATTTGGCTCAATACGCACTTCAATCATCCAAACGAGATCACCCCGGAATCGCGCCGCGCATGCGAAATGTTGGTTGATGCAGGCATACCGGTGGGAAACCAGAGCGTCCTGCTTAAGGGCGTAAACGACTGTCCGCACATCATGAAGAAGCTAGTGCACGAATTGGTCAAGATGAGAGTGCGGCCTTACTACATCTATCAATGCGACCTTTCTATGGGAATCGAGCATTTCAGGACGGCCGTGGGCAAGGGCATCGAGATCATCGAGAAGCTCAGGGGCTACACATCGGGGTTCGCCGTGCCCACGTATGTAATAGACGCACCCGGTGGAGGCGGCAAGATACCGGTGGCGCCGCAGTACCTGATATCGCAGACCGACACCCAGGTCATACTGCGCAACTACGAGGGAGTAATCACCGCCTATGCCGAGCCGCACGACAAGATCAGCGAGTGCCGCGAGTGCGGCATCTGCAAGGAGAAGCCGCCTCTCGCTGCAGACGGCATAGCGGCCGTAATGGACGGGACGGTGTCGAATCTTGAACCGGTCGGACTCGCGAGGAGGAAGAGAGCTCGCCGACACTCTTCTTGACCTCGTACTGGTTGGCGGCGACTGCACCGGGGTCGTGGGCCTTGCCAAGAACTGTGGAAAGACCACCACGCTCAACGCGCTAACCCGGGCGGCAGCAAAGCGCAACATCGCATTGGGCATAACATCCGGCGGCAGAGACGGCGAGCTGTATGATGCTATCACCGGTCTTCCCAAGCCGCCTATCAACGTGCCCCGGGGCGCTCTGATTGCGCTGGCTGACTTCACTATCGAGCGCACATCATGTCGTCTTGAGGTCGTGCGGAGGCTGGGCATCCGTACGACTGCGGGCGAGATCGTGATCGCCCGCGCGCTTGAGCCGGGCCGGGTGGAAGTGATCGGATGCAATCGGGCAAAAGACCTGATCCAGGCCATCGCCCAGCTGCGAGAATGCGGGGCGGAGCTTACGCTGGTTGACGGTGCTGCAGGTCGCACCTTCCTCGCGTCCCCCGATGTGGTGCAGACATTTGTGCTGGCCACCGGGGCAGCATTCGATAGTGATGTCCGGGGGATTGCCGATGCCGCCCGCATGGCAGTCCATCTGTTCTCACTGCCGGAGCCGCCTCCGCGAGTGGCGCACCGCGCAGAGCAGGCTATGGAATCAGGCGTATCCGCGATAGTCCGCGCCGACGGCCGCATGGAGGCACTGCCATGGCCCACTCTGCTCGGGCGCGAATCCCTTGTGGCTGCCATGATGAGCCCGGGCGATATTGGGCTCGTGTGCACGCGCGCAGTCGGCGACGAGTTGCTTGCGGCGCTCGCATCGAGCCTTCGCGAACACTCACCGCGGGCTGGGGTGTTCCTAGTGGTGGCGGCAGACCCTTCGAAAATCGCCGCCGGCGACCGCGGTGTGAAGGCATTCGAGGCGGCCGGCGGGGAGCTGACGGTACTCAGGAAGGCACGCGTAGTCGCCGTCAGTGTCAATCCGTCGTCGCCGTCAGGGATAGCGCTTGATCCTTCCGATCTGGTGATCGAAGTATCGAAACACGTCGAAGAACTGCCGGTCTTCGACATAGTGGCGGAGCTTTCGGCATCTGGAGGTGTCATGCTTGAAACTTGATCTCGACGTAAGCAGGATAGACAGGTGCAGGGAATGCGCGGGCGACATCGCGGACCAGATCATGGAGCATGTGCGCAACGTGACGACGACCACTTGTGAGCGGGCCGTGCTCCGTCTGCTGGGCGTGGACGGGGTGGACCGTGCGGGCGTGCCTCTGCCCAACGTGGTCGTAGATATGGCGCACAGAGCCGGGCTCCTCGCAGACGGCATCGCGACCTACATGGCCCGAGCGGTAGCATCTACAGGGCTATCGCCTCAGCAGGCGGCCGAGAAAGTCGCCTTGAAACAGCTGGACCTTGCGAGCCTCGGGCCGGTGCAGGGCGAGCGCGACCGATCGGCCGTGTCGGGTGCGGTAACCGCCTCACTGGGCCGCATACGCGAAAACGTCGCCAGGCGGCAGGAGTACCTGTCGACACTGGATCCCGGCACAGAGCCGCTGCTCTACGTCATCGTCGCCACAGGCAATATCTATGAAGACGTGGAACAGGCTCAGTCG
>Ga0116149_1005558_pt1 | contig 11747 bp, 6 predicted proteins | sample AD_UKC057_MetaG_FD_89787 | JGI IMG/M metagenome (GOLD analysis project Ga0116149, IMG submission 89787) | Active sludge microbial communities of municipal wastewater-treating anaerobic digesters from USA - AD_UKC057_MetaG | ecosystem: Engineered > Bioreactor > Anaerobic > Digestate | place: USA...
AAAGTTTAAATACTTGGTGCTGGCGACTGCCTACTTTTCCCCCGAAGGAGTATCATCGGTACTACAAGGCTTAACTTCTGTGTTCGGAATGAGAACAGGTGTTACACTTGCGTCAAATCACCAACACTAAATATTCAAACTTATTAACTTTTCAAATCTAGTGTTTTAATCAGATATTAAATAATATCTGAAAATTGAATGTTGTTTGTAACGATACGATTTTCAAATTTCCTAATAGGAATCGAACAATTAGTACACCTTGGCTAAACACATTACTGTGCGTACACCTGGTGCCTATCAACCTAATCATCTCTTAGGTTTCTCAAACGATTCCTCATCTTGAAGCTGGCTTCGTTCTTAGATGCTTTCAGATCTTATCCATTCCCGACATAGCTACCGGGCGGTCCAGTTGGCACTAGAGCCCGTACACCAGAGGTCAGTCCACTCCGGTCCTCTCGTACTAGGAGCAGATCTTCTCAAGAATCAACGCCTGCAGTAGATAGGAGACCAACCTGTCTCACGCATCTATGTTTTACTTCCGTTATCATCGCGTTTTAATAATGATAACAGAACCTCCATTACTGAAGGGATCGGACTATATATTCTTCTTTACAGAAGGTTGGTTTTTAGTCTCTACATCCCGACTCAACTAATGTTGAGAGGGACTCGGTATTATCACCCAAACTTTTATAAACAAAAGTTTTAGGGACTTCACCGATAACCCCAACTTGTCATAATATATTTCTATATTACGCCGCCGTGATATACCAAACTGGTATACATGGTCTTTTGCTAATTGATTAAATTAGCTGATGTCTCTTTTGTAACATTTCCTCTTCGGGTTCAAACTGTTAAAACCACAATCTAATGTTTGTAAGCTTTGTGAAATGGGCAAGAAAATTCTTTCTTGCCATTCGTGCTACCGGCTGGGCTCGAACCAGCGACAGACGTGAGGCATCAGCCCACCGCTCTTCCAACTGAGCTACAGTAGCTTAAAAATAAAAAATGAACAACATTTCACAAAACTTACAAACATATTCCGATCTTAACGGTTTGAACCCAGCTCGCGTACCTTTTTAATTAGCGAACAGCTAAACCCTTGGCAGCTTCTCCACCACCAGGATAAGGTGAGCCGACATCGTATATTCGTCTATTATTACTAATAGTATGGACTATATCTTCATCCTTTCATAATAATCAATTATGATTAGGCGTTGGCGTCTTAGCGTTACGCATATGTAACGCTCCATGTTTTAAAACATAAGTCTCTACAGGGTCATAACCAATTTGTATCTCATAGAAGAAACTATGTGAGGTTCTATCATTTTCATAAACGCCCCTATACTTTCCTTCATGATTCTAATTCTATAGTATTTTTTATCTTTGTTTAGTCTCGATTTAATCCCAATTTTTCTAAGTAAAGTTACTAATCTTTTTTGGTCTAAAATGCTGAATTGTTGAGTGTTTAGATAAATATCTCTATCTCTACACTTGCTTCCATCATCCATATACCAGATAGCAACAATAATTGGATTTAATTCTAAATTTTTTGGAATAATCTTTCGATTATTTTTATAAAACATTTCATAAAAATGAGTTAGATCTTTATGTTGTTTGGTAAAAAATCTATAAGCAACACGATTTTCATTATTTAGTCTTTCTTTTGGAGCAGATTCACACAATCTTTTTAATGAATTGTATTTATAATCTACATACTCTTTTGCTTTAACAGAGTGATTAATTTCTAAAAAAGCATTTTTTCTGCCGGGTATTATTCTTAAATACCCATCTCCTAAAACAGAACCTATAATGATAGATCGTTCAAATTCGGTTAGACTTCCCACGGTATTGTCCATTTATTTATTATAACAAAAAATGGAGTTCACCGTTATAAGCCAAGATTTTAATCAAATATATTCTCCGTTTTAAAAATATATTCAACTCCAGACTGCACGATTTCTCATGCCGCACCCCGATAATGTTAAGGTGCCGAACTCCGCCGTCGATATGAACTCTTAGGCGGAACTAGCCTGTTATCCCTAGAGTAGCTTCTATCCGTTAATCTTCAACCGCGTCTAATACGGGTTGTCGGTTCACTATGTTCTGGTTTCCCATCTGCTCGACATGTACGTCTTACAGTTAAGCTAGCTTGTGCCATTACACTATCGGCACGGTTTCCATTCGCGCCTAGCTAACCTTAATAAACTCCTCCGTTACTCTTTAGGAGGATACAGCCCCAGTAAAACTACCCACCAGATACTGTCTCTCTGCGTTTTTGCCGTAGAGATTAGAATATATAAACATTAAGAATGGTATTTCACTGTCGAGTAGAGTACAACCGAAATCGTACACTTCAAACCTCTCCCATCTATGCTACGCAGAATATCCATATATTCAATATCAAGCTGTAGTAAAGCTTCTAGGGTCTTTTCGTCTATCTGCAGGTAACCGGCATCTTCACCGGTATTGTATTTTCACCGAGCAGGTCTTCGAGACAGCTCTCCAGTCATTATGCCATTCGTGCGCGTCGGAACTTCATGTTCTTTACATCGCTTATCTCTAAATTATATCTTAGAGGCGAAACCCACTATTACTAGTGGCACAGACTATATTTTCATCTCAACGTTTTTAGAATTTCCTCTTTTGTATATTTTCTTTTTCCGCTTGGATTCATTCTGAAGGCAATAGATATTATTTTTTCTAGACCTTTTTTGTTTCTGTGTAGATTTCTCTGCATCATAAAACAAATTTTGCTAAATAATTTAAAATCTTCTTGCTTAGAAGAAAGCAGAGGATATTTTTCAAAATGAGGAATTACTTTATTAATCAATTCTTCCAGACTACGAATCTCATATTTAAGAGTTTTGTCTGAAAAATCTCTTCTAATAAAACCACACCCAAATTCTTTTTTTATTAAGAAAAGAATTTGAGATCTATCTTCATTTTGACTGACCGAGAAGCTTGGTTTAGTCTCAATTCCCACAAGAAATTTTTCTCATTTTGAAAATGAGACACTAAAACAACCCTCCCCATCAACATATCCAGAAATATACTCATGTATATTACGTTTTTTATTGAGAGCCAGCATATTATAGATTATATCAATAATCTATCTCGGTCGCCACTATACATAGGCGACCTAAGTCGTTACGGGGTCAATCTAGCCTGTTTTAATCGACTAGACGACTTCCCACGGTATTCCCCTTTATGCGCTTATTTATAAAGGGCTCCACCGTTATAAGCTGGATTTAATCCCAAAATCACTCTTGGGATGGGCAGTATTCCTACCCGACAAGGTACTTCGCTAGGGTTTACCTTAAAACCCGAACTCTATCTTCTCCATGATTTAATTGGAGTCTGACGTTTGGTTTCTGAGGATTTTAATGATATCTTCTTTAGATTTTTTACTATTCATCTGTTCGCTTAATTTAACTATTTCAATCATTCCATTTCTAGTTAAATGATCTTTCTTGTTAATTTTTTGTAAACACTTAACGAATAATCTAAAGTTTTTAATTTTTGAGGTTTTTATACGATCCAAAACCTATCATCATTAATCTTTCCTGCTGATTGTCTGCATGGTCCACTTTGTTACTCATAATATATTAGACAAGTGTTACATAAACATTGTCTTTTTAATTATACTATAAGTAGTGTCCACTCTACAGCATTTTATGCACAGAGTTTCCAGCATATAGTCAGATGTTTTTTAGGACATTCACCTTATGTGAATAGGCAGCTTTTTAAATGCACTTATCTAACACCAATAAATTTAACAGTCCCAGTCCTTTTGCTTCCAAAAATTAATTTAGAAGCAAAACCTTAGGACCGTTATAGTTACGGCCGACATTCACCAGGGCTTATACCAGCCACCCCTACAACCGAAGTTATAGGAACACCGATATTTAACCTTCTGGCATTGGTCAGGCATCACCCCCTATACATCCTCTTGCGAGTTCGCAGGGAGCTGTGTTTTAGATAAACAGTTGCCAGAGAAACTTTCGCTGCGGGCCGTGAGATACAACATTCGAATTTTTAATAAAAAATCTTTCTCATATAAATATATAAGTAATCATAAAATCTCAAATGCTCTATCTCACGGCCAAGCCTTATTCCAAAGTTACGGCTGCTTTTTTGCCGAGTTCCTTGAAGACCTCTCACTCGTTCGCCTTGGTCTACTCGACCTGATCACCTGTGTCGGTTTGCGGTACGGATTCTATTTTATTAACCTTAGATACTTTTCTTGGAAGCGTGCTTTATAAAATTTGCCTCGGCGAACCGAAACATTTATGCTTCGCTTGGGTGTTACTTTTACGTCAGCTTCCGGATTTTCCTAGAAGCCACCCTTACTAACAAACTCAAATCCAATAATGAGCTTTATATACTACACTCCGTCCTATCTTCGAATAAAACAGAAGTGCTGGAATATTAACCAGCTGTCCATCGAATACGACTTTCGTCATCTCCTTAGGACCGACTAACCCTGGGACGATCACCGTTGCCCAGGAAACCTTGATCTTTCGGCGGGAAGGGATCTCACCTTCCTTGCGGTTACTTGTGCCAACATTCTTACTTCCACATACTCCACCATGGGTCACCCCTTTGGCTTCGGCGCAATGTGGAACACTCTCCTACCACTTCTATTTCATAAAATAAAATAGAAATCCTCAATTTCGGTATTATGTTTAGCCCCGATTATTTTCGGTGCGAAATCTCTAGATGAGTGAGCTGTTACGCTTTCTTTAAATGATGGCTGCTTCTAAGCCAACATCCTCATTGTCAGAGAAATTTTACCTCCTCGTTTTGCACTTAACATAAATTTAGGGACCTTAATTTGAGATCTGGGCTGTTTCCCTTTTGGCTAACGGAGCTTCGCCCCCGTAGCCTAACTGCCGTGCTTTTAACTCTTGGTATTCGGAGTTTGATAGAATTCGCGAGATTGCTCCCTGTCGAAACCTTCCAGTGCTCTACCCCCAAGAGGAACACACGACGCTAGCCCTAAAGCTATTTCGGAGAGAACCAGCTATTACCAGGTTCGATTAGCTTTTCACTCCCTACCACAAGTCATCCAAAACTATTGCACTGGTTATTGGTTCGGGCCTCCATCTGTCGTTAGACAAACTTCACCCTGCTCATGGCAAGCTCACCTGGCTTCGGGTCTTATCTAGACTACATTATTTTTTCGCGCTATTAACACTCGGTTTCCCTAAGGCTCCACTGTTCTAACAGCTTAGCCTGCAGCATAGATAAACTCGTTGGCTCATTCTTCAATAGGCACGCCGTGATGGTTACGTCTTGCGACGCACCACTCCGACTCCTTGTAAGTATATGGTTTCAGGTCTATTTCACTCCCCTCATCGGGGTTCTTTTCACCTTTCCCTCACGGTACTAGTTCACTATCGATCTAAAAAAGTATTTAGCCTTACCAGTTAGTGCTGGCAGATTCACTCAAGCTATTCGTGTCTTGAGCTACTCAAGAATGACAATAAAGAAGATGTGAAATTTTCGACCACTGGGCTATCACCATCTGTGGCACTTCTTTCCAGAAGTTTAATCTAATAACACATTTTGTAACTTCTCTAGATAAATCTACATTGTCACCTTACAACCCCTTGTGTCTTGCGACACTCGGTTTGGGCTCTTCCCTTTTCGCTCGCCGCTACTAAGGAAATAACTATTGTTCTCTTTTCCACCGGGTACTGAAATGTTTTACTTCCCCGGGTTTGCTCTCCATGCATCTTAAGTGCAGGAGTTTCCAAGGTTTACTTGGAAGGGTTCCCCCATTCAGAAATTTCCGGATCAAAGGTTGCTTGGCACCTCCCCGAAACGTATCGCCGCCATGCTACGTCTTTCGTCGCCTTTTTTAGTCTAGGCATCCACCATATACTCTTAAATTTCCTATTAGGAAATTTAAAAATTATCCTCATCTTCTTCTCTCCAAAGAAGATTTGGATTGGCTGATAAACAAAAAACCGCTTCTTTGAGTATCAGCCCGCATCGTTACATTGTTCTCAGCTCGATCAAAAGACCCTTAAAAAAGGATAACAGTGAGCTTGAACAACATTCAATTTTCAAATATCATTCGCCCTATTTTGGACTAGATGTTTTTAAAATAAAAAACCGCTTGTGGCGGTCAAAGCAAAACCTTATAGGATTACTCTTCCCGCTTCTTAAAGTGATTTTTGTTTATTAACATCGTGCCCAGTATTTTATACTAATATAATTTTCTTGTCAATAACTTTACGGGGATAAAAATAATCTTGATTTTAGTAGAATTTTAGTAGTTGAACTACTAAAATTTAATCTTTGTGTGGAACCAAAAAAGGTCTCCAAAAAGGTCCGACATTTTCAACTTTTGGAGCGAGGCGAGGGGTAGACTAGCCACTTCAAGAATAGCTTCCACAAAAGAGTACGCAAAATTTTTTGCTAAAAATTTTGCTCAAAGACTCTTCGCCGTCGCTCGAGCTAGCCTCTTTTGTGAAACTATTCTTTGCGTGGCTATTAGCGAAAAAGGTCCGACCTTTTCACCGAAGTTATTTTTACAAATTAAGTTCGCGGTCGCGGAATTGATATAAAGCTAAGATTAAACTCTATTCGCGGTCGCGGAATTGATATAAAGTTAAGATTAAACTCTATTCGCGGTCGCGAAGTTGGTGGTAAACCTAAAAAACAAACAAAAAACAACCTTCATTTTATGAAGGTTGTTTTTTTGTTTTAATGTTTTTTATTTCTGCAAATGTTCAGATATTTTTTCCAACTTTTTTTCAGCTAGGTTTTTACCTCCCAATCCAAACGATAGGCCAAGACCCAAAGCCAAAGCAACAATAATACCGATTAGAACAAATTGCATTGCTGAAGCGGCAATTCCTAATTGTGACAAAGCTGTAAACAAAGTGAAAATCCAAACAGCGTAATAAACAATCGTAGCAACCAAACCAGAAGAACCAAATCCCAGTGCTTGAACTCCAGCTTTAACATATTTTCTAACCAAGTTAGCCAAGACAGCACCAATGATTAAGACTAGGGCAGCCAAGACTACTGTTGGCAAGTAATACATAATAGTCTGCTTAAAGAAAGATCCGGCTTGATCTAAACCAATAATTTCTAAAGAAGCTAAGGTAAAAACGATAATAGTAAACCACTTGACTAGTCCACCAAAAAATCCACTAACATTTAATCTTAGTCCTGCTTTATCTGCTAAATCTCTGGCTCCAATCTTTTCAAAAAGTTTGTCTATCTTTGTTGCTTTGAAAAGTTCAGTGATAGCTATATTTAGAAAATAAGCTAAAGCACAACCAACAATAAATATGACTATTGCTCCCAAAAGACCAGGCAAAAAGTTTACAAATGTAGACCAAATACCGACTAAAGACTGCTTAAATATTTCACTCCAAGTTATTAAAACCATAATGATTAATTAAAACTTAAATAATAAATTCGACATTAATTCTATTTAATAATTATAACAAAAATACTATTTTTTAGAAATATATGTGGATAATTGACCACTATCAAATAATTTCTCGTGTGGCTTGTCAATAATATCACAAACTAATTTATCATACATATCTAAACGATACTTAAACTCTTTACTATCAAAAACAACATAGTTTAACTCCTTCCCTATCTCAGCCTCTAACCCCTTAATAACCTGATTAAGAAGTGTTTTCTTAATCTTATCTGCGACCAATAATAAATCCGCTCGGCTTTTCTCCTGTCCAATAAAGACACCAGCAACAATGAGAAGCTTCATTCGTCCAACTTGTTTGAAGCGAGCAATTAAATCTTCTTGAATCAATAAATCTGGATCTATTAAAATCTCTTTAATTGGTTGCAAGTAAGGAAAGTGATTATTGAGAGACCAGACAGAAACTTTCTTTTTGCCCCCTCGAGCACCTTCTTTGGTGATTGTTTTTTGTCTAATAAAATCAAGAGACATTAAGGCGTTTATTTCTTTGCGAACATTGGCTCTAGTCACCCGAGAATGAGAGACAATCTCAGCTATTTCAAAATTGCCATTATTCAAAAGAAACAATCTCATAATTCGGACTCGCGCCTGACCTCCAAAAAGTTTAGCTAAAATATCCATAAAGTTAAGATAACACTTGTGTGCTTTAGACTAATTTATAAATTCTAACCAGTTATCTAGTTATCTATACATATTATAACTTTTATTTAAAGCAAGTTCAACCCAAAAATAGCCCCGAGGCCAAAGGCCTCGGGGCTATTTTTTATCCTAGCCACAGGTCGGACCTGTGGCTAGAGTTGGGGATATATTACTTTAATGTAACTTTAGCACCAGCTTCTTCTAATTTCTTCTTAAACTCTTCTGCTTCTTCCTTCTTCATACCTTCTTTCAAAACTGAAGGAGCACCATCAACTAAATCTTTAGCTTCTTTTAATCCTAAAGTTAAGACTTCTTTAACAACTTTCATAACAGCAATTTTCTGAGCACCGGCTTCGGTCAATTCAACATTGAAAGCAGTCTTGGCTTCAGTAGCCTCTCCTTCGGCTCCCCCATTAGCAGGACCAGCCGAAGCTACGGCTGAAGCGGAAACGCCAAACTTTTCTTCTAAAACTTTAACTAGTTCATTTAAATCCAAAACTGACATTTCTTCTATTTTAGAAACTATGTCTTTGAATTTAGCAGGAACTTCTACAATCTTTTTTTCTTCTTCCATATTTTTAATTTAATTAATTAATAATTATTTTGTAGTTGCAATTTGATTAAGAGCAACAGCAAATCTCTGGATTGGTGAATTTATTAGGTTTACAAACATACCACGCAAAGTCTGAAGTGGTGGAATTGTAGCAATTCCAAGCATCTCTTCTTTGTTCATATATTTACCTTCAAAAACTCCCCCAATGATAGACATATTATCTTTATGTTTCTTTTGAAAACCATAAATCTCTCTTGGAGCAGATAATAAATCTTCGCTATAAGCTAAAGCGACTTGTCCTGGTAACTCAGGAAGCTCTCCTTCATATTTTTGAGAATCTAAGGCTCTTTTTAATAAAGTTTTTTTGGAAACAATATAACCAACATCTTCTTTTTGAAGAGAGCGACGAAGCTCATTGCTGTCGGCTACTTTTAATCCATCAAACTTCACAAAAACAACTGACTTAGAATCATCAATCAATTTTTCCAGATTGGCAACTAATTCTTTCTTCTCACTTAAGGTAATTGACATAAATATTTAACGAATTGGTTTTTATACCTTTCATCAATTGGTAATAAAAAATGCCCTTGCGGGCCGTTGTAGTCTATCTCACTAAAAAGCGAGATATTCGACCTTGGCAGGACTTATTGTTTGCCTACTTTCTACGGCTACAAAAACATCATATCAAAAAATAATTTTTTGTCAAAGCAAGATGCAGTAAAAAAATAATTTAATTAATTAAAACTTTGTAAAATCTTCATAATAATTAACCCAACAGCCACAACGGCACAAAAAGATAATGCTACTTTAAAAAAATGCTTTAAGTTCATATTTTTAATATAACATATTTTTTATATTTCCTCTTCAGTTTCTGTTGGGTCGTTTTCCAGCACATTGGGCTCCTCTAAATATTCTTCTCTGCTAGACGCGTCAATTTCTTCTGGGACAGAAGAAATTGACGCGCCACTTTGGCTTTCATCTCCACCAAAATCTTCCTCGCTTGGCTCTATCTCTTGTCTTAGTTCTTCTTCCGTGTCAGCACTTTGTTCATCTGTCATATCTTCTCTCTCTTTTTCTTCTTCTGGGAGATTCTCTTCTTGCTCATCTACTAATTGTTCCATTTCTTCTTCGCCAACTTCTTCTATAATTTGATTCCCTGTTTCAAGAAAACTAGATTGGTCTTCGCAAGTAGAAAATAACCCCACTTGGGCTATTGTCATAGCCAGCCCTTCCTCTATTTCTACATTTATAAAAATAGTTAGCTCTTGAGTGTATTCTTTGGTCTTATCAGCCCAGCTTCTCATCTTTACAATTATTTTATATTGTCCAGCAATTAAATTACCTTTTGATAAAGTTCCGTCCCAAACTTTCGTGCAAGTATCTGTGCCGTCCACGCACCCATCCCCCGAATGAAAGATTTTATAAATCTGATTATCTACCATATTTTTTATCTGAACAGAAACCCAATCCACATCTTGATTGGCAATGAAATTTATAGAAATAGGTTCTGTCTCTCCGGGGAAATAGTGAATACTTTCGGCCAAGCCGTTTATTCCAAAATCATGCAATTCGGGCATAGGGGTATAAGGGGCTTCCCTTTGGAAAACAAAGATAGTTCCATCTTGCCCTTCATTTTCGGCTTGTCCTCCATCTGATTCTAAAATAAGCGACGGATCAAATTCATTTATATAACTAATAGCAATTCTTCCCCCTCCCCCTCCATAATAAGAACCATGTATTGCTTCTCCCCCATTTACACTGATTTGCCCTGAACCGTTTATATTTTTTGTTTCAATATAAACACTGCCTCCGCTAGATCCTGATTCTCCTAGAGCCGTTATAAACCCATCGTTCAAAAAATTATATTTGACTTTTATTTCAATAGACCCTCCACCACGATTTTCCCCTGCCCCACTACCAAAAAGAACCGGCAATTCTTCCGAGCCGTAAGTATTTTTAGATTCGCCACCACCCAAACCACCATAACTTGCTCCAGCTAGATTGGAATCATCTGGGGTTCCCAGACCAGATAGAAGACCACGACCATTTGCATCTATTGATGAGGCAGAGTCTATGTATAAATTATCTGTTTCTATTCTTAAAACTCTTTCGTCTAAAGTGTTTATCATAGACCCTCCTTCAACAAAAAGATCAAGGGCCATTATCTTCCCTTCGTTTAAAGTAAGAATAGAACCACCTTCTAAAATAATTTCAGGGGCAATAATATCTATTCCTTCTTGGGCTCTTGCCGTTGTCCCCGGGCTTAAAATTATTTTATTGGGCTCAATGATATTATCATCTTCCCCAAATTGCCAATTACCTCCGACCGTAACCTCTCCCCGCCTTGTATTGTTTACCAAAGATGTCCCCGAGGGAGAACAAATTGAGTGATCAGAAGATAAACAACCACCCGAGACATCAAACTCTCCAGCAAAACTAAATTCTTCATAATAAACTGCTATTCGCCCTCCTCCTCCTGGGTCATAAATAATTCCATCTGATTCATACTCTTCTCCTCCTCTCGCTGAAAAAGAACCATTACCAAAAAGCTCTCTTGTTTCAATCAAAATACTTCCACCACTTGCATTGGGCCCTCCGTTTGCTTCTATAATTCCCTCGTTACCAAGATAATCTAATGTTAGATGAATCGCCCCACCTCCTCGCCCCGCCAAAGAAGCTCCGGCACTTCCAAAATCTAGGGGGGTAATTGCTGAGCCATAAACAAAGTTTTGATAATCATCTGTTGCTCCTCCATAAAGGCCACCGGCTAATTCAAAATCTGGCGTTCCTGGGCCGGCTAAAAGACCACCTTGGCTAACCGTAATACGACCCCCTTCTCTTAAAGTCAATCCGTTTGCGTTTATATTAAGATTTTTTTCTGGAGCGATTTTTAAAACCGAGGAGTTTAAAACCATAATTGCTTCTGTTTCAATTTCTTCATCTCCGCTAAGACTCATTTCTGATTGATATTCCAATATTATGTCTTCAGTTTTTATTTGACTCTCCCCCAAAGAGCGAAAATTTGAATCTTCGCTAACAAGTATCCCCCCAATATCCAATTCGTTACCGCCCTTCAAGGTAAAACTG
>Ga0116149_1005559_pt1 | contig 11745 bp, 4 predicted proteins | sample AD_UKC057_MetaG_FD_89787 | JGI IMG/M metagenome (GOLD analysis project Ga0116149, IMG submission 89787) | Active sludge microbial communities of municipal wastewater-treating anaerobic digesters from USA - AD_UKC057_MetaG | ecosystem: Engineered > Bioreactor > Anaerobic > Digestate | place: USA...
CACACGTGCCGATAGCGCAGGCCGCGGGCGGCGAACCTGTCGAGGCGGGGGGTGTCGGCGTAGGCGTCCCCGTAACACCCGAGGTGCGGGTTGATGTCTTCGGCAGTCACCCAAAGGATGTTTGGCAGCGCGTTCCCCTGAGCCGCGGGACGGATCGGCACGACGCTCAGGGCGAGCGATACAAGAAGCGTTTTCCACGTGTCCATACGGGGCGGCCAAAGATGGGTCCGGTCCAAACGTGATTGCAAGCGCAACCTGCCGATCACAATATGTTTGGGGTTTCCGCGATTCTGGGCTAGGTGTCTGTCATGCCGCGGGCCGTCCGCAACCGACCAAAGGCGTCTTCATGGCTCCTCAGAGCCTGGGGATGCGCCGCCCTTGGCCTGGTCCTGGTTGGGGCGCACGGACACGCGGGCGCACACCCGCCCGCACATTCGCTCCCGTCGCCGGACGCCGTGCCGCCCGCCGCGGGCCCCCGCCTGTGGTTCGAGGGTGACGCGGACCTCGATTCGGTTCCTGCAGCGCGGGTCGTGCCCGGCCAATTTGTCGTGCGCTTTCGCGACGGAGCTGCCTTTGCCCGTCCGGCTTCCGCGGGCGTTAATCTCGGTCCGGGGATCGAGTCCGTTCGATGGCTGTCTCGGTCCGGCGCGGGCCAGGCTGCCCAGGCTGCGAGCCGCGCATCTGTGTTCGATCGGCTCGCCCTCGTGACAGCCGCGACCGGCGAACCCGCCGATCTCGTGCTCGCCCGCCTGCGGCAGCATCCCGCGCTGGCCTACGCGGAGCCAAACACGATCCTGACCCTCTTCGACGATCCGCACCCTGCGCGCTATCCGAACGATTTTCGCTTTGGCGAACTCTGGAACCTCCATAACCCCGACGCCGGCGCCGGCCGCCCGGGAGGGGACATACGGGCCCCTCTCGCCTGGGCACTGACGACCGGTGACGCCGCCATTCGGGTGGCCGTGATCGACACGGGCATCGACTTCTACCATCCGGACCTCGAGGCGAATGTCTGGACGAATCCCGGTGAAATCCCGGGCAACGGCTTGGACGACGACGGCAACGGGTACGCCGATGACGTGCACGGTTATGATTTTGTGAGCGACGACAGCGATCCCATGGACGACCAAATCCACGGGACGCACGTGGCCGGGACGATCGGCGCGGTGGGGAACAACGAGATCGGGGTGGCGGGGGTTTGCTGGCAGACCAGCCTGATGGCGATCAAGGCATTCAACGCGAGCGGGGAGGGCAGCCTCTTCGACGTGATCGCCGGGATTCGCTACGCCGTTGTGAACAGGGCGCGCATCGTCAACGCGAGTTGGGGGCAATTCGAGAACAGCAAGGCCCTGGCCGAGGCCATCGCCCAGGCCCACGCGCAAGGCCTGGTCATCGTGGCCGCGGCCGGCAACACCCGCAGCGATGCGCTGTCGTACCCGGCCGCCTATCCGGAATCGGTCACTGTCGCGGCCCTGGATCCTCGCGACGAACGCTCCATCTTCTCGAGCTACGGCCCCCATGTCGACCTGTCGGCGCCGGGCGAGAACATCCTGTCGACCGTTCCCGACAACCGTTTCGAAGTCGCCAGCGGCACATCGATGGCCGCGCCCCATGTCGCCGGCGTGGCCGCGCTTGTCCTCAGTCGCCACCCGGAGTTCACGCCCGTCCAGGTCGAGGACATCCTGCGCAACGCAGTCGATCCGATTCAGACCGTCGTGTACTGTGGAGCCGGGCGGCTCAACGCATGGCGGGCCGTGCGTGTCGACGTCCCGCTGCCGACGGCCCGGCTCGAGTTGCCTCCGGTGCTCTCCGGCCGCAGCGATCTCGAAGGCACGGCCTCGAGCCCCCATTTCCGGGGCTATGCACTCGACTATGGACAGGGCGTTTACCCCACCAACTGGACGCGCCTCCACACCGCCGAACTGCCCGTCGACCGCGGCGCCCTTTTGGAGGATTGGTCGACCGACAGTCTTCCCGAAGGCTCTTATGTCCTGCGGTTAACGGTCTGGGACACTCTGGATCAGCAGGCGGTCGATCGCGCCACTGTGACGATCCGGAACGTCCACCTCGCCTCACCCCTGCACACCGACGTCGTCCGCGCCGGCAGCCTGATCCTGCTCACGGGCACCGTCTACGGGGCGGGCCGCACGTACACGATCGCGCACGGGATTGGACGCGATCCCTCGGCGTGGTCCACGGATGGGATTGTGCTGGCGAATGGCGGCCAGGCGCCGGTGATCGGGGATCTCCTGGGAACGTGGGACACCGGGGCTGTGGCCCCCAACGCTTTCTACTCGCTGAAGCTGACCGCCTGGGCAGGCGGCGAAACGATCGGCTCCTGGACCGCCACGCTGGTGCACCTGGACGCACAGCTCCGTCCCGGCTGGCCTCAGCACGTGACCGCGCCATCTGGCTACAGCACCAACGACTGGCGGCAAATCGTCGCGGCCGATCTGGATCAGGACGGCGCGCGGGAAATCCTGGCTGTCGAGGCGGGCAACATCGAGGGGAAGATGGCCCAACTGTTGGTGTATCGACCCGACGGCACCCTCGAGTGGTCGCGGGAATTGGCCGCGGGGTTTCCCACCGCGGACCTTCCCACCGTCGGCGACATCGACGGCGACGGGATGAGCGAGGTTTTTGTGGACGTGGGCGACAGCGGTCGGGTCTGGGCGTTCCGGCACGACGGGCGTCTGCTCGATGGCGGTTGGCCGGCGCTGGCCGGGGGCGGGAATCTCGGCAAAGCGCTCGCCGATCTCGATGGCGACGGCCCAGCCGAGCTCGTTGTCTGCGGAACCAGCTCAGCCCCGCAGCCGACTGGCCAGCGGATGCTGGCCGTGCTCGACCGGCGGGGTCGCATTCGGCAGCAGTGGTTCATGGCCGACGCGGCCCTGCCGATCGAGGTGCCGCGCCAGTTTCCGGCGGTCGGCGACTTGGATGACGATTCCGACTTGGAGATCGTGACTGTCACGGGCGAAGGCGGAGTCGCGATGTTCGATCTGCGCCAGCCGGCGGGCCCTGTGTGGCAAGTCCAAACGGGCGGTTTCTTGTACGGTTCGCCCGTTGTGGGCGATATCGACGGCGATCATCGGGCGGAGGTGATTGTGGCCTCGCACGATGCCGGCGCGCGCGGCAAGGCGGGGACCCGGGGCGGAGTCTTTGTTTATGATCGCGACGGCCAGATCCGCCCCGGTTGGCCGGTCCTGATCCACGAGTCCTTCACGGCCACACCGGCGCTCGGGGATCTGGACCGCGACGGAGCGCTCGACATTGTCGCGGTCAATTGGGACGAGAAGCTGATCCACCTGCTGCGCCACGACGGCTTCGATCATCCCGGTTGGCCGGTCGGGCCGATCCTGGCCAACAATTCGTCCCTGTTCCCCATGCTCGGCTCGGTCAAGTCGATGCCCGTTGTGGGAGACGTGAATGGCGACGGTTGGCCGGACGTCGTCGTGATCACACCGGGATTTGCGAACCAGGCGGCGGTGACGGGAGACATCTCCTACTTCGGCGGCGTCAAGGCATGGTCGCGCGCCGGCAAACCGATCGACCTGCATCCGCATCCGCACGTCACCGCGCTGGTCACGGAAACGGGCGCGGGCAACCGCTTCAAGGCCGGGCCGCCCGTCCTGACCGATCTGGACGGAAACGGCCGGCTCGACATCGTGGCCAGCACGATCGAGGACTACGGTTACGGCGGGCGGGCTGCGGCGAATGTGGCCAAAGGCCGGTACAGCCTCTACGCCTGGGAACTCGACGCGCCGTACGTCCGGAGCGATCTGCCTTGGCCGATGTTTCAGCGCGATCCCGCGCACACCGGCTCCGTGCCCGCCGTGAAACCGCCCAACCAGCCCCCGGTGGTCGAGGGCATCCCGAGTCAGACCATCCGCGCGGGCGGCGTGTTCTTCCCGATCGAACTCGACCGCTACGCCGTCGATCCGGATCACCCGGTCGCCGCGCTGACATGGACGGTCGAGGGGTCATCCGATCTTCTCGTCACAATCGAAGAGAACCGGGTCGTCGCGATTGAGCCCCCGAGTCCCGAATGGACCGGAGCCGAGACCCTCCGCTTCGTTGCGCGAGACCCGGGCGGGCTCGTCGGCAGCGCCCTGGCAACGTTCGCCGTGCGCCTCGACTACGTCCCGCCGCTGGCCGTCGCCGATGTGGCTGAGTTGGACGAAGACACCGCCTGCACACTGGATCCCCTCGCCAACGACTCGCATCCCCACGGATTGCCGTTGCGCCTTCTCCAGTTCAGCCGGGCGCGCGCGGGGTCGATCGAGGCGCTCGGCAACGGCATGTTGCGGTATCAACCCGACCCCGATTTCTTCGGGGAAGACAGTTTCGCGTATCTCGTCGACGACGGCCAGGACGGCATGGCACTCGCCTGGGTCACGCTGCGGGTGCGCCCTGTGCCCGATCCGCCCGTTGCGGTCGAGGATCGGGTCATTGCCACCGAGGACACACCGATCGGAATCGACGTCCTGGCCAACGACACCGATGCCGACGGCGATGCCCTCGTCCTCACCGGGTTCAGCCAACCGGCAAACGGCACAATCGAGCAGGGCCCCGACGCGTCCCTGGTCTATCGCCCCCGGCAGGGGTGGTTTGGGACCGACAGCTTCGGCTACTCGATCACCGACGGCCAGGGCCATGAAACGAGCGGCACGGTCACGCTGCAAGTCAAGCCCGTGAACGATCCGCCCGTGGCTCAAGACCTGGTGCTGGTCCTGAACCGGAATACGTCGCAGGATGTGATCTACCAGGCGGTCGATCCGGACGGTGATGCGTTGAGCTTTGAGATCGTCAAAGGCCCCGATCACGGCGAGTTCTGGGCCCAGCCGACCGTCGCCACGTACTACCCGCGCTTCGGATTTGCCGGCGAAGACACCGTCACCTACATCGCCAGAGACGGCGAGCTCGCCAGCTCCCCCGCCGTCGTTCGGTTCGTCGTGCTGGCCGTCAACAACCCGCCGCGTGCCGCGCCCCAGTCCGCCACCACCAAAGTCGGGCGTCCTCTCGAACTGACACTCGAGGCGACCGATGCCGATGCCGATCCCCTGACTTTGGAGATCGCGCGGCAGCCCGCCCACGGCATGGTGACCGTGGGCGGCTCGAATGCCGTTTACGCCCCGCACCTGGGCTACCTCGGCGACGACAGCTTCACCTTCACCGCCCATGACGGCCAGGCGTCCAGTTCGCCCGGCCTCGTCTCCCTGCGCATGACCGACCAGAATACGGCCCCCGTCGCCGAATCGTACATCCTCCCCGTGCCGATGAACAGGCCCACCAATGTCGTTCTCCGTGCCTTCGACGGAGAAAACGACCCGCTCCAGTTCACCATCGTCACGAACCCGGCGCACGGACGCTTCAGCGGCACTGCGCCCAACCTCATCTTCACCCCTCGCACCAACTACTACGGACCGGACCGGTTCGCGTTCACGGTCCATGACGGCGAACTGCAAAGCGCGCCGGGCGTGGTCGCCCTGTCGATCGTCCACCCCAACACCCGGCCGGAGACCACCAACCAGTGGCTGACAGCCCCTCTCGATGCCCCGGTGTCGTTTCTGTTGGACGTCACGGATTCGGACACCGATTTCCTGCGCGCCGTCATCCTCGAGGGGCCGCGGCACGGACGCGTCCATGGGCTGGGCACCAACTTCGTCTACACACCCCGCCCGGGCTTCACCGGAAGCGACAGTTTCACCTACCGCGTCTGGGATGGGATCGCCTACAGCCCGATCGCGACTGTCTCCATCAACGTGCACACCCCGCCTCCGCCTCCGCCGCCCCGCTTCGAGGCCTTGAAGCTGATCGATGGCGGGATGCTGCAGATGCGCATCGCCACCATGCCCGGACGATTGCTGCGGCTCGAAGTCTCGACCGACCTCGTCGCCTGGGAACCGCTCCTCTCACAGACGCCATCGACCGACACGGTGACGCTCGTCGACACCAACGCCCCGTCCTTGCCGCTGCGCTTTTACCGGGCCGTGCGTCTGGAGTAATCGAACGACGTCGTTCCGTAGCCGCGGACGTCAGTCCGCGCCATCTCGCTCCGCAAAGGCAGGAGTCAGCGCCGACTCATCCCGCGATGCGGGACGGCTCCGAATCGGTTCAAAGTCCTCGTGCGCACTCAACTGTTAAAGGTCAACGCGATCCATGAATCGTGGAACGGGATCTCCGCTTTCCGAGCACTTGCGGTTTTCGGGCTCATGCTCACCGAACAGTTCACAAAAGAACAACACGCTAGAATCCTTGACCGGTGTCACGTGTTGTAGACAAGTCAAGTGTCTGTGTTGCGTTGCAGGGGCCAAGGATTCTAAGGAGCGAGGACCTCGGCGAGCTCGGTCGAGCCGCTCGGGAGAGAGGGGCGGAGAAGCACAGGGACTCATCATGACTATGAGGACTGGGATTTGGTCTGAGGCGCGCCTCGCTGGCCCGGATCAGGTTTGGCGCGAAGCCTGTCATCGACCCGGGCTAGCCCGCCGCGCGATGGCGCGCCTGACGCCGATCGCTTCGCCTCGGGCCCGCGGCGCGATGGGCTTTGGTGTCACGATCGGCGTCATCCCGCAGAAAAGCCAGATCCCCGGCACGGCCCGAACGGCGGTAGTCGCGGAGCACCGTCTCTGCCGCAACCGTCGGGTCGCATTCCAGCACGCGCGTGAGGTAGTCAAAAACAAGCTCCGCCAGACGCGGCAGAGCGATCGCGTGCTGGCGGCCCGTCTGCGCAAAAAGCCAATCGCTGAGGCGCAGGAAACCTGCAAAAGGCGATCCCCCGCCCTTGGCCCGGAGCAGCAGCGTGGTCTCCACGAAGTTTCCACTGTTGCCGATCAGGTCCCAGTACCGCGCGAATCGTCGGAGGCGCTGGAGGGTAGGGAAATCGAGCGTCCTGCTCTCGATCAACTCGTAAGGCGGCAGCGGGGAGTAAACCATGCCCCACGCGTCGTCGTGCCGGATGATGCGGACGCCGCGGAGTCTTTTGAGGATGCCCATCTGGATTTCGTGCGCGTCGAGCGCGACCAGTCGATCGAATCCGTCCGCGATGCTGTCGATGCGTTCGCCGGGCAGGCCGATGATCAGGTCCGTGTGCAGATGCGCCCGAGTCTCCTGACGCAGGAACCGGAGGTTCTCGGCGATCTGCGCGCAGTCCTGCCGTCGGTTGATCCGGCGGGCGACTTCGTCGTTGAAGGTCTGGATCCCGAGTTCGATCTGCAATGTCCCGGGGGGAAAGCGGGCCAGGACCTCGCGCAGTTCGACCGGCAGACGATCGGGCACCATCTCGAAATGGAGGAAGAGCCCGTCGCAGAGGCGCGCCAGAAAGAACTCGAGAACCCGCCCGCAGACCTCGATGTTCAAGTTGAACGTCCGATCCACAAACTTGAAGTGCCGCACGCCCCTCTCGAGAAGCTGCTCCATGGCTCGGAGAAACAGGCTTAAATCAAACTGCCGGACCGAGGCCTCGATCGACGAGAGACAGAACTCGCAGCCGAACGGACAGCCGCGCGACGCCTCGACATACACGATCCGATGCGCGATGTCGGCGTCGGTGTAGAACTCATAAGGCAGGGCCACGTCGCCGAGCCTGGCGTGCCCGGCGCGGATGACCCTCGGCCTCCGCGCCATCCCGGGACTTTGGCTGGGGCGCTCCGACGCCGAGGAAGGGCCGTCCGCATCGGCTCCTCCCGCGGGCGGCGGTGTGGCCAGAATGGCCTGGCACAATGCGGCGAATTCGAGGTCCGCTTCGCCTGCGATGACGTAGTCGGCCAGTCCGGCAACGGGCGGCAGATCGGTTTCGCAGATCACTTCCGGCCCTCCCAGCACGATCACCATGCCGGGGCGCAGGCGTTTCAGGAGCGCAACCACCTCGGTGATTTGAGCGACGTTCCAAATGTAGACCCCAAGGCCGACAATCCGAGGGCTGACGGCGAGCATCTGCTCGACGACCTCGAGTGGACGCTGGGCCAGGTCGAATTCAAGCATTGCCGCCCGCTCCCGCAGGGGGCCAAGATTGGCCATCAGGCAGCGCAGGCCCAACGCGGAGTGGATGTACTTCGCGTTCAGTGTGGCGAGCAGGATCTCTGGCATGCGAGGAGTGCGCCGGCCGCGTGGTCCGGGATTGCAGGTTTCACGAAGCCCATCCTGACAGGACAGGAGGAGCACGTCGAGCCGCGCGGATGTGTTGACGAGGATCGGGGTTCGGGCGGCGTTGAATCCGCCAATGTCGGCAGTGGCTTTATCAATTGGCCACTCTCTCCCCCGCCTGATACTGGTCCTGCCGTGCGGAACCGGCGGGACGAACCCGCAACCGACGCCTGCCGCGGCCTGCGGTCTGGCCAAAGACAAAGACCTGGGCCGTCTCATTCAGGCTTGAGCAACAGCCCGCAAAGTCAGAACATTGATCGTCCTGAGATGAACCGCGTGACAACAATGCAGACGAAGGCTGGCATCGCGGGGGGCCGCTGGCTGCGCGTGGCTTTGGCGGGCCTGCTGGTTCTCCTGCCGGGCTGCTCGATCAAACGCATGGCGATCAACAGGGTGGGCGACGCCCTGGCCGGCGGCGGCGCGACGTTTTCGAGCGACGACGATCCCGAGCTTGTCGGAGCGGCGCTGCCATTCAGCCTGAAATTGATGGAGAGCCTGCTGGCCGAAAGCCCCCGCCACCGCGGCTTGCTCTTCGCCACCGCCAGCGGCTTCACCCAGTACGCCTACGCCTTTGTCCAACAGGAGGCCGATGAGGTCGAGGACCAGGATCTTGCGAAGGCCCAGGCGATGCGCGCCCGCGCCAGACGCCTCTACCTGCGCGCGCGCGACTACGGTCTGCGCGGGCTCGAGACGGCGCATCGCGGTTTCGCCGCGGGACTGCGGGCCCAACCCGTCGAGGCCGTGAGAGCGGCCGGCAAGGCGGATGTTCCGCTCCTCTACTGGACCGCCACATCGTGGGCGGCGGCGATCAGCCTGTCGAAGGATGATCCGGATCTGATTGCCGAGATTCCCCAAATGGAGGCGCTCATCGATCGCGCGCTGGTCCTGGAGGAGGCCTTCGACAAAGGCGCCATTCACAGCTTCCTCATCACTTACGAGATGGCGCGATCGGGCCGTCCGGGCGATCCCGCGGAACGGTCCCGGCAGCACCTCGAACGGGCGCTGGCTCTCTCGGGCGGGCTGCTTGCGGGACCGCTGGTGTCCTTTGCCGAGGCGGTCTGCGTGCAGAAGCAGGACCTGAAGGAGTTCGACATCCTCCTCGAACGGGCCCTCGCAATCGATCCCGATGCGCAGCCGGAGATGCGCCTCGTCAATCTGGTCATGCAGCGCCGGGCGCGGTGGCTGATGTCCAAGAGAGACGAACTGTTTCTGATTTTGGACGAACCATCCGACCGTTGAGCGCGCGCGATGGAACAGCCGCATCCTGATCAACAGATTCAAGCACTATGAACCGACATGCACCACGACAGATGAGCCGCTGGATCCTCGGCCTGGCCGGGGGTCTCTGGCTGGCCTGCGCCGGCACGGTCCTCGGGGCGGAGAGAATCAAGCTCGCCACCCTCGCGCCCACCGGCAGCAGCTTCCACAAAAGCCTCCTGGCGATGAAGGACGCGTGGCGCAAGGCCTCGAACGGCAGCGTCGACCTCGTCATCTACGCCGATGGGAAACTGGGGGGCGAAGCGGACACCGTGGGCCTGATGGGAGTCAACTCGATCCAGGCCGCCATGCTCACCGGCGTCGGACTGGCCGAGGTCGAGTTCGGGGTGGCCGGACTCCAGAACATCCCGATGGGTTTCCGGGATTTGGCCGAGGTGGACTACGCCTGCGGCAAACTCGAACCGATGCTCGAAAAGCGCCTTCACGAAAAGGGCTTCGTGGTGCTGTTCTGGTCCGATGCCGGCTGGGTGCGCTTCTTCTCGAAGAAGCCGGTGGCCTACCCGGAAGATCTCAAGAAACTCAAGCTGTTCACCTGGGCCGGCAACCCGGAACAGGTCGTCATCTACAAGTCCGGCGGCTTCAACCCCGTCCCGCTCGAGACGGCGGATATCGTGCCCGGATTGCAGACCGGTCTGATCGAAGCCACGCCCGCCCCGCCGGTTTTCGCCCTGGCCAGCCAGATTGACGGACGCGCCCCCCACATGCTCGAACTCAATTGGGCCCCGCTGATCGGGGCCTGCGTCGTCCGCCGCCAGGCCTGGGAGAAAATCCCCGCCGAGACCCGCGCAAAGCTGCTCGAAGCCTCGATCGCCGCCGGCAAGGAAATCAAGGCCAACGGACGACGCGAAAGCGCCGAATCCGTGGCGGCGATGGAAAAACGGGGGCTCAAGGTCACCCGGGTCACGCCGGAAATCGAAGCTGCCTGGCGGACTGAAGCGGAAGCGGTTTACCCCAGGATTCGCGGCAAGCTGGTGCCCGCCGATGTCTTCGACGAGGCCTTGCGTTTCATCCGCGAATACCGCGCCGGTCAAGGAAAGTGAACCGCTCGTGAGCATCGAGTTCTCCCCGGAAAAGAGCCTGAACGGCAAGGCCGCGCCAGAACGCCCGGCCTGGCTGCGCGGCCTGCGGACGGGAGAGAACCTGGTCGTCGTATTCGTCCTGGCGGCGATGGTTCTGCTGCCGTGTGCGGAAATCGCGCTGCGCAAGCTTTTCAACACGGGCATTCCCGCGTCGGCGCCGATTGTGCAGCACCTGGTGCTGGTGCTGGGCATGCTCGGCGGCGCGGTGGCCGCGCGCGACAACCGGTTGCTGGCCTTGTCGACCTTGTCGGCCCATTTCAAAGGCAGGTTCAAGGAGGTGGCCCTCGTCTTCAGCAGCGGCTTTGCCGCCGCCATGAGCTTCCTGCTTTGCAGGGCAAGCGTCGATTTCGTGCTGGCCAGCCGCAGGCTCGGGAAGACCCTGGCCTATGGAATCCCCTTGTGGATCGTGCAGTTGGTGCTCTGCCTCGGCTTCGCATTCGTCGCGTGGCGGATGATACGCCATGCCGGCACCACCTGGCGCGGACGCGTCGGTGCCTTCGCCGTGGCGGCGGCGGTGGTCGCGATCGGAGGGTGGTCGCCCATCCCGCCCGAGCAGCTCCGGATCCCCGCCCTGCTGACGCTGGCGATCGCCGTGGCCATGGGCGCTCCCATCTTCACCGCCCTCGGCGGCGCAGGCCTGATTCTGCTCTGGAGCGCCGGCGAGACCATCGCGTCCATGCCACTGAACCATTACCGCCTGACCGTCAACCCGACCTTGCCGAGCATTCCGCTGTTCACCTTGGCCGGCTATTTCCTGGCCGAGGGCGGGACGGCCCGCCGGCTCGTCAAGGTCTTCGACGCCCTCTTCGGTCATCTCCGCGGGGGTGCGGCGATCGGCACGGTGCTGGCCTGCGCCTTTTTCACCAGCTTCACCGGGGCCTCCGGGGTGACCATCCTCGCCCTGGGCGGCCTGCTGATGCCCATCCTCCTCTCGGCGGGTTACAGCGAGCGAACTTCATTGGGACTCCTCAGCGGGGCTGGATCGCTCGGTCTGCTCTTTCCCCCATGCCTGCCGCCGATCCTCTATGCCATCATCGCAAGCAGCACCGGCAGCAGCATCGGGATCGAGGAGATTTTCCAGGCCGGACTGTTGCCGGGCCTTCTTCTGGTGGTGATGACGGGCGTCTGGGGCGTGCTCAAGGGACCACGTGTCCAGGCGGAACGACGCCGCTTCAACCCGCGCGTCGCGCTCGACGCCATGTGGGGCGCCAAATGGGAACTCCTGACGCCCGTCGTGGCTCTGACC
>Ga0116149_1005565_pt1 | contig 11741 bp, 11 predicted proteins | sample AD_UKC057_MetaG_FD_89787 | JGI IMG/M metagenome (GOLD analysis project Ga0116149, IMG submission 89787) | Active sludge microbial communities of municipal wastewater-treating anaerobic digesters from USA - AD_UKC057_MetaG | ecosystem: Engineered > Bioreactor > Anaerobic > Digestate | place: USA...
CGAGCCGAACGACACCGCCACGTTCCGGTACCGCATCCTCATCCTGTCCGAGGCCGCCACCAAGGAGCGGCTCGAAGCGGAGTACAAGGAGTTCGCCTCGGCGTACCGGTGAATCCCGATCCCTACCCCTCGGTGACCACTTCCTGTTTCGCGTCGTCGAACGTCACGCGCCGGCCCGTCTGCACGGCGGCGATCGTCATGCAGAGCGCGACCGAGTGGCTGTAGCCCGCCTCGATGCCGGCGTTGGGAGTCTTGCGGCTGCGGACGCACCGCATCCAGTCGAGCATGTTGGCGAGCGTCGCGGTATCCACCCCCGTGTCGGCGGCGGTCTCGAGGGTGGTGGCGTTCTCGACGAGCGTCTGCCCGGCAAGCAGGTTGGGCGGCATTCCCATCGCGGCCGCCTCGCGCTCTCCAAGGCCGCCTGCCGGCGTCACCAGGTTCTTGTCCAGGTCGAGCGTGCCGCCGTTCGAGTAGTACAGCTCCTTCGTGCCCCCGGCCGAGTTGGTCATCCGGGACGAGTAGACGACCTGGAATCCCTTGGAGGCGTCGTCGAGCGGGCCGTAGTCGAACACCGCGGTCATCGTGTCCCAGTTGCGGCGGCCGTCCTTCCAGAGGTAGATGCCGCCGTTGGCGACGACGCTGCGCGGGCGCGGCAGCTTGGTGAACCAGTGGACGGTGTCGATCTGGTGCACGAGCCACTGGTCGGGAATGCCCGAGGAGTACGGCCAGAACAGGCGGAACTCGAGGTACTTCCGCGGGTCGAACGGCTCGAAGGGGCGGTTCATCAGGTAGCGCTTCCAGTCGGTGTCGGCCTCGCGAAGCTGCTTGACCACAGCCGGCCGCCGCCACCGCCCGGGCTGGTTGACGTTCCAGGTCATCTCCACCGAGACGATGTCGCCGAAGCGGCCCGACTGGATGAACTCGCAGGCTCGCTGGTAGACCGGCTCGCTGCGCCGCTGGGTGCCGATCTGGACGACGCGGCCCGTGTCCTTTACTGCCTGCCGGATCGCCCGGGCGTCCTCCATCGTGTTGGCGAGCGGCTTCTCGATGTACGCGTCGCGCCCCGAGCGAACCGCCTCGACGCCGTGCAGCGCGTGCTGGAAGTCGGCCGTCGCGATGATCACCGCGTCGACGTCCTTGCGGGAGTACAGCTCGTCGTTGTTGCGTACCACGTCCGGCCGGCGCCCGCAAAGCTTCTCCACGTGGGCCATCGCCTGTTCGCGGCGCAGGCTCCACAGGTCGGAGACGGCGACCAGCTCGAAATTCTCGGCGGTGGCGTGCTGGAGGAACGCGGGGATCAGCGACGACCGCGCGCGGTCGGAGAAGCCGACCACCGCGACGCGGACGCGGTCGTTGGCGCCGAGGATGCTGGCGTAGCTCGACGCGCTGGAGGCGCCGGCCGCCGCGAGGCCCAGGCCGGTGGTCTTGATGAAGGTCCGACGCGACACGTGCGACATGACAGGCACCTCCTCCTTCGTTTCCTGGCCCCTGTCTACGCCGTTGCGGCTGTGACTGTCAAGGCGGAAGCGCGCCGGGTTGACTTCCACCGAGAGCGCGTGGTACTACACGCGCCGTCCATCCCGGGCGCCCGGCGCCCCTGCACGGAGGCTTCTGCATGTCACGCCACGATTCGATTGGCCGGAGACAGTTCCTCGAGGAAACCACGTTGCTCGCAGCCGTGGCCTCCGGCCTCGGGGCAGCCCGCCCCGCGGCGGCCCAGATCAACAACTCGGCTGCCCTGCCGGTGAAGCCCGTGAGGGTCGGGTTCGTCGGCGTCGGGATCCGGGGCACGCTGCTGATGGAGGCCGTGAAGGGGATCGCCGGCGCCGAGATCGTCGCCGCCGCCGACTGCTACAAGGGCCACCTCGATCGGGCCAAGGAGCTGATCTCGCCCTCGCTCCAGACGACCGGCGACTATCGGCAGGTGGTCACCAGGCCCGACGTGGACGCCGTCGTGATCGCGACGCCCGACCACTGGCACCTGCAGATGACGCGCGAGGCGCTGGCCGCCGGCAAGCACGTCTACGTCGAGAAGCCCATGACCCACTCGTGGGAGGAGGGGGAGGCCTTCATCGAGGCCGCCGAGAAGAGCGGCAAGGTGCTGCAGGTGGGCAGCCAGTACCCCAGCATGGGATGCGCGCGCGAGGCCGCGGAGCTGATCAAGAGCGGGCGCCTCGGCCAGGTGACGCTCATCGAGGGGCGCATCCACCGCAACACGGCGACCGGCGCCTGGTATTACCCGATTCCCCCCGACGCCTCGCCCGAGACGATCGACTGGAAGAGCTTCCTCGGGTCCGCCCCGCCGTGCGACTTCGACCTCCGCCGCTTCTTCCAGTGGCGGCTGTTCTGGGACTACTCCGGCGGCCTGCCGACCGACCTCTTCGTCCACCTGATCACCGCCGTGCACCAGATGATGGGGGTCCAGGAGCCGGAGAGCGTGGTCAGCTTCGGCGGCATCTACCACTGGAAGGAGTACCGCGAGGTGCCCGACCAGATGACCGCGCTGGTGCGCTATCCCGAGGGGTTCGTCCTGCAGCTGACCAGCACCGCCAGCAACGGCCACCCGGCCCCAATCCTCAAGATCTACGGCACCGCCGGGACGATCGAGTACAACGGCGACTCGTTCACCTACTTCTACGAGCCGCGCGGCGAGGGCTTCGCCTACTCCACCCACTCGTGGCCCGAGGCGACCGTCGCCGAGTTCAAGCGGCGCATGAAGCTCAACGACAGGCTGCAGCCGATCGACGGCCCGGCGGCTGCGGCGCCCGTCGAGTACAAGGCCCCGAACGACGAAGACTCGACCCGCGCGCACCTGCGCAACTGGATCGACGCGATCCGGACGGGGGGGAAGCCGATCGAGGACGCCCGGGCCGGCCACCACGCCGCGCTCGTCGGCCACATGTGCAACCTCTCCTACAAGTCGGGCAAGCCGGTGACGTGGAACAGGAAGACGCGGAAGGTCGAAGCGTAGGAGCTGCGCAGGGCTGGCAGGTTGCTGAAAGAAGAAGCCTGCGGCCTGCTAGAGCCCTGCGGTTGCAGGGAGCAGCCCATTCGGGCTGCTCCTCAGGACTGTCCTTTTCCCAGCTGCTCGATCAGCTCGGCGTCGGCGGGGGGGAAGGCGAGGCCGCGAAGATCGGCGCGCGCGACCCACCGTATCTCCTGCCCGAGCAGCGGCCGCGGCTCGCCGTCGATTTCGCACTCGAAGAAGATCAGCTCCAGCCGCCGGTCGTCGTAGGCGTAGAACGTGCGGTGGATCTCGCCGCCCACCGCCGCGCTGACGCCCAGCTCTTCGAGCAGCTCGCGCACCAGGCAGGCCCGGATCTCCTCACCGGGCTCGCACTTCCCCCCGGGGAACTCCCAGTGACCCGCCAGGTGCGTTCCCTCGAGACGCCGTGCGACGAGAAGTTTCCCGTCACGCTCGATCACGGCGGCCGTTACCACGGTCGGCGGTGCGGAGGTCATGACCTCAGGCCTTCACGCGACACGCAGAGGGAGCGCACGGGGCAGGCGGCGCACCGCGGCTTGCGCGGGGCGCACACCATGGCGCCAAGGTCCATCAGCCCCTGGTTGAAGTCGAAGACGTGCTTTCGCGGGAGCATCGCCTCCGAGATTGCCCAGAGGCGCCGGCGGGTGGCGTGATCGCGAGGGTTGCCGCTGCCCACGAACACGCGAAAGAGCACGCGGGCGACGTTGGTGTCGAGGATGGCCGCCCGGCGGCCGAACGCGAAACTTCGGATCGCCCCTGCCGTGTAGCGCCCGATCCCCTTGAACCCCAGCAGCGTCGGCTCGTCCTCCGGCAGCCGCCCGCCGTACCGCTCCACCGCTTCGCGTGCGATCGAGTGCAGGCGCCTCGGCCTGACGTTGTAGCCCAGGGGATACCACGTGCGAACCACCTCGTCCTCGGGGGCCCCGGCCAGCGCCTCGAGCGAGGGATACTTGGCCAGCCACTCGGCGTACTTCGGCAGCACCCGATCCACCTGCGTCTGCTGGAGCATGATCTCGGAGACGAGCACGTGGTAGGGGTCGGCGGGCCGGCGCCACGGCAGGTCACGCCCGTTGGCCCGATACCAGGCGAGCAGGCGCCGCCTGAAGGCCGCCCGGCGTGAGGGCGCGGGGAGTTCGGCTCCCTTTCCCGCCCGTCTGCCTGCCCGCTGCGCCGCCGTTCGCCCGCCCTCCGCCATCAAGCTACTACCTTAACCGTTCTTCGGTTCCAGCCGGAAGGCGGTGCTGCGGCCTCGCGACGTCTGGCCTCCGTCTTCTGCCTCGCCTTCTCTTCTCACCGTATAATTCCCGCGTGAAGATCTACACCCGGACGGGTGACGCCGGCGAGACGGCCCTGTTCGACGGGCGCCGGGTTCCGAAGTCCGACCTCCGGGTCGAGGCGTACGGCGATGTGGACGAGCTGAACGCCGTTGTCGGCCTGGTGCTGGCCGAGGGGCTGGACGAGGACCTCGCCGCGATGGTGCGCGCCGTGCAGCGCGACCTGTTCGCGCTGGGCGGGCGGCTGGCCGACCCTGCCAGGAAGATTGCCGGACGCGTGGGGAAGGTTGCCATCGGCGACCCGGACATCGCCCGCCTCGAGGAGTGGATCGACGCGCTGGAGATGGAGCTGACCCCGCTGCGCCACTTCATCCTGCCGGGCGGCACGCGCGCGGCCTCGCTGCTCCACGTCTGCCGCACGGTCTGCCGCCGAGCCGAGAGGCGCGTCGTGCAGCTCGGGAGTGAGGCCGTCGAGCCCGCGCTGCTCGCCTACCTGAACCGGCTCTCCGACTTCCTCTTCGTCCTGGCGCGCGCGGCGAACCGGCGCGCCGGCGTGGCGGAAACCGAATGGTGACGGCGTCTCCGGGCCTCCGGCTCGGCGAGGCGTACGCCGCGTGCGAACGCCTCGCGAGGCGTCACTACGAAAACTTCCCGGTGGCGTCGCGGCTGGTGCCGCCCCGCATGCGGCCGCACGTGGCGGCGGTGTACGCCTTCGCCCGCGTGGCCGACGACTTCGCGGACGAGGCGGTCTCGACACCCGCGGAACGGCTGGCCGCGCTCGACGCCTGGGGAAGAAGGCTGGAGGAGGCGGGCGGAGGCGGGCCTCCACGGAGTGAGCCCGCGCCGGACCTCCTGCCGCCCGAAACCGACGCCATCTTTGCCGCGCTCGGGCACACGATCGCTGAATGCGCCCTGCCGGTGTCGCTCTTCGAGGACCTGTTGAGCGCGTTCAGGCAGGACGTCACGAAGCAGCGGTACGGTTCGTGGGAGGAAGTGCTCGACTACTGCCGCCGCTCCGCGAACCCGGTCGGCCGCATCGTCCTTCGGATTGCCGGGTGCCGCGACGGGCAGCTCGACGCCTCGTCCGACGCCTTGTGCACGGCCCTGCAGCTGACCAACTTCTGGCAGGACCTCGAGCGCGACCGCGAAAAGGGGCGGCTGTACCTCCCGCTCGACGAGTGTGCGGCGGCGCGCGCCAACCTGGCCGACCTGGCCGCCGGGCGCCTCACGCCCGCGTGGCGGACGGTGCTCGAACGGGCGGCCGCCCTCACCGCTTCGCTCTTCGAGAGTGGACGGCTGGTGTGCGACCGCGTGCCGGGGCGCCTGCGCTGGGAGCTTCGGTTGACCTGGCTTGGCGGCCGAAGGATTCTCGAGCGCCTCGAGCGGGACGGCTTCGACGTGTTTCACCGCCGCCCGACGCTCGGGGCGGCCGACGCGCCGCTGCTGGCCTGGCGTGCGCTGGCCTGGCGTCGTGCGACATGAGCGGGCGCAACACCAGCTTCTACTACTCCTTTCTGGCGCTGCCGACGGAGAAGCGGGCGGCGATCGTCGCCGTCTGGGACTTCTGCCGCGCGGTGGACGACGCCGTGGACGAGGCCGCGGGGGCGACCGAGGCCGAGGTGCACGCCGAGGGTGGGCGCCAGCTGGCTTCGTGGCGGCGCGAACTGGCCGCCTGCTTCGGCGCGGAGGAGCCGTGCACGCCCCAGGGCCGGGCGCTGAAGCGGCACGTCGCCCCGTTCGGCCTGCCCCGCGACGCCCTCGAGGCCGTGATCGACGGCGTCGCCATGGACCTCGAGCGCACCCGCTACGCCACCTTTGAAGATCTGCGCGAGTACTGCCTCAGGGTCGCGTCGGCGGTCGGCCTCGTCTGCATCGAGATCTTCTCGTACCGCGATCCCGGTGCGCGCCAGTACGCGGTGGACCTGGGCATCGCCCTGCAGCTGACCAACATTGTCCGCGACGTGGCGACCGACCTGCGCCGCGGGCGGATCTACCTTCCGCTCGACGAGCTGGCGGCGCACGGCTGCACGGAGGACGACCTGCGAGCGGGAGTGGTCACCGGGCGGGTACGGGCGCTGCTCGCCTTCCAGGCGGCGCGGGCGCGAGACTACTACCGGCGCGCCGAGGCCTCGCTGCCTCGCGGCGACCGGCGGCGCCTCGTCGCCGCCAGGATCATGGGGGCCATCTACGAGGCAACGCTCCGCCGGGTGGAACGTTCGGGCTACGACGTGTTCTCGGGGAAGGTGGGGCTGCCCCGCTGGCGGCGTGCGGCGATTGCCGCCCTCGTGTGGGCGAAGACGATGGTGGGCGGGTGATGCGGGCGCTGCCTTCGCCCGACGTGGTGGTTGTCGGCGGCGGGTTGGCCGGCCTGAGCGCCGCATCGGCCCTCGCGAGTCGCGGCGCCCGCGTGCTGGTTCTCGAGGCCAGGCCGACGCTGGGCGGCCGCGCCTCGTCTTTCACTGACCCCGCCACAGGCGAGCGCGTGGACAACGGCCAGCACCTGATGCTCGGGTGCTATTCGGAGACCTTCGCGTTCCTCGAACGGATCGGGGCGAGGTCGTCGGTGCGCGTCGAGAACTCCCTCGAGGTCGGGATGGTGGACCGGGATGGCCAGTCGAGCGTGCTCCGCTGCCCGGTGCTGCCCTCGCCGCTGCACCTGCTGGCCGGCCTGGCGGAGTGGGACGCCGTCGGCTGGGCCGACCGGCTCTCGGCGCTGGCGGTGGCCCGGCCGCTGCGCCGGGCCCAGCGCTTCCTGAAGACCGGCAAGGGGTGGCTGCCGGCGTCGCCCGGCGAGACGGTTTCGGCGTGGCTCGAACGCAATGGGCAGAGCGCCCGGTTGCGCGAGATGCTCTGGGAGCCGCTGGCGCTGGCGGCGCTGAACCAGGATGCTGGCGAGGCGGCGGCCCCCGTGTTCCTGCGCGTGCTCGCACAAATGTTCGGGCCCGACCCGCGCGACTCGGCCATCGCGGTGCCGCTGCTGCCGCTCACCGAGTTGTACGCCGAGCCGGCGCGGGAGTACATCCAGGCGCGCGGTGGGCGCGTGCTGACCTCCGCACCCGCGCGCGTGCGAATCTCGGGCGGGCGTGTCGAGTCGGTGGAGGCTGGCGGAGAGCGCTGCACGGCGGCGGCCGTCGTGGCGGCCGTGCCATGGTTCGCCCTCGACGACACGCTGGCCGGCGACACCGCGCCGATGTCGGCCGTTCTCGCCTCGGCGCGCGCGATGCGCGCGTCGCCCATCGTGACGGCCAACCTCTGGTTCGACCGGCCGGTCATGGACGTCGCATCGGTCGGCCTGCCAGGCCGGGCGTTCCAGTGGGTGTTCGACAAGCGGCGGGTGTTCGGCGATCATGCCTCGCACCTCTCCTGCGTGTCGAGCGGCGCTGCCGCGCTCGTCACGCGATCGAACGAGGAGCTGGCGGCGCAGGCGCGCGACGAGCTGGCGGCGGCGCTTCCAGGAGCGGGCGGCGCGAGAATGCTCCGCGCGGTGGTGGTGCGCGAGCGGCGCGCCACCTTCTCGCTGGCGCCGGGTGAGCCGGCACGCCCCTCCACCCGTACCGAGGTCCGTGGTTTGCTGCTCGCCGGCGACTGGACCGGGACGGGGCTGCCTGCGACAATCGAGGGGGCTGTACTGAGCGGTCATAGAGCGGCGGAAGAGTTGTACTGAATTGATCCCTGATCCCTGTCCATGAACTCCGTCGTCGTCCACTACCAGGAAGTTGCGCTGAAGGGCAAGAACCGGCCGTGGTTCATTTCGCGGCTGGTCGCGAACCTCCGCGCCGCGGTGGCCGATCTCGACGTGAAGTCGGTCCGGCCGCTGGTGGGGCGCATCGAGCTGACGCTCGGCCCGGCGGCGCGGTACGAGGAGGTGCGGGACCGGATTCGGCACGTCTTCGGCGTCGCCAACTGCTCGCGGGCGGGCCGTTCGGGACGGGGCCTGGACGAGATGGCGGAGGCGATCCTGGCCGGCGCGCGCGACCTCGACCCCGAGTCGTTCCGGGTCTCGGTTCGCCGGGCCGACAAGCGCTATCCGCTGCGCTCCCCGGAAGTGGAGCGCGAGGTCGGCGGACGCATCAAGCTCGCGCGCGGGTGGAAGGTGAACCTCGACAACCCGGCGCTGACGGTCGGGATCGAGATTCTCAACGATCACGCCTTCTACTTCTTCGGCAAGGACAAGGGACCGGGCGGCCTGCCGACCGGGTCGGGCGGCCGGGTGGCGTGCCTCCTCTCGGGGGGCATCGACTCGCCGGTGGCGGCGTGGCGGATGATGAAGCGCGGCTGCCAGGCGCTGCTCGTCCATTTTCACAGCTACCCGTTCCTGTCGCGCGCGTCCCAGGAGAAGGTGCGCGAGCTGGCCGCGCTTCTCACGCGCTACCAGCTGCACAGCCGCCTGTTCCTCGTCGCCTTCGGCGAGATCCAGCGCCAGGTGGTGCTGAGCGTGCCGGCCGCCCTCCGCGTGGTCGTGTACCGGCGCCTCATGCTCCGCATTGCCGAGCGCATCGCGAGGGACCACGGCGCGGGGGCGCTGGTGACCGGCGAGGTGATCGGCCAGGTGGCCTCGCAGACCCTCGAGAACATGTCGGTGATCGGTTCGGTGGCCTCGCTGCCGGTGCTGAGGCCGCTCGTGGGCATGGACAAGGAGGAGATCGTCGCGCAGGCGGAGCGGATCGGCTCCTACGAGATCTCCATCGTGCCCGACCAGGACTGCTGCCAGCTCTTCACCCCGAAGCACCCGGCCACGCGCGCCCGCCTGGAGGAGGTGCTGGCCGCTGAGAGCCTGCTGCCTGTCGACGACCTGGTGGCCGGGGCCGCGGCGGCCGCCGAAGTGGAGGAGTTCGCGTTCCCGGCCGCGGCCGCCGGCGCGGGCAAAGGCGCGCGGGGATGAAGGCGCTCGAGTACTGGGGCGTGGGCGCGGCCCTCCTGCTGGCCCTGTGGGGCGTGGCCTGGCAGAACTACCTGCTGTTCCACGCGCTCGTCGAGTTCGCCGCCATCGCGGTGGCGGCGGCGATGTTCGCCGTCGCCTGGAACGCCCGCCGCTTCTCGACCAACGGCTTCCTGACCTTCCTCGGCATCTCGATGCTGCCGGTGGCGGGCATCGACCTCTTCCACACCCTCTCCTACAGGGGGATGGGGGTGTTCGGAGCGCTCGGTGCCGACCGGGCGACCCAGTTCTGGATCGCCGGCAGGGCGCTCGAGGCCGCCATCTTCCTCGTCTCGCCGTTCTTCCTCACGCGGCGAGTGGGTGCGTGGAGGACGCTGCTCGCGTCGACCGGCATCGCGGTGGCGCTGGCCCTGTCGATCGTCCCGCTGGGCATGTTCCCGACGGCCTACGTGGACGAAGGGCCCCGGCAGGGCCTTACGCCGTTCAAGATCGCCGCCGAATACGTCATCTGCCTCGTCCTGGTCGCCGGCGGTGCCTTCCTGTGGAGGCGCCGCGACCACCTTGCCGAGCCGACCTACAGGCTGGTCCTGTCGGCGCTCGTGACCAAGATCCTCTCCGAGCTCGCCTTCACGCAGTACGTGAGCGTTTACGGCGACTTCAACAAGCTCGGCCACCTCCTCAAGTTCGTCTCGTCGTACCTCGTGTTCAAGGCGGTCGTCGAGGGGAGCCTCCGGACGCCGTACCAGGTTCTCTTCCGCGACCTGCAGCAGCAGGAGGAGACGCTCCAGGCAAGCGAGCGGCGGTACCGGTCGCTGGTGGAAATGTCGCCCGACGCGCTGTACGTGAACCGCGACGACCGGATCGAGTACGCCAACCCGGCCGCGGTCGAGCTGTTCGGCGGCACCTCGCTGGAAGAGATCGTCGGGCGCTCTCCTTACCACTTCTTCCACTCCGAGTACCACCCCAAGATGCGCGAGCGGATCGCCACGCTGCTCGAGGGCCGGCCGGTGCCGCTCGTGGAGAGCCGCGTCGTACGTCTGGACGGCCGGATCCGCGACGTCGAGGTGGTGGCCACCCCCTTCGACGACGTCCAGGGCAGGGCGATCCAGGTGATCCTGCGGGACATCACCGAGCGGAAGCGCACACGCGAGGAACTGCGCGAGAACGCGCGGCGGCTCGAGGAAGCCAGCCGCATGAAGGACGAGTTCCTGGCCACGCTCTCGCACGAGCTTCGGACCCCGCTCAACGCCATCCTCGGGTGGTCGGAGATCCTGCTCCAGGGAAGCCTCGACGCCACGCACACGCGCCGCGCGCTGGAGGTGATCGCGCGCAACGCCAGGGCCCAGACGGCGCTCATCGGCGACGTGCTCGACGTCTCACGAATCATCAGCGGCCGGCTGCGGCTGAACCTGCGCGACACCGACGGAGTCGACGCCCTCCGCGCGGCCCTCGACACGGTGAGGCCCGCGGCCGAGGCGCGCCGCATCCAGGTGGTCGCCGAGCTGCCCCAAAACTCGCCCATGCGCGCAGACCCAGACCGCCTGCAGCAGGTGTTCTGGAACCTGCTGTCGAACGCCGTGAAGTTCACGCCCGAGGGGGGGCGGATCGACGTCTCGTGCCGCCGCGACGGCGACCACGCCGTATTCGAGGTGCACGACACCGGCGAGGGGCTCGACCCGGCGGCGCTCGAGCACCTCTTCGAGCGTTTCTGGCAGGCCGACCGCTCGACCTCGCGCCGCCACGGCGGCCTCGGTCTCGGCCTGGCCATCGTCAGGCACCTCGTCGAGCTGCACGGCGGACAAATCCGCGCCGACAGCGAGGGGCCGGGGCGAGGCGCCACCTTCCAGTTGTCGCTTCCCACCCGCGGCGCTGCGGAGGCGCCGCTCCTCGATGAGAGCGGCTTGACGCCGGCCGGCGAGCAGCGGCCCACGGGCGTGGGTGGGTTCGACGGTCTCAAGGTGCTCGTCGTGGACGACGACACCGACGCTCGCGACGTGGCGGCCGCATCGCTGCAGAGCCTTGGCATCGCCGTCGAGCTCGCCGACACCTCGGCCGCCGGACTCCGAATCGTCTCCGACTGGCGTCCGGACGTGATCGTCGCCGACATCGGAATGCCGGGTGAGGACGGCTACCACTTCGTGCGGCAGTTGCGCGCACTCGGAGCCGACCGGGGCGGCCTGACGCCGGCCATCGCCTTGACCGCGTACAGCCGGCCCGAGGATCGGCGGCGGGCGATCGAGGCCGGGTTCGGCGACCACCTCCCGAAGCCGGTGTTACCGCACGTGCTCGCGGCTGCCATCGCGCGCGCCGCCGGGCGAACAGAAGCGTAGGGCGCACCCGGCGCCGGAGCGGTGACCCGCCCGTTCCCCCGCGTCCGGGGCCCGATATAATGGTTCGATATGTCGATCCTCAAGGTCGCACGCATGGGGCACCCCGTGCTGCGAGAGCGCGCCCGCCGTGTCGAGCCAGCCGAGATCAAGACGCCCGCCTTCCAGAAGCTGGTGGACGACATGATCGAGACGATGCGCGAGTACGACGGGATTGGCCTCGCCGCGCCGCAGGTGCATGAGAAGGTTCGCCTCGCGATCATCGGGATCGAGGA
>Ga0116149_1005566_pt1 | contig 11740 bp, 8 predicted proteins | sample AD_UKC057_MetaG_FD_89787 | JGI IMG/M metagenome (GOLD analysis project Ga0116149, IMG submission 89787) | Active sludge microbial communities of municipal wastewater-treating anaerobic digesters from USA - AD_UKC057_MetaG | ecosystem: Engineered > Bioreactor > Anaerobic > Digestate | place: USA...
ATCAAGCGGGTCCTGATCAGCTACGAGGCCCCGCTCGAGGCGGCCGACAGCCGGCTCGACGAGTACGAAGAGCAGGTCTTCGTCAGCCAGTCCGAAGCCCGCATCCTCCAGGAGCTCTATCTGCTCAAGCGCAAGGCGACGGTCTTTAAGAAGATGATCTTCCTGACCAAGGATGTCCTCAAGAGCCTGAATATCGAATCGCGAACGCATCGTCCCCTGGTGCAGGATCTCATCGAGACCGCCGACCGGCTCTTTTTCCTCGCCGATCAGCTTCTGGAAAACACCAACACCCTGCTGAGCATGCACATTTCGCTCTCTTCGCAGCGGACCAATGAGGTAATGCGCGTCCTCACCCTCTTTTCGGTCTTTTTCCTGCCCCTGACCTTCATCGTCGGCATCTATGGCATGAACTTTAAATACATGCCGGAGCTGTACCATCCCCTCGGTTATCCCTTGATTCTTTTCGTCATGCTGCTGGTAGTAGTGGGTGTCTTTCTCTGGTTTCGCCGCAAGGGGTGGCTGGGGAGCAAGGGGGAATAGCCCGAGTCCGCAGGGGCAGGACGACAACGGCTCATCCCCACATTATGTGACTGGGAATGAGCCGTTCAGCAATGTCACCCGGATGGATTCGGGCTGTTGCAAGGCGGACAGCGCGGTGGCGTACCACCTCAATCCAGCTCGTCGACCTCTTGCTCGCGGATATAGGCGAGGCGGCCGTCCAGCAGCCTGACCTGGTACCACTCCCCGGCAAAAGAGAGCGTCTCGAGTTCGATGCCGCCGGGCACGCGCACCAGCACCTTGCTGCCGGTATCCGGCTTTTCATAGAGGGGGATGCGCTCCGATCCGAGGCCGTTGATGCGGATCCTGCGCGAGAGGGTCGAGGAAACCTGTTCCTCGGTGAATGAAAAATCGTATTCCTTCAGCTCCAGCCCCAATCCCTTGAGTTCTTCCCAGTAGAGCTGCTGTTTTTCCACGCGCTGCAGGGCCTTGCGGTATTTCTCCTCCTTGCTGACCAGACTGGCGGCCGTCCGGTATTTCTCCACCGCCTGATCGTAATTGCCTACCACTTCGTGGAGCACGCCGAGGTTGAAGATAGCCGCATGGTTGTAGGGATCCTGATCGAGGATGGCGCTGTAATTGATAAAGGCGCTGTGCAGATCGTAGCCGTCGACGCTCTCTTTGGCGTCCTCGGCCTGGCGTTTGAACTCTTTGCCTTCGATGCGTGCGAATTCAAACTTTTGCTGCTGAAAGCGGGGCATATAGTAATCGATCAGCTCTTTGGCGATCGCCTGCAGGCAGAGGTCGACGGTCTGGTCGGCCGGAGGCATCTCCGAACTGCTGTTGTCCTCGCAATTCTTGACCTCCTGCTTGCTGCTGGCCTCCCGGGTGCCGAAGAGCTGGCCGGTCTCGACATTGACGATGCGGATGGTCGCGGTGACGGTGGCGATGCGCTTGTTGCACCAGACTTCCTTCTTCTCCTCGGTCTTGGTCTTGCCCGAGCCCTTGGTCGTGGTGCGCGTCTCCGCCTCCCAGCTCTCCTTGACGGCAGCGTTGATCTGGCCGGTGAGGATCGCATCCACACCGAGCAGCTTGCCCACCTCCGCCGCCTGAGACTCGTCCACCAGCCCGCTCTGGCCCAGCTTGAGTTCATCCAGAAGTTGATCCATCCGCTGCCGTTCGACTACGACAAAGACGTTAGTGCGCGCCCCCTCCTGAAAGCTCCGCCCCTCCTTGCGTTTCATGCCGAGGAATCCCGAGCCGACGCTGCGGATGCCGCGGTCGGCCTCCACCATACGGGCGATGAGCAGATCGGCCAGCTTTTTGCCGGCATCGGCGAAGGGCTGCTGTTTGCCCTCCTTGCCGCTCGTGGCGACTTTTTCGATAGTATCCAGGACCTTGTCAATGTTCTTTTTACCTGAGGGTCTCGGCTGATATTCGTACCTCGAGGTCACGGTGAAATCGGCGACCGCGACCTGGCGCACACCCGCCAGGATCTGGTCCGGCGGCGTCAGGATGAAGCATTTCAACTCCTGCGCCCTCGCCCCGCCTGCCCAAAGGCCAAAGAGGCTCAGGGTACAAAGGATCATCCCCAGTCTGTGTTGAATAGGCTGTTGTGCCATCATCGTGCTCCCGTTTGATCAGACTTTTACCCGGCAACCCCGAACTATTTCAAAATATCATCCACGGCGATAAAAGTCAACACTTATTTGCCTCTGCCGCTGGTTGCAGACGGAGTAAAAGTGCGCCAACTTTTATCTTTTTTCCTTCGCGTAACAGTTGTATATTAAAGCGAGCTTTATTCTAAACCGGAATTATAAAAGGTGAAATCGAGATCCAAGGTAACCAACATCCTCCTTTCGGCCCTGGTCTGGCTGGTTTTTGTCCTCCTCCTCCTTCTCTGGCTGCCTCTGACCACCATCGTCTGGCTGCTGGACCGCGATCCCAGCCGTTACCGCACCGGCCGTTTTTTCCGATGGCTTGCCCACCCCATCGCGGTGCTCGGCCCCTCGTGGCGCGTGCGCATGCAAGCTGATAAAATCGAGAACCCGCGCAGGCCATATGTCATCGTCGCCAATCACCAGTCCGTCCTCGACATCCCGATGCTGGCCCTCATGCCGCTGGAGTGCAAATGGGTCGCCAAGGAAAAGCTCTTTCGCATCCCGGTCCTGGGCTGGATGATGCGGATGGCGAGGGATATTCCGCTCGACCGCTCGAGTACCCGCAGCGGTGTCAAAGCGCTGCAGGCGGCGAGGAACCACCTGGAGCAAAAATGCTCCGTCCTGATTTTCCCGGAGGGAACCCGCTCCGAGGACCGGCGGGTCTACGATTTCAACGACGGCGCCTTCCTTCTGGCCATCAAGAATCAGCTCCCGGTCCTGCCCATCGCCATCGAGGGGGCGAGCGACTGCATGCCCAAGCACTCGTGGATTTTCGGCGACCCCCACGAGATCAAAATCCGGATCATGCCACCGGTGGAAACCGCGGGCCTCGTCAAGGAGGATCTGCCCGAACTGCGCGAACAGGTGCGTGGCACGATCATCAGGCAGATCGCCGCCTGGCAGAATGTTCCGGCTGAAACGGTTGATGCGGCCGGCGTCTACCGCCCGCCCGCATGGTAAAACGAGTCACTCTTCACGAGTCATCACCCAGGAGCAGTACATGGAGCAGATGCCCCCATTCTCCCAGACCCAGCAGCAGACGCCAACCGCCGCGCCCCGGCGGAAAAGCCGCTGGTGGATCGTCATCCTCTTTCTGTTTCTCTTCTTTTTCTTCGGCGTGATCTTTTTCATCGTCGGACTTTTCGCCCTGGTCAAGGGGCCTTTCTCAGAAAAACCGGTTGATATCAAACCCGGCTCAGTGGTCGAGCTGCGGGTGCGCGGCGATCTGGGCGAGAACCTCCAGACCGCCCCCCTGAACCTGCTCGGCGGTGAGACGCAGAGCGCCACGTTTCTCGAACTGCTCAATGGCATCCAGCAGGCCGCCGGGGATGACCGCATCCGTGGACTCTATTACCGCTCCGGCGATCTGGTCTGCGGCATGGCCAAGGCTGTGGAAATCCGCGACGCCCTCATCGACTTTAAGGAATCGGGCAAGTTCTTCCATGCCTATCTCGATTTCGGCGGCGAGCTGGATTATTTGTTTGCTTCGGCCGCCGACTCGATCTTTATGCCGACCGAAGGCATGCTTGAGCTGAACGGTTTCGCGATCGAGGATATCTTCTGGAAAGAGAGCCTGGACAAGATCGGCGTCCAGTTCTATGTCGAACAGTTCGAAGAATTCAAGTCAGCCGGTGAAGCCTACAGCCGGACAGGATTCAGCGCTCCGGCCCGCCAATCCCTGCGTGATCTGCTCTCCCAGCGCCAGGAGATCATGATCAAGGCCATCTCGGCCAGCCGTAAACTGGACCCCCTCGCGGTCTCGGCGGCTTTCAACCGCGGCGTCTACAGCGCGGACTCTTTGCTGGAACTCGGCTTCATCGACGCCATCCGCTCCGAAGGCGGCCTCCGTGATCACCTCCTGCGCAAGGAATTGCAGCCGGACAGCAGCAAAAAGAGCCCTCTGATCACGATGGCCCACTATGCCCGCAGCGCCGACAAGAGCGGCAAACAAGTCGCCCAGGGCAAACAGATCGCCCTCATCTACGCCTCGGGCGTGATCATGCCCGGCGAGGAGGAGACGATCCCGCTGCTCAACGAGGCGACCATCGCTTCGCGCAAATTCGTGCAATATATCCGTCAGGCGCGCGATAACAAGCGCATTCAGGCGATCATCCTGCGCATCGACAGTCCCGGCGGGTCGGTCATGGCCTCCGACGAGATCTGGGAGGAGATCGAGCGCACCAAAAAGGTCAAACCAATCTACGCCTCAATGAGCGATGTGGCGGCCTCGGGCGGCTATTATATCGCCATGGCCTGCGATACCCTCATCGCCCATCCAGCCAGCATCACCGGCTCCATCGGCGTGATCTCGACCATCCCCAATGTCAGCGGGGCCCTGAAAAAGATCGGCGCCCATGCGGATTCGCTCAAGACCACAGAGGGAGCCCTCTTTCTGAATCCTCTCTACCCCTTCGCGGAAAAGGACCGGAAAAAGTTCCGTCAGCTCTCGGCCAATATCTATCAGCGTTTCGTCCAGCGCGTCGCTGACAGCCGGGGACTCTCCTTCGAGGAGGCGCGCTTGCTCGCCCGCGGGCGGGTCTGGACCGGCGAAGCGGCCTATGCCCATGGCCTGGTCGACACCCTCGGCGGCCTGCGCACCGCCCTGAACCTGGCCAAACGCCGCATCGGCATCAGCGAGGATCAGAAGGTGCGGCTGCGCATCTTTCCGCAGCCGCAGGAACCGTGGGATGCTTTCAAAAAGCTCTTCGAGCAGTTGAGCAACCAGAATGCCGGCCGCAGCCGGCTCGAGACCGCCACCTTCGCGGCCGGTCTGCCCGCCTGGCCGCTGCTGCCGGAGCAGGTGCGCAGCCAGCTTGAGTATCTGGCGCTCCTCCACCGGCTCGGTGAACAGGAACGGGTGCTCGCCGCGCTGCCTTCGATAGCCCCGCTTGCCGTAAAGTAAGCGCCCTGCGCCCTCAGGGCGTCCGCACGCGAAATATCCGCCGCCGCATTTTGTTATTACCACTACAGAATGCGGCGGTTTATTTTGAGAGGATATTGAGGATGGAAAAAATACAGGTCAGGATCGAAGGGATGACCTGCGCCGGCTGCGCAGCGCGGGTCGAGAAGAGGCTGAGAAGCGTGCCCGGCCTCAGCGATGTCGCGGTCAACATCGCCACCGGCAAGGCCGCCTTCTCGCTGGCCGGGAACGGGGCCGGGCTCGAAGCAGCGGCCGCGGCGGTGGCTGAAGCGGGCTATAAAATGGTGCTGCCCGAGCCGGAAGCCAAGGCCGCGAACACCCCCGCTACACCCGCCCGGAGCGAGCGCGACGAGGCTGGCGACTCCCTCCGCCGCGATTTGCGCACCGCCCTCCTCTTCGCCCTGCCGGTTTTTCTGATCAGCATGGGGATGGAGCTGCCCCTCTTCCAGCGTCACTGGCCTCTCTCCCATGAGACCACCGGCAGACTCCTCTTCCTTCTCACCACACCGGTCATTTTCCTGCCGGGAGCCCGCTTTTTCAGGAGCTTCTGGCGTAATCTGCGCCACTTCACAGCTGATATGAACAGCCTGGTGGCGGTCGGCACAGGAGCCGCCTATGGGTACAGCACGATGGCGGTCCTCTTTCCCCATCTCCTGGGCGGCGGTGCGGCTCGGCACATCTACTTCGACTCGGCGGCCGTGATCATCACCCTGATTCTGCTCGGGCGGTGGCTGGAACATCGAGCCAGGCAGCGGACCGGAGAGTCAATCAGGGCGCTGCTGGAGCTGCAGCCGCAGAGTGCGGCCGTACGCCGCGGGGAGGCGATCGAAGAGATCCCCCTCAGCGCGCTGGCCCCCGGCGACCACGTCGTGGTGCGGCCGGGCGACCGGATCGCCGCGGACGGTCTGGTCATTTCAGGCGCTTCCGCCGTGGATGAAGCGATGATCACCGGTGAGAGTTTGCCGGTTGACAAAAAGAGCGGCGACCGGGTGACCGGCGGCACTCTCAACACCACCGGCGCCCTTGAATTCACCGTCACCGCTGCGGGGGGTGATACAGTGCTGGCCCACATCATCCGTCTCGTCGAAGAGGCCCAGGGTTCCAAAGCCCCCATCCAGCGGCTGGCCGACCGCATCGCAGCCATCTTCGTCCCCGCCGTCGTCCTCATCGCCCTCCTGACCCTCGCCGGCTGGATGATCTTCGCCGGGGCATCCCTGGACCGGGCGCTCGTCCCCTTCGTCGCCGTCCTGATCATCGCCTGCCCCTGCGCCCTCGGATTGGCCACCCCAGCGGCGATTGTGGTCGGCACCGGAGCGGGGGCGCGTCAGGGCATCCTGATCAGGAACGGGGAGAGTCTGGAGCGCGCCCACAAAATCGACACCCTGCTCATAGACAAGACCGGAACCATCACCCGCGGCGTACCGCAGTTGAGCGCGGTGGCGGCGGGTGCGCTGCCGGAGCGGGAGCTGCTGCGTCTGGCGGCCTCCGTTGAAAGTCTGTCCGGCCATCCCCTCGCCCGGGCGGTGACCCGAGCTGCGCAGGAGCGCGGCATCCCTCTCTCCCCCTGTCTGGAATTCGCCAGCCATACCGGAGCCGGAGTGAGCGGCCGGGTCGACGGACGGCTGGTGCGCATCGGCCATGAGGAGTTCATGGCCGCTGTCAGCCTGGAGAGCGAGGCCTGGCGGGAGAAGGCGCAGCATTGGGCGGAGGAGGGCAAAAGCCTGCTCTATGTGGCGGTCGACGGACATGTGGAGGGGCTGCTCGCCGTCGCGGACGCAATCCGGCCCGAATCGGCGCAAGCCATCCAGGCTCTGCGCCGGCGCGGTATCCGGGTGGTCATGCTCACCGGCGACAACCGCGCGGCGGCCGCGGCCATCGCCGCCGAGGCAGGGGTGGACGACTTTTTCGCCGGCGTACGCCCGGAGGAGAAGGCGGCGTTTGTGAAACAGGAACAGCAGGCCGGCCGCGTTGTCGCCATGGTGGGGGACGGTATCAACGACGCCCCGGCGCTGGCCCAGGCCGACATCGGCATCGCCATCGGGGGCGGCGCCGATGTCGCCGTCGAATCGGCCGCGATCACCCTGCTCCACGGCGACCTCGGCCGGGTGGTCAAGGCCATCGATCTCTCCCGGCGCACCCTGCGCATCATCAAGCAGAACCTTTTCTGGGCCTTTATATACAATATCGTCGGCATCCCCCTCGCCGCCTTCGGCCTGCTCAATCCGATGGTGGCCGCCCTGGCGATGTCCTTCAGCTCGGTCTCGGTGCTGACCAACTCCCTGCGGCTGCGCTTCGAGCCCGCCCGGAGCGGGGCAAAAAAAGGCGAGGTGGTGAAAAAAGTGTAGCTTTTTATCTAAATTGCCCTTATTTTTGCAGGTATTCAAGCAGCCACAGCCGGGACGGGGGACAATCCGGCGGCGCGGAAAGAGGCTCGGCTGATAAAGGACAAGTGAAAGGATCCTCGTATGCTCAAAGGACATCCCAAGGGATTACTGGTTGCGTTTTTCGCCAACATGGGTGAACGTTTCGGCTTTTACACCATGGTGGCGATCTTCATCCTCTTCCTGCAGGCCAAATACGGCATGAACGCTGCTGCGTCCAGCCAGGTCTACGGTATCTTCATGTTCTTCGTCTACTTTTTCCCGCTGCTGGGCGGCCTCATCGCCGACCGGGTGCTCGGCTTCAGCAAGACCATCAGCATCGGCCTGGTGGTGATGTTCATCGGTTATATGCTGCTGGCGATCCCCTCGCCGATGAATCAGGGCTTCGGCCTGGTCGTCTCCGCCCTGGCCGTCATCGCCCTCGGCACCGGTCTCTTCAAAGGCAACCTCCAGGCGCTGGTGGGCAAGATGTATGAACCCCCGGAATATGCCGCCAATCGCGACCGCGCTTTCAGTATCTTTTACATGGGCATCAACGTCGGTGCGATGCTGGCCCCCACCGCCGCCGAAATGATCAGCAACTGGATCCTGGCCAAAAAGTCCTTCTTTTACGACGCCCACATCCCGGCCCTCGCCAACCAGTTCCTCAACGGCGAACTCAAGGATCCCGGCCCCTACCTCGCCCTCGCCCAGGTGCAGGATGCCAATGTCACCCTCTCGTCTCTGGGTAATTTTTCCCAGGCCTATATCAACCAGCTGAGCCAGTCCTACCATTACGCTTTCAGCATCGCCTGCTTCAGCCTGATCATCTCGATGCTGATCTTCTGGATCTTCCACAAGTACTACAAGGATGCGGACTATATGGTCGGCAGCCAGGCGAAACAGGCGCAGCCCGCCCATGTGGAGAGCCTGACCCCCAAACAGACGCGTGACCGTCTCATCGCCCTGGGCCTGGTCTATTTTGTGGTGATCTTTTTCTGGATGTCTTTTCACCAGAACGGGGTGACCATGACCTACTTTGCACGCGACTATACCCAACCCAGCGTCGGCAAATTCACCAATCTCTGGTTCGACCTCTTCGGACTGCTGCCGATTTTCTTCGCAGCCCTCGGCGGCTATTTTGCCATCCGCAAAAACAGTTCAACCAGGCTGCGCATCGGCGGCATGGTCGGCGCGGCGATTTTTCTGATTCTGGCCTATCTGCGCTACCGGACCTATGGCGAGGTCAATCCCTTCACGCCGCAGAAATTTCAGCATTTCAATCCCTTTTTCATCGTCGCTCTGACCCCGGTTGTGGTGGGCATCTTTTCCTGGCTCAACTCGCGGGGCAAGGAGCCCTCGGCCCCGCGCAAGATCGGCATCGGCATGCTCATCACGGCCGCCGGCTTTCTCATCCTGGTGCTCAGCTCGCTCGGCCTGCCGAGCCCCAAAGAACTCTCGGGCCAGGTGGCGCCGGTCGCTTCGCTGGTCTCTCCCTATTGGCTGATCAGTACCTATCTGACCCTGACCATCGCCGAGCTCTTTCTCAGCCCGATGGGCATCTCCTTCGTGGCCAGAGTGGCGCCGCCCAAGTACAAGGGATTGATGCAGGGTGGATGGTTTGCCGCCACCGCCCTCGGCAACTATCTGCTCTCAGTCATCGGCTACCTCTGGATGCGGGTGCCCCTTTGGACACTCTGGACCATCCTGGTCGTCTGCTGCCTGCTCTCCGCGACCTTTATCTTCGCGGTCATGAAACGCCTCGAGCGCGCCACCCAGAGTTGAACCTGCCTCCCGTTTCTGCGGCGCCCGGCGCGGTGCCGCAGAAACGAGGGAGGGGATTCCCATGATCACACCAATCTATATTGACGACGACATCGCGGCCTTTGACAAGCCCCCGGGGCTGGCCACGATCCCTGAGCGTCTCCCGACCGCCGACTCGCTGCTCAGAGCGGCGGAAGCTGCGCTCGGGCAGAGGCTCTTTATCGTGCACCGGCTCGACAAGGAGGTGAGCGGCCTCGTCCTCTTTGCACGCCATGCCGGAGCGCACCGCTACCTCAATCTCCTTTTCTCCGGCCGGGAGGTGGCCAAACGCTATCTGCTCCTGGCCCTGGGGCGGATCGATTCCGCCGGGGGGGTGATCGAGGCTCCGATCCGCCAGTTTGGCTCGGGCAGGATGGGCGTCGATCCCGTCGCGGGCAAGGCCTCCAGCACCGGGTACACCCGCCTGAAATGCTATGCCGGCACCACCCTGGTCCACGCCTTTCCCCACACCGGCCGGCGCCACCAGCTCCGGGTTCACTTTTACAGCATCGGCCACCCCATCGCCGGCGACAGCCGCTACGGCGAGAAAGAGCTGCAAGCCGCCTGGCCGCGCCTGCTGCTCCACGCGGAGGGGATCGAATACACCAGCCCGACGGGAAAAGGGGTGAGCCTCAGTGTATCGCCGCCTTCCTCCTTCACGGAGGTCCTGGCGAGGCTTGAAAGCGAAGAATCCGCCACGATCCCGTCCCGGGGTGAGAAATGAAAAACATGCGCATCGGCAGCTGCTGGAGGAAATTCCCCTCCTTGCAGGGGTTCGGCGCCGCCCACCATCGCGAGGCTGCTCGAGCTTTTGGAGCTGGCAAAGCAGGAGTTGCAAATGAGCCTCGATTTGCTTACTTTTAATCGATTTGATTAAAACAACAGGAAGATAAAATGATTAGATACCGTTGGTTCGGATTGCTGCTCGTCATCGCCCTCGGCGCCTGTGAAAAAGATTCGGTGTCGGCTGACAACAAAACGAAGGAGAAACCCGAGGGCTGGCAGCTGGTCTGGTCCGATGAATTCTCCGTCAACGGCCTGCCCGATGCGCAGAAATGGGGATACCAGACCGGCGGCAGCGGCTGGGGCAACGATGAAAAGCAGTATTACTACGCCGACCGGGTGGAGAACGCCCGGGTCGAAAACGGCATGCTCATCATCGAAGCGCGCCGGGACAATTTTGAGGGCCACACCTACACCTCCGCCCGGCTGGTCAGCCGGGGCAAGGGCGACTGGACCTATGGCCGCTTCGAGATCCGCGCCAAGCTGCCGGCCGGACGCGGCACCTGGCCCGCCATCTGGATGATGCCGACTGAATCGACCTACGGCAGCGGCGGCTGGCCCGACAACGGCGAGATCGATATCATGGAACATGTCGGCTACAACATGGGTACCGTGCACGCCTCCATCCACTCCAAAATGTACTATCACAAAATCGGCACCCAGAAGACCGCCACTACCAAGGTCAGTGATGTCGCTCTCAGGTTCCACGACTATATCCTCGAATGGGACGCGAACGAAATCAGAGCCTGGGTCGACACGACCCTCTACTTCACCACCCCCAATGAGGGCAAGGGATGGGAGTACTGGCCCTTCGACAAGGAGTTTTACCTTATCCTGAACATCGCCGTCGGCGGCAGCTGGGGCGGCGCACAGGGCATCGACGACTCGATCTTCCCCCAGCAGATGGTTATCGACTATGTCCGCGTCTATCAAAAAGAAAATTAGGTTCTCCCCACGGGAGCGCTGAGATTCAACTGCACGAGGTAAGGGGCTATGAAAGCATTTGGCAGATATTGCTGGCTGCTGGCTCTGGTCAGCCTGACCATGGCGCCGGATCCCGCGCTGGCGGACAAAGCCAGCGAGGCGAGACAACGGAACGCGGATGTCGCCACTCCGGAGGCTCTGGTGCGGGCGGCCTATGAATCGATCTCAGGCCCGGCCGGACGAGATCGCAACTGGGACCGCATGCGCAATCTCTGGCTGGGCAGCGCCCGGATCATCCTCTCATCAAACGACTATGAGGGCAATCCCATCTGGGAGAATATGACCCTGGATGGCTTTATCAATCGGGTCGCCGCCTGGTACAAGCAGGAGGGTTTCTTCGAGAGCGAGATCGCATCCACCACCCAGCGCTTCGGCAACGTCGCCCAGGTCTGGAGCACCTTCGAGATCCGCAGGGGATCCTCCACCAGTACCGTCGTCTACCGCGGCATCAACAGCTGGTCGATGGTCATGAAGGATGGCCGCTGGTGGATCTCGCAGCTCAACTACGACTTTGAAAGCAGAAAGCACCCCATACCGGAGCGTTATCGCTGAAAACCATGACCGATCGTCCCTCCTATCACCTGACGCCGGAGGAATTCCGCCGGCTCGGCTACCGCATGATCGACTGGATCGCCGACTATGAGCAGCGGGTCGCCGATCTGCCGGTCCTTTCCCGCGCCGAGCCCGGCAGCATCCGCGCCCAGCTCCCCGCTGCCGCTCCAGAAAAGGGA
>Ga0116149_1005569_pt1 | contig 11735 bp, 9 predicted proteins | sample AD_UKC057_MetaG_FD_89787 | JGI IMG/M metagenome (GOLD analysis project Ga0116149, IMG submission 89787) | Active sludge microbial communities of municipal wastewater-treating anaerobic digesters from USA - AD_UKC057_MetaG | ecosystem: Engineered > Bioreactor > Anaerobic > Digestate | place: USA...
GCACATTCGCTCTCGTGTCACTCGTCGGCGCGCTCGCCATCACCGGCTGTGGTGGCGGGAGCGGCACACCACCCGCGGAAAAGGGCCCCGAGCGCGTGAAGGTCGGCCTCCTGCTCGACAACGTGCACGAGCGCTGGGGGCGCGACCGCGACATGATCCAGGAGATCGTCACCGACATGGGCGGCGACCTGCTGGTGGAGGTCGCCGACTCCGATCACGCCAGGCAGGTCCAGCAGGCCAGGAAGATGCTTGCGGAGGGCGTCAAGTCGCTCATCATCGTGGCTCACGACACCGAGAAGGCGGCCGAAATCGTCGAGAAGGCCAACGCGCAGAAGGTGCCGGTGATCGCCTACGACCGGCTGATCCAGAACGCCGACCTGGCCCTCTACGTCGGCTTCGACGTGCCGCGCATCGGCACGCTGCAGGCGTCGCACATCCTGTCCGCGGCGCCCAAGGGCAACTACATCCTGATCGGCGGCTCACCCACCGACGACAACGCGAAGATCCTGCGCGAGGCCCAGATGAAGGTGCTCGAGCCCGCCATCAAGAAGGGCGCCATCAGGGTGGTCGCCGACGGGTGGGCCGAGAACTGGACCGCCGAGGCCGCGGCGAAGATCACCGAGGAGGGCCTCGCCAAGGCCAGGGGCCAGGTGGCCGCCATCGTCGCCAGCAACGACGTGACGGCGGGCGGCGCCATCGGCGTGCTCGAGGCCAGGGGCCTGGCGGGCAAGGTGGCCGTCTCGGGCCAGGACGCCGAGCTCGAAGCTGCCAGGCGCATCGTCGCCGGCACGCAGACGATGACCGTCTACAAGTCGCTGCGGACCATGACGCGCCTGGCCGCCCGCAACGCCGTGCTGCTGGCGAAGGGCGAGAAGATCGACACCGCCACCGCCGTGAACAACGGCAAGATGGACGTGCCGGCGATGATGTTCGACCCGATCGCGGTGGACAAGGACAACCTCGAGGGCCTTCTCATCGGTGACGGGTTCCTGACGCGCGAAGAGGTGTTCGGGAAGTAGCCGTACGATCGGGGTCGGGAGCAATAAGAACTGGTGCCGGTTTTCCGGCACCGCGCGGACGAAGCCGAGAGTCGCCCACCGGTCACCCCGAGGGCAGGTGATCCTCGAACTCGTCCCACTCGTGCTCGTTCCACCACGTGCGCTCCAGGCCCTCGCAATCCCTGGCGAAGGCGGGGCACATCACGCAGCCGTCGCCTCGCGGCACGTCGGCCTCGTGCACCGGCGGGTACTCCAGGAGCAGCGCGCGCCCGTCATCCCTCGCGGCGCTCTCGGCCGGGGTCAGCGCGCGCGACGGGAGCTCGTGCATGCCGTGGCGGCGCAGCCGCTGCCCGCTCTCCGGCAGCAGCACCGAGTTCTCGGCGTCGATGTGGTGCCAGAGCTGCTCGCTGTAGTCGAGCGCGAGCGCGGCGAGATCGGGCGCCGCCGGGTCGCTGTCGGCCACCGCTTCCAGCCGGTCGAGCAAGCCTCCCATCCGGTGGTGGTCGTCGAGAAGCGCAGCGATCGGCCCACGATCGCCCGGCAGCTCCGCGTCGCGCTGCAGTGCCACGAACAGCGTGTCCTCCTCGCGGCCGTGGTGGAAGCTGCCGGCGTAGAGGCGGAAGAAGGCGAGGAAGCGGGTGCCATCGGCCGCCCTGCCCTCGCCGCGGGTGCGTTGCCGCGCGAAGGTCCTGAACGCACCGGCGACCTGCTCGATCAGGTCGTGCTCGGCGCGCAGCTGGTCGATGAGCTGCAAAATGCCCCCTCCCGCCATCCTACACGCACCGGGGGCCGTACCCCAGGCGTGCAAAACGCGACAGCACAGGGGGGCCGTACCCCAGGCGTGCAAAACGCGACATGTTTGGTACGGCCCCGCGTCTGGTGACAAACGCGACGTCTTTGGTACGGCCCCACGTCGGCCGTGACTAATGCGACACGTTTGGTACGGCCCCGCGTCTGCCGGCCCCACGTCGGCCGCTCGCGTCGCTGAGGGCGTGCCTACCGTCCCGGCGTCGGACCGGTCTCCGGGGCCAGCGGTGCGAACACGAAACGCAGGCCGCGGTTGTACGACTCGAGCTGCATGCCAGCGTGCCTCTCGCCGTCGATGATGCGGAACTCGTAAGCCAGCCCTGGCCACTTCCGTGACGCGATGCGCTGGTTGAACCGCAGGATGCCCGAGAGGAACGCAGGCGATTCGTTGCCGCCGCCGCTGACGAACAGCCGTGCCTTGAGCGGCTTGGTCGCCTTCGCCAACTTCTCTTCGAAACCAAGCAGCCAGTCGTTGCCGACGACGACCGCCGGGGTGGCGGCAACGTAGGCGTGGAACAGGCCGGGCCGCGCGTACATCGAGTACAGCGTGAACAACCCGCCCAGCGACGCCCCCGCAAGGACGCGGAACGACGGGTCGGCCCGGTACTCGCGCTCGATCAGCGGGATGATCTCCGTCTCAATCGTGCGCAGGAAGTCGGCCGCGTGGCCCGAGGCGTCGGCGCCGCCGCCGCCGAAGGGCGCCGGCGACAGCTCCCAGCTGCGCAGCTGGCCGTAGTTGAGGTTCTCGCCCGCGTAGCCCAGTCCAACGATGATGAACTCCGGGGCGACCTTGTCGTACACGAGGCCGCCGCGGATGGCGTCCATCTTCTGGAAGTCCCAGTAGGCATCGGTGACGTAGACAACCGGGTACCGCCGCACCGCGTCGGTCGAGTAGCTCGCGGGCAGGCCGACGTGAAGCTGGTAGTGACGGCCGGCCGCGTTGACCGGGAGCACCCGGAGCTGCGAGTTCGGGATCGTGTGCGGCGGGTACGCCGGCTTCGACTGTTGTGCCTCGGCGCGCCCCCCCGACAGCGTCAGGGCAAGAAGGACGATGGCGGTCGTTGAGCTCCTGTTCATGGCCGCAAAGCATAACCCGGAAAGGGGTGTACGCTATCGGCCATGGCGATACTCTCGACCCCTGCCTGCCGGAAACCCGGCATGACTTCTAATTACTCCCGACCCCTTTCACTCGCCCTCGCGGCCGCGGTCGTCCTCGCCTGCTCGGCCCTCGGTGCAACACTCCTGCGGGAAGGCAGCCGCTCCGATTTGCAGAATGGCGCCTGGCCCCAATCGCGGTCCCAGGCGGCAAGCGCCGACATCTGCATCTACGGCGGCACGGCGAGCGCGGTGATCGCGGCCGTCCAGGCCAGGGCCATGGGCAAGTCGGTCATCGTCGTCTCGCCCGACGCCCACCTGGGCGGCCTGACGAGCGGCGGTCTGGGCTGGACCGACACCGGCAACAAGGCGGTCATCGGCGGCCTGTCGCGCGAGTTCTACCGCCGCGTGTGGAAGCACTACGACAGGCCGGAAGCCTGGACGTGGGAGCCGCGCGAGAGCTTCGGCAACCGGGGCCAGGGAACCGTCGCGATGGACGGCGAGCTGCGGACGATGTGGATCTTCGAGCCGCACGTCGCGGACAAGGTTTTCGAGGAGCTCGTCAGGGAGCATCAAATCCCCGTCCGCCGGAACGAGCGGCTCGACCGCGCGAAGGGGGTGCGGAAGGACGGCGCGCGCATCGTGTCGATCACGACGTTGAGCGGGACGACCTACACCGCCAGGATGTTCATCGACGCCACGTACGAGGGCGACCTGATGGCGGCCGCCGGCGTCGACTACCACGTGGGCCGGGAGGGGCGGGACGTCTACGGCGAGCAGTGGAACGGCGTGCAGACCGGCGTGCTTCACCACCGCCACCACTTCGGCCCCTTCCCGCCCTCGGCCCCGGCCGCCGCGGCAACGGCCGCGGGAGAGGCGCCTGGCCGGCCCGGCGCCGCGCACAAGCCGCCGCGCCTGTGGGAGATCAGCCCCTACGTGGTGCCGGGCGATCCCACGAGCGGCGTGCTGCCGCGCGTCAGCGCCGAGCCCCCGGGCGAGTACGGCAGCGGCGACAGGCGCGTGCAGGCCTACTGCTTCCGCACGTGCCTCACCGATCATCCCGACAACCGCCTGCCGTTCCCGAAGCCGGCCGCCTACGACCCGAAGCAGTACGAGCTGCTCCTGCGCGTCTTCCAGGCCGGCTGGCGCGAGACGTTCGACAAGTTCGACCGCATCCCCAACCGCAAGACCGACACGAACAATCACGGTCCCTTCAGCGCCGACAACATCGGCTTCAACTACGACTACCCCGAGGCGTCGTACGAGCGGCGTGTCGAGATCGTCCAGGAACACAAGGACTACCAGCAGGGGCTGCTCTACTTCATTGCCAACGACCCGCGCGTGCCGAAGGAGGTGCAGGAAGAGATGCGGCGGTGGGGGCTCGCGCGCGACGAGTTCCGCGACAGCGGGGGCTGGCCGCACCAGCTCTACGTCCGCGAAGCCCGCCGCATGGTCGGCCAGTACGTGATGACCGAGAATGACCTGCTGGAGAAACGGCCCACGCCCGAGCCGGTCGGCATGGGCTCATACACCATCGACTCGCACAACGTGCAGCGCTACATCACGCCGGACGGGTACGTGCAGAACGAGGGCGACATCGGCGTCGCGACGCCGGGGCCCTACGAGATCGCGTACAGCTCGCTGGTGCCGAAGCGGGGCCAGGCCGACAACCTGCTGGTGCCGGTCTGCGTGTCCAGCTCGCACATTGCGTTCGGGTCGATCCGCATGGAGCCGGTGTTCATGATCCTCGGCCAGTCGGCGGCCACGGCGGCCGCGATGGCGATCGACGACGGGGTGGCGGTGCAGGAGGTGAGCTACGCGAAGCTCCGCGCCCGGCTGCTCGCTGACGGCCAGGTGCTGGAGTGGGCAGCACCCTCAGCGCACGCGCGCAGCTTCCCCACGGCCCAATGAGGCGTCACCGCCTTACCAGACGACGCTGACGGTGCCCGAAGAGCGAATCACGGCGTCTCGCGTGATGAGCGGCAGGTTGGCCTGGCAGGCCGCGGCAACGATCAGGGCATCGAACGGGTCGCGGGTGAATCGGAGTTCGTCGGCGAGGCAGACCTCCGCCGGCGTCAGGTCGAGCGGTTGGTAGGCCGGGTTGCTGAAGAGGTCGTCGAAGAACCCCCGGACGCTCCGGCGCAGGTTCACGCGGCCGACGCGAGCCAGCAGGCTGCACTCCCACATGACCGCAGCGGGGACGTAGACGATCGCCTCGCGGCGTTCGGCGCGGGCAAAGAAGGCCGCCGCCTTCTTCCCAAGTGCCCGTCCCCCGGCCGCGTGAAACAGCAGGGCATGCGTGTCGGTGACGGCGGCTTGCAGGTCAGCCACCTCGTTTTCTCGACTTGCTGGGCACCCGGTACTCGCCGTGCGGCTCGGCGACCCGGGCCCGGACACCGAGAACGCCGTCGAACTGCTTTCTGACGGCGGCGTCCGCCCCTTCCAGCAGCGGGTCGGAGGCGGCGATGTCGATCGTTCCCACTACCGAGCGGGGCGGACCGATCCGGCCCGACTCGCGCGCCGCGCTGACCAGGCGATCGAGCAGTTCGCTCACGCTGCGAAGCCCCGCCGCCCTGACCTGGCCCCTGAGCCAGGTGATGTTCTCGACATCGAGCGTGACGGAGATCGCCGTCTTGGGCATGACACGACTATATCGTATGTTTATCGTATCGTCCAGCGGGTGTGGGCCCGCGGCCCAGAAGTGGCCTGTCGCCGTCCACATGCCGGTCGTTCTTGTGCAGGTGACTGTGCAGGTGACCCTCGTGACGCCCGTGCTGCGTGCTAGCATGTGCCGGTCGCCGCGCGATCCCCGTCATGGCACCCATCCCCAGGCACGCTCGCGTGATGGTGCTCGCATTCGTTCTTGCCGGCCTGGCGCCCGCGACTGGCTGGCAGGAGGGCCGGCCCGCGCGTCCTGCCAAGGCTGCAGCCGTCTTCGAGATCGACATGTGGCCCGGCGAGGGTCGTCCGGATCTGGTGGCGGGCTCCGCCGCCCTGGTGCCGCGCGCCGAGCCGCACCGGGATGCGCCCGCCGCCCCGGTGCTGCACGTCGAGAAAGGCCAGGCGCTGCACTTCGATGAAACCCTGCACCGGACCACGCTGGCGGGAAGGTTGAGGGCGCGCGAGGACTCGCACGTCGCCGGGCGCCGCCTGGGTCCGGTGTCCCGGCTCTCCCGAGACGACTACTACAGCGACCGGGTTCCCACAGTCTCCCTCCCCGTTCCTGCCGGCCTGGTGATCGACTACCTGCAGTCCGGCGCGGAAGGCGGCTGCCTCGTTCGTGTTCGCGGTGAGGTCATCGACACCGATCCCTGCCCCGACCTCGTCGGCGATCCCCCCGGCTTCGCCCTGGAATCGGAGCCGCGGACGGAGTGGTGGGTGCGCGTGCTGATCGACGGGCGACCCGTTGGCTGGCTCCTGGTTGACGGCAAGAAGGTGCGGGAAAGAGGACGGACCTTCGCGCCTCGCCCGTCGCCCGCCCTGCGCATGTCGCCTGCCCGGCTTGTGGGTCTCGTTTTCCAAAGGGGGCGCGTCATGAAGTATCCGCCGCTCGCCGTCGTCACCCTCGTCGCCGCCTTCGTTTCACTGCCGGCCGCGAACGGCGCGACATCCGGTCCGAGCGCGGCATCCGGCCCAGGCGCGACCTCCGTTCCGACCGTGACGTCCGGCTTGGGCGCGGCGCAGCGGGTGGCACCCGGGGACCTGTGGTTTGGTACCATCAGCCCGACGCACACCGGCAGGATCCACTCGGGCTGCAAGCAGTTCGCGGATCCCGAGGAGGTGGTCGGCAAGGGTCCGATCACGAGGGTTGCCGTCTACGGGACCGAGTTCATCCACGGGATCCGTCTTCGGTATGGGAGCGACGGGATCGGGCTCTCCCACGGTTTCACCGAGCCGGTGTCGGGCCTCTCGTGGGCGGAGTGGGACGTTCCGGATGGCGAACGGATCACGCGCGTCGAGGGCGCGATTGCCAGGGACTACATCGTCTGGCTGCGTTTCGTCACCGACCGCGGGACTGAGCGGGAGTTTGGCAAGAAGCGCGGGCGGACGTTCGTCGTCTCCGACCCGGGAGGCGGCGCGCTGCGGACCATCAGCGGGTGGGCGAATCACAAGCGTCACCCGTCGCTGTACCGCGCCGTCACCAGCCTGACGTTCCAGTTCGGCGCCCCCTACTTCATCAAGAAGATCGACTTCGACGAGAAGGCGCTCGACCTCGCCCGGCTGAAGGCGGCGCCCGAGCAATGCGCGTCGCAGGACTTCACGAACGAGACCTCCGTCGAGCAGGCGGCGAGCTACACGAACACGCTCACGCTGGCGAAGGAAACGAGGGTGACCTTCGAATCGGCTTTCGGGTTGAGGTTCACGACGGAGGCCTGGATCGAGGCAGGCGGCAAACTCGTCAAGGGCGGCGGCAGTATGTCCTTCGAGTCGTCTGCCGAAGTCAGGTCCGGCCGCTCGTTCTCGAGCTCGAGGGAGGAGCGGGTGTCCTGGTCCGTGCCGGTGCGGGTGCCGCCGCATTCCCGTGTCGTGGCGAGCTCGACCTGGCGCAAGTACCCGGTCAGCATCCCCTTCACCTACACCGTGGCCTGGTACGTCGGCTCGAAGGACAACATCAAGAAGGAAGTGAAGCTCCCGGGGCTCTACGAAGACGTGCGCGTCGATGACCTGAAGCACGACTTCAAGGAGGTCAAGCTGACGGGCGAGCCGGGCAGGCGGGGTCGGGAGTAATAAGGACTCCTGCCGGTTTTCCGGCGTCGCGGGGACACCCTCGTGATCGCCTCTGCTATCATGCGGAATCGGATGACCCGCGACGACATCCTGGCCTTCGCCCAACGCGACTGGGCCGCGGTAACCGACGCCAAGGCGCGCTTCTGGGCAGGACGAAAGGCGACCATGACCGCCAGCGAGGCCCTGGCCTGCGCCGACATGCTCCGCCGGCACGTTCGCGCCCTGAAGCCTGGCTGGCCGGATGCCCGGGAACGCGCGGAGGACCTGGATCTTCATTTGCGACTCTCGGAGGCGCTGCGTGCCGTCCCCGAACCCTGGGCCCGCTGAACTCCTCGCCGCGCTGGCGCGCGCCCTCTCGTCCCTCGCGGTGCCCTGGTACCTCTTCGGCGCGCAGGCGGCCGTCATCTGGGGGCGGCCGAGGCTGACGGCCGACGTGGACGTCACCGTCCGTTTGCCCGCTGACGACCACGGCCCGCTCGTGAGGGTGCTCGAGGAGGCCGGCTTCACCCTCCGCACCGGCGACCCTGACGAGTTCGTGCGCCGCACTCGCGTCCTGCCCTTCGTTCACCGTCCCAGTCAATTGCCCGTGGACGTCGTCCTTGCGGGTCCGGGCCTCGAGGAGGCGTTCCTCTCGCGCGCGGTTCCCGTCACGATCGCCGGTGTCAGCATCCCGGTCATCAGCCCCGAGGATCTCGTCGTGGTGAAGATTCTCGCGGGGCGCCCGAAGGACATCGAGGACGTCCGCGGCATTCTCGCCGAGCGCCGAGCCTCTCTCGACGTCGATTCGGTCCGCGCTACGCTGAGGCAACTCGAGGAGGCGCTCGGACGGACCGACCTGCTGCGCTCGTTACAGAGCGAGCTGGATCAGGACCTTCTCCCTGCCGCAACGAGCGGCCTCGCATCGGTGGCCGTCGATCAGGACGACCTCGAGCTGGCGTTCAACTTCGTCAGCTCCGCCGGCCCCTTCGACAACCAGGCGTTCGTGTCCCTCGAGACCGGCGCAATCTACTGGCAGACCGAGGACGAAGAGCTTCCCGACGACGTCGATGACGGCGACCGGTACGTCGCCGTTCCCCACAAGAACGACCTCGACCTCGGCCGCCGCCTGGCGCTCCGCTTCGGGGAAGAGCGGCTCCCGAACCGGTACGAGGAGATCGCCGAAGCGTTCCGGCACCGCGGCGCGTACGGGCGCTTCAAGCGGATTCTCGAGTCGGCGGAACGCCTCGAAGACTGGTACACCTTCGAGGCCGCAGAGACCGCGCGCGCGCTGCGGGAATGGTGTGCCGAGCACGGCCTTCGGCTGACGCGCCGCCCAGGCCGCGAGCGTTAGCTGGGCCCTGTCCGGCGCCGGCTCTTCAGAACTGCCTCAGGGCGGCGATCGCCGCGTTTCGCCTCGCGGAGTTCGAACCGTTCCGGCTCGAAGCGCGCAGCCCATCGGCGTGTCTGCTCGAACTCCGGGTGTCGCGGGTCGAACAGGACCTCGAGCAGCTGTTCGTAGCCTCGCACGCCGCCACAGTCCTCCGGCGGGCAGGCCCTGGCGCCCTCGAGGCAGCGCGCCCACGCGTCGCCCTCCTCACGCCCGGGTCTCACCTCCTCCACCTCGATCGTGTGCATCCACGAATCGCCGAAGTCGTACTCGTAGGCGAACCGGGTGAACCCGAGGTCCACGAGATCCGCGAGCCTCACGAGGCGGCCGCTGCGCGTGACGAGGCCCGTCGCGATGTCGTCCAGGTCGTGGGGAATGCCGATCCGTTCGTCGCCGGCCAGGAAGGCGTGGAGGTGGCTGTCCGTCCAGCCGAACGCGGCCTGGATCACGTCGTGCAGCTTCTCGAGCGTCATCGACGCCTCCACCTGCAGGCGTCTCCAGATTGGCGGGGAGATGCCGTGCAGCGTGACGAGCAGCCGGCAGGTGCGGCTCTCGCCGCGGTGGCTGTGTGCCGGGCGGAGCGACTCGATCGCCGCGGTGGCCGTGGCGGGCAGGCCGATGGCGGCGACGTCGGCTCGATCCATCGCTATGACGCCGTCTTCGCCAGCCCGGACGTACAGCGTACGCCCGTTCATCTCGCGCTCGACGATTGTGACCGGGACCGCATCCTTGTACGGCTCCGGCGACAGGCCGGCGGGATAGCCGACGACGAGGTGGACCGGGACCAGGCGCCGGATGGAGGCTTCCACCACCGACCAGAAGTCGAAGTCCCCGCGCATCGACCACGAAACCGGCAGCAGCGCCTCGCCCTGCCGGCGGCGCATCCGCACGCCGCCGTGCAGCGAGCCGTACTCGTAGAGCGCGAACAGCGCGTCCGCGTCGCGGGCGAGCCGCGCCTCGAGGCGCGCCGGCGATCGCCCGGTGAGCAGGCTCTTCCACTCCTTCGGGTTGGCCGGCGCTCCGCGGCGGTTCGTCGTCGCCTGCACGATCGACCTCAGCTCTACCGGCAGCGCGCGCCCGGTTCCGGCCGGGCGGAAGGTTCGCTGCGACGGCCTCAGCTCGGCCAGCCACCACCGGTCCGGGTCGAGGCCGAGGGCGCGCAGCGAGGGGCGGAGATCGAGGCCTGCGAGGAAGTCGTAGCCCTCGAGGTGCGCGGGGACCTCCCTCAGCGCGCTGCCGATGAACGAGCGCAGCTCCCGGCGGGCCACATCGATCACGGCGGCGGCTCGAGCGATCCTGTCGAGGACGACGACGTGGAGAAACGCGCGGCGCGTGCGCCTTGCTTCTTCCATGTCACGCCGGTCCCGGGCCTCGCGCTCGATGTCCAGCTCCGCCTCCTTCGACTGGAACCCCGCCGACCAGGCGCGCTCGCGCAGCGTGGAGACGGCCAGGCGGCGGATGTCGCGCCGCATGCCCGGCAGGTCGGGTGACGAGCGCTCGAGGCGCAGCGACCCATCGTCTTCCACGCGCACGAGGTTGGTTCGCCAGGCCTTGACCGCTCTTTCGTCGAGACGCGCAAACTGGCTGAAGCGTGTAAGCCGGTCGTTGACCTCGTCGAGGGAGAGCGGGCCTCCGCCGGCTGCTTCGAGGATGGCGGCCGCCTGGCGCAGCGACGACACGGAGGAGAAGGGACCAAGATCGCGGCCCTCGAACGCCGTGTCCACTTCCTCCTGCGACAACGGCACCGTATCGGGCGGCTGGCTCACCTGCGGCGGCTCGCGCATCACCGCCGCCTGCCGCTCGGCGTTCCCGACGAACGCGAGGTGGCCTATCTCGTAGTGCGAGAGCAGGTCCAGGTAGAAGAGGCCGTTCACCGGGTCGCGGACGAGCGGCCCCTGCCCGCGCCAGGCTTTCGGGAGAGCCGCGGGATCGCCCGCTCGCCGAAGGCGGGTCGGAAGGTCGAGCCGTGCGAGCCGGGCGGCGATCTCGTCAACCGCCAGCGGTCGGCCTGCCTCGAGCACCGCGAGCGCCATCAGGTCGGCCACGCTGAGCGTGGGATATCGCACCGCGACGTCGAGGTCGGGCACCGGGATGTGGAGGCGGTCGCAGTAGCGGTTGGCGGCTTCGGCACGGTCTGGGGCGGTCATCGCGCTATCGTAACGTCGTTGGGGCACAATCGTTGGCGCTCGCGCCCGCTCCGCCTGCGCTTCACCCCAAGCCTACCCTCGCCCGCCAAGTCACTGTCGCGCGCGCCGCGGCAGGTACAGGGCTATCTCAGGGCGTCGCCCGCCTGAACAGATCGTATCGTTCCTCGAGGAATTCTCGCCTCGGCCGAAGGCCCTCTCGCACCGGGGTTTGAATGCGGCGGTGATGAAACCCCTGCAGGCCGTGAGTGAGCATGGGACCGTCACGTTCTTCAAGGATGTCCAAACGAATCTCGATCCCATAATCGGGAGTGATTCCGAGGATGTTGGAGTCGAATGCAGCGTGATGAAGTTTGCACAGCGCAACGCCGTTCGGCACTATCGGCTCCCCGTGCGGATGGCCGTCCGGAAGGATGTGAGCTGCTTCCAAGAGCTCCGCATGGCGAAGCCGACACACTGCGCAGTGCGCGCGGTAGGCAGCCAGCACGCGTTGCCGGAAACTCTCTTGATGCAGGCGCTGCTGGACTTGGCGCGTGATGTAACGTCGCCGTCCTTCGGTCGCCGGGTCTTCGATATCCACAGCGCCCACACTTGCCA
>Ga0116149_1005571_pt1 | contig 11731 bp, 11 predicted proteins | sample AD_UKC057_MetaG_FD_89787 | JGI IMG/M metagenome (GOLD analysis project Ga0116149, IMG submission 89787) | Active sludge microbial communities of municipal wastewater-treating anaerobic digesters from USA - AD_UKC057_MetaG | ecosystem: Engineered > Bioreactor > Anaerobic > Digestate | place: USA...
CTTCCGGCGGCGGAACAGGAAGAACTCTTCACCCGGATAATATGGCTGCAGGTCCTGCTTCTTACGGTATGACTGATACTATGGGACGTATGCATTCAGACGCGCAGTTCGCGGGATCTTCTTCGGTTCCGGCTCACGTTGAAATGATGGGTCTTATCGGTATGGGAAATAACCCGATGGTAGGAGCTACTGTAGCGGTTGCGGTTGCAATCAGCCAGGCTAAGTAACTTAATTATATAAAAAAAGAGAGGCTTCATAAGAATCCTCTCTTTTTTTACTTTCTTAATGTAATTATTCAAAATGCCAGAAATCCCATAGATAACCATATGCATAATCAAATGTTCTTTTAGGTGTTTTACCAAGATTCAATTCTATTGATTCTTTTTTAAAAACTGAAAATTTTGCAATTTCATCAACAGGATAAAGCTCCGGAGCGTAAACATTATGTCCTATTTGTACGGCTTTCATTAATCCTGTTAAAAACTTAGAATTTTCTTTATAGAAACTCTGATTATTGCAATCTCTATCTTCTTTATAGAAAATAACTAATCCTCTTTTATCATACATTATTCCGTCATAACGTACAGAAAAAGAAGGCAGTTTGACATATTTACCTGCTTTAGGATAATAATATAAGTAATCAAATAGAACATATAATTGATGCAAGTATATTGCGTCAGCATTATATTTTTTAGTCAATTCCACTATTTGTTCTTTATTAAGACTATAATATTTTCTGGTTATTGTAATACCTCTAACAGTATCAGAAACAATAGAAACCTGCGGTTTGACTTCATTAAAAGGAACTTTAATTACATTGAGCTTTAATTTACATCCGCTAAAAATATCACTTACAGTTTCGTCATATATTTTTGATGTTCTTTGAATCAACGGTGAAAATGAAGACCGGTATTCATTAGTTAATTTGAGAGATTCCAATTCCTTTGGAGGCTGAGGCAAAATGTCTCCAGTTGGTTCCATTTCTACAAGAATAACAGTTTTGACCTGCTTGTAATAATCAGCTTTTGGAAGAATTCTGAAAGGAGAAGTAATACAAGAAAAAAACACGGCCAAACTTGATAACATAATTAACATTAAACATTTTCGCATAATTGACCTTTTATTATTAAAATATTGTAATCAAAAATCGAACACAATGATATAGAAGATCAATTCATTTTTTTGTTTTTATGAAAAAACGAATAATGATATAAATCCTTATCTTTCAGTTATTACCACCGAATAGTTTTCTATTTCAGTTGTTCCTTTTCCGCCAACTACTTCATTTCCAAGCTCAAGACTGGAAAGATATGTCGAAGATGAAAGAATTCCTTTTGAAATAAGAAAATCAGTAAACTCATGAATATTTAAAGGACCATTAAGGAAATTAGTTCTGGGAGAAAAAGCTACATACGTCCAAGTATGAGAAGTTCCACCTGATGCATCTCCATGGTTTTCGCGAACATAAACATCAAAAATAATTCCGTTTACAGTTAAGTTATATCTTTTAGTTCCGGCAGGAAGCATTCCTTCATTAACTATCCATATCATTATTTCATGCGTTATTGATCCTTTAGGATTGGAAGAGTTTGAATAACCCCATATCGAAAATGCCATATTGTATGTGCCTTTTGCGGACAGAGAAATATCAAAATTTGCAACAATATCAGAACTTGCCGCCGTAATAGGAAATTCCGTCGAAATACCGGATGGAGGACTCCAAGCCTTATCTCCGTAAATAACCTCAGGATAAGAAACAACATTTACTGAATTTAACGGCCAATTCCATTGCCATCCCAGAGCCTCTTTTCCATTCAGAGATTCAGTAAAAACTCTTTGAATATAAGCTCCCGTAGCTGCTGATTTATTCCATACATTATTTTCGACTCTGTATTTTGAATTATAAATTACTGTTCCCCAGTCTTCTGACTTCTCTTCAATTATTGTTCCGCTTACATCTTCGAATTCTAAAGAATTCGAAGAATCCGAGCAAGCACTAACTGAAAGAATAAATGCAAATAGAAACATTATTTTATTCATTCTTTTCTCCTATCTTGACATACTGTTAAATACAAAAATGAAACGTCAAGTTTTTTGTTTTCATCTTCATTTCACTCTATTTTCATATTACTTTCACTATTCGGCAGAATCTTATTCATAATCCGGCAATAATCCGGAATATGGAGGATAAATGAAAAATCAGTTTTTTAAAGCACTTATGATTATCGGAATGATTTTAGGGCTTCTAATCCCAATTCAAATGGTTAAATCATTAGTTAATGAAAGAAAAGAACGGCAGCAGGAAGTTTATACTGAGGCGGGAAAAACATGGGGCGGAAATTTTATTTTCGGCGGAGTATATGCTTCATCGGGAAACAAAAAGATATTTCCAAAATTTGTTAATATCAACTGTGAACTTCAATCGGAAATAAGAAAAAAGAATATTTTCAAAATACCATGCTTCACATCAATAATGGTTGTTGATGCAGATTTTGATGACTCAAAAAATCTGACAAATTTTATCCTGGGCATGAATTTTTCTCAGAACGGTAATATCGAAATTGATTCAATAAAAATAAATGACGAAAACATATATTGTTCAAACAATAATCTTCAGAGTTCAGAATCTGTTTGGAATAATGATATAGTTAATATCAAATCAAAAGGTCCTCTGAAAAAATGTTCTATACGCTTTAAAATTAGAGGATCAGAAAAAATGTGTTTTTTGGAAGGAGCAACTCCATCAAAAATCACTATGACTTCAGACTGGCCGGATCCAAACTTTACCGGATTGCTCCCTGCGGAAAGAAAAATATCAAATAAAGGTTTCTCTGCAGAATGGAATTCTTCTTCCAAAACTTCTTCCAGTGAAAGAGGTAAAATATCAGATGAAGTTTTCGGAGTATCTCTTTATGTTTCTCAGAACATTTATCAACAGACTGATAGAATAATAAAATATGCTCTTCTTTTCATTTTCCTGACTTTTGCTGTATTCTTTATATTTGAGAATGTGTCAAATTTGAAGATTCATCCTTTTCAGTATCTATTAGTCGGAGGAGCTTTAACAATATTCTATCTCCTTCTTCTTTCTCTTAGCGAACACCTTTCATTCGGATTCTCTTATTTTATATCATCTCTTTCAACAATCTCTCTTATCTCTCTGTATTGCAGATCAGTATTAGGTGAAAAGAAAAGAGCTTTGATAATATGTGCTTTCCTGATTCTTCTATATGCGTTCCTTTACATTCTTATTCAAATGCAGGAATATTCACTTCTTCTTGGTTCTTTCGGTTTATTTTTTCTGTTAGCTGCAACAATGTTCTTTACCAGAAAGATTAATTGGCAGAATAAATAAATATTTAGAGGCAATTTGTTAAAAATTGCCTCTAAAAAACTTATTGCTTTTTTTAATCACGGTGCTGTTATTTTCATGTTTTAGAGAGGTATTTTATGAAACTCAGCACCGAATCCAAAGTCGGAATGATGGTAACGCTAAGCTTCACTGTTCTTATTGCCGTTATAGCTCTGCTTGCCAGAGTCAGCATAAATAGAAACGGCTATAATCTTCGTATATATTATACATTTCTAAGCGATCTCAGAGTAGCCGCTCCGGTAAAAATCGGAGGCGGAATTAAAATCGGCGAAGTAAAAGAAATCAAACAGTCAGCTGAGAAAACAGAAGTAATTCTTTGGATCAATAATGAATATAAACTACCCCGCTCTTCAACCTTTGCTATTTATACAACCGGTCTAATCGGAGAAAAATACATTAATGTCATAATTCCGCCTTTACGCGATAATGATATTTTTCTAGAAGACGGTGATATGAAATACGGAATGGAACCCGCTTCTTTTGACAGAATGATGCAGGTTTTTCAGGGATTTATGCAGGATAAAGACGGCGGACAGGTTCTTGCAGATATTTTTCAGAATTCGAGTATGTTTGTCCAGAATCTAAATAACATGACTCAGGAAAACAGAGCGGACATCCGTTCGACTGTATCAACTGCAAAAGCAACAATGACTGATCTCAATGTTCAAACTAAAATTTTTATGAGCCAGATGAATACCCTTACAAAAAACCTTTCAGACATTTCACAAACAAACAAGGAAGATATAACCATAACTCTTAGAAATCTTTCAGAATCAACAGACAGTCTGAATAAGATTCTTTACCGTCTTGAAAACGGGAGGGGAACTCTCGGGAAATTAATGACAGACGAAGAAATATATAATAATCTACGTGATGCTTCTATCTACGCAAAAGATTTTACTTATATACTTTCAAAGAACCCTTCTCTTCTTATGTGGAAGGAACAGAAGTAATGGCAAAAAAAGATCATTTTTTTCTGTGTTCCAACTGCGGCGAAAAATCACCTAAATGGTTAGGCAAATGCCCTTCATGCGGAGACTGGAATACTTTTGTTGAAGAAAATGAAAATACTAAAGAAAAGAAAATACGTCAGCATACGCATATTCTTTCTCTCTCTGAAATAGGATTAAAAGATTCTCCCCGTTTTACAACAGGGATATCGGAATTTGATGCTGTATGCGGGGGCGGGATTGTAAAAGGTTCAGTCATTCTGATTGGAGGAGAACCTGGAATCGGAAAATCAACTTTGTCCCTACAAATAGCTTCATCCATGAAGACCCTTTATATTTCCGGAGAAGAATCACCTGAACAGATTAAACAAAGAGCTGACCGCCTTAAACTAAATACATCAAATATTTTTATATCAACCGAGAGATCAGTTGAAGCCATTGAACACATTTTGAGCTCACAGAAATTTGAAGCTGTTATTATTGATTCAATTCAAACTGTCTTTACAGAGAAAAATCCGTCAGCTCCAGGATCTGTATCTCAAATACGCGAATCCGCTGCAAGTTTAACGGAATCTGCAAAAAAAACAAATACTCCCTTTATAATAGTCGGACATATAACAAAAGAAGGAACTATTGCCGGACCAAAAATTCTCGAACACATCGTAGACACTGTTCTTTATTTTGAAGGTGATTTTACCAAGGAATATCGGCTTTTAAAATCTTTTAAAAACCGCTTCGGCTCCGTTAACGAAATAGGAATCTTCAAAATGACTCCCGCAGGCCTTTTTCCGGTCGAAGACAGAAATTCAATTTTTTTAAATCCAAATCACCTGTCTTCTCCGGGCTCTTCAGTTTCTGCAGCCCTTGAAGGTAGCCGCATAATTCTTTTTGAAGTTCAGTCTCTTGTAACACCGACTAATTTTTCTAACCCTAAAAGAATGGCTGACGGCTTCGATCAGAACAGACTTTCAATAATATCTGCTGTTCTGGAAAAATATCTAAAAATCCCGATGTCTTCATCTGATATTTTCATAAATCTTGCAGGTGGTTTTTCTGTCGGAGAAACAGCTACTGACACAGCTATTGCCGTTTCAATCATTTCGAGTTATCTTAATAAGGCAGTTGATAAAAAAACCGGATTCATCGGCGAGATTTCTCTTTCAGGCGAAATACGCCCGGTTTCTCATATCGAAAGACGGATTTCCGAACTTTATCGCAACGGATTCAGCAGAGTTTCAGTTCCTTTTGCACAAAAGGATGATATAGATACTAAAGGAGAATTGGAGATATTACCGGCTGGAAGCGTAAAAGATCTGGTTTCTTTTACCGAAAAAAACAGTTGATAATATTGGGTCTTTTCGCCGATTAGTAAACGGGGTATTATTGTGAGAGCAAAAATAAGACAGGTCAAAAATTCCGCAAAACAGAAATGTTCAGAACGATATTTTATGTTTTCAAGAAAACTCATAAAGAGATGGGAAGCTTTTTTGCGCAAGGGTCACGAGAAAATGACCATCATGTTTATACCCCACAATGAGAAGAAGATATTCAATTTTCAGATTTCGAAGTTCATCATTTCATTTTTTATTATATTGTTCTTCATCGTTGTAAGCGCTTCTCTCATGGCATTTATAAAACATAACCAGATAAAAAATGAAGAAAAAGAATCTATTAAAAAGTATAACAATGTCAGAGCCCAGCTTCATAAATTTCAGGAACTCTCTTCAGAAATTGAATCTTTGATGGATGATATTAAACCTCAGGTAGAAAAAATTTATACATTATCAACCGGTACGGATGATCCCGAATCTATCTGGCTGACTCTTCCGGTTGATCCCGAAGAACAGACTTCACTTAAAAATCAGCATGTGCCATCTCAAATTGAAGACCTAAAAGAAATACGTAAAAATCTTTCAAATGCAGCAAACACGATGAAAACCGTTAAAGTCTTTCTCGATGAAAGAAGAAAGGTCGCAAACGGAACTCCTTCGATGTTTCCAAATAACGGTCATATCACTTCCCTATTCGGATGGAGAAGATCTCCTTTCGGTTTCGGAAGGGATTTTCACTATGGAATAGATATAGCTGCAGATCATGGAACACCGATTAAAGCTACCGCAAAAGGAATAGTTGTCTTCGCCGGCTGGTCAGGCGGATACGGAAACATGATCCGAGTAAAACATGATTACGGATACGAAACGATTTATGCCCACTGTTCGAGATTGAATGTTTCAAAAGATCAGGCTGTAGAACGCGGAGATGTTGTCGGTTTTGTAGGTCAGACAGGATCTTCTACCGGAAACCACTGCCATTATGAAATCAGAATGAGTAATACCGCAGTCAATCCGTACCCTTACATGAGTCCGGTATGGTAATTCTATCTTGATATAAGCATACGAATACCGATTGCAATCAGAAATACCGCAAATATTTTCTTTAAGATCGATGCATCAGTAATCAGTGCTATTTTTGCACCGAAAAAGCCTCCTAAAACAAATGACACAGCAATTATCACAGCTGAAGAAATATTCACATTTCCTTGCTTATAATATTCAGCTGCTGCAAGAAGTCCAATCGGAAGAACCATTGCCGCAAGAGTAGTTCCCTGTGCCAAATGCTGAGAGTATCCCATAAAAAAAACAAGAGCCGGAATCATTATAATTCCTCCTCCTATTCCAAGTAAACCGCTGAAAATGCCCGCTGTCAGACCTATTGCCGCCGCAATAAACATTATCAGTTTCCTCCAACTTCTGCTTGATATAATTATGCTGCAGTTGCATAATGACTATTCAAGATACTTATGATCAATTTATTAAATACAGACATAAACTCTGTCAAAAACAAATTATATTCTCTGCCTTTTGATTATTCAGAGATACGTCTCGTAGATCAAAAATCTAATTATATTTCCATTTCCGGAAAGCAGACAGAATCTGCATCCAGCGGAAGTTCTTCAGGCGGAATAATCAGAGTTCTGAAAAACGGAAACTGGCTCGTCACTTCTTTTAATGATTTTAGCAAGATTGATTATTATCTTTTAAAACTGGCTGAAAAAGCAAAACTCTTAAAGCAAAAAGGAAATTCTTATATTCAAAAAAGTTCTCCGGTAATAATCAGCAAAACAACATCTTCAAAAATTTCATTGGACTCAGTTTCATTTGATGACAAGTTTCTTCTGGCAGAAAAGTATAACAATATTCTTTTTAATCATGATAAAATACAAACTTCCCGTTCAATATATAAAGATTCACTTTCAACGTATTGTTATCTGAATTCCGAAGGCAGTGAAATTCTTTATAATAAATCTTTCTGCGGAATTTCTCTATCTGCAACAGCAAAAGACGGAAATGAAATTCAGCCGTATCATAATTCTTTTGCCGGATACGGCGGATTTGAATCTGCAGTCGGGCATGAAGAAACAGCGGAATCAATTGTCAAAACTGCAATCGAAATGCTTTCAGCTGAAAACGCCGACGGCGGAAAATATGATATCATCTGTGACCAAAAACTTTCAGGAGTTTTCATTCATGAAGCATTTGGACATCTTTCTGAAGCAGATGCAATTTATGAAGACGAAAGAATGATAAAAATAATGACCATCGGAAAAGAATTCGGAAAAGATACACTGAATGTAATAGATGACGGAACACTTGAAGAATATGCCGGATATATTCCATGTGATGATGAAGGAATAGTATCAGCAAAGAATTATCTTATCAAAAACGGTCTTCTTGCCGGAAGACTTCATTCAAGAGAAACTGCATGCAAGATGAATGAAAATCCGACTGGAAACGCCCGTGCTATATCGACATATTTCGCTCCTATTGTAAGAATGACAAACACCTATATTGATAATGGAAAGTACTCTAAAGAAGATTTATTCAATTCGCTTGAAGACGGAATTTATGCAATTGATTATCACGGCGGAATGACAAATCTTGAACTTTTTACTTTTTCTCCTGCATACGGTTATCTTATAAAAAACGGCAAGCCTGTAAATATGCTGAAAAATATAATGCTCTCAGGTAATGTTTTTGAGACACTGAAAAATATTGAAATGATTGCAAATGATAAAATGCATTTTGGCGGACTCGGCGGTTGCGGAAAAGCAGGACAATCTCCGCTTCCCGTTTCTCTTGGCGGACCTCATATTTTAGTAAAAGATGTTCTGATCGGAGGCAAACAATGATTGCCGCAGAAAAATATCTTAAAGAAAATACCGAATGGTATGAATTCTTTTTTGAAGAATCAGAATCTTTTCCAATTAGCTTTGCAAACAACCGGTTCTATTCAATGTCAGAAAAATTTTCTTCAGGCTGCGGGATAAGAGTTTCTGTAGGCGGAAGAATTGGATTTTCATTTTCCAACAACAAAGATAAACTGCTTGAAACAGCACAAACAGCTGTTTCTCTTGCTAAATTCAGCGAAATACAGAATATTCGTCTTCCTGAATTGCCTCAAAATATCATTGAACCTATAACTTATTCAGAAGAAGAAATTTCTGAAGATAATGAGATATTAACAGCTGAAAAAACTATTTCTTATATAAAAGAACAATTTGATGATGCGCTTTCCGATGTAAGAATTAATTCAGGAAAAGGTTCAAGACACATAGTTAACTCAATGGGTCTTGATTATTCTTCAAAGTATTCATTTTATTCTGCAAGTGTCAGCACAGAAAGAATTCTCGAAGACAAAAGCCGTATTTCAGTCTGGGAAGCTGTTTCTTCCATAAAAAAAGAAAATTACGATCATCTGTTTTCAGAGATAATAAAAATGCATAAATTATCTCAAAATAACGCAAAAGTTAATTCAGGAAAAGTTCCGGTTATTTTTACTCCTCATGCTTTCTCATCACTTATTTCAATTTTGCTTAATCAGCTTTCAGGGGGAAGTCACTATAAGAAGATTTCTCCTTTTACCGGAAAAATCGGAGAGAAGTTATTTTCGGATAATCTCACGATAACAGATAATCCTCTTTTGGATAATTCTTATCACAGTTTCGGAATTGATGATGAAGGAATTACTTCCAGAAATAAAGACATCATTTCTTCTGGAATTATAAAAGAAATAATCACTGATTTAAAATATTCATCTCTTCTCGGAATTTCACCAAGCGGCAATTCTTCAAGAAGTTATTCTTCTCTGCCTTCGCCTTCTTTTTCAAATGTAATAATAGCTCCGGGCCAATCAAGCCTTTCTGAAATAATGAAAAACGCAAAAAGCGGAATCTTCGTAGATCAGATGATCGGTCTTGGTCAGTCCAATACTATTACTGGCGATTTTTCATGTAATCTAAGTCTTGCTTTTTCTTTTGATGAAAATGGAATTCTTGGAAGAATCAAAGACTGCATGCTTTCAGGAAATTTATATCAGCTTCTTAACCGTGATTTATTATTTTCAAATGAGACCAAACAAACCGGAAATTTTAACTGCCCTTATGTTATGTTTTCATCTATGGATTTATCGGTATAATTCTTTTTTACAAAAAAAAGCAGGCTACTTTTCTAATAACCTGCTTTTTTAATTATTCTGTTATAAAAAACTTAGTATTTTTTATCAGCGTATCCAACCCAGCCTTCAGCTTCCACGAGAGCCTTGCTGAATCCGTCTATTTCGAAACTTATTTTTTCGGATACTCCGCCTGAAGTTATTGTAAAACTTCCTGAGTTAACATCAATATCTATTTCAGTTTCTTTTCCCAAATATTTACTGAAAAGATATTCTATTTTATCTTTCGGAAGTTCAATTGCAAGCATTCCGCAGTTATACATATTCTGTCTGAATATCCTCGCGAAATTTTCAGCAATCACGGCATTGATTCCATTTACTTCTAACGCCCAGGGAGCATGTTCACGGGAAGAACCGCATCCGAAATTTTCACGCGTAATGATTGCAGCTTTACCTGAAAGATCAGTTTTGGGATTAAATGTATCCAGTTTAAGATCTTCAAGAGTAAAAGGCTTCAAAGCTTCCTTTGTAATTTCTGTAAGATATTTTGCCGGAATAATTTCATCCGTGTTTATATCAGATCTGTTTAAGAATAAAACTTTACCTTTAAAATTTTTCATTTTAGTCTCCTTATTTCCCGGCAAAAAGTTTAGAGTTGGTAATATGTCCTGCGATAGCTGTCGCAGCTGCCGAAGCCGGACTCATAAGATGAACAGTACCGCCTTTTCCCATACGTCCGTAAAAATTTCTGTTTGTAGTTGAAGCACAAACTTCACCTTCAGCAAGAACACCGTTACTCATTCCAAGACATGCTCCGCAAGTAGGATTGGTAACAACAAATCCTGCATCATGAAAAACAGAAAGAATTCCTTCATCCATTGCCTGTTTGAAAATCTTTGGCGTCGCAGGAGAAACAATTCCGCGAACATTCGGAGAAATAGTATTCCCTTTAAGAATATCTGCTGCAATACGGAGATCTTCTATTCTGCCGTTTGTACATGAACCGATGTAAATCTGGTCAATCTTGGTTCCTTCCATCTCTTTAACAGATTTAACCTGATCAGGTTTATTTCCGAAAGTTGCCATCGGCTCTAGCTTAGAAAGATCATATTCTATAACTTTTTCAAATTTTGCGTCAGAATCACTTTTCCATTTAGAATATTCCGCAAGGGCATCTTCTTTTGATTTAAAATCTTTCTGAATGAACGGCCACAGATATTCAACAGTTTTCATATCAGGATGACAAACACCGCTTGTTCCGCCTGCTTCGATCGCCATGTTGCAAAGAGTCATTCTCGATTCCATGCTCATTTCATCAACGATTTCGCCGGTAAATTCCATAACCTTGTCAGTCGCTCCGTTTACGCCGATCTGAGATATAACATAAAGAATCGCATCTTTAGCATAAACTCCTTTCTGAAGCTTTCCTTTAAGAACAAATTTAATTGTAGAAGGATATTTAAAAGAGCAAACACCCTTCAATATACCTACTTCAAGATCAGTAGTTCCTACTCCCGCTGCAAACGCGCCGAACGCACCGTGAGTACATGTATGAGAATCTCCCATGATAATAGTGTATCCCGGACGTACAAAACCCTGTTCAGGAAAAAGAGCATGACATACTCCGTTTTTTCCAACATCAAAGAAATCCTTGATATTATGACGGCGCGCCCATTCGCGCATAATTTTACCCTGCTCTGCAGTCTTAGAATCCTTTGCAGGTGTAACGTGATCAATTACAGCTTTAATTTTTGACGGATCAAAAACTCTGTCCATGCCGCGCGAAACAAGATCATTAATCGCGATAGGCGTGGTAATTTCATGACAGAAAACCGCATCAAGTTTGAGAACATAAGTTCCCTCAAAAGGTTTGTCCGCGATATGCGAATCAAATATTTTTTCCGCTAATGTTTTTCCCATAACCTTCTCCTTAATTATATTGATAATAATCCGCTTA
>Ga0116149_1005577_pt1 | contig 11724 bp, 11 predicted proteins | sample AD_UKC057_MetaG_FD_89787 | JGI IMG/M metagenome (GOLD analysis project Ga0116149, IMG submission 89787) | Active sludge microbial communities of municipal wastewater-treating anaerobic digesters from USA - AD_UKC057_MetaG | ecosystem: Engineered > Bioreactor > Anaerobic > Digestate | place: USA...
GAACCACACGTCCAGGATGTCGAGCCCCCGCTCGAACGAGGTTCCTCCGCATGCCGGGCACTTCAGTCCCTCGGGGACGAACTCCTCGATTGGCCGCTCGTACCACGAATCGGCCCCGTGCTCCTCGAACACGTCGGCCGCGCGGCGCGCGAGCGCCTCCGTGAGAATCGACTCCCGGCAGGCGGTGCAGGCCAGTGCCGGGATGGGGACGCCCCAGGAGCGCTGCCTCGAGATGCACCAGTCGGGACGATTGGCCACCATCCCGTGAATCCGCTCCTCACCCCAGGCGGGAACCCACCGCACGCGCCCCACGGCCTCGAGCGCCTTCGCCCTCAGGTCGCCGGCGTCCATGCTGATGAACCACTGCGAGGTCGCCAGGAAGATCACCGGGTTGTGGCAGCGCCAGCAGTGCGGGTACGAGTGCGTCAGGGCCTCGACCTTCCATAGCCGCCCCCGAGCCCGCAGCGCGTCCGCGATGGCCGCGTTCGCCTCGAAGACCGCCTGCCCAGCGAACAGCTCGACGTCCTCGGTGAAGCGGCCGCCGGGGTCCACCGGCGCGTAAGCCTCGAGCCCGTACCGCAGCCCGGTGACGAAGTCGTCGGCGCCGTGCCCCGGCGCGGTGTGGACGGCCCCCGTGCCCTGGTCCAGCGTGACGTAGCTGGCGAGCACGCCCACCGATTCGCGTGCGTACAACGGATGCGAGAAGCGGATTCCCTCGAGCACCTCGCCCTTGAAGCGCGCGACCGGCTCGCCGAAGGTCCGCCCCACGGCGCGCGAGACGTCGCTGGCCAACGCCTCTGCGACGATCACCGTCGTGTCGCCGACGGGGTAGGCGGCGTACGCGAAGTCGGGGTGGAAGGCAATCGCCAGGTTCGCCGGGATCGTCCAGGGCGTAGTCGTCCAGATGAGGACCGAGATCGGCCGTCCCGCCAGCCCGGGCACGCGCCCGGCCAGCGCCGCGGCGCCTTCCTCGGTCAGGGGGAACTCGACGTAGATCGACGGGGACGTGTGGTCCTCGTACTCGACCTCGGCCTCGGCCAGCGCCGTGCGGTCGACGATGCACCAGTGGACCGGCTTCTTGCCCTTGTAGACCCGCCCCTGCTCGACGAACCGCGCCAGCGACCGCACGATGGTCGCCTGGTAGCCATACGCCATCGTCAGGTAGGGCGAGTCCCAGTCGCCGGCGACGCCGAGACGCTTGAACCCGGCCCGCTGGATGTCGACGAAGCGCGTCGCGTACTCGCGGCACGCCCGGCGCACCTCGACGGTGGTCATCGCGCGCCTGCGCTCGCCCAACTCGCGGTCCACGTTGCGCTCGATCGGAAGGCCGTGGCAGTCCCATCCGGGGACGTACGGCGCGTCGAACCCCGCCATGCTGCGCGACCGCACCACGAAGTCCTTGAGGATCTTGTTGAGCGCCGTGCCGAGGTGCAGGGGGCCGTTCGCGTAGGGCGGCCCGTCGTGCAGGATGAAGGTGGGAGCCCCCTTCCGCCTGCGGCGGAGCTGCTCGTACAGCCCTGTCGCCTCCCAGCGGGCGATGGCGGCGGGCTCGGCGGACTGCAGGTTCGCCTTCATGGGGAACCCGGTCCGAGGCAGGTTCAACGTGTCCTTCCAGTCGGCCATAGGGCGTGAGTGTCCTGATCCCGGGAAAACGGGAAAAGATCATTGTACTGCAGGGGGAAGCCGCGGGCGGCGCGAGGTGGGAGGCGACCGCGGGCGGGACTCGCCCGCCCGCGGCGCCGCGAAAACCGGGGCGACCCTCTACCGGCGGCGCCGGGGGATGGCGCGCTCGCCGGTCCGCGCCGCGCCGACGCCGACGATCACGCGGAACTCGCCGGAGTTGTCGCCGAAGTTGGCGTCGTTCACGCCCAGGAACAGCTCGCCCGAGTCGGGCATCGGCACCGACTCCTGGCCGCCGATCCCGAATGGGTCACCGTTGCCGACGCGCCCGATGAGCGCGCCGAGCAGCACGCGGGGCGCGGTGGCGCGAACCGCGTAGGCGCCCGGCCTGCCGTTCACGTTGGACGTGTCGCTGGCGTTGGGACCCACTCGAACCTCGCCACTCGAAGAGAACCGGACGATGTCGCCCTTGCGTACCGTGATCCCGGTCGGCGTCCACGCCCTGGTGGCCGAGACCTGGATCGAGCGAGACCCGGGGCCGAGAGCCTGTTCGCCGCCGCCCGAGGTGGCCGTCGCGCCCGCCTGATCCATGTAGATGCGCGCGACCTGCTGCGAGGTCATCCGCCGCCGTTCGCCGTTCACCTCGAGATGCAGGACGAGCGGCCGCGACGACTCACTGATGTCCACCAGCCTGCCGTTCAGCGTCTGCCCGTTGCGCAGCACGATGACGTGGTTCCCCTGCCCGGCACGCGCCAGCTCGGACTCGCTGACGTTCGGCGCCGTGCCCGGGAAGTCGATCATCGCCATGTCCGCGATCCGGATCCGGCGCTCCCTGCCGTTGACCCGAAACGTGTAGTCACGGCCGCCGAGGTCCACCAGTTCGCCGGTCACCCGCTCGCCCGACTTCAGGACGGCCGTCACCCGCTCCTGCGCCGAGGCGCTCGTGACCGGGAACGCGAAGCTGAGGGCCAGCAGGCCAGCAACGAGGTATTTGCTCATTGATTCCTCCAGTTCTCTGCCCGGCTTTCGGCTGCAAAGCTCCTGCCAGGCTTCGCCGCCGGTTTCGCCCCGACTTTCGCACGCAACGGGCGTCCTGTCCCGAATCATACTCGCTTGCGGTACGATCCGGACAATGGCGAGGCCGACCCGAGCCGTCTTCTTCGACGTGGACTTCACGCTCATCTACCCGGGGCCCTTCTTCCAGGCCCACGGCTACCGCGACTTCTGCGCCCGCCACGGCATCCACGACTGCGATCCGCAGGCGTACGATGCCGCCGTCGCGAGCGCGTCGGCCCTTCTCGACGAGTCGGACGATCTCGCCTACGACCCGGCGTTCTTCCTGCGCTACATCCGCCACCTGATCGAGCGGATGGGCGGGTCGGGCCCCAACCTCGATCGCTGCGCCGCGGAGGTCTATCGCGAGTGGGCCGCCTGCCACCACTTCAAGCTGTACGACGACGTCCTCCCGGCGTTCCGCGAGCTGCGGGTGAGAGGCCTGCGGCTCGGCCTCATCTCGAACACCCACCGCTCGCTCGGCGATTTCGCCAGCCACTTCGAGTTGGATGGGCTGGTGTCGGGTTGGGTCTCCTCGTGCGAGCACGGGTTCAACAAGCCGCACCCGAGCATCTTCAGGACGGCACTGAACCTGCTGGGAGTCGAGGCCGGCGAGGCGGTGATGGTGGGCGACAGCTATCGGCACGACATCGAGGGCGCCCGCTCGGTCGGCATGCGCGGCATCCTGCTGCGGCGTTCCGCCCCGCCAGCCGGTCCGCTTCGGCCGTGCGCCGTCACGCTGCCGTCCGACGTCGTCGTGGTGCGCTCGCTTTGCGAGGTGGCGCCGGTGCTGTCGTCTGCTTCGCGGCCTTGAGCCCGCCTTCGCCACGCGCTCGCTACGCTCGCGGCTACGGCGGGGCAAGCCCTTGAGTCCTGAGCCCTGAGTCTTCCTTATGTCCTGTCTCTTCTGCGCCATCCTCGCCCACGAAGTTCCCGGTCAGATCCTGTACGAAGACGACACCCTCGCCGTCCTGCAGGACGTCAGGCCGCAGGCTCCGACCCACGTGCTGGTGATCCCGCGACGGCACATCGCCACGCTCAACGATCTGCGTCCCGAGGACGACGCGCTGGTGGGGGCGATGTTCCGGCGGGCGGCAGCCGTCGCGGCCGAACGCGGTATCGCCGCGGCGGGTTACCGCACGGTCTTCAACTGCAACCGGCAGGCGGGTCAGTCGGTGTTCCACATCCACCTGCACGTGATCGGCGGCCGCCCCCTCGGCTGGCCGCCGGGGTAGTGGCGCCGGCCTCCGTCCCGCGGCTTGGACTAAGGCCGTCGCACGGCCGCGGTACGAGGGATTCCCTGGAGGTCGGCGCGGATCCTCACCATCTCCAGCGGGCTCGACGCCACCGCGGCCTGCACAGCCTGCGCCTGTCCATCGCCGAACTCGAACACCAGCCAGCCGCCCGGCATGAGCGCCTCCGAGGCGGCCGCCAGCAGCGCCCGCACGACGTCGAGTCCGTCAGGGCCGCCGTCGAGGGCCGCTCGCGGCTCGTGCAGGCGAACCTCGGGCGGCAGGGTCTCGATGTCGCGTGTGGGTATGTACGGCGGGTTCGACACGACGAGGGCGAGGCCAGCCGCACCGCCGAGCAACGAGGCGCGCTCGAACGTGATGCGCCCGGCGACGCCGTGGCGGGCCGCGTTCTCGCGGGCCACCTCGAGTGCGGCCGCCGAGACGTCGGTCGCGAGCACGCTCGCGGCCGGCAGCTCGATGGCGAGGGAGACTGCGAGGCAGCCCGAACCGGTGCCGACGTCGGCGACCGAGGCGCGACGCGGGAGCGTGGCGGCGCAGGCCAGGGCTTCCTCGACCACCAGCTCGGTCTCGGGGCGCGGCGTGAGCACGTCGCGGGTCACCCGGAACTCGAGGCCCCAGAACTCGCGGCGGCCGAGGACCAGGGAAATCGGCTCGCGGCGTGCGCGCCGCTCGATCAGCGCCTCGAAGGCCGGCCCGGTTCTCTCGGTGGCCGGGTCGTCCTGGTGGGCCAGGAACCGGGCGCGATCCCAGCCGCCGAGGGCCTCCCTGAGCAGCAGCTCGGCGTCCATCGCCGCCTCGCCCGGCTCGATGCCCGCGCCCGCCAGGCGCGCGCGGCCCAGCGCGGCGAGCTGCCGCGGCGTCGCCGGCGAGTCAGGTGAGGCGGCCATCTGCGTCAGGAGACCGCGGTGACTTCCTTCAGCTTCTCAGTCTGGAAGTGCGTGGAGAGCTGCTCGATCAGCTCGCCGAGCGCCCCGTTCATCACGTTGACGATCTGGTGGGTGGTGAAGTTGATGCGGTGATCGGTGATGCGGCTCTGCGGGAAGTTGTAGGTACGGATCTTCTCCGATCGCTCGCCCGTGCCGACCTGGCTGCGACGGTCCTTGGCGATGGCCTCCTGCTGCCGCCGCAGCTCCATCTCGTACAGCCGCGACCGCAGCACCTTCATCGCCTTCGCGCGGTTCTTGATCTGCGACTTCTCGTCCTGCTGCGAGACGACGATGCCGGTGGGGATGTGAGTGATGCGGACGGCGGAGTACGTCGTGTTGACGCTCTGCCCGCCCGGGCCGCTCGAGCAGAAGGTGTCGATGCGGAGGTCCTTCGGATCGATCGCGATGTCCACCTCCTCGGCCTCGGGCAGGACCGCCACCGTGGCGGTGGAGGTGTGGATGCGGCCGCTCGCCTCGGTGGCGGGCACGCGCTGCACCCGGTGCACGCCGCTCTCGTACTTCAGGCGGCTGTAGACCTGGCGCCCCTCGACCAGGGCGATCACTTCCTTCATCCCCCCGACGCCCGACTCGCTCGTGGACAGCACCTCGACCCGCCAGCCGTTGGACTCGGCGTACCGCGAGTACATCCTGAACAGTTCGGCGGCAAACAGCGCCGCCTCCTCGCCGCCCGTGCCCGCGCGGATCTCGAGCACGACGTTCTTCTCATCGTTCGGGTCACGGGGCAGCAGGAGGACCTTGATCTCCTGCTCGAGCGCCTCTCGCCGCGCCTCGAGCGACTGCAGCTCCTCCTGTGCCAGCTCGCGCATGTCGGGGTCACTGGCGAGCTCCCTCGCCTGGGCGATCTGGGTGAGCACCGACTTGAACTCGCGGAACCGCTCGACCAGGGGTTCGATCTCGGCGAGGGCCTTGGCGTGCGTGCGGTACTCGGCCGGATCGTTCTGCACGGCCGGGTCGGCAATCCGCGCCAGCAGTTCCTCGTACCGCGACTCGATGGAGTTCAGCTTGTCTATCATGACCGTCCCGTAGGGTGCTGAAAGAAGAACTCAGCCGCCCGAGACCGGCGGCAGGAACGCCACCTCGTCGCCGTCGGCGAGCTCCTTCGTCCGGCGCGCGAACTCCTGGTTCACGGCGGCCGAAACCGATGTCGAGTGCGGGCGCAGGCTGGGGAACTCGTCGGCCAGCGCCTCCCAGAGGGCGGCTACCGTGGCCCCGGCGGGCACCTCGCGGCGAAGCTCGCCCGATCCGGCCAGCTCGCGCAACCGAGCGAAAAGTCGCACCCTCACCTGCATGCGCGTTCGTACGCCCGCCCCCGGGCCTCGGGGTCGGCGGGATCCGCCACCGCCCCTTCCACCCAGGACGCCCCATCCTCGAAGCACTCCCGCTTCCACACGGGAGCGACCTGCTTGATGCGCTCGATGAGGTAGCGGCAGGCAGCGAACGCCTCGGCCCGGTGGGGTGCCGAGGCCGCGATGACCACGCTCGCCTCGCCCGGCAGCACGCGTCCGGTCCTGTGGTGCACCGCCGCGCGCGCCGCCGGCCAGTGCTCGCGGGCCTCCTCGAGGAGACCCCTGAACACCCTGACCGCCATCTCGTCGTACGCCTCGTAGTCGAGCCAGGCGACCCTTCGGCCGTCCCGGTCGCCGCGCACCGTGCCGATGAATGTGACGATCGCTCCCGCGCGGGCCGCGGGCTCGTCCGAGGTCACCAGGCGGACCACCTCGGCCGCGTCGAGCGGAGACGACACGATGGCCGCCTGCCGATCGGACATCCAGTAAGTATACCTTTCGATTGCGCTGCCGGCTGGCGACGCGGCTGGGACCGTCGCGGTGGGGCGAGGCGCCTCACCGCGCGAACACGAGGAAGAACTGGAACGGCAGGAAGGTCTCGCGCTTCAGCAGGCGCAGGCCCGCCGCGCTTGCGGCCGCCTCGACGGCCGCCGGGTCTGGCCGTGCGCCGTCTGGGCCGGGTCCTCCGCCTCCCCGCTTGTAGTCCACGATCCCCACGCGGCCCCCTTCCTTCAGCGACCGCCGCACGTTCTCGAGGAAGAGCCGCGGGTTCCCGCTCTGGATCTCGTGGAACGTCTCCACGATCAGCACGGCGTCGAGCGCCTCGATCGGCAGGTTCGGGTCGGTCGGCGTCCCGTGGATCGTTACGACGTTGCGCAGGTTCTCCTTGGCCACCCGCCGCTCGATCGCTTCGAGCATCTGCGGCTGCACGTCCTGCGCGTAGACGATCCCGTTCGGCCCCACCCGGCGCGCCAGCCTGACCGTGAACCACCCGCCGCCCGCGCCGACGTCGGCGACCTTCGACCCGTCCGCGATGCCGAGCGAGTCCATGATCCGCTCGGGCCGCTGCCAGACGTCCCGATCGGGGCTTTCGAGCAGGCCCAGGTCCTCGGGCGGGAACAGGCGGCCGTGCCGCTGCTGGTTCTGCCCGGTGACGGCGGCCGGCAGGCCGGCCAGGACCGCCATGGCTATCGCCGCCCCGATTGCCGCGCGCGCCCTGGCTCTCACTGTCCCGGCACCCCCGGCCTGGTCATCTCCTCCGGCGAGAGGATGCGATCCAACCGCTCGCGATCGATCAGGCCGCGCTCGAGGACGAGGTCCCGGATGGGACGCCCCGTCCGCACCGACTCTTTCGCGATCTCCGCCGTGGCGGCGTACCCGATGTAGGGGCTGAGCGCGGTGGCGACGGCGGTGCTCCGCTCCAGCAGCTCCCGGCAGCGCGCCGGGTCGGCGGTCAGGCCGTCCACCGTGCGCTCGGCCAGCGACCTCATCGCCTGGCGCAGGATGGTCGAGGCGTGGAGGGCGTTCCAGGCAATCACCGGCATCATCACGTTCAGCTCGAGCTGACCGGCCTCGGCGGAGATCGCGATCGTGGTGTCGCACCCGATCACCTGGTAGCAGACCTGGTTCACCATCTCGGGCACCGAGGGGTTCACCTTGCCCGGCATGATCGAGGAGCCCGGCTGCACCGCAGGCAGCTGGATCTCCCCAAGCCCCGCACGAGGGCCCATCCCCAGGAGCCGCAAGTCGCTCGCGATCTTGCCGATCTCCACGGCCAGGCGCCGCACCGCTCCCGAGTACGCCAGCACGTCGCCCATGCTCTGCGTGACGCGAAACAGGTTGGCGGCCGGGCGCACGTCCAGGCCCGTCTGCTCGCGCAGGTTCTCGATCACGAGCCGCACGTACTCGTCGCCTGCGTTCAGCCCGGTGCCCACGGCGGTCGCGCCGAGGTTCAGCTCGCGCAGCCCGTCGGCCGAGGCGGCAACCCCCGTGGCGCCCGCCTCGACCGAGGCGCGGAACCCCGAGAACTCCTGGCCGAGGGTGATGGGCACCGCGTCCTGGAGGTGCGTGCGCCCCACCTTGAGGATCCCGTCGAACGCCGACGCCTTGCGGCCGAGCGAGCCGGCGAGGCGCGCGGCCGCCCCCAGCAGCGGCTCGAGGCCGAGCAGCAGCGCCAGGCGCGTGGCCGCCGGGAAGACGTCGTTGGTCGACTGGCCCATATTGACGTGGTCGTTGGGGTGCACCACGTGGTACGTGCCGCGAGGCCCGCCCAGGATCTCAGCGGCGCGGTTGGCCAGCACCTCGTTCGCGTTCATGTTGTGCGAGGTGCCGGCCCCGGCCTGGTACACGTCCACGACGAACTGGTCGCGCCAGGCCCCGGCCAGCACCTCGTCGGCTGCCGTCACGATCGCGCGCGCCGTGTCGGCGGCCAGCCGGCCCAGCGCGGCGTTTGCCCGCGCCGCTGCCTTCTTCACCTGCACGGTGGCGGTCACCAGGTCGTGGTGGGCGCGCAGGCCGCTGATCGGAAAGTTGTCCACGGCCCGCTGGGTCTGGATCCCGTAGAGCGCGTCGGCGGGGACCTGACGCTCGCCGAGGGGGTCGCGTTCGGTGCGGTAGTTCAAGGCCTGCCACCTCGCGGGGCGGGGGGCCGCACCCGCTTCACAGCCCCGAAGGCCTGTGCCGGTCTCCGGTGCGGAGGCCGGCGCCTGCGAAGCCGGCACACGAAGACCCGCACCGTTCCTTTGGCGATATACTCTGCGCCATGTTACCAGCATTCCTCGGCAGCATGCTCGAGCTCATCGTCAAGACGTCCACCGACCTGGCGCCCGACGTGCGCGCGGCGATGAAGACCGCGCTCGAGCAGGAGCCGGCCGGGACCCAGTCGGCGCAGGCGCTCACGATCATCGCGCAGAACATCGACCAGGCGGTGGAGGGCGAGGGGGCGATCTGCCAGGACACCGGCATGCCGACCTTCGAGATCCACGCGCCGATCGGTGCCGACCAGGCCTGGATGGCTCGCCAGATCCAGGACGCGATCGCGGAGGCGACTCGCCGGGGGAAGCTGCGCCCGAATTCCGTCGACTCGATCACGGGGAAGAACTCTGGCAACAACCTCGGCCCGGGCACGCCGGTCATCCACTTCACGCAGTGGGACAAGGACGAGATCGAGGTCAGGCTGCTGCTGAAGGGAGGCGGCTGCGAGAACACCAACATCCAGTACTCGGTCCCGATCGAACTGACCCACCTCGGGCGCGCCGACCGCAACCTCGACGGCGTGCGCAAGTGCATCCTGCACGCGGTCTGGCAGGCGCAGGGCAAGGGCTGCAGCCCGGGAGCCGTCGGGGTCTGCATCGGCGGCGACCGCGCCACCGGCTACGCCCATGCCAAGCAGCAGCTGTTCCGGCCCCTCGACGACGTGAACCCCGACCCGGCGCTCGCCGATCTCGAAGCGTCGATCATGAAGACCGTGAACGTCCTCGGCATCGGCACGATGGGCTTCGGGGGGAGGACGTCACTCATCGGGTGCAAGGTCGGGGTGCTCAACCGCCTGCCGGCGAGCTTCTTCGTGTCGGTTGCGTACGACTGCTGGGCCTTCCGCCGCCTCGGCGTGGTGCTCGACCCGCGCGACGGCTCGATTGCTCACTGGCTCTACCGCGACCCGGCGCACCCCTCGCTGCCGATGCTCGACCAGGCCGGCTTCCAGCGCAGCGGCCGCGAGGCCGTGCTGTCCCCGCCAATCTCGGAAGAACAGGTTCGCTCGCTGAAGGTCGGCGACGTCGTGCTGCTGAACGGGACGATGTACACCGGCCGCGACTCCGTCCACAGCTACCTGATGAAGAACGATGCCCCGGTCGACTTGCGGGGCGGCGTCCTCTACCACTGCGGGCCGGTGGTGCTGAAGGACGGCGAGGCGTGGAAGATGATGGCTGCCGGCCCAACCACCAGCATCCGCGAAGAGCCCTACCAGGCCGACGTCATCAGGAGGTTCGGCATCCGGGCGGTCATCGGAAAGGGGGGCATGGGGGCGAAGACGCTGGCCGCCCTCGAGGACTCGGGCGCGGTCTACCTGAGCGCGATTGGAGGGGCGGCCCAGTTCTACGCCCGCTGCGTGGAGCGGGTGAGCGGGGTGTCGCTGCTCGACTTCGGTGTGCCCGAGGCGATGTGGCACCTGCAGGTTCGCGATTTCCCCTGCATCGTGACCATGGACTCGCACGGGAACAGCCTGCACAAGGACGTCGAGGCGGCCTCGGCCGGGAAGCTGGCCACCCTGGCGTCCTGAGCCCGCCTCCGTCAAACGCTCGCGACGCTCGCGGCTACACCCAATACGCTATACTTGTGGGGGAAGGAGACCCCCGAAAAAGACATGGCTACCATCAACGTGTCCCCGGTTGCGGCGACCAAGATCACCGAGCTGCTCGCCGAGGAGCAGAAGCAGGAGTGCGGCCTGCGCGTCTTCGTGCAGGGCGGCGGCTGCTCGGGCTTCCAGTACGGGCTCATGATCGAGGAGACCCCCGGCACGACCGATCAGGTCATCGAGTCGAACGGCGTCCGGCTCTACGTCGACCCCATCAGCGTTCGCTACCTGAATGGGGCCGAGGTGGATTTCGTGGACAACGTGGCGGGCGGCGGCTTCACCATCCGCAACCCCAACGCCGTGACGACCTGCGGGTGCGGCCAGTCGTTCACGGTCGACGAAAACTGACGCTCGATCGGGCAGTTGCGGCCGCACCGGGTCGGACGACAGCCCTGCCGGGCGCAACTGCCATGACCCACACCCTTCCCACCCCGGACCTGGACCGGCTCAAACCCGCCGGGACCCGCCGCTCGGGCAAGCGCGAGTTCATCGTCAACGTGTTCCTGCGCCACGAGGGGCACCTGAGCGCCGACGACCTGGTGGAGCTGATCCGCCGCGAGGACAGCCGGATCAGCCGGGCCACCGTCTACCGCGCGCTGCAGTGGATGGAGGAGGCCGGGATCGCCCGGAAGGTGGACTTCGGCGAGGGCCGCTTCCGTTTCGAGCACTCCTATCGGCACCCCCGCCACTTCCACCTGATCTGCAAGTCGTGCGGCCGGTCGTTCGAGTTCCTCAGCTCCGACATCGAGGCGCTGATCGAGGAGGTCGCCTCGGCGAGGGCTTTCTCGGCCCATCAGAGCGTGGTGCAGATCTACGGCGCCTGCGAGGCGTGCCGGACGGGCCGCACGGAGGCCGCCGAGTTCGTGCCGGCCGAGGTGCTCTTCGCGCGCGACGCCCTGCGCATCGCGATTGCGACCGAGCGCAGCGGCCTCGAGTTCTACTCGCGCGCCGCCGCGGTGACGCGCAACCGCCGGGGCCGCGCCGTGTTCGAGCGGCTCGCCCGCGAGGAGCGCGAGCACCTGGAGAAGCTCGAGGCCCGCTACCAGCGGCTGCTCGCCCAGGACCCGCAGCTCGAGTCGCGTCCGACCTTCCTCTTCTTCAAGGGGGCGGCCAACGGGCTGTTCGCCGCCGGCGCCGAGGAGCTGGCCCGCGGCCTGGACGACCGGAAGGCGTTGATGCTCGCCGTCCGGTGCGAGCGCACCTCGCACCGC
>Ga0116149_1005586_pt1 | contig 11716 bp, 9 predicted proteins | sample AD_UKC057_MetaG_FD_89787 | JGI IMG/M metagenome (GOLD analysis project Ga0116149, IMG submission 89787) | Active sludge microbial communities of municipal wastewater-treating anaerobic digesters from USA - AD_UKC057_MetaG | ecosystem: Engineered > Bioreactor > Anaerobic > Digestate | place: USA...
ATCCTCCAATAAAACTCAGGCGAAAGGATTGCAGCAAAAACCAAATGCTCCGCCGCTGTTTCCTCCACAGTTCAACAATACGGTATTTGCCTTTTCGAAGTGTTACGCAGATGTAAAACCTCATCCCGAACAAAGTGCAAGTACAGCCGACACGAAAAAAATAGAGTACACTTGAAATCGTGATAAAGCATAAATATCTCATTTCCTGGACAGTAGTCGTACTTACCATCCCGCTCCTTGCAATTCTCGCCTGGAACCAGTTCAACTGGCTCGAAGAACTGAACAAGAGAGAAACCTTCCGCATCCAGGCGTCGATGATGGAATCGGTCAAAAAACTCTCCAAAGGACTGCGCGAAGAACTGCTGTTTCTCCCCTCCCTGCTGCGATTCCGCCAGGAAGACAACACCCCGTTCGAAGAATCTTTTGCCGAACGCTGGCGTTTCTGGCGTTTCTACGCCGTAGAACCTTCCATTATCAGCCACCTGTATCTGTCGCCGGGCGACTCGCTCAGGTATGCCGAATGGAACGGAGAAACCTTCACGCCAATAGAAACACCGCCGGAAGCCCAGCTTTCAACCCGCGTTGGCCAAACCGAAGGAACACTAATCATTTCCGTCGGATATTTTGCCGAACGCGGCGCACGTCGGTCCGTACTGTGCGTGTTCGACAAGGACGCAGTCTTTTCCAGCCTCATACCCGCAATAGCGGCGAACACCCTCACCGATACCGGCGACTTTGCCTACCGCATCGTAGATACAGCCAGCGGAAAAACCCTCTGGACCTCATCCAACGGCGCCGGCAAGCTCGAAACCCTGTTTGCGCGTCCGGACATGGAAATGCCAGTCACCGAAAGCATAGAAATCCCGCAATTCCAGCAAACCCCGGGCTTTTCGTCAACCGCACTCATCGACATCTCCCGCGGCTCCTTTTCTTTTATCAAGGAACGCAGCAGGATAGACCCCGCATCCCCCCCGGACCAAATCCCCGGACAAATCTTCTCGCATATCAAACTGCAAATCAGCAACCTGGATGGATCGCTCAGGGAGCTTTCACATAAATCTACCATTCAAAACGCAACAGTGAGCTTTGGAATTGTTATTCTCCTCGCTTGCGCGATGATACTTCTTGCGCAAACAGGCCAGAAATCCAAACGTCTCGCCGAAAGCCAAAAAGAGTTTATCGCGACGATCACCCATGAACTGAAAACACCGCTCGCCGTCATCTCGTCGGCCGCGCAAAATCTTTCCGACGGCCTCGTCCGCGACAAGCAGAAAGCCGAACAGTACGGCACCATGATACGCAAGGAAGCAGCCCGGCTCGGCATCTCCATCGAGCACTTTCTGCTGTATTCGAATACCGGCTCTGTAAGCCGCATGAAGCCAGAACTGATACCTGCCAACGATCTGGTACAGGCAGCGCTCCGGTTTACCGAAGAAGACAGGCTCGCACACGAATTCCGCACCGAAGTGTCGGTACCGGACGAACCGCTGTATATCCGCGGAGACCGGATAGCCCTTGAATCCGTCTTCCAGAATCTTGCCCAGAACGTTCTCCGCCACGCCCGCGACGGTAAATATCTCGGCATAATCGCAACAACCCTCCGCGACTCAAGGAAAAATAACGGAGCGCGCATTATACTTAAAATACGCGACAAGGGCCCCGGAATCCCCCCGCGCGAGCTCAAGACAATTTTCGAGCCGTTTGTCCGCGGAAAACGCGCAATGGACAAGCAAATTCCGGGAAACGGCATCGGACTGAATCTGGTAAAACGGATTGTCTCGATGCACGGCGGCACTATCACCGCCGAAAGCAAAACCGGCATCGGAACGGTGTTTACCGTTTCGCTGCCGGCTGCGGAAGGAGTGCAGAATGTCTGAAAGAATCCTGATGATCGAAGACGAACCCGGCTTGGTGCTCACTGTCGGAGACCGGCTGGAAGCGGAAGGCTATTCGTTCGAATCATGCATGGATGGACCGGAAGGTGAAAAAAAAGCAATCGAGGAAGACTGGAATCTGATAATTCTCGATCTTATGCTTCCCGGCAAGGACGGATTTGCTATTTGCAAGGCAATCAGGGCTGCCGGGAAATTTACCCCGGTGCTCATGCTTACAGCCCGAAGCCGGCTCGACGATAAAGTAGGCGGGCTAAAAATTGGCGCCGACGACTATCTGTGCAAGCCCTTCGAGATGGCGGAACTGCTCGCACGGATCGAAGCCCTGCTGCGCCGGGCGGAAGCCGCATCGAAAGCGCTCGACACCGGCACAAAAAAAGGTTCGGGCGAACTTCAAATCGATCTAAAACGCGGCTTTATCACCTGGAAAGACCAGGAATCGCCGCTTTCTGCGCAGGAAATCAAACTCCTGGATTACTTCTACCGCCATGAAGACACCATAATTTCCCGGGAAGAACTGCTGAATTCGGTGTGGGGATACGATTCGGACATTACAACGCGCACGATCGACGTGCATGTAGCCCGGCTCCGGCAAAAAATGGGAGATGTCAAGGATATTTCCAAGTACATTCACACTGTTCGCGGAATCGGCTATAAATTCACCCCACCCCGGGACTGAGCCCGGGCCGGAACAGGAAACGGGGTTATCGCACGGACTCTGCCGCTCCATAAGCGAGCATTTTGGCAGGCCATACTCCCCTGCCGAGCAGCGGATCTCCCCCGCCTGCTCCCAGCGCTTCGCCCAGTTTTCTCAAGTAGGCTGAACGGGAAATATTGATCCCTCCAAACCGGGAGATATGATCCGTATATACTTGGGAATCGATCAGAAGACCGCCCATCGAACCGAAAAAATGACGCGCAAACACGGCAAAGGCTGTTTTGGAAGCATCGCTTACACGGGTGAACATTGATTCGCCGAAAAAAACCGGACCAAGCCGTATGCCGTAAAAACCGCCCGCCAGCTGGCCGTCGAGCCAGGCTTCTACGGAATGGGCAAGTCCTTCACGGTGCAGGGCACTGAACGCGTCGATCATGTCGTCGGTGATCCAGCTCCCCAGTTGTCCCGGCCGCACCACCAAGGCGCAGTAATTCACTACTTTTTCAAACGCAGTGTCGACTCGAATCTCAAAGCGTTTTTTCCGCATGCTTCGTTCCAGACGTTCCGGAATATGGAAGGTGCCGGGAAGAATCACAAAACGGGGGTCAGGCGATTGCCAGTACAGAGGATCGTCCTCGTTAAACCAGGGAAAAATACCCTGCATATAGGCGGATACCAGCATACCCGGAGAAAGGTTTCCCCCAACCCCGACGACAGAACCGTCAGCGTATTCAGGATCGGGGAACGAAAACCAGTCCCCCACCTCGAGCCAGGGAAAATCCGGATCGCAGCGGCTTTCAGCGTCGAAACACCGGCAGCTCTTTCTGCTCATTACACGACTCCTGCTCCGGCGGCAACAGTTTCCGGCGTCGAGCGGCGCACTACAGAGAGACCTCCGGCTACCGATTCATCAAGGACGCACTCCGCCAGACCGCCGTCCGAGAGTTCTCCGAACAACACCATATCTACAAGCGGGGTTGTCACCAACTCCTCGATAACCCGCGCAACGTTACGCGCACCGAATTCGGGCGACCAGCTTTTTTCTGCGATAAAATCCACAATCTCCGGAGCTGCGGCAAGCACCACCTGCTTTTCGGCAAGACGGGAACGTACCGATTCCAGCTCCTTGGTCACGATCGACCGCATGATTTCCCGGGAAAGGTGAGTGAAGCGTACAACCGCATCGAGCCGGTTCCGGAACTCCGGCGTAAAAGTTTTGTCCACAGCCTCGGCGACAGCCTCATCGGAAACCTCGCGGCCGCCGAAACCGATCATCGGCTTGCCAATATCGCGGGCCCCTGCGTTGCTCGTCATAATCAGGATAACATTCCGGAAGTCGGCCTTCCGCCCCTGATTGTCCGTCAAGGTTGCATAATCCATAATCTGAAGCAGAATATTGAAAATATCCTGATGGGCCTTTTCGATTTCGTCAAGGAGCACCACTGCATGCGGTGTTTTCCGGACCGCATCCGTCAGCAAGCCTCCTTCCTCAAAACCGACATACCCCGGCGGCGAACCGATCAGGCGGCTCACCGTATGCTTTTCCTGGTATTCACTCATGTCAAAGCGATGGAGCGCAATGCCGAGTTCTTCCGCAAGGCGCCGAGCAAGTTCGGTTTTTCCGACGCCGGTTGGTCCGACAAACAGAAAATTCGCCACCGGCTTGCCGGGTGCACGAAATCCTGCCCGCGAACGCTTGACCGCACGCGAAACAGCCCGCACCGCGCTTTCCTGCCCGAAAATGGACTGCGCCAGCACGGTCTCAAGGTCCCTGAGACGCTCGGTTTCGCCGGTTGTCACCGTCCGCTCGGGTATCCGGGCAACTTTTGCGATAACGGTTTCGATCAGCGCACGGTCGATGACGGGTACCGCCGGGGCGGGCGACGATTCAACAGGTTTTATTTCCGGATCGAGAACCGGAGCCTGAGTTTCTTTCGGCAACGCGAGGCTCGCCGCTATCCGTGCGCGCGCTCCCGCTTCATCTATAATATCTATTGCTTTGTCCGGCAGTCGCCGTTCAGTGATAAACTGAGCTGAAAGGCGCACCGCAGACTCGATGGCGTCGTCCTGGTATTGGACTCCGTGAAAGTCTTCGTAGCGCTTGCGCAAGCCCTTGAGAATGGCGATCGAATCCTCGACTGAAGGCTCGATAATGTCAATTTTCTGGAAGCGGCGCGCCAGGGCGTGATCTTTTTCGAAATACTTGTTGTACTCCTCGTAGGTTGTCGAGCCGATACAGCGGATGCGTCCCGAAGTCAGCACGGGCTTGAGGAGGTTCGACGCATCGAGCGTGCCGCCCCCGGTGGAACCTGCGCCGATGATCGTATGGATTTCATCGATAAACAGGATGATTTTTTCCTTTTTCAGGAGTTCGTCGACCACCTTTTTAATCCGTTCTTCGAAGTCGCCGCGAAACTTGGTTCCCGCAACGAGCGAACCCATGTCCAGACTGTAAATTTCGTAGTCGTACAAAAGCGGCGGAACGTCGCGCGCCGCAATGCGCTGGGCAAGGCCTTCGGTGATGGCCGTTTTACCGACGCCGGCATCTCCGACATGTACGGGATTGTTTTTCATGCGGCGGCAGAGCACCTGAATCGTGCGCTCGAGTTCTTCGGCGCGGCCGATCAGCGGCTCGAGTTTTCCCGATTTTGCGAGCGAAGTGAGTTCGGTGGTAAACCGCTCCAGAAAGGCGCGCTTTGGACTTTTCGGCCGGAGCCCTGCGTCGGAAAGTGCGTCGGATAGTGCGTCGCGGCCGCCCTCCAGGCCGTTGTCGTGACCGCCCTCCAGGCCGCCGTCGCCGAACAGGCTGTTCTCTCCGCCGGAGTTCTCCCCGCCGGAGTTCTCTCCCGCACAGTCGTCAGAGTTCCCGGATGGCGAGCCCGAACCGCCGCAGCGCGAAGCAGTTCCCGAACTGCGCCGTCGGTTGGGGCCTTCTGCTCCTCCGTTGAAAAAATCATCTGGGAACATCGGGGCGTCTGTGTCGTCTACATTGTCCGCATCTTCCATCCGGCTGTACGGTTCCCGTCCGTGCTTTGGATTGCCACCGGCAGTTCCGCCGGTAGTGCCGCCAGCAACGCCGCCGCCAGAACTTCCCCGGGCTCCACCGCTTCCGTCGTCCATTCCGTCCTCATCGTCGTCGTCCGAAGGAACAAACAAATCCGGCCCGCTGGACGCACCGTATTCATCTCCTGCTTCGTCATCGACTAGGCCGTGGCTTATCACTTCCAGGAGCACCAGCCGATCGATTCCGCCGCGGCGCATAAAATACGAGCAATAGTTTTTCTGTTCGTCCAAAAGGCTTACCAGAATGTCGGTCATGTCGAGCACCGGCTTTTCCGCGCTCCTGCAGTGGAGCACGGCACGCTGAAGCACGTCCTGGAAGCCGAGGGTCTGCAACGGCTCTTTCGTAGTCAGCACGGGTATGTTCTTCCTGAGGTATTCGTCGGTACTTTCGTAAATATAGGAAAGATCTGCGCCGCACAGCGTCAGGATTTTCAGTGCCGACGGATGGTCGAGCAAGGCAAGGAGCATATGCTCCGGAGTGACATATTCATGTCCGCGAATACGCGCGTCGGTCCATGCCTGGTCCAACACCTTCTGGACAACAGAGCTAATCTTAATTTTCACAGTTTCTCCATTACGCAGCGGAGGGGAAATCCGTTCTGTCGAGCAACCTCGTGCACTTGCAGGCACCGGGTTGCAGCGATGTCGTAGGTATAGGCTCCCACAATGCCTCTACCCTTCTTGTGCACATCTTCCATAATTATATACGCATCATCGTGGCTTTTGTGAAACACGGCCATCAGAACGGCGACCACAAAATCCTTCGTGGTAAAATCATCGTTCAACAGCAGCACGCGGTATTGCGCCGGCTCCTGAATATCTTCCGAGAAGAGTGTATGCTGTTCAACTTTATTCTGCGTGCTCATATACTAAAAAATACTGCAAAAAGGCCCTGGAAACAACTGGATATCGCAAAGAACTTGCATTGAATGCGCTTCGCGTGGCATTATAGCACCCATGAAATCCGTCATATCCTGGAACGTAAACGGCATCCGCGCCGCAGAGAAAAAAGGCTTCCTCGACTGGCTCGCCCTCGAGTCCCCCGACATCCTGTGCCTCCAGGAAACCAAGGCCCACAAGGGCCAGCTCAACCCGGAACTTGTCAATCCGGTTCTTTCCGACGGCACACAGTACCTTTCCTGGTGGAGTTCGGCAAAAAAAGCCGGCTACTCCGGCACTGCACTATACAGCAAAACCGAACCGGTGAACATCATCCCCTTCGGCTACCCCGAATTCGACGACGAAGGCCGCGTCGTCATGGCCGAGTTTCCCGAAGCCGTCGTCATCTCCGCGTATTTTCCCAACTCCCAGGAAGCAGGCGCCCGGCTCGGCTACAAACTGGACTTCTGCGCTGCGATGCTCGAAACCTGCAACCGTCTTGTTGCATCCGGAAAACATATCATTCTCTGCGGCGACTACAATATCGCCCACAAGCCCATCGACCTCGCAAATCCCAAAACCAACGAAGGCAATCCGGGCTACCTCCCGCAGGAGCGCGCCTGGATGGACGAGTTCACCGGCGCAGGCTTCGTCGACACCTTCCGCGCTTTCTGCTCCGAGCCTCACCAGTACACCTGGTGGAGCTACCGCTTCCGTGCCCGCGAAAAGAATATCGGCTGGCGCATCGACTACACCTGCGTCGATCCCGCCTTTATGCCTTTTGTTACAACCTCAACCATCCTCAAGGACGTACAGGGCTCGGATCATTGCCCCGTCAAGCTGACGTATGAGAATTAAATACAACGCCCCGACCACGCTCACCTACTCCTTTTTCTGTACCCTCGTCGTCGCACTCGACCAGCACTACCTCTACGGCCTCGTCCGCGCCTTCTTCACCGTGCCGAACGCGCTCCTGTTCGACCTCTTCGATCCGCTCAACTACCTCAGGCTCTTCACCCATATCGCGGGCCACGCCGACTGGAACCATCTCGTCAGCAACCTCGCCTACATACTCCTGCTCGGCCCCATGCTCGAAGAAGCCTACGGTTCGCTCACGATGCTCCTGATGATCGTCGTTACCGGCTTTATCACCGGCGTCCTCAATGTCTGCTTTTTCCCGCACCCCCTGCTCGGCGCCTCGGGCGTCGTCTTCATGATGATACTCCTCGCCTCCTTCACCAACCACGGAAAAAACGACATTCCCCTCACCTTCATCCTGATCGTCATCCTCTACCTCGGCCGGGAAATCCTCAACGCCTTCAAGGGCGACGACATCTCCCAGTTCGCCCACCTCGCAGGCGGTTTTTGCGGCAGCCTCTTCGGCTTTTTCAAACCCTCCAAAAGCGGCGCCCCGACGGTAAGCCAAAACATCCGCATCTACGCCCAACCGGCCCCAAAAACGTCCACCCAGAAATCCTCCCGCCCAAAATCGAATCCATCCAAAACCGCCCGCCTAAAAATAGACCGCGGAGATTGAAGCGCCTACCGCGATTTGATATATTCAACGCATGCGTGACAGACTCGACAGGCTCGCCCTTCGCTTCAAAGAACTCGACACCGAGATTCAGAATCCCGACCTCATCCGGGACGCCAAAAAATACAAAGACACCATGCGCGAGCATGCCTACCTTTCGGAACTTATGGAAGAGTATGGACGCTTCACGAACATTGAACGCTCCATTGAAGAAACGAAAGCGCTCATCACGGACGCCGACGATCACGAAATGCGCGAGCTGGCCCGCAATGAACTTGCCGACCTCGAAAGTTCCTTCGAAGAAAGCGAACAGAAACTCAAGGTACTCCTGATACCGCCGGATCCGCTCGAAGAAAAAAACATCATCATGGAAATCCGCGGCGGCACCGGCGGCGAGGAAGCCGCGCTTTTCGCGGCCGACCTCTTCCGCATGTACACCCGCTTCGCCGAATCGCGCGGCTGGAAATACGAAATTATGTCCGCAAACGAAACCGCACTTGGGGGCTACAAGGAAATCACGCTTTCAATCTCCGGCAAGTACGTGTATGGCAGCCTCCGCTATGAATCCGGCGTGCACCGCGTCCAGCGGGTTCCGGAAACCGAAGCTTCAGGCCGCATCCAGACGAGCGCAGCCACCGTCGCCGTTCTCCCGGAAGCCGAAGAAACCGAAATCGACATACGCCCCCAGGATCTCCGCATCGACGTCATGCGCGCCGGCGGTCCCGGAGGCCAGTGCGTCAACACCACCGATTCTGCCGTACGCCTCACGCATATCCCTACCGGCATCGTTGTTATCCAGCAAGACGAAAAAAGCCAGATCAAGAACAAGGCAAAGGCAATGCGCGTTTTGCGCACCCGGCTTTTTGAGCTCGAAGAAAACAAGAAAAACTCGGAACGTGCAGCAAACAGGAAACATCAGGTCGGCTCGGGAGACCGCTCCGAGCGTATTCGCACCTACAATTTTCCCCAGAACCGACTGACTGATCATCGCATCAACCTCACGCTGTACAAGCTCGACCTCGTGATGCAGGGAGATCTCGACGAACTCATCGATGCACTGTGCATCGCTTCGCGCGAAGAACAGCTCAAGGCAGAGCTCGCCTGACGGGAGGGATCGGAACATGACCGCCGCCGAAGCAAAAAAACAGGGAGTCGCCCTGCTTGGCGGCTTTTCTTCCTCGCCGGAACTGGATGTTTCCGTCCTGCTCTCCAATTTATTGGGCGTCGGCCGCTCTGCGCTTGCAGCTCATCCCGAGCTGGAAATGGGCAGTTTGGAAACCCGCTTTTTTGAGCTGATCGAACGCCGCCGGCTAGGAGTGCCTGTAGCCTATCTCACCGGCGTCAAGGAATTCTGGGCTCTTCCCTTTCATGTAACTCCCGACGTCCTTATCCCGAAACCGGATACCGAAATTCTTGTGGAACGCGCGATCGACCTCCTCAAGCGGTTTACAAGCACCCGCGGGATCCCCGCTCAAGCCGGCGGCCAGCTTCCCGCCCAAGCCCTCGACCATTCTCCCGCTCAAGCCGCAGGCCCCATTCATGTTCTCGACGTCTGCACCGGTTCCGGCTGCATCGCCATTTCTCTCAAGCATGCCTGCCCCCGGGTTCACGCAACCGCTACCGACATAAGCGAAGCCGCTCTTGCCGTTGCCCGGCATAACGCAACTGCACTGTTAGGAAACCCGGAAGCAGTAACTTTTCTCCATGGAGACCTCCGTGACGGTCTTCCGCCCTGTCGCAGAGCACAACCTCCAGACAGCACATCACCGGTCCTGAGTACAGAAGGCTGGTCGCTCATCGTCTCGAATCCCCCGTACGTACCCACAAAACAGGCACAAGCCCTGCTCCTTGACGGGCGAAGCGAACCGCTTCTTGCCCTGGACGGGGGAACAGACGGGCTCGACCTCGTCAAACCGCTCGTCCGTCACGCCTTCAGGACTCTTTCACGCGGAGGCTATCTGCTCGTCGAAACCGGTGAATACAATGCTGCCAAAGCCGCGGAATACTTCAAGCACACAGGATTTTTCGATATACTCATACACAGGGATCTGGAAAACCAGGAACGCGTCGTAGAAGGAAGAAAACCATGACTGACGACCCCGAAATCGAAACATTCTTCGCGGACTTTCCCCGCTACACCGAAGAAGACCGTACACTCATATCGGCTGCCTACCGGTATGCTAGCGAACGTGGACAACCGGCGACCCGTTCGTCGGGAGAACGCTGGATCGCCCACCCGCTGCGGGTCGCACGTATCATTGCCGGGCTCGGACTTGATGCCGAAGCCGTTGCCTGCGCACTTCTCCACGGTCTTTCTTCCCCCGAATCAGGCGACGCATTCAACAAAGAGCTGGAAACAGTGTTCAGTCCGACAATCGCACGCCTCGTAGATGGTACCTCGCGCATTTCAGGGCTCAAGATGCGGAACAAAACCATTCAGCAAGCCGAAGCTATCCGGAAAATGTTCTTTGCAATGGTAGACGACCTCCGCATCATCCTGGTCCGGCTCGCCGACCGGCTGGACAAAATGCGTACGCTCAAAGCGTATCCGGAAGATGAACGCAAACGCATTGCGCAGGAAACTGTGGACATTTGGGCACCCTTAGCCAACCGCCTCGGTATCGCTCCGATCAAAGTCGAGCTTGAAGATCTCGGCCTGAAATATACCAACCGCGAAGTCTACGACCAGATAAAGAATCTCGTAGCCGCAAAGAAAAACGAACGATCCGAGTTTCTCATCAGGGCCGAAACAGAACTCGTTCAGGCAGCCGCCCGTGCGGGCATCAACATAAGAGTCAAATCGCGCGCAAAGCATTTTTGGTCCATCTACCAGAAAATGAAAAAGCGCAACAAGGCCGCAGACGAACTGTTCGACCTTCTCGCAATGCGCGTTATCTGCCCCACCCCGAACGATTGCTACGCCGTGCTCGGCCTTGTCCATTCCATCTGGAAACCCCTGGACGGCCGGTTCAAGGATTACATCGCCATGCCCAAATCGAACGGCTACCAGAGCCTCCACACCACCGTCATGAGCATCGAAGGAATGCCGCTGGAAATCCAAATCCGCACGCCCGACATGCACCAGATTGCCGAAAGCGGCGTTGCAAGCCACTGGCTCTATAAAAAAGGAACCTCAAAAGAATCTGTTTCTGCGGAAACGATTCCCGTAGTAAACCGGCTCCGGGAACTTGCAAAAAGCGGCTTCACAGGCGAAGACTTCCTGGTACAAATCAAGGCAGACCTCCTCGGCGATTCCATTTTTGTATTCACCCCCAGAGGTGACATCATTGAGCTGCCCTCGGGTTCCACACCCATCGATTTCGCGTACACAATCCATTCCGCTGTCGGCGAAAAAATCGTCGGTGCAAAGGCGAACGGGGCAATCATTCCGCTGTCCCAGGCGCTGAAAAACACGCAGGTCGTCGAGATTATCACCCATCCGCAAGCACGCCCGACCATTAACCAGTACCACAGCGTGCGAACTGCAAAGGCCAGGCAAAAAATCCGATCCTGGCTGCAGGAGCACGATCCGGGCGTCGTCTTCGAGAAAAAAGAAGTTAGTGAAACCGATAAACAAGGAGAAACTCAGCGTCAGGCGGTGCACCACAAGGGACTGCTCAGCCTGCACGGAGCACCCGAAACAGTACCGCAGTTCGATTCGGCGGTCCTGAAAATCCGGGTGGGCGACAC
>Ga0116149_1005587_pt1 | contig 11716 bp, 7 predicted proteins | sample AD_UKC057_MetaG_FD_89787 | JGI IMG/M metagenome (GOLD analysis project Ga0116149, IMG submission 89787) | Active sludge microbial communities of municipal wastewater-treating anaerobic digesters from USA - AD_UKC057_MetaG | ecosystem: Engineered > Bioreactor > Anaerobic > Digestate | place: USA...
AGCAAGCATGCTTCGATCGTCAACGAGTGTGACGGTGTAAACGGGATTGGTGTTGTACTCGACACCGTCGATTTCCCAGTAATCAAAGACATAACCGTCGCGATGTATCGCAGTAACTTCGACCTCGGCGCCTGGAGGATACAGTTCATAGCGAGACGCGCCGATAACATCGCCACCCGCCGCCTCAGGTGACAGTTCCGGCCAACCGGCTTCAAATCCGGGATCGACGGTTGCCGTCAAGGTCTTTCCCGAAACAAATACTGCCTCAATGGTGCAATCTTGAGTAACGGTGTGCGTATAGTGCGCCTCGGCACTGCCGAATTGGCCGTTCACCTCCCAGTGGCTGAAGGCATAGCCCGCCCCTGGCGTGGCATCCAGAGGAATCTCCCGGCCAATGGGCACGGTCCCGCCCTCAGGCGGAAACACTTCACCCTCGCCCTGGATTGCCAGGGTGAAGGTACAGGCGGGCAGAAAGACCGCGGTAACATCGCGTGGCTCGGACATTGTCAACGGGGCAGGGTTCTCCCATCCCGTGAGGTCCCCTTCCCAATGGTCGAAAAGCCAACCTTCTTCTCCACAAGCGAACAATTCGATGGTGCTGCCGTGCAGGAACGTGCCGCCGTCGGGGGTAACGGCGCCGTTACCTTCAACGGTCACGTTCAGGTATTCCACCATGTATCCGAGCGGGTGAATCTCCGCGATCACAGTCTTGTCGCCGTCCATGACGATCTCAACAGGATTGGACGTGCTGAAATTGACGGGGTCTCCCTCGCAGAGCCAATGCGAAAAAAACGATGAGACTCCTGGGGATACCGTAAGACGGACTGTAGTGCCAGGGTCGTACCAAGGCCCTTCCGGGGAGGCGCTTGTCCAGGCTTCCGGGCTCAGATTCAGCAGATACTGGGAAGTAAGCACCGCGGTGATGCTCTTATCCGAATCCAGGGTAATCGTGGTTGGATTTGCGTTGCCGGTAAGGTTGCCTTCCCAGTGGTCAAAGCGCCAACCGGCATCGGCCTGGGCAAATACTTCCACAACGGCGCCGTCGGAGTACTCCTCCTGATCCGGGAAACAATAAATGGTGCCCCCCTGAGTCACGCCGGTGGTCAGGATGAATTGCTCAAGAAAGACGCCCTTCACCGACTTGTCGGAATCCATGGTGAGGCTTCCTGGATTCACGCCGCCAAAGAGGTCTTGTTCCCAACGGTCAAACTTCCATCCTTCGATATTCTCCGCCGTTACAGTAGCCTCACTGTCCTTATCGTATTCGTGAGCCCCCACATCAGGGTCCAGCGTGCCTTGGCCCGTCTTGCTCACGGTCAATGTAACCAGTTCGGTGAATACCGCGGTCACATGTTTCGTTGAGTTCATCGTGATGACGTAAGGATTGTCCGTACTCTGATCGATGGGATCGCCCTGGCATTCCCAGCGGTCGAAGCGCCAGCCCTCGGTGGGGACGGCCTCAAGTTCAACCTGCGAGCCCGAGCTGTACTGGGGCAAGGACGGATCGCATGACACCGAGCCACCCCCTTCGGGCTCCACCGTGAGGGTAAGCGTATAATAGGTCTGCGTCGGGCACGCATTGGCGGTCTTTGCACGATTCAGGCCAATATGCCCCGCACCAAGACACAACACAATGAATACCGTTAGAAAAGCGATACCTCTGTGCCCGCTTTGAGAAAAGCCCCTACCCCTCATGGCTACCCTCCACAGGTTGCGTCCCCACACCGGAGGTGCTGCTATGCAAACGTATGCTTACGCGTTACTTCTCAGCCGACTGCAGGGCGTTCACCTCGTTGAGCATGGTCACGGCCGCTTGGGATGCTTCCCAGTGGTTTTCCGCGGCGAGTGCCTCAAAGTAGTGTTCTTTGGCTTTTGTGTACTCGCCCGTGGTCTTGTACAGATTGCCCAGTTCCACGTGCGCAAATGCCGCATAGTCACTGTCACCGTGCTCCTGAAGATAGCTTTCATAGGCTCCGATCGCTACTGCAGGCTGGTCGGGATGTTTGAGTTTCACGGCCAGCGGCTTGGTGACCGCCGCCCATTGCCCCACGGCCCCTCCCCACATCCCGGGTGCCTTCACCTCGCCGAATCGAGTGACGACGTTTTCGAAGGTGGCGATGGCCGCATCATAGTGACCCATCTCAATTTGCGCGTATCCCTGCGCCCAGCGCATCGTCGCCTTTACCCAGTCTGAAGCAACATGTCTCTTGAGCGATTCTTCCACCGGGGCATATTGTTCCGGGTCGAGCATCGCCGCTAGATGGCGCTCGGCCATCTCGCGGTTAGCGCCCTCATGCAGGTAGTAATCTGCCAAGACGTAGTGACTCGACCATTTCGAAACACACGCCGGCAAGGATGCGGTGAAATCAGCGAGGTCCCTGGCGCCTTGACTGCCCTGGTCCCAATGAACCCGGGCCGCTGCCGCCATATACAGGCCGGCAAAACACACCTGATACGGACTGTTCACCACATCACGCATGCTTTCCAGGACCCCCTCGCAACAATTAACGTACAATGGCTTCGCCTCGTCTGGACGACCGGCCTTCTTCAGAAAGTTTCCGCGAAGGAAATAGAACGCGCATACGTTGTATCTGGCGAATGGAGAATCCAACTGCGACAGGGAAGGCAATTTCACAGCCAAATCTTCAACCACACTCCCCGCCTGAATGGGATCGGCAGAGACCGCTTTGTCTGCACGCTGAATACCTTCAAACGCCAGAAGGGACTGCTTTGACTCTGGATACTTCTCGATGAGCGCGATGTACGCCACAAGCGCATCCGCATAACTGGCCCTCTCAAGCAATTCATCCGCTGCGCTGAGTTCAACAGCCGCCTCCGGAATTGGTTGGGCAAGCGCTTCCCCTGTCATTGGATCGACGGGGATGGATTCCTCCGCGTAATTTGCACCGCTGATGAGCATGGCAACGGCATAACAGACGATCACTTTCCGCATGGAATAGGCTGATTTCATGTCGGTTCCTCCAGGGATTCGCATGACGTGCCAGAACAGCGCAATGAGACGAGTAAGGGCCCGGAAACACCACCGGGCGAGGCAGGACAGAGCCTGAGACTGAAAAGCCGAAAGAGCGGTGAATGACGAAAGGAGCTCTGCTCGGCTTCGAGAGGAGATGGCGCCCCCGCAGAATGAGCCATGTTTGCACCCCCACCATGACTACTTCAATCCTTGCGGACATAATACATTGTTGGATAGAATAATGTCAAGAGTGCAAACATGTGTGTATACAAGCATTAACTTGTCAGTTACTTGAGTAGGATCCGACCTAATCTTGAATAAGCGTGCAAGATCATGGTGAGGGCACGCGCACCCGCGACGGCACCGCTCTGACCGCGTACGTCACTCAATCGGCGGCCCGTGGATCTTCCCGCGGCGTCTCAAAGAGAAGAGGATTCTGGAAGTATGCATCCTTTTGTATATAATTGGTCACAGATGTCCAGGGGGAATAGAAAGCGCGAATACATCCGGGAGAACTACCGCCGGCACAGCGATGCGAGGTTGTCGGAGGTGTTACGGGTGTCGGAGACGGAAGTGCAGGATGCGCTTTCGTCGATGGGGTTGAGCCGGAGCAAGGCGGACAAGGCCTGGATCCGCGAGCATCCGGATGAGCCCGTGTTGGCGTTCTCTTCGCAGGCGCCGAAACCGACTTCGTTGGCGCGGCTTGGTCTCGTAGATATGGTGACGGCCCTGGTCGCGGCATGCGCGGCGTTGGGAGTCTATTTCTACACCTTGGGGCCGACGATCACGGGCGAGGACAGCGGCGAACTGGTCACCGCGGCCTACCACCTCGGCATCGCCCACCCGCCCGGGTATCCCATTTGGTGCCTGCTAGGCAAGCTGTTCACCTGCGTCCCTCACGGCACGATTGCCTGGCGCGTGAACTTCATGTCGGCGTTCTTCGGGGCCGCCACCGTGTTTCTCGTGGCCCTACTGGTCATCAAACTGACGCGCAACCGCCTGGCGGGCGTGGCCGCGACCCTCGCACTGGCGTTCTCGGGCGAATTCTGGGAACAGAGCGTGATCGCGGAGGTCTACTCGCTGAACGCGTTCTTCGTTGCGGCATGCGTGTTTCTCCTGGTCCTGTGGTACCAGCGCCGCAACGACCTGATCCTCGTGGCATTTGCGGCCGTCTACGGCCTGAGCCTGTGCAACCACAACACCATGCATTTTCTCGGTCCCCTGTTCGCGGCATTCGTGTTGGCGGTCGACCGCGCCCCGTTCCAGCGGTGGAAGGTATACCTGGGGCTGTCGGTACTCGCCTTGGGAGTGGCCGGAGTGGTGCACATCTACCTGCCCATTCGGTCCATGGCCGACCCGCCCGTCGACTGGGGCAACCCGCAGACCTGGGAGAACTTCTGGGAGCACGTCCTGCGCAAGCAGTACAAGTTCGAAGACACCCCCCGTACGCCGGCGCGGCTGGTCAACCAGGTGCTCACGTTCTTCCGGCTCTACAGCCGCGAATTCACCCTCTGGCTGGCGTGGTTGCCGCTGGTGGGGCTCTATCCCCTGTGGAAACGCGACAAATACGTCTTCGGACTCGTCGTGCTGCTGCTGCTGCAAATAAGCATGGGCTTCGTGGTGGTGCTCAATTTCGACATGGACAAGCAGTCCCTCTGGCTCAATAATGTCTTCTGGATTCCCGCCTACATGATGGCCGCGGTGTTGATGGGCGTCGGGCTGGACTGGCTGCAACACCAGGCGCGCGCCTACGTGGAAAGCAAGGGCAGGGAGGAGAAGAAGATACCATATGGCCCAGAAGCGGCGTGGGCCGTGGGCATAACGTTTGCCGCGGCGATGGTCGTGGCGCCGCTGGCGGTGTTCTACGACCGGAACGACAAGAGCGACTACTACTACAGCTACGACTTCGCGCACAACGTGTTCCGGACGCTCGAACCCAACGCCATCTACTTCCCCACTGCCGACCACGCGACGTTCCCCGCCTTGTATTTCCAGGCAGTTGAGGGGATGCGGCCGGATGTGACCATCGCGAACAAGTACGGCTACCCCGAGCCGGCGGTGTACGCCGATATGCCGCCGGAATTGCGAACGAAATTCCCGACCGTACCCAACGAGGCGCAGGAAGCGGAGATCGAGGACTGGATCTTCGCCGACACCGACCGTCCGGTGTATTTCACGAAGAAACGACCCATCGGCATCCCCGGCGCGCGGATGGTTAATGCGGGACTGCTCTACAAGGCAGTTCGAGCGGAGGAAGAAATCCCCGAACGGGACTATTGGGCGGAATACGAGTGGCACAGTCTGGACACTGAGGAGGCGCGCGGTGAACTCACGGCGGAGATGGTGTTGTCGGACTACCACTTCGCGCGGGGGCGGGACCTGTTGGAGGCAGGCCAGGAAGAAGCGGGGTTGGAGCAGTTCGACCTTGCGTTGGATATTGGCGGAGAGAACAAGGAAAGCCTCAACAATGTGGGCAGCGCGGCCGCGGAGGGCGGCGCGTTCGAGGCGGCCATGGCTTGCTACGAGCAGGCGGTGGCGCTTGACCCGGAGTATGACCTCGCGGTATTGAACTTCAGCAAGCTGTCGATGCAAATGGGACAGGCGGGAAAGGCGATCCCGCTGTTGGAGCACTTAATCAAGGTAATGCCGTTGCACAAGGAAGTGACGGATCTGCTGGTGGATGCGCTGGTGGCCGTGGGGCAGGTGGATGAGGCGTTGGCGAAGCTGCAGGAGGTCGCGTGGGAAGTACCGGACAATCCGGACATCTACCGGAAGATGGGCTTCATCTACCTCAACGAAAAGCAGGACATGGACCAGGCGCGGGAGATGTTTCGCAAGTCACTCGAACTGAACCCCAACCAACCGGAACTCGTTGCGCTGATGCAGACGCCTTCACCCGAAAGGCCCAACCAACTTCCCGGCATGCCCGAACTCCCCGGACCGCCTATGCCAGAGTTGCCTACACTGCCAAACCTCCCGGCAGGCTCCCAAGGACAGCAGGCCCCGATGCTGCCCATGCCATGACACCGGCTTCCGCACACGTTGGTTATGAGCATATCGTGCTTGCCGGCTCTCGTGACCCTAACCATCGCAACGATGTTCTCCGCACAGGAGAGGCCCTTACCTGAGGGCGCGCTGGACGCTGAGAACCGCAGAGAAGAGCCGCGCCTCTCGCGGCCTTTCAGTACGGCCTCCAAAATCTGCGGCAATCTGTGTCATCTGCGGATGCCCATTACCCACGTTCGCGGACTTGCCTCTCAGAAGCCCTACAAATGGTTACTGTACCGACTTCCGTCTCCTCCCCGTATTGGTGCCCGGCATTGGTGCCCAGGGCCGTGACTTGCGATGTCATTGAGCGCGGGGCGATGCCATTCTATTCTGCCCTGGCTTAATGCTCGGCGCTTTGTACCCGCGTTTCCAATTCGTCAATTTTACTGTGTATTTGCTGCCCCAGTGGCTCAATCAGATCATGCCACGACTCTTCCGCTTCCGCGTGGGGGTGGGATGCGATAACGCTTTCGGCTCTTCGAAGATAGTGCAGGGAAAGCTCTGCCCACCCCTCTCGTTCGTGCAGTTTGGCCAAGAGTACCAGCGGTCCATACCAGTTGGGAGCGAAAACCTCGGCTCTGACAAGCCATTGCTGCATCTCTTCCGGGTCTCTGTTCGCTTCAAGCGCAAGACGCGCCATAAACATGCAGTATCTGGCATAAGTCTCGTCTGTCTCTTCTTGAATCCAAGACTGCGCCGAGACTCCAACGCCGAAAGCAACCAAGTGTGATGCCAATAGAATTACAGCTGGAAGTAGAACCTTCTTTGCTCTAGTCGACATAGTGCCAGGCCTCCAATCCGTTTGCCCTCTATCTGGTAGGCTTCGGGAAATTCGGGAGATCTTTTATTCCAGAACATTTCTCTATCGCAGCATCTGTTTCTGTTTCGATAGTCCCTGTCGGGCTGTGATGGAATTACTTCAACCATTGCTGGAACGTAGCCGCCAGAACACCGACAATTGCTATAAGAATAAGTATGACTAATGCGAGCACTGGTATGATCAACCCTGCCAGACAAGAATTACGCCTGCCTGATATATGGGGTTTCTTCTGCTCTCCTAGACGAAAAAGCACTATTTATCCTCCGATCTTCATCATTCTGCCTTCCGACTTAGGCTTATGGATCCAAACATACCTTATTGCAGTAATCGTATTGAAATCCCTGTGTTGCTTTGCAGTGGGCAAGAAGCCCCGCGTACGTAGCTTGTATCGCCGCCAAGTTGGCAACAAGAGATGCGTAAACAAGTTCGTTTGCTGTGCCTGCTGCGGTTTCACACAAAAACTTGCAGGAACGTAGAGCAAACGGTTCACATTCGAATTTGGAGTCGCATGCATCTTTGCAGCGAGCTAGGTCATTATCAATCGCATCGAGCAGATTGTCATAGGCCACATAAGCAGCATCGAGCGCCAAGTCTCTCGTCTGAGCAGCGGCTTCTTTGCAGTCCCTGTACATATAGTCTGCGTGTTTCTTGCAAAGACTGTTTGAACACAGCCCCTGCCTGTCCAGACTCCCAACCGGGTTCAATCCAGCGTACCCATACACATTAGGTCCATCGACCATGCCCAGCGGGTCGCGTGTTATCCAGCGCGCCAGCCCCGGGGAATAATAGCGGTACGGCGCATAATAGAGTCCGGCGGCGGCATCCCAATCGTGGCCGGTGTAGCGGCGGGTGATGTCGCTGATGGAACCGCTGGACGCGTACAGTTCGCCGTAAGGCGTATGCTCCAGCCCCGCATACGGTGTCTTGTCGCTGTTGTACACCCCGCGCGTAGAACCGAGATGATCATGGACATAAAACCGCCACGTACCCGTGGACGGGTCGCTGCCATCGACGTGGGCCGTGCTGCGTCCAACATAGGTACGCGTGAGATTACCGAGGTTGTCCTCTTCGTTCAGCACATTCCAGCCCGCATCCCACCGGTACCTTGTGGTCGTCCCGCCTCCTGTCCGCTGGCGCCGTTTACCCGCGCCGTCGTACTGGTAGGTCGCGTTGCCCTCGGATGGGAAATCCGACATGACCGACGCGAGCTTTTCGCCGTAGCGATAGGCATACGTCGCGGAATACGTCCCGTCGGACTTGGAGGTCATCCGGCCCCAGGCATAGTAGGCGAAGGAAGTGTTCGTGCCGCCCACGGCCTGGCTGACGAGCTCGTCCGCGGCTATGGATGGGCCATCAGGCATGTCCACACGCCCCTGTTTTACTCAAAAACAGTATAGCCCATCCGGGCGGATTTGGGAAGAGAGCGGTTTCATGACAGGATGGACAGGATTGACACGATACTTTTGGAGACCCTCCGTCGGAAGAGGGGCGCGGCAGAGCCAAGACCCAGCAAGGCCTCCCACGGGCGACACGACGAGGGCCCGCCAATGTCAGCATCCAATCCTATCTGACTGAGGCCGTCATGAATCTTAAGTGCCAGGCCAAGGCACTTAAGATGGTGTACACGTGCTTGTTGCGGCGTCCCGAGTCCATTTGAGGATCACCGAAACGCTCAGAGTGCGCATCTCGCGGCAACCAGGCCAAGTTCCCGCCACAGGGGGATAGCCGGGTGCCAAGCGATGTAAGCAAACTGGAATGGGGCTCTTTCACCGGCTCCACTGTCCCATTGTCTCCCGCGCTACTTTTCCTCTATCTCCTGGTCTCGCCACACGCCCGGCTTGAACATTGCGCTGGCAATGTCCACGAGCTTCCTGCCGCATCGAGGGCATAGCGGCTCTGGGGACACGTCGCTGACAGTGCGCCAGCGTTCGGCAGGTGCCGGTCGTACACCGTCTGCATAGTGAAACGTGCACTCAAGGAACCATCCCTGCCACTCGCAGGCACATGGTTCGCGGACGCACAGTCCGTATCGAATGGATACCAGATCCGGGGACGCGAAGTCCTTATTGATCGAGCATGCATCCGGCTTGTTGCAGGCCGCTCCTTGCCAGGAAGAATCAAGGCAGACATCTTCCCGGGAATCGCGTCCGTATTTGGAGTCGAGCCGCAACTTCCAGAAGTGCGGGATGTCTGGAGCGACGAGAACGATGGTGTCATGGTCGTCGTCTTCGGGGTCGCGAGACGCACAGCGGTCAGCGAGCACGTTCAGCGATATCCTATCGCCGCGGATGGTTATACGTTCATCTGATTCGCGAAAGGCGGTGAGAAAATAGTTGTCTGGGAAAGAGCCTTCGTAGTCTGCTTCTTCCTCGCCTTCGGGCTCGGCATCGTCGATCTCGAGCTCTTCCTCTTTTTCACCCATGTAGTGATAAGGAATACACACGAGATCCGCAAAACGCTCTTCGTCCGCTTCCTCCTCGTCATAGTCACGAATGAAGGAGGTCGACGATGATAAGCGAACCTGCTTACCGCAGCGAGGACACACAGGCTCGGTACTGGCAGGCAGTGTCACGAGCCTGCTGTCCGAGCGGAGGCCTTCCTCATCGCGGGCGGCTGCGCCTGACAGAATCCAACCCGACCAAAGGCATGCGTTCGCCGCGATGTCGCACGTGGCATGCGTCATTTGGAGCACATCCGGCATCGTCAGGCGCTCTATATCCATTTCGACCAGAGGTCGATACTTAAGCGGAAGGCCTGCGCCATACTCACGGTATGGCGAGATCGACTCGATGGAATCGGCCAGAACGACACGAAGTTCAGCAAAATCGCCCGGCAGGCGAAGCGTCAGAAGAACGATCACGCTCCTTTCCGGCTCCGCCGGCTGCCGAGGGGCAGCTGTGGAGAGCATCTCCTGGATGGCGTGATGCAGCGTCGCCAAGTCTTCCCGGCCCCCGCCGATGAAAAGGTGGTGCGGGTTAATTAGCCGAACGAATAGCCCGCCACCGCTGCAGTGCTCTTCGGCCAACGTCGTTTACCTCCTCGCTATTCGTGGCGCAGACGTGCCGAAATCTCAAATCGCCGCGGCACATGCAGCAGCACCTGTCGAAACTTCGAACTCTGGAAGGATAGCGATGATCTCTAGCGCCGCAACGACCAACATACGTCCGCGTGAGATTGGCGCCGCTGTCTTCCTCATTGAGCACGGTCCACCCGAGACCCGCCCGTACAAGGTGGTAGTTAGCTCTTTCACCCGGTTTACAGCCCGTTGTCTACAACATCGCACGTATTTTCTGCACATCGAGCATTATGGCTAAGAAAAGGCATATTCCACCCCCACCAACGAGTAGACCAAGAACAGCCATCAAGGCGACGAGGACCCGCTCTCCCCACCGTCTGGTCTGCGCCGCCCCCTTTTTGGGCAGAACAGACCACCCCCCGCAAACGCTGATAAGAAAGAGAACTGCGGAGAGCGCTAGCCACAGCGTTATGCTCAAACGGCTGACTAAGCCCGACATCGAGAAAGTAAAGCATGCATTGCCGACGAACGTTGTGAGCACCGAAAGAGAAAGTATGATCCATACCAGCTTGGGTGGCTTATTCATAGTGCTAGTCCTCAGTCAGGATCAGGGGCCAATCGCAGCGGATATGAAATCGGGACACTCGTCCATTACCTTCTGATAACCCGGAAGCGCTCCAATTGCAGCTGCCTCCTCGTATCTTTTTTTCTCATTTTCTGCGCTGTCATATATATCCTCGCAAACTTCGAATTCCCCCTGAGCCTTTAGTTCCGCAACCTCCGATCGGAACTGCTCTAAGGCATCGAAACACTCCTTCCCGTTCTTTATAAAACTGTATCCAAAATAGAGGATAAGGACCACGGCTATTGCTGCCAATACCAGCGTAGCAACTGCCGGAATAGTCCCCCTCACGTCAACAAGGTTGATCGGCATCCCCCGCACATACCCATACACATTAGGTCCATCGACCATGCCCAGCGGGTCGCGTGTTATCCAGCGCGCCAGCCCCGGGGAATAATAGCGGTACGGAGCATAATAGAGTCCGGCGGCGGCATCCCAATCGTGGCCGGTGTAGCGGCGGGTGATGTCGCTGATAGAACCGCTGGACGCGTACAGTTCGCCGTAAGGCGTGTGCTCCAGCCCCGCATACGGTGTCTTGTCGCTGTTGTACACCCCGCGCGTAGAACCGAGATGGTCATGGGCATAAAACCGCCACGTGCCCGTGGATAATAAATAGGGACAGTCACCGTTTATTTGTTCTATGCCCCCTGTCTGAAGCGCTTCGTCTTTTGGACACCCCACAGCGCGGTGCAGGTTGTGGCTTAGCGTATGCATATATCTGTATAGCACGGTGTGCATCCGGCGTCAACCTGTTCGCGGCGCCCGCTTCCGCGGTTTCTTCTTCCGCCAGCCCTTCTGCCGGCCCACGGGCAGCGCGCGGACACAGCGGCCGAGTGCGTGTTCGAGCTTGCTGGGGAAACTGTCGCTCCCGAGTGGACGCCCGGTGTGCGTGCTGCGGCGGATGCTCTCCAGCGCGGCCTTGTCCCGCGCGACTTCCTTCAGCGTCGCCTTCCAGTCCTTGGCGCTCACCTCTCGGAACCACGCCGCCAAGTCGAGGAACGCGGAGTCGGTCTCCGTCCCGCAGTGCGCCGCCGCACTCGACCAGGGGTAGTCCCACGCCTTCTTCACCATGCCCGCGCGTACCGGGTTCAGTTCCGCGTAGCACAGCGCGTTGTGAGCGTAGGCGTCGTCCATGGCGCACGAGAAGAACCGGTTCTGCCACAAATGCCCGCCCCGGCCGTGCATCCGGTTCACGTATTGGGAATAGAGGAAATGCGTCCGGCCGACGGCCTTGGC
>Ga0116149_1005592_pt1 | contig 11705 bp, 8 predicted proteins | sample AD_UKC057_MetaG_FD_89787 | JGI IMG/M metagenome (GOLD analysis project Ga0116149, IMG submission 89787) | Active sludge microbial communities of municipal wastewater-treating anaerobic digesters from USA - AD_UKC057_MetaG | ecosystem: Engineered > Bioreactor > Anaerobic > Digestate | place: USA...
CACCTATTCACCCATTCACCTATTCACCCATTCACCTATTCACCCATTCACCTATTCACCTATTCACCCATTCACCTATTCACCCATTCACCCATTCACCCATTCTCCATGCCCCGATCCGTGGCCGAATCCGCAGCCGGGCCCGGCTGATTCAGCGCGGCAGCGGTTCCACGATAAGACCGCTCTCGGGGTGGCGCCGGTCGTAGCGGATCGCGACCCGTTTCAAGCCGTCCTTGCCGTACCGAGTGGTGACAAGGGCGAGCCGGCCGTCCCGGAGCACCGGCTGAAACTCATATTCGCATCCACCGTCGCCCCCCGTGTACATTGCCTCCCCCCGGGTGCCGCCGTGCGGTTCCATTTCCTCCGTCTCGACGGATTCGAAACACGATTCGTAGCGCACCGATTGCACGTTCAGCGTCTTCCCGTCGGGAGACAGGCACAGCCAGATCAGGTCGCCCTCGGTGCCCGCTCCGCACATGGTGCTACCCCCCGGCCAGCGGGAGCAACCGATCACCCAGAGCAGCACATACACGCAGCCGCCGCCGGCCGCCCGGTCCAGCAGCCCGTAGGTCCAGCCGCCCGCGGCGCCGATGCGCTCACCCAGGTCGGTCACGACGCCCTCGCCCGGCCCGACGAGCAGTTGCTTTTCGTACAGCCACAGGCGCCAGTCCGGCTCGTCCGCCAGGCGGGTGACAGTCGGCCGCACGTAGGGCGCCGGCAGGAGCATCCGTTCGATGCCGTAGCTGCCGCTCTGGGGATCCTCCCCGCGGGTGACCCACTGGAGAGATCCTCCGGTCAGGCACAGGTAGCCGGGGACCAGCCGGGCCATACGGGCCGTCTCGTCGGTCATGGGCAGGCGGACGGGCGTGCCGAACGCCATCTCCCAAAAGGTGGCTGCGTCGGCCCACCGCCGGCTCGTTGATGAGGAGACGAGCTTTTCCTGGACAGTGGCGGCGGGGTCGTCCACATCCAGCGCGTCCACGAGATAGAGCAGGCCGCCGAGCTCCAAACCGCCGCGGCTGATGGCGCCGGCGAGCTCCACGCGGAGCCACACGGAGTAGCCCTCCGCCTCAGGGCGGAAGAGGTGGCGGACGGCGCCCGCGACGGGCTCCGGATCGGCGGCGCATGCCCCGGGGTGGAGCCGGAGCTGGGTCAGGCCCAGGGGCCGCCGGAGGGCGCGCCGCGTGGCGCTCAGGCTGGCGTTGACTTTCCGGCTGAAAGAGTCCGCCTCGCCGCCGGTCTCCATGTCGGCGCCCAAGTCGTCCACCGCGGCGCGCAGGACGTCGATTTCCTTCACCACGGCGGGATCCGCCAGCCAGACCTCCAGGTGGTCGGACACGAGCGCGGCGCCCTCGCCGAAGCACGGGCGGTCGTCGCGCACCCGGGCCTGGAGGTAGAAGACGCCCTCGTGCACGGTCAGCCGGTAACGGAGGGACAGATCGTCGGGACCGCGCCATGGCGTGCGCTGCAGCCGGACGTGGGCGGCCGTGGTGTCCGTCCATGCGGCGGCCCCCAGCGCCGACTCCACCTCGGCATCCAGGGCCGGCGCCTGGGCCATGGCGGCGGCGGTGGCGACGACGATCGACCCGATGGTCAGGATACGAATGACAGAACGCATGGTCACCTCCGGAAAACATTCAGGCGGCCACGGGTACCGCCGGCGTCCATCATGGCGGCCGCAGTTGAAAATAATATGAAGTCGCGGCGAAATCAAAGTGGAATAAATTCGGTGAATGGGTGGGGAGGTGAATGGGTGGAGAGGTGAATGGGTGAATGGGATGGGTGGGACCTGGGTGCTGGGTGCTGGGAACTGGGATCCACAACCTAGGGCCCAGAACCCAGGTCCTAGGTCCCAGAACCCAGGTCCGGTTTCCGATGTCCGCGTTACGGGAACGAGCCTCGAGTCCCGAACCTCGAGCCTCGATTACGATCACGATTACGAGCACGAGGGATCGGGAACGAGCCTCTAGTCTCGAGCCTCGAGCCTCGATTACGATTACGATTACGATTACGATTACGATCACGATTACGATTACGATTACGAATTACGAGCACGATATCAGATGTCCACCTACCGCACGCACGCATTGAACCAAAGGCGGAGTTGGTGCATCATGAGAAAGGGATAATCCGGTTTTCGGGAGGCCAACATGGCACGCTGCTTCGTTCGCAACGTCTGGCTGGTCTGGATCGTCGCGGCCATGGCCGCCTGGATCTGCGCCGCGCCGCAGGAGACCGCGGCGACCGCCGCCCCGGCCGCCACGCCGGACACCGAGACCACGCTCCGCCTCACCTGCGCCGGGATGGGCTTTCAGAACGGCTACCTCGACGGTTTTGAGAACGGCGTCAACGACAAGCGCTACAACCGCTACAGCGACTTCAAAACCCACCCGCTCTATGAGAAGGCCACCCGCGGCTACAACGAGAAGTGGATGTACGAGGTGATCTACCAGATGGCCTTCCGCAACGGCTTCGGCCGGGGCTATGAGGACGGTTACAACGGCCGAACCAACATCGTGGTCGAGCGGTTCACCCAGCTCGAGGAGGCCCTCCAGCAGGCCGGCGCCACCGGTGCGGTCGGCGAGCGCCGGTCCGCGACGGGTCCCGTGGTGCTGCCCGCCGGAACATCGCTGCTGCTCCAGCTCAACGACTACCTGACCACGCGCATGAACCAGCGCGGCGACCCCTTCACTGCGGTGGTCGCCCGGGACATCTTCGTGGGCAACGCTCTGGCCATCCCCGAGGGCTCCATCATCGAGGGAACCGTGGGGGCGGTCAGCCGGCCCGGCCGAGTGTCCGGCCGCGGCGAGATGACCCTCAAGTTCGAGCGCCTGAAGCCGAAGTACGGTTCCGAGACGGTCATCTCGGCCACCCTGATCGGCGTGGGCTCAGACCAGGGCCAGGTCGTGGACCGCGAAGGCCGCTACGAAGGGAAGGACAACGCCGGCCGTGACGCCGCGGTCATCGCCGGCGGCGCCGGCGCCGGCACCGTGGTGGGCGTCATCGCCGGCGGCGGCAAGGGCGCGGCCCTCGGCGCCACCATCGGCGGCCTCATCGGCCTGGCCGGCGTCCTCACCACCCGCGGCGAGGACGTGGAGCTCGTCAAGGGCACGTTGCTCGAAATCATGCTGGATCAGGATCTCCAGCTGGAACCCGCCACTCCGAAACAGCCCTAGCCGACCCTTCGGATCGGTCATCTGTCGGTGGCTGCCGGACCGGATGCGCGCGGCCGTCAAAAAACAGTACCGGTTTCACGCAATCGTGATACAATTTTTTCAGTATCACACGCCTTCCGACACGGCCGCGAATGAATCCCCTCGCCGACAGCACCTGTCGTCCGACGGGATGTCCGTGCCGGAACGTTGAACCGACAATCGTGCGGTAAGGAGGGAGATATGGCGGACAAAAAGTACAAACGGATCATCGACGGCAAGTTCGACGGCAAGACGACGTTCAAGGAAGTGGCGGGGATGACCGACGCGGAGTTTCAGGGGCTCCTGCAGCTCGGCCATCTGTACTACACCCAGGGCCGCACCGAATCGGCCCAGAAGGTGCTGGAGGGACTGGCGGTGCTCGATCCCGACCACAAGCTGGTCCAGTCGGCCCTCGGCGCCCTCTACACCCGGACCGGCGACAACGAGGCGGCGCTCCAGGCGCTGAACAAGGCCGCCAAGCTCAATCCCAAGGACATCACCATCTACGTCAACCGCGGCGAAGTCCATTTCCGCCTGGGCAAGGTCAAGGAAGCCGCCGATGACTTCAAGCAGGCCCTGGCCATGGACCCTGATCGCAAGAACCCGGCCGCCAACCGCGCCCGCCTCATCCTGGTGGGCCTGGCCGCCGTCGCCCAGAAGCTCAAAGACAAGAAGTGAACCCCCTGCCGGCGGCCTCTCCCCGGAGGCCGCCGGTCGCCCATTGATTCCCAATCCGTCTTGTGAAAACATGGCCGTCTGAAATTATCCAGGAGGCGGCCATGACCCATCGCGAAGAGAACGACAGCCTGGGCGCCCGGCAGGTGCCGGCCGGGGCCTATTACGGCGTGCAGACCCTGCGCGCCGTCGAGAACTTCCCCATCACCGGAGTGGCCATCGGCCGGTTCCCCCTGCTCATCCGCGCCCTGGGCGCCATCAAGAAGGCGGCGGCCCAGGCCAACATGGACCTGAAGATCCTGCCGCCGGACCTCGGCGCGGCCATCGTCCAGGCCGCCGACGAGGTGATGGACGGCCGGTACAACGCCGATTTCGTCGTCGACGTCATCCAGGGCGGCGCCGGCACGTCCACGAACATGAACGCCAACGAGGTGATCGCCAACCGGGCGCTGGAGCTGCTGGGCCGGCCGCGGGGCGACTACGCCGCCTGCCATCCCAATAACCACGTGAACCTGTCGCAGTCGACGAACGACGTGTACCCCACCGCGCTCAAGCTCGCGGCCATCTGGAAGATTCGCCGCCTGCTCGACGCCATGGGCCAGCTGCAGGACGCCTTCGCCCTCAAGGGGGAGGAGTTCAAGGATGTGCTCAAGCTGGGCCGCACCCAGCTCCAGGACGCCGTGCCCATGACCCTGGGCCAGGAGTTCGCCGCCGTGGCCATCACCATCGGCGAGGATATGGAGCGGCTGCGCGAGGCGGCGCGACTCATCCACGAAATGAACATGGGCGCCACCGCCATCGGCACCGGCGTCAACACCGTGCCCGGCTACACCGACCGCGTCCGGGCCCGCCTCATCGAGATCACCGGCCTGTCGCTCATCACGGCACCCAACCTCATCGAGGCGACGTCCGACGCCGGCGCCTATGTGCAGCTGTCCGGCGTGCTCAAGCGGATCGCCGTCAAGCTCTCCAAGGTCTGCAACGACCTGCGGCTGCTGTCGTCGGGGCCGCGCGGCGGTATCGGCGAGATCCTCCTGCCGGCCATGCAGCCCGGCTCCACCATCATGCCCGGCAAGGTCAACCCGGTCATCCCCGAGGTGGTGAATCAGGTCTGCTTCGAGGTGATCGGCCTGGACGTGGCCATCAGCATGGCGGCACAGGCGGGCCAGCTGGAGCTCAACGCCTTCGAGCCGCTGATCGGCTTCAACATTTTTCTCTCCATGGACATGCTGGAGCGGGCGGCCACGGTCCTGCGGGAGCGCTGCGTCGCCGGTATCCGGGCCGACCGCGAGCGCTGCCGCGAGCTCCTGGAGCGCTCCACCGGCATCGTGACGGCGCTGGTGCCGGTCATCGGCTACGAGGCCGCCGCCCGGCTGGCCCACGAGTCGCTGCACACCGGCCGGCCGGTGCGGGAGCTGGCGCTGGAGCAGGGCCTCCTGGACGAGGCCGCGCTGGACGAGCTGTTGAATCCGGCGCTGATGACCCATCCGCGGGCCATCCCGGGGCGGTGACGCTGCCGGCGGAGTGTTCCACCGGCGCCTCGATAGGCAGACGATGGGTCCGGCCGGTTCAGGTCCGCCGACGGGACCAGCGGCGGCGGACGATGACGGGCGCCGCCGGCGCCCGCTGGGCCAGCAGCTCGCGGAAGCGCGCCTCCCTCCCCTCGCCGCCGAAGGCGCGGCGCGGCAGGATGTAGAGGAAATCATCGTTCTGGCGGAGGATGTAGATGTCGGGCGTCTCGTAGACGCGCCGCAGATCGGCCCAGGCGGCCGTCTTTTCCAGCGCGGCCGCCCGCAGGGTGACGCCGTCGTCGCCCAGGAGCACCGTCCGCTGGTCGGCCAACTGCGGGTTCGCCCGCCAGGACCGGGCGATGAGGCGGCTGGGCAGCCGCAGGAGCACGATCCCCGCCAGCAGTCCGGTCACCCCCAGGGCGTAACCCAGCAGTTGATGCGGCGCCAGCACGACAAACCATGCGGCCGTCGCGCCGGTCAGCACGATGGTGAGCCCGCCGGAAATCAGCATCCACAGGAACAGGCCGCGCTTGAGCACGCGCAGGGCTTCGGCAAATTCCTCAAAGCGGTAGTAAAAACGCAGGCGCATCACCGGTTGGGTCACGGCCGTCACTCTCCCGGGGGACGTGCCGCCATGAATACCAGAAATCGGCCGCCGGATCAACGCCGGCGTGATTCCGCCGGCCGGCCGAGTGATGCCGATCACATCCCGAAAAATCCGTGCGACAAACGTGCAACTCCCGGATTCAATTCTCGTATATTCACTTTCACAAATGCGAATCCGGACGGAGTACATGGTCATCGGCAGACAATCCAAAATGGCACAGTTCGCCCGACGTACGGCATGGTTGATCCTGTTCCTGGCGGCCGGGATCGCCTCCCCGGCTGCCCAACCGGACACGCCGCCACCGGTGGTTGAGATCCCCCGGCTCAGCGCCGAGCCGCGACTGGACGACTTTCTGACCATGCGGCCCGAGGGCGCGGTCGCTCGGGAGATGGCCCGGGTGGAGGGTTTCGTCCAGGCCAGCCCCCGCGACGGCGAGCCGCTCTCCGAGCGGACCGAGGTGTACCTGGGCTACGACGCCGAAAATTTGTACGTCGTGTTCCTGGCGTTCGACCGCGAACCGGACAAGGTCCGCGCCCGGCTCACCCGCCGCGAGAATGTCTTCCTCGACGACAATGTCGAGATCATGCTGGACACCTTCAACGACCGGCGCCGCGCTTACATGTTTCTGACCAATCCCTTCGGCATCCAGTGGGACGCCATCTGGACCGAGGGAGAACATTTCGACGATTCCTTCGACACGCTCTGGTACTCCGAGGGACGCCTGACCGCCGAGGGTTATGCCGTCTGGTTCAAGATCCCGTTCCGGTCGCTCCGGTTTTCCAACGCGCCCGAACAGGAGTGGGGCATCATTCTGAACCGGGCGATCCCGCGCACCACCGAGAACGCGTTCTGGCCCCGCATCTCCAGCCGGTTCGCCGGTCGGCTCAATCAGCAGGCGCGGGCCACCGGCCTGCGGGGCATTTCCCCCGGCCGGAACCTGCAGTTCATCCCCTACGGCGTCCTGCGCTCCTGGCGGAGCATCGACGAGGATGCCGTGAACGGCCCGGCCTGGACCAGCGACTGGGCCGATGTCGACGGCGGCCTGGACGCCAAGGTGGTCCTCAAGGACAGCCTCGTGTTTGACGTGGCCGTCAACCCTGACTTCAGCCAGGTGGAATCGGACAGCCCCCAGGTCACCGTCAACAGCCGCTTCGAGGTGTATTTCCCGGAGAAGCGTCCGTTCTTCCTCGAAAACGCCGATTACTTCAACACGCCCGTCGACCTGGTGTTCACCCGCCGGATCATCGATCCCCAGTTCGGCATCCGTTTCACCGGCAAGGCGGGCCCCTGGGCGGTGGGCGCCCTGTGGGCCGACGACGAGGCGCCCGGCGAGATGGCGGATCCGGATGATCCGGAGTTCGGCAAGCGGGCGCAGTTCGGCATCATCCGGGTGCGGCGGGACATCTTCCACCAGTCATCGGTGGGTTTCATCTTCACCCAGCGCACATTCAACGGCGGATTCAACCGGGTGGGCGGACTCGACGCCCATTTCAAACTCAACGACAACTGGGCGCTGGACCTGCAGGGCGTGGCCAGCGCCACCGAGCGTCCCGACGGCTCCACCAAAGCCGGCCCCGCGTACCAGGTGGAGCTCGAACGGGAGGGCCGGTCGTTCGACTACGTACTCCGGTACGAGGACCGCAGCGCCGGTTATGACACCCAGGTGGGCTACAATCCCCGCAGCGATATCCGCGAGATCGGCCAGAGTGTCGAGTACAGCTTCCGGCCCGAAGGGCCGGTGCTCATCGCCTGGGGCCCGGATGTCTGGGCTTCCTGCACCTGGTCCCACGACGGCACCCGCCTGGACTGGGAGATCATCCCCGAACTGGAGTGGGAGCTTGCGGGCAACACCCGGATCGGCCTCGGACACATGTTCCTCCGCTCCTGCCTGCGTCCCGACGAATTTGACAGCCTGGAAACCGACCGGGACTACGGGTACGGCCGGACCTATGTATCCTTCGGCACCAACCTGTGGTCCTGGCTTGGCGTCGAAACCGATCTCAACTGGGGCACCGGCATCAATTACGTCCCGGCCGAAGGCGCCGAGCCCGAGGTGGCGAACCGGATCGGCAGCGAATTGAACGTCACCCTTCAGCCCAACACGTGGCTGCGGGTTGACAACACCTACCTCTTCTCCCGCCTCACCGACCGCGCCTCGCCGGCCGCCATCTACAACAACCACATCTTCCGCTCCAAGTGGAACCTGCAGTTCACGCCGGAGATGTCCCTGCGGCTCATCGGCCAGTACGACACCACCCTGCCCTCCACGACGCTCTCGTCGCTGGAAAAGACCAAGCGGTTCAACATCGATTTCCTCTTCACCTACATGTGGCACCCGAACACGGCGCTCTATGTGGGCTACAACTCCGACCACGCCAACCTGAACCTGGTCGAATCGCATGGCAGCCGGGAGCTGATCCGCACCAGCGACGAGTTCATCAACGACTCCCGGATCTTCTTCGTGAAATTTTCCTATATGTTCAGGCTGTAGTTCGTAATCGTAATCGTCATCGTCATCGTAATCGTGATCGTGATCGGAATCGTAATCGAGGCTCGAGGCTCGAGGCTCGAGGCTCGTTCCCAACTGACGGACATCGGACATCGGATATCGGACCTGGGACCTGGGTTCTGGGACCTTGGCCCTAGGTTATGGATCCCAGTTCCCAACACCAATGTCCTGCCTTTCCCCTTCACCTATTCACCGATTCACCCATTCACCGATAGCCCCACTGACTGTTACCCGACGATGAAAAAACACCAGCCGGGCGCCTGGAGGGACGCCCGGCCGGTTTTCAATACTCAAATTCGAATCGTTTGACTGACTGCCCGTGGGTCTCCTAGCGGCCCATGTACTTGATGGTGCCCGTGAGCGCGATCTCGGTGCCCACCTTCTCACTGCATCGCAGGTAGCCGTCGACCTGCGTGCCCGTGACTTTCAGGTACATGTCCTCGCAGCCGAACTGCTGCTTCTTCTGCTCCTGCTGACGGGCGTAATCAGGCGAGGCCATTTTCGCGTACTCCGCCTGCAGTTCCTGTTGGATTTGTTCCATGCGAGCCATCAGCTTCGTCATCTCCGCATCGGACAGGTTGCCCGACTGGAACTTGCGGGCGATCTCCTCCATCTCTTTCTGGGCGTTGCCCCCGGCATACTCCTCTTCGATGTCGAAATTGTACGGCGTCGTGGTGCTGTACTGATCGTAGCGCAGCGTCGCAGTGCGGGTCTCGAACGGCTTGGTCTCCGCGCCGCGGTAGAACTCCACGGTGTACTTCATCTTGCCGCTCTCCACCTGGCACCGGTTGTCCTCCAGCAGGAAGGCCCGGATCCGCCAGCCGTTGGCGGCCTTGAGCAGCCACTCGTACTTGCCGGTGATCACGACGACGTTGTTCCGATTGGCGTAGGCGGCGCTGACCGGGGTGATGACCTCGATGCGGACCGACATCGGCGTGATGTCCGGCGGCACCTTGACCGTGGCGCGGTACTCGGTGGGCGTAATGTTCTCCCGAAGCACCTCGATCCGGTCCGAATCGAACAGAACCTTGGTGCCGGGCGGGAACTGGCCCTTGAGAATCACTTCTCCGGTCTCGCCCGGCGCCAGGCAGGCCGCGGTCACCAATCCGATCTCCGGCGTCGGATACTTGGCGTACAGCGTCTTCCGGTCGTTGATCCCCAGCCGGTTCCGCTCCGCCTCAGCCTTGGCGATGATCGCTTGGCGCTGCTGCTGAAACTTCGTCAGCGCCCCCCGGGCAAAACCGAGCACCAGAGCCAGGCCCACCAGGGCCACGGCCACCTTGCGAATCAAACTACCACTCATACGGGTCCTCCTGTATTGGCTTCCGGAACGGCCTGCCGGGAAACCGCCTGCGGTTTCGACGGCGCCGTCGGAAAAGATAAGATCGCGTCGCATACCATGCTTAGATAGAGCCAGTAGAAAAACGTTTCAGTCGGCCGGTGAAATGGGAAATCCGCGAAGGCCACGGCCAGGACGCCCACCGCCCCGGCGGCCGCCCCCTCGGCGGCCGCTGCCGGTTCGGTCTTGCGGGCGGCCGCGAATCGCCACAGCATCACCGCCGGGAACGCCACGAACAGCACCAGTCCGATGACGCCGTGGTCCACCAGCGCCTCCACGTAGTCGTTGTGCGCGTGGGCCGCCAGTCCGGCGAACCGCCGGTCGGTTTCGGCGGCGGCCAGCCGGTCGGTTTCCCAGCGCGGGAAGAAGAGCTCGAATCCGCCCGGACCGAAGCCGAGCCACGGCGCTTCCGTCGCGTGGGACAGCGCGGTACGCCAGATGTGGACGCGGCCCCGTACGGTCTCGTCCAAAGGCCGGGCCGTCGAAAGCGCCACGACGAGCGCGCCCGCCGCCGCCAGCCCCAGCGCCAGCCCCAGCGCCAGCCGCGGCCGGCGCGCCGCGCCGCGGAGCAGGGCCCAGCCCGCCCAGGCCAGCACGGCCGCGACCGGAGCACGGGATCCGGTGGCGAGGATGCCGCCGGTCACCAGGGCGGCACCCGGCAGGACGAGAGCCAGGCGCCACGGTGGCGCCAGCGTCCGCGCCGCCGCCCACACGGCGGGCAGGGCTGCGGTGAGAAACGCGGCGACGAAGTTGGGATTGCCCAGGGTGGCGAACACCCGCAGCCGGTCCGAACCGCCCGCCGGCCCCGTCCACCCGAACAGGCGGAAGGGGTCGGCCCCGGCCCACTGCAGCACGGCGATGAGGGCCACCGCCAGTCCGGCGGCGGCCGCGGCGCGCATCAGCCCGTCCGGCTCCGGGCGCAATCCCAGCAGCACGATGAACGCCGCCGCCGGGAGCACGGCCGCCAGAAGCGCCGCCGGCGACGCCGCGGCGCCCGTCAGGGCCGACAGGCCGACGACCCCCAGCCAACCGGCCAGGAGGGCGAACAGGACCGGGTCCAGCCGCGCCAGCGGGTTGACCCGCGCCCAAACGAGCGCTGCCAGGCCGAGCGCCACCCAGGCCGCGAGCACGATGGTTTTGGGTGTCGAGAACGGCGTCGCCAGGCCGGGAATGACCATGAGCGGAACGACGACCACCACCGCAGATGCGGCTCCCCGCATCCAGCCGGCCAGTTGGTGGTGCGAAACGTTGTCTGAGTGCCCTGCCATACGGCATCCAAGCGTTCGAATGGGACGACGGCGCCACCGGGGCGCGTCACAAAACGCTAATGGTACCGCGCCGTTCCGCCGGGCGCAAGCACCGACACCGCGCCGCCTGCAAAATGTTGATGCGAAATAGGACATGGCGACAGGCACCGGATTTTCGCGATACAATAGAGTGAATCCAACCGGAGGACACCGCCATGCCCAGAATCCTTGCCTTCTCGGGAAGCGCCCGGACCGAGTCGTTCAACCAGCGGCTGGTCGGCATCGCCGCCGCCGGCGCCCGCGCCGCCGGCGCCGAAGTCACCCTCGTCAACCTGGCGGACTACCCCATGCCGTTCTTCAACCAGGATCTGGAAGATCGCGACGGCATGCCGGAGCACGCCCGCGCCTTCAAGCGGCTGCTCGCCGCCCACGACGGCTTCCTCATCGCGTCGCCCGAGTACAACAGCGCCTTCACGCCGCTGCTCAAGAACACCCTGGACTGGGCCTCCCGCACCGAGAGCGACGACGAGCCGGGGTTGATGGCGTTCAAGGGCAAGGTGGCGGTCATCATGGCCGCCTCGCCGGGCGGCTTCGGCGGCATCCGCAGCCTGATGCTGCTCCGG
>Ga0116149_1005595_pt1 | contig 11699 bp, 3 predicted proteins | sample AD_UKC057_MetaG_FD_89787 | JGI IMG/M metagenome (GOLD analysis project Ga0116149, IMG submission 89787) | Active sludge microbial communities of municipal wastewater-treating anaerobic digesters from USA - AD_UKC057_MetaG | ecosystem: Engineered > Bioreactor > Anaerobic > Digestate | place: USA...
ATCCAATTTCCAGCCATCCAGACCATGATCGAACAGGGGGCGTTGCTGCTCCTGCCACCAGCGCATGGCCGCCGGATTCGTGTAATCGATAAAACCGCCGCGGCCTTTCCACCATTTCACCTGACGCCCGTTCGCAGCAAGATAGCCGCTATCTTGGGCCTGCTGATAAAATCCAGTGCTGTTGCGGCAGCGGGTGTCGCGGTTGCTGCTGTTGACCATGCAGGTCATCCACAACACCACTCGATAGCCCCGCTGCTGCAGTCCATCGAGCCAGGCGCCCATGTCCGGATAGCGGAGCGAATCCGGGGTGAAATCGTTATAGCGCGTGCTCCACGGACTGTCCAGCAGAATCGTGCGAACCGGAATATCGTGCGCGGCGTAACCTGCCAGCAGCGAATCGACATAGCCGGCCTGATTGTGATCGTCCTCCCACAGCCACGGCTCCAAAGCCCAGGCCGGCGTCAGCGGAGGCGCGGCCCGGTCCAAAAGACTGAACGGCAGACCCCAGACCGGATAAAGGATATAGATGCAGACGATCGCCGACAGGACGACGAGAGCCGATAAAAATATTCTGACGAACTTGACCAAGTCATGCTCCTGGCAGAACCAGCCGCTGTGCCGACACTCATCTCTGCGATCGGGCGGGCGTGCATTTGATGGTTTCAATGGCATGATGGCCCACAGGCATCATAACCGAATGATCCGTTACCGTCAAGGCCTCCCCCTCCTCTTCGATGATGTTGGTCCGCTTGGCGCTCGCCAACGGCAAGAACAACCGGACGGCGGTTCGGCTGTCCTGGCCCTCCATGTCCACACAGCGCAGGATGATTCGATCGTCGTCCTCGCACTTTTTGAGCGTGGTCAACACTACATTGGCTGAGGAGAGTTCGCAAAAGCTCTCCATCTCGGGCAGGGACGCATCCGCAGCCGCCGGAGCAGACAACACAGGGGTCAATCGATGGTTCGCCTGCACCGCCAGACGATATCCGTTGCTCCATCCCGGCGCATGGCTGAACAGGGAGAAATGGTAATGATGATCGCCTTCCTGAAGGTACCAGTTGCCGTTGGCATGACAACTTTTCCGTGAAGCCAGCAGCACCGGCTGCAAAACCGGACAGGCGTTTTGCGCGTCCGTGGGATCCACATAATCGCAGACGGCAACGCTGGAGCTCAGGGTGACGCCGAAACGGTCGTCACTGGCGCTGATGAAATTCTGCACTTCACGCGGATGAACGTCTTTGCAGGCTACGGAATAAGTCAATGAACCATAGGCATGTCCGGCTGCGCCGGCTATCTCATCCTGGCCCACGGTGACCACCGCCATCGGCACCTCATAACTGACCTGGCCGCCGGTCATTTCCAAAGGCCAGGCCAGACGGAATTCTCGATAGGGCGTGCCGTCCCAATCGAGAAGAGACAGATCGCAATCGATCTGTTTACGATCGTTGAAAACGGTCAGCGTTTCAACAGCCGTGCAGCCGGACAGAGCGACGCGCAGGGTGAACTGCGTGCACACCGGGCCGTTGGCGCTTATTCGCCACACCGGCTGATGCCGGCTGGCCTGGTCGAATCCCTCCATGGTCGGCTGCTGCACATCGTTGAACTCGCCGGCGCCGTTGCCGACCGATTGCATGGTAAAGAGTTCAGCGCCCAGCAATCCGCCTTCGTGCAGGATCGCCTTCTGCAGCTGCTTGTCGAAAATCTGTCGAATGCCGCCCGGGCTCAGATAAATTTTATAAAACGGGTTCTCGTACACCTCTGTGTTTTCAGCCGTCCGCTTGACCACGGATTTGGTTGCCTCAGCCGAGGCCACATAATAGACGCGGTAGCCGACGCTGGGCACCTCTTTGGCGAAAAAGACGATCCTCTCTTCGTCCAGCGGTTGGCCCGGTTCTGCGGCCAGGACTTGATGAAGGACCGTCACGCCATTTTGGTCCACAATACGATACGGGCCCTGGCGCCGGATCGTACACCAGACCGGATCGCTTCGTTGCCATGAGAGCGCATTGAAAACCACGATCGGTTGTCCGAGCTTGCGGTTGAATCGGATGCGGCCGCTGATTTTGGCCGTTGCCGCTTGCAGCAACGTTTCACCCTCCCTGGCGGCGAAATCCAATTTACTGCGGAACAGCTGATCTGTGATCTGCCCCTGGTTGCCGCCCCAGCCGTGATCATCATAGATGGAGGCCGCCCAGGCTTTGTTCAACCGTTCTTCCGGATAGTCGTTGAAATGGCCGGCGAGCAGGCCTTCCACGGTGTGAAAGATCTCTGCCGCCGGCAGCAGCACGCCGGCGGCGCGTTTGCTGGAGATGGCGCGATGGTGAGACGGTCCATGGATATAAAGCCATACGTTCGGCCGTTCCCCGCACAGAGTGTGCAGCTGCGCCGTGTCCACGTCGATGGCTTTAAAAAATTGTTCCGCCGTGCCATAGATCATCCGTGGCTCGAAAGAGCCGCTGTCGCCGGATTCCGCCAAGTCGTTCCAAACATCGATCAATTCAGTGAACGGACGCGGGCCGGTGGCATCGTTGGAATAGATCATCGCCAGAACAGGCGGCAGTTTTCTCTCGCGGTAATGCGCTTCCCATCCGGTCAATTCCTCGCGAAGGCCCATCACCGCCTGCATGGCCGGACGGTCGAGAATGGCCATGGGATTTCCATAATGGCCTGGAGAAAAAACGAGCACGCTGCTGCCGTCCGGACTGCTCCAGCGGAACACGCCCTTTTCATGTCTGCTGATGAACAGATAGGGAATGCCGGCCTTGTGCAGGATCTGCTGCATTTGCAGCGAGCGCGCCGGCACGTCGGGATTCCAAGCCACGCGGGCATCGCACCCCGGCATGGTTTTCTTTATCCACTTGCGGCCCAGGTACACCTCACGGACCAGTTGCTCTCCCGAGAGCAGCGACTCATACGGCTGATTGTAGGTGGCGCCCCATTCAAAGCGTCCCGACTCGGTCAGCTGCTGCACCTCCTCCCTGCGCTCCGGATGGCGCTGCAGATATTCCATCAGGTTCATCATGCTTTCCATGCCGTAGCGAAACTCGCTGTTCTGGCGCATCAGGGTCAGTGCCGGTGTGATGACCTGCTCGTCGCGCTGTTCCATGCACTGGTCCGGGCTGTCCATCCAGGCGATATCCTGGTGGCTGGAACAGAGGAGCTGCACCTGGCCGCCGCTAAAATAGTTGCGTTCATTCATACGGACCTCCAGGTATTTTTTCCTGATTTGGTCGATGGACGCCTTGGCCGATAAAGTCTCCGGCTCAAGTCCACGTTTGCGGCACGCCCGATCATACGCATTGATATAATTCGCGACCAATCTGCGCGCTTCATCGCCCTCGGGGAACTGCCAGATCTTGTCTTCGATCTCCAGCGCCATCTCCATTCGCAACGAGGCCTCGCTGAAATCGCGCTCCAGCAGCGGCCACAACGCATCAGGGTGATCGCGCAACAGAGAGAAATAAAACTCGAAATCGCCGTTGTGATTGGAGATTTTCAACAATAGATGATGGACGCCGCGGTTCAGAGCCAGCGATAAAATCTCCTGGTTCGGCCGGCACGAACGGTGTTTATCGTTTCGCACCAGCAGGCCGCCGTTCAGCCAAACAGCGATGCCGTCGTCACTGCCCAGAAAAATCTGGAACGAGGTATCGTTTTGCACCGTGATCGTGCGATAGACGAATTGGACGGCGTTCGGCATCGGCGTCAGCACCGCGGTCATCCCATCACGCCATTCGGGATGTCTGGTCCAAGCAGGCCCTGATCCGGCCGACGAAGATAAAGGGATCTTTGCCGTTGGATCAAATTCTTTAACGAATGGGGAATCGGCCGGCAACGGACCGCTGCTGTACCAATCGGACAGCCGCAGAGTGGGCGAGGAGGTGACCTTTTGCCTGAGCAACCGTAAGGACTGCCGGCTGGCCAGCATGCTCTCCCACCAGGTCTTTTTCCTGACGTAAACATCGGAGGAGGGGGCGGATAAAGTCAGACCGGCCAGAAGAAGGATCAGGGACATCCGGCACAGGCCGCCGACCATCCATTTCAGTGATTCTACCACACAACACTCCTTTTCACGAATCAACCAGCCCACTGCGCACGACCAACAAGGACATGGGGCCGGACTCAAGGACGTTGCCTGAGCCGTTCTGCCGGAACGATCTGTTTGGGAACTCCTGGTCCGGCGTATCTGACCTGCAGCGATTGCTCGCCGTGATCTTCAAAATAATGCACGGTGATGGGATGCCATCCGGCGGCCAGTCCGATGAGACCGGCTTTTTCATCCGCGCCATGGGAGCCGTCGTTATCCACCACCTTCACATCGCCGATCCAAAGCGCGGATCCGTCGTCCGAGCGGGTATAAAAAGTGTAAAAGCCGTCGGCCGGTATGTTGATCATGGCGGTAAAGAGAACGGCGAAATGATCCTCGCGAACCTGATCCGGCAGGCTGAAATCGGCCAAGACCGCGGTGCGCATGGGGCTCAGCTGCGAAAAATTCGGCAGCCATTTCCACACGCCTTCGTAATAACTGCAACAGACGCCCGCATCCCCGTCGTACGCTGCAGCAGCCGGCCGCAGCGTCGACTGGAAAAACCGTTTCGAGGCGACCGGCCCGGCGTTGTTCCACGGATCGAACGCACACGCCTTGACCAGAGTGGTGCGGTCAACGAAGAACGGGGCCTGGTAAAGCGCTGAGGTTGCCCCGGGTTCCGAACCATCCAGCGTATAGCGCACCTCTTTCTGCGACGGAGCGGCGTTCAGGGAGATGAGCAGCTTGTCGACAAAGCAGAGGGCGTTCTCCGCAGAGACGATGGCGACCTGGTTGTCCGGGAACCGGTCGAACAAGGGCGACAGAGCGCGCGTGCCTCCGTTTTCTTCCCGGCTGCAGGTGACGGCGAAAACGACCACCTCTTCCTGTTTCGGCAGGGTGATGGAGCGGACACCATCAGGCAGGGGGAAATCATATCTGAACAGGTAACAGAATTTGTACGGCACATCGCCGTTGGGCGTATGCGCATGCGTGCCCACCCAGGCGATCCGGTCGTTCTTGATGAATCCCGGCGTGAGCGAAAAAGTCTCCACCTCAACGCCGTTGAGCCGGCCGATCTCAGACACGCTGCCATCGACCAGCCGGCTGTCCCATTGGCCGATGTTTCCACGAGAGCTCTGCACCTTCCATGGATGCGACTGCCCACCGACCAGCAGAGTGCATGAGACATCCTCCTTTCGGCCGGCGGCAAGCAGATGCACTCGGTTATAGTCTCCGGAGGGCAGCGTCAACGTCTGTCCTTGACACGCCAGCGCATTCAGAGAACCGGGGGCAGTGGAGCCCATTCGAAAAACCACCTCCTCGGCATGCACTGTGTCAGAGATCAGCTCGCTCGGAAAGCTGCCGCCGTGGCCGTCCAGATCGCCGTCGCTGCGGTCTTCGTTGGAGGAAAAGGCGTCCAGGTTGTAGGATAAAACCAGGGGCCGGCAAAGAGCGGGTTTGACCTTCTGAGGAGGAGCGGCAAGGCGGACAGCGATGGTCCTGAGCTGGTACGGCGCGAACTTGAGATGCAGCGCGCCCTGCTGCACATTCAATGGAGCGACAAAGGCCTCGCTGCCGTTCAGCTCACGAGCGGACTGAACCGGGGCAAAAAATTTCAGCACCGCCTGCTCTACGGGCCGGCCGCTGCTCTCACACAGACGCACGACCATTTCGTCGCTTGCCTCTGCCTGCTTGATCGCTTGAATGAGGATTTGGTCAGAGTTAAGGGAGGCGAAGGAAAGTTCATTCGCGCAACCGCTGTGACGACCGGCTAAGAAAGCGGTCAAAGGTTGATTCAAGCGGCCGGCTTGCTGCACCACCCCGCTCTGCTGCCAGGAACCGGCATGCCCCATCAGGCCGTAGGTCATGCGATGAAATCCCAGATCCTGAGCGGATTGGTCCTGGAATCCACTGGCGGTGGTGGGAGTGTGCACAAGGGTCAGACGCAGCGTGTGATCATCGGGCTTATCCCACCCGTATTTACAATCGTTGAACACCGCCACACCATACCCGCCGCCGGCATCGGTCAGATCCGCCCATTGCTGTGCCGGCACTTCATACAGCTTTTCGCTGTTGGTGGGCCTGGCGATGGCGCCGACGCCGAGATCATATGTCGCTTTTTCGTTGCGCACGCTCAGAGGGAAAGCGGCCTTGAGCAAAGTGCCCCGCGTGTTCCAGTTCAGGGCAAGAGAGAACAGAACCTGATCGCCCGCTTCGCCGGCCGCAAGGCTGATGTCCTGGATGAATGTGGAGCTGTCTTTTTTCTGCGTGATTCGCAGGCAAACGCGCACCGGCCCATTTTCCACAACCGTCAGCTGCGCCGGGCTGTCCACCGTGGCCCTGGGCGGGGCGGATAGGTCCTTGTACATCACCTCCCATGCGGGCCACTCGATCGAAGTGTTGTTGAGGAGCTGCAGATGCAGGGGCGCAGCCAGCAATTCCCGGTTGGCCTTTTTATCGCGCACAGAGACCACTTGACCCCGGGCGTTGAGCGTGAGGCGATAGCGTTTGTTCTCCAGTCGGCTGGCAGAGATTTGGAGCTCCGAGGCTTCATGATAGGGCGTGTCGCTGTAGCGCAGGCTGTATACTTTGAAACCCACAGAAGGAACTCGGGCGAGAAAGATCATCCGCAGAGCCGTAGCAGTGGCCGACAGCACCTGCGACGGCACTTCCCGGCCACGATCGAAAATGCGGGCGTATGGCTTGTTTCCTTCCCGCGGCACCGTGATCTCCACCACGTCCTGGCGGTCGAAACTCAGCGGATTGTACACCAGGATGGGGCTCCCTGCAACCTGAGTATCGAGGACGCGGGACGCTGCCGCGACGCTGTGTTCGAGCACGGCGGCAAACTGATTGGCGCTGATGATCTCGTCGTTCCAGGAAAACTCGTACGCCTCCGGAAGACTGGTGCCGGTCAGATCATCATGAAATTGATGCCAGAGGAAACGCACCCAGGCCTCGTTCAATTTCTCCTTCGGATATCGGGCGGCGCCGAACCAATCGGCAACCACGGCCGCGCGCTCAGCGGCGTTGGCGAGCAATTCGTTCTTGCGGTTCCAGCGCTTCATCGCCGCTTGGCTGGTGTAACAGCCGGTGCCGTGCGCGGTCATCAGCAGCTCGCCGTTGTAGCGGGGCAGCGCCTGCTGCTGTTCGGGCGACAGCTCACGGTAAAGCTGATCCGCCGACGCACTGACGACGGTGATGGGCCCATCGGAATGCAGGCTTTTTTCCATCCATTTCACCGACCCTTCGCTGGGCGCGCCGCCGACATCGCCGGTTCCATAATAGCGGTAGGCTGCGGCCAGACCGGACTGCTGCCATTGCCGATCGATCGCCCGTTCCACCACCGAGTCACGACTCTGATCCTGCGTCAGATCCGACACATAGGCGCCGGGATCCAGCGCGGCAATGAGCGTGCTGCCGTCGACTCCTTGCCAGAGGCCGATGCCGAAGGGAATGCCGACGGAAGACCCCCAAGTCAGCTTTTGCGTTGAAAAGCCGGCCAGGCCGCAGTGCTTGGCGATGGAGGGCAAAGCGTAACCAAAACCGAAACAGTCGGGAAGGAAAATATCACAGCTGGTTTTACCGAACTCTTGTTGAAAAAAACCGTTGCCGTAGAGCACCTGGCGGATCAGCGATTCCGGGGAGGGAATGTTCACATCGCACGCGTCCACACTGCTGCCGGTCACATGCCAGCGGCCGGCTCGAATATAGTCGGCCATTCTGGCGTACTCTTGCGGATAATACTCCTTGGCCAGCATGTAGCGAAAGGCGCCCTCGAAATTGAACACATATTCAGGGTATCGTTCCAACAGAGCAAAATTTCCCCGCAGCGTGTTCGGAATATAATCCCGGATGGTGGTCTGAATGGTCCAGCGCCATTGGGTGTCGAGATGAGAGGTGGCGACGAGATAGGCCTTTTTCTGCGCAGGCGATTTCGCTGAGGCGTGCAGAGACGTCCCCGGCGCGATGGATAACAGGATCCCGCAAACGGCGGCACTCGTTCTCAGTGACCGGAGAAACCGCCACGCAGCGCGTTTTATTTGCCTCATAGTTTTGCCCTTTCCTGCAACGATAGATGACGATACCAAACCACATACATGCCGATGCTGCACAGCGCAAGAATCATCGCCAGCATCAGTGTCTGCGACCATGTTTGCATCACCAGGCTCATCATGAATAGAAACAACGAAATCTGCCAAGGCACCGCGAAAAGGAGCGAAAGCAGATCCCGGCGGTTTTCACGATCGATCGCAACCGCTGCCTGCGCATCCCGCCGGCGTTGATAGGGCCCCCAGAAGCCGAAAGGACGGGTTACCGTGTAAAAATGTTCCAACACCTTGTCATCCGTCGGCCGCGTCAAAAGAGTGCCGACAACGGTTCCGACAATGGACAGGCCGCAGGAAAAGATGAAAGAAAAATATTCCTCCGTGTTTTCCGGCATGATCAGCTTCCATAAAATGGCGGCCAGCGTGCCCGTCGCCAGACCGATGGTGTAGCCGTAGCCGTTCAATCGCCACCAATACCAGCGGATCATAAAGGGGATCACCATGCCCGCACTGATGCTCATGGTGATCCACCCCCAGATGTCGTTGATGTTTTTGATCACCAGCATCAGCGCCAAACCCATCATCACCACCACGGCGGAGGCGAGATAGCTCTGCACCATGGCGCTCCGGCCGGAGGCATTGGGTTTAATATGCACCAGATAGATGTCCTTGACCCAGTAAGCGGCGCCGGCGTTGACCGTGGAGACGAACGTGGACATGGCCGCGGCCATAAAACCGGCGACCAGAAATCCTTTAATGCCCGTGGGCAACGTGTCCACCACCATGGGCAGCACTTTTTCCGGATCCGTGATTCGCGCGCCCAGGGACAAGCCCCAGATCGCCAAAGCCGCCACAAAGATCCAGCGGAAGGAGAGTAAAAAGGTCCACAGGACCGAGATCAGACCCGCTTCGCGGTCGTTGCGCGCGGCGAAATATCTCTGCGCCATATAGTTGGTGGCGCCGCCGCTGCCTTCAAAGGCCACCTTGAAAAAATAGAAAAGCACGGCCACACCGAACAGATTATAAATGGAATAGGCGTTGGCCGGATCCAAACCCAGATTCCATTTGGGCAGGACGTTGCTCCAGTCGCTGAACGTGGTCGAATAGGTCTGAAAGCCGCCGTCCTTCAACGGCATCGAGATAACGAGGTTTTCCGGCAGTTCGATTCCGAACGCTCGGATGGTGATATACAGAATCATGGCCAGAATCAGCACCATTTGAAAAAAGTCGGTCCACACCACGCCGTACAGCCCGGAGGCGATCGTGTAAACGGCAGAGACAAAAATCAGAATGGCGGCTGCCCAGAATTCAGAGGAAAGGCCCCAGAAGCTTGGAATGCCCAGAAACTTGTCGAGAAATTTGCCGCCGCCGATGGCAAAATAAGTGACCATGGCAATGGTGAAGAGCAGCGACGTGATCGCAGTGACCAGTCGCGCCAGGCGGCCCTCAGGACCCGAACCGAAGCGAAACTCCATCCATTCCGCCAGAGTCATCACGTTGGCACGCCGGTTCCATTTGCCCATGAACGCGGTGAGAAAAGCCATGATCAGCACCACGCCGCCGCGAAGCTCGATGTAAAAGCCGTTGGCGCCCAACGCATAGACCAGAGCGACGATGATCATGGTTCCGCTGAGGTCAAGATTGGAGGCCATGCCGGAGGAGGCCAGCGCCCACCAGGGGAGGCTTTTATCGCCCAAAAAATAAGAGGTGATGCTCTCGGAAGCTTTTTTTTGCATCCAGAAACCAATCAACAGCGTGCCCAGCAGATACAGCGCAACAATTCCGAAATCAAGTACAGCCATTGGTCACCTCCGTGCCGGGTAATCGGTAAACCTTCTTGGTTAAAACACTCGAAAAGAGCTGCGTCGGACAGTTCACGCAGCTCGGCGCGTCAGCAGTTGCTAATTCTGATGTCTGGATACACCCGCACTTATTATTCGGCGGTGCAGTGTCCATCTACCGCATGGCGATAAACGCCTTCGCACGCGGCGGACGAAAGGAAAAATTTTTCTTTACGGCAGGCTAAAAAAAACGGCGGCACACTGTAAGGGTCACGCCGTCGCCACAAAGCCATTGAGCCGCGCCGATCCATGTAACTCGTTGAGCGGCAATTTAGCCAGACCGGCATTGAAAAACAACACTATTTTCGCGGACAGTCGGCGCCCGGCAGGCGCATGGTGAAAAATTATCGAACCAAAAGCATTTTGGCTCGAGCGATCCGATCGCCGGCCTCCAGGGTGTAATGATAGATGCCGCTGGCCAGGTCCCTGCCTTTCTCATCCCGGCCGTCCCATTGAATCTGGTGCGTGCCGGCGTTCAGGCCCGGCCGATCGATGCGCCGCACCTGCCGGCCCAAAAGGTCGCAAATGGAGAGGCTGACATCGGAAGGGCTGGTGAGCGAGAAACGGATCGTGGTCCCGCTGTTAAAGGGATTGGGATAATTCTGCTCGAGGATAAACCCCCGCGGCGACTGGGAATTCTGCGCGCTGACTCCGGTGAGGCCGGACAAAGTAAAGCGTACGCCGTCGATGCGCTGACCACCCGTCAACGTATGATAGACCATCGCCGGAGAGGCTGTGGCGCCTCTGCTGTAGATGCCGACACGCCACTCCCCGTCCTTCAATCCGGCAAAATCGAACTCTCCCAGGGCGTTGGTAAACTGGTAAAAGTAGGTGTTGTAGTAAAGAGTGTTCGCCTCCACGGCGACGACATAGACCCCTGGCGCCGGCGTTCCGCCAGGCCCGACCACACTCCCCTTGATGCCGTTGCGGCCCTGCAGGATTCTGAACGTCCAGTCAACCCCCTTGAGAGTGTCCTGAGCGGCAACAGCAAGATTGAGAAGCATGCCGGTGGGATTGACCGCCTCCAGCCCGTTGGCCTTGATATCCAGGCTCGCAATTGTGCCGGGCAGAACACCAATGATATAATTTCCGTTCAAATCGGTCAATGCGGACGAGGTGCGGCCGTTGCCCGTGGCCGGATCAGTAAAGATGGCCGTCACCTCAGCGCCCATCACCCCCAGTCCATTCAGGGAGCAACGGCCGCGGATAAAAGAGGGGTATTTCTTCAGAACAAAATCCAGGCCGGGGTTCTCACCGGCGACAGCGTTGACGTTCACAAAGGCCTTTTCTTCATAGTACTGCGACAAATGCATGTAATTAGCCAGCATGTTGTGGGCAATGCCCAGTTGGACAAAGCCGGGATCCGTTCCCATGACATACCGGCCTTCGTCATCGGTCTTGGCCATCAGATAGCCGCCTCCGGTGCCATAGAGCAACACACGCCGCGCCGGCGTGCCATCCTCATGCAAAACACGGCCCTTCAACACAGCCGAGAACGGCGTGAGGGCGATATCTCTGGTCAGGATTTCGTTGCTCGAAAGGGAGAGCGCTTCAGAACGGGCGGGCATGTAAGCGCCGGTGCCCTCGCCGGCCCCATCGGCATAGACCGTCCAGGTTCCGCTGTCAGGGAACAGAGCATACTTGCCCTCTGCATCCGTGCGGCCATTGACAAAGTCAAAGGCGGCGCCGCCGTTCTCCTTCACCGCCATCAGGGCCAACCCGGCCACCGCAGCACCGGTAGCGGATGAGGTCACCTTGCCGACAATGGCCGGCGCGCTCACC
>Ga0116149_1005598_pt1 | contig 11695 bp, 11 predicted proteins | sample AD_UKC057_MetaG_FD_89787 | JGI IMG/M metagenome (GOLD analysis project Ga0116149, IMG submission 89787) | Active sludge microbial communities of municipal wastewater-treating anaerobic digesters from USA - AD_UKC057_MetaG | ecosystem: Engineered > Bioreactor > Anaerobic > Digestate | place: USA...
AAGCCAAGTTTTTGAAGCACATTTGCGCGTTGTCTAATTCTAATCCTTCCAATAATTCGTATATTGTTGTTGGTGTTGAAGATGAAAACAACGAAATAACTGGCGATGATTTTTTTGACGACAGTCGGATTCAAAATTTGGTCAATGCTTTTCTGGAAAATCCTCCTAAGATTTTATATGAAAATGTTCCGTTTCCTAATTTGCCCAAAGACAGAGTTGTTGGATTGGTTACGATAAAACCGAAGCATAAAACGTCTTTTTTCAAGAAAAACATTCATACTATTTTGGCGAATACTGTTTTTGTTCGTCGCGGAAGCAATTCCATTCCAACCGAAGAGAAAATTCCCTACACAAAACAGAATATCGAAACGATTATCAGTATTGAAAATAATTCTAGAAACAGCATTGCGCATACGCTTGATGGTGTAATGAATTTTATGGTCGAAAGACATGGCGATATGCTTTCGCAGTACAAGGTTTTTAAGGAATTATTTGTGATTTGTTGGGCTGGAAATCCGAAGAAAATTAGAGAAACAACTTATTTATCTCGTGTTGATATTGAATTGATTAATGAACAAATCAAGCTGTTTTATTCGGCACTTGATGTGGTTACGATTTCATTTGATGACGAAAGTTTCACTATTATTGAACACGTTCCGCTGGGTTTGAACGACAAAACGAGTTATTATCCTTTAGAAAAAGTAACGATTCGGTTTTTTGACAATGGTTATTATAAAATGGAAACCCAAATGCTTTTTGAACCACCAAAATACAATACCAAAATGCTGCATCATATTTATAATGCTAATTTGGCGGTTTTGAGTAAATTTCAAAAAGGAATAACCATTTCGGAACGTGAAGAGAAAGATTTAGAAAATTTCCCTTATACGTTGATGATTTGCTATTTAAATGGTTTTCAAGATGCCAAACAAAAGCTGATTGATGCCAAACCTTTTTTGAAATCCAATCAAAATCCATTGGTATATTTGAATTTTAAAGAAGCAATGCGAATTTTAAGAAAAATGAAATACAATAAAAATAATGAGTAGAATATTAGTAATTGGTGATATTCATGGTGGTTTGCGCGCTTTGCACCAAATTTTTGAAAGAGCAAAAGTAACTTTACACGATACGTTAATTTTTCTTGGCGATTATGTTGATGGTTGGAGCGAATCACCACAAGTAATTGATTTTTTGATAGATATAGGAAAGAAACAAAATTGTATTTTCATTCGTGGAAATCATGATGAGTTGTTACTAGAATGGTTAAGCGAAAGTAAAGACAATCTCCAATGGTATCAACACGGCGGAGAATCAACGGTTTTGGCTTATGAAAAAGTAGATTTTGAAACCAAACAAAGACACATCGAATTTCTCAAGAATTTACAAAATTATTATCTCGACAATGAAAATAGATTGTTTGTTCATGCTGGTTTTACTAACATGAATGGTATAAATTATGAATATTTTCCAAAACTTTTTTATTGGGATAGAACGCTTTGGGAAACCGCATTGTCATTAGACGATAGAATTCAAAAAACAAGTGAATTTTATCCAAAACGATTGACGTTATACAAAGAAATTTATATTGGTCATACGCCAGTTTCTAGAATTAATGAAACTGTACCAATTCAAAAAGCAACTATTTGGAATGTTGATACAGGTGCTGCTTTCAAAGGTCCATTAACCATTATGGATGTAAACACTAAAGATTTTTGGCAAAGTGAAAATCTTAATGAATTGTATTTTAACGAAAAAGGAAGAAATTAAGTATAAACAATTACTTTTGTAAAATAATAAATAGTTTAAACATGAAAAAAATATTCACAGTTATTGCAGTACTTTCAGTTGCTTTTGCAAGCGCTCAAGCATTTAAAGGAAAAGGAGATTTAAAAGGTCAAGTAGGTTTAACGCTTCAAGATGGCGGAACAGGAATTGGAATTTCTACCGATTTTGGAATGGGCGAAAACATGTCTTTCGGAATCGTAGCAGGTTATATGCTAAATGCAAACGAAGTAGCTGGCGTAAAAACACGATTTGAAGACAGAGCCGATTTAAGAGTGCGTTTTAATGCAAACATTGGTAATGTTTTAAAATTAGATGAAAATATGGATGTTTATCCTGGGCTAAATTTAGGATTAAGAAATTTTGGCGGACATCTTGGATTTAGATATTTCTTTACAGATGGTTTTGGAATGTTTGCCGAAGCAAATACGCCATTAGCTCGTTATGATACTGATGTAAATGGGTATGAAAACTACAATAATCAATTTATCTTCAGCATTGGAGCTTCATTTAATTTATAATTCAGAAAAATAAATGAGCGTAGTTACCGAAAAAAGATTAAAAGACAGAAGCGGTTCTAAATGTGAAATTAGCGGAAGCGATGAAAATTTAGTTGTCTATCTAGTTGAACCAAAAACAGAAGCAACTCCCGAAAACTGTATTTTAATCACAAAAAAATTAAAAGATCAAATAGAAAATCCAAAAACTACCAATGCAAATGATTGGCGAGGTTTGAGCGATAGTATGTGGAATGAAAATCTTCCAGTTCAAATTGTTTCTTGGCGAATGCTAGCACGATTGAAAAACATCGATATGCTCGAAATGATGTATCTTGATGAAGACGCATTAGAATGGGCAAAAGCAACAGGAGAAGCCGATGATGACGAAGGAAAAATTATTCACAAAGACTCTAACGGAAATGTTTTGTTAGATGGTGACTCTGTCGTATTGATTAAAGATTTAGATGTAAAAGGAGCAACATTTACGGCAAAACGTGGTGCAGCAGTTCACAATATAAAACTAGTTTGGGATGATGCTAATCTTATTGAAGGTCGAGTAGAAAACCAAAGTATTTTTATTTTGACGCAATATGTAAAGAAAACGAAGTAATACTTTTTTACCGATTTGTTGTAATTATAAATAAATAAAAAAGCGTTCCATTTTTTGGAACGCTTTTTACTTTATAAAAGTCAAGCTTAATTAGCAACTAAAGGAACATGAATTTGTTCTGTAATTACGTGACACTCGTCTCTAGTAATAATTGTCATTTCGGAAGTATAGGTTTGATAACCTTCTTTTGAAACGGTTACGGTGTAATTTCCTTGTCGTTCAAACGCACCAACAAAAGTTGGGTTGTTGTTAACATCTTGAACTAGTAACGTTTCAGAATAATCACCATCGTTTGCAACAACCGTTACACCTTCGCTAGTAAATGAGCTTGATTCACCCAAGCTTACAGAAACTTCTAAAGCAGGAACAGCTTCTAATGTGCAATAGATTGTTTCGTTGTCATCTTCGCAAGTTGATGCTAAAAGCAAAGGCGCAAAGCACAATAATAAAATAATTTTTTTCATAGGATTAGGTTTGTTTTCTAGAAAGATGTGAAATCAAGAAAATAGTTGCGTTGGAAAATAAAAAAGTGATTAGTCAGTTATGGCTAATCACTTTTACTTTTCACTAATTACTAAAATTTTACAAATCAAATTTTATTCCTTGAGCCAATGGCAAACTTGTAGTATAATTGATAGTATTTGTCTGTCTTCTCATGTAAATTTTCCATGCATCAGAACCTGATTCTCTTCCGCCACCAGTTTCCTTTTCACCACCAAATGCACCTCCAATTTCTGCTCCAGAAGTTCCAATGTTTACGTTTGCAATTCCACAATCGGAACCTGCAACAGATAAAAATGCTTCTGCTTCACGCAAATTATTGGTCATAATTGCAGATGATAAACCTTGAGCAACGCCGTTTTGAACTTCAATTGCGCTGTGAACATCACCAGAATATTTTAGTAAATATAAAACGGGTGCAAAAGTTTCGTGTTGAACGATTTCGAATGAGTTGTCTGCTTCAGCAATTGCTGGTTTTACATAACAACCACTTTCGTAACCTTCGCCAGAAAGAACGCCACCTTCTACAAGGATTTTTCCACCTTCTGCAACAACTTTTTCTAATGCTTTGTTATACATTTCTACTGCATGCGTATCAATAAGTGGTCCAACGTGATTGTTTTGATCTAATGGATTTCCGATTTTTAATTGACCATAAGCCGAAACTATGGCATCTTTTACTTTATCATAAATACTTTCGTGGATAATTAATCTACGAGTTGAAGTACAACGTTGTCCTGCCGTTCCAACAGCTCCAAAAACTGCTCCGATTACTGTCATTTTAATATCAGCATCTGGAGTTACGATAATTGCGTTGTTTCCACCTAATTCTAACAATGATTTTCCTAAACGAGCAGCAACAGTTTGAGCAACAATTTTACCCATTCTAGTTGAACCTGTAGCCGAAATTAAAGGAACTCTTTTATCTGAAGTTAATAATTCTCCTATTTTATAATCGCCATTGATTAAGCACGAAATTCCTTCTGGAAGGTTGTTTTCTTTAATAACTTCTGCAATGATGTTTTGACAAGCTATTCCGCATAACGGAGTTTTTTCTGACGGTTTCCAAACGCAAACGTCTCCAGAAATCCAAGCTAAAGCTGTGTTCCAAGCCCAAACTGCAACTGGAAAGTTGAATGCCGAAATGATTCCGACAATTCCTAGCGGATGGTATTGCTCGTACATTCTATGTCCAGGACGTTCTGAGTGCATTGTTAATCCGTGTAATTGTCGTGATAATCCAACTGCAAAGTCGCAAATGTCTATCATTTCTTGAACTTCACCGTAACCTTCTTGCAACGATTTACCCATTTCGTAAGAAACTAATTTTCCTAAAGCTTCTTTGTTTTTGCGTAATTTTTCTCCAAACTGACGTACGATTTCTCCACGTTGTGGCGCAGGCATCATTTTAAACGTTTTGAACGCTTCAGTTGCAGATTGCATTACTTTTTCGTAATCGGCTGGCGTTGTTGTTTTTACTGATGCTATTAATTGTCCGTCAACTGGTGAATAACTTTCTAAGATTTCTCCGTTAGAAAAATTGTTTTGTCCTGTTGATGTTCCTTCGTTTACTGCTTTTACGCCCAGTTGAGCCAATGCTTCGGTCATTCCGAATTGTTGTGCAATTGATGCCATTTGTATGTTTTTATTTTTGATTTATAAATTTTTGGTAAAAGTAAAGTTTTTTATTAAAAAACACTTCAATTATGGAAAACAACGAACTCCTAGATTATTTAATAAAGAAAGATAAGAGTAAGTGTTAAATAATTAGGAAAATTCGTTTTTTTTTTTTTGCTTTTTAAAAGGATATCCTTCACTATTTTATTAACAGTCAGCCAACTGCTGACATAATTAACTATGTATATGAAAAACATAATAAAAGTTTTTTTAACATCTTTTTTTATTGCAAGTTTAATTTCTTGTAGCAATAATGAAGAATCCACAGTTGTAAATAAATCAAAGGTTGATTTAGCAAAAAAGAATGTTGCCATTCAAAATTTTCGAAAAGCATTAATAAAAATGTCGGATAATCGAAACGTTTTAATTTCTAAAACAGGATTTGACAATCCCGTTATGGAAAAGGAAAGTCAAGATATAATTTATCTTTCTGCAAAAGAGTTATTACTTGCCAATGGTATGAACGAAAATGAAATATTTACTAAATGCAACAATAATCCAAAAGCAGTTATAGGTTTAGCTTATACAATTCTTGCTCAAAACAATCAATCTACTAATATTTCAAATCAATAAATTATGAAAAAGTTTTTAATTTTAGTAGTAGTATTTTTTGGCTTACAAAGTTTTGCACAAAAAACAGTTATTGTCAATAATTTTTCTTCTTTACAAGTAACTATTCTTGGTTTAAACACCATTGGTAATAATAATGCTGTATATCCTTCAATAAGAAGTGTTACGCCAGCAAATATAATTATTCCTGCTGGTCAATCTAGAACAATGAGTAGTCCGACGGGTTCGTTAACTCAGTTTCCTTATAATTCTACTGCTTCAGCGATGGCATATACTCAATGGAGAAGATTTACGTCAGCTACTACATCAACAACTAGCCCAAACAATAGCGGAACCTTTACAACGTTATATGGAAATGGTCAAAAGTTTAATTTTGTTGAAATTAGAGTTGGTACAACTAATTGGAAAGTTGGGACAGGTTTAAATGGAAGCTCGGTAACTACTACTTCTGGTATTAGCGGTTCTACTAGCTATACGGTTACTTATACTGAAAATGTTATAGCGCCAGGCAATGTTCAGTACATTATTCAAATTAATTAAGTTATGAAAAATACATTCTTAATAATATTTGTTTTGTTTTCTGTTTTAGCTTTTTCCCAAAAAACAGTGTATATCTATAATGGATCTTCTTATTCTATAAACATTACTCGGATAACTACTCAAACTATACCTGTTTCTAGCACTTCTTTATGGACAAGTAATTTTTCTTCTACTAATGGTTTATTACAATCAGGTGAATTTCTTATTTTAGAAAATACAACTAATAACAATAGATTTCCATTTAGTTTTGTTTCTCCACAAACAAGTAATATTTCTGTAATTAATTGGAGAAGAAAAATTGGTTCAATAACTAGTACAGTGAGTAATGCAACAGCTTTTTCAGTAAATGGCTCAACTCAAATGTTTTCTAGTATTGCATGTACGGTTAATGGAGGTCTTTCAGGCAGGTTTGAGTTAGGTGTTAATTTGCCAACAGTCGTTACAGGAAGTGGTTGGGTTGCTGATTACAATGTAAATGCAGATCCAGCATTTCCTAATTTACAAGAAACTATAATAACTATAAGTGATTTTTAAACCATGAAAATTATAACTTTCTTAATCTTATTGCAATTTCAAATTGTTCTTTCTCAAAATAATTTTGAAAAAACTTGGGCAACCTACTACAATGACGGACATTGTTATTTAGGAACAAGTGCAATCGATAAAGATGGAAATATTTATATGGTAGGAAGTGTTAAAGAGCAAAGTGTTTTCATGCCAAGTAATGATGCTTTTCAAATAATTTTTGGAGGTGGAAATTCAGATGGTTTCATAACTAAATTTAGCCCAAACGGAGAAGTAGTTTGGGCTACTTTTTTTGGAGGTGTTGGCGATGATGTTTTGGAGAGTATAACTATTGATGGGAATAATAATTTATATGCTACTGGTTTAACAAATGGTTCAAATAATCTTTCAACTCCAAATAGTTTTAGAGAAACACTAAGTAATACACCAAGTAGTTTTTTTGTAAAGTTCAATCAGTATGGCGAATTGATTTGGTCATCTTATTATACTGAAATTTCAAACGAAAGTTTTATAAGTCCAAGTGGAAACAATTTATTGTCTGAAACAGGTTCAGTTTTTTATAATAATAATATTTATTTTTATTCTTTAATCAATGAAACTAATCAAGGAACTCAAAATGTTTTTCAAACAAACAAAGAAACAGCAGATTATTTAATTTCTAAATTTGATTTAGATGGGAATAGAATTTGGTCAACATATTATGGGGTTAATGAAAGCTATATTTCAGGAATAACAGTAAATCAATCAGGACTTTATATTTGTGGTAGGTCTTCAAGTTGCTTATCTAGTTCGACAGGATATTTTGCTACTAATAATTGTTTTCAACCTGAAAGTTTTAATGAATGTGGAACACCTTTTATTTCTAAGTTTAATCTAAACGGACAACGTGATTGGAGTACTTATTTTGGAGGGAATTTGCTGCAAGATGATATAATTTATAAAAACAGTATAAAATCCTATGGAGATTCTGTATATTTTACAGGTATTTCTAGTAGAGAAGATTTGACTACAAGTGGAAGCTTTCAAGAGTATAAAGATTATTATTATGGAAATTATTTAACAAAATTTAATTCTTTAGGAGAAAGAATATGGACTAGTTTTCTTGGTCTAAATCCAGTTGATGATTACTATGCTGAACAGCGGTCATTACAGGTTGATAGTAATGGAAATGTATTCATCGCTGGAGTTACAAATCTTCAAAATAATATAAGTACATCTAACACTTTTCAAAATAACCTGAATCCTTTTCAATCATCTGTAGATTTCAAAACAGATGCCTATGTAATGAAGTTTAATGAAAATGGAGAAAAGATATGGGGAACTTATTTTGGCGGAACAAATGACGAGTATTTCTCAGAAATATTACCTTTTGAAAACTCATTTTATCTTTATGGAATAACTAGAAGTACGAGTAATATTTCAACAGTTAATTCCTTTCAACCAAGTTTTAATTCAAATGGAATTGTTTCAAATTATGATAGTAATATTTTCCTAGCTCGTTTTGACCCAAACAATTTATCAAATTATGAATTTTTCTCAAGTTCAATAAAAATTTATCCTAATCCAGCTCAAAACTATTTTATGATTTCGGCATTAAAAGAAAATCTTCAAATAGAAATTTTTGATCTATTAGGAAAAAAAATACATATACAAAAAACAACTGATTTAGACACTAAAATAGAAACAAGTCTTTTCTCAACAGGAGTTTATTTGGTGAAAATTGAAGATGAAGAAAACCAATTAATAACCAGAAAATTAGTCATTGAGTAAAATTATTTGGTTACAAATCGTTCGTCACTTTCCATAACAGTTCCACATTTATCGCATGTTCTTAGTTCTTCGGAATTGTAAAAATGGTTGAAGTGTTTTAGAAAATCTTTTTCGATATCATTGAGTTCAAAATAGACTTCGTATAATTTGTGATTACAATTATCGCAAAACCAAAGTAAACCATCTGGAATTTCTTTTCCGTTTCTTTTTCGTTCTACGACTAATCCTATTGAATTTTCGGTTCTAACGGGTGAATGTGGTACTTTTGCTGGAAGTAAAAACATGTCGCCAGCCGAAAGTTTCATAGCTTTCTTTTTGCCATTTTCTTGAACGTAAACAGTTATTTCACCTTCGAGTTGGTAAAAAAGTTCTTCGGTTTCGTTATAGTGAAAATCTTTTCGAGCATTTGGACCAGCAACAATCATGACGATATAATCACCAGAATCGATGTAAAGGTTTTTATTGCCAACAGGCGGTTTAAGTAAATGACGGTTTTCGTCTATCCACTTGTTGAGGTTGAATGGCTTTGTAATTGACATAAGTAAAAGTTTATGTAAAGTTACGAAATAAAAAATCCCGATAAAATCGGGACTTTAAATTTATTTAATTTCTTTGATTAGATATACAAAAACAGGAAAGTGATCGCTATAACCTATTTCAGTCATAGTATGTCGTAGCGGATAACCTTTATATTGTCCTGAAGTAGTAATTAGATATGGTTTATTGTAAATTCCAGCTTTCCAATATTGAAAACTAGAATAATCTTTTTTAACTAAGCTTTCAGAAACCATAATTTGATCAAAAATATCTCCTGCATCACGATAGAAAAGTGTAGAATGTCCTTTATAGAACATTTCTTCAAATGGATTATAAATGTCAAATGGTTTTAATTCTTCTTTTTTACGTTTGGCTCCAATTTCTTTTTTCACACTTTTATTATAAGAACCATCGTTCAAATCGCCCATAGTAATTATTTTGGCATTTGGATTTAACTCAAAAATAGAATCCATAATTTTTCTGTTTAATCTTCCTGCAGCTTCACGAAACGGAGAACTTTTCTTTTCACCACCTGAACGCGATGGCCAGTGATTAACAATAAGATTAATTTCTTCACCATCAAGAAAACCTGTAACCAATAATTGATCACGAGTATAAACTCTATCAGCAGATTTGTCAACAACAATGACATCATCTGTTGCTTCTTCAGTATCTTTTTTGTCTGCTTTTCCTTCTTGATTTCTGTATATTAGAAGCGGAACATTAGTAAAACTAGTTACTTTAAAATGTTTTTTTTGATAAAGTAATGCAACATCAATACCTCTTTTGTCTGGTGAGTCAAAATGAATAATTCCATAACCTTTGTTTATAAGTAAAGGTTCTTTGATTAAATCTTCCAAAACACCTCTGTTTTCAATCTCACATCCTCCAATAAATGTTGGTGAGTTATTAGGATTGTCTGATGTTCCAATTTCTGACAATACTTTTGCTAGATTGTGAAGTTTTTGTTTGTATTTTTTCCCAGTCCAATTCTGAGCACCATTTGGTAACCATTCTTCATCGTTGTTCGGACCATTGATAGTATCGAATAGATTTTCGAAATTATAAAAAGCCACCGTATGAATATTATACTTTTTTGACTGTGCATTTGCCCCAATTATTGCAAAAAAAGCAATGAAAAGCGCCATAACCGTTTTAATTCTCATAAATTGTAATATTAATTTAATATCAAGTTTAATACAAACTTCGAGCCAAAAGTAAATAATATTATTAAATGATGTACATTTGTCGGCTGTTATGTTTGTGTTAAGCAGAGCAGAAAAGAAAAATTAATATTATTTTATTTATGAAAAAACTTGTTATTAGTACTTTATTTGTATTACAGGTAGTTTTTGTTTTTGCCCAATCAACGGGTTTCTCAGGAAAAGTGTTAGACTCAAAAACACAAAAACCATTACAAAATGTAGTTGCTTCTATTCAAAACACTAGTTTAACATCTTTGACAGATGCAACGGGTGTTTTTGCATTTAATAACCTTACTGCCGGAAGTCAACTTCTTCAGATTAAAAGTTCAGGTTATAAAGACCAGTTGTTGGTAATTGAAGTTGAAGAAGGTAAAATGTTAGATTTAGGAGTTATTGTTTTGGAAGAAGACATAACTACAGAACAACAGCTTAGTTTGGTTACCATAACCGAAAATGATTTGGGTGATGATAACAGTGGTTCTGAAAGCACTTCAGGATTACTTCAAGCATCAAGAGATGTATATCAACAAACAGCCGCTTTCAATTGGGGACAAGCTCGTTTTAGAATTAGAGGTTTAGATAACGAATATGGAACTACCATGATAAATGGTATTTCTATGAATAAAGTATATGACGGAAGACCACAATGGAGTAATTGGGGTGGTTTAAATGATGCTACTAGAAATCAAGAATTTTTTATGGGTTCAGCACCATCAGATTATACTTTTGGTGGAATTTTAGGAACACAAGAAATTAATACTAGAGCTTCTATATATAGAAAAGGTTCAAGAATTTCTTTCTCAGGAACTAATACTAACTACAGTTGGAGAATGATGGGAACTCATGCTTCAGGAATGAATAAAGAAGGTTGGGCTTTTGTAGTTTCGGCTTCAAGAAGATGGGCACAAGAAGGTTATTTTGAAGGAACTGATTATAGTGCAAATTCATTATTTGCTTCTGTTGAGAAAAAATTCAACGATAGCCACAGTTTAAACTTTACTTCAATCTTTGCTCAAAACGGTAGAGGTAAAACTTCTCCAAACACAGACGAGGTAACTAGATTAAAAGGATTTAAATACAACTCACTTTGGGGTTATCAAGACGGAGAAAAAAGAAATTCGAGAGAAAAAAATATTGAAGAGCCAATCAATATGTTAAGTCATTTCTGGAAAATATCTGACAAAACTACTTTAAATACAAACGTTGCTTATCAATTTGGATACGTAGGAAACAGCAGAATTGATAATCAATTGGCTAACAATCCTGATCCAACTTATTATAAAAACTTACCAAGTTATTATTTGAATCTTGACAGTTACTATGTTCCTGGAGTTGATGGAAATGGAAATCCAATTTTAACAAACCCAGCAGCTGATATCGCAAGAAATAATTTCTTAAATGATGGTCAGATAAATTGGAATGCTATGTATGCAGCAAATCAAACATTAGAATTAGACGCAAACGGAGAACAACGA
>Ga0116149_1005608_pt1 | contig 11678 bp, 8 predicted proteins | sample AD_UKC057_MetaG_FD_89787 | JGI IMG/M metagenome (GOLD analysis project Ga0116149, IMG submission 89787) | Active sludge microbial communities of municipal wastewater-treating anaerobic digesters from USA - AD_UKC057_MetaG | ecosystem: Engineered > Bioreactor > Anaerobic > Digestate | place: USA...
ACTTTAAATTTACATCCTTAAATAAGGGCCGGTCGCTGAATTTTAAACTTACATCACTTACAGTTATCAACAATATCTCCTTGTATCTATTGTAACGCTTATCCTTTTGTAACGCTTTTTACTTTTTCTTAAAAATGGAAGCGAGTTTTGAAAACAATCCTTTTTTTGCTTCAACAGTTTTTACTTCTGTTTTTGTTTGCTGCCGGATAACAGGCTTTCCATTTTTCTGGTTATATTTTTTATCAACCGGTTTTTTGGCACTATTAGATTTACTTTCATTTTTAAGTGCATCCGGTTTTTTCCTGTCGGCAGGTTTTTTCCCGCCTGTTTGTGCTGTTTGAGTTTTAGATGCTCCGTATTTTTCCTTGTAGAGCTTCATTCTTTCATCAAAGGGCAGCGCGCTTAAATCTTCTCCGGCTGTTCCGGGGTTTTCAGCATTATAGCGCCGTCCCTGATTTCTGTTGTCATAGGGTCTGTCATTTCTGCCTTTATACGATCCCCGTCCTGCACCGGCTCCCTGTCTGAGGCCTTCGGGTCTCTGTCTGCCCTCAGGCCGATCACTTCTTTGTCCAGCCGGCCTGCCATCTCTGTTTGCATAACTGCGCTGAGACGGACCCTCACTTCTGCGCCCGCCTTGTCCGCCTGACGGTCTGTTTTCACCGGATCCTGGTCTGCCTTGACCTGATCTTGGTCTGGAATCCTGCCTTGAGCTGCCTCTTGACCCGTTTCCTCTATCTCTTGAACCGCTTCTGCCTCGCTGGGGTCTGTCCGAATAGTCATCGCCATAAGAGTCGGTCCGTATATACATGCCGGCGCTTTTGTCTTCACTCATCATATCATCAGTTGCAACGGTAGACGGGATTGGCTTTTCTATATATTTTTCAATTGCAGGAAGGTTATAAACATCCTGCTCGCTGCAGAAGGTATACGCCTTTCCTGTTTTTCCGGCTCTCGCTGTCCGGCCTGTTCTATGAACATAATTTTCGCTTTCATTGGGGAGGTCATAATTAATAACCATTGCAAGGTCATTAACATCAATTCCGCGCGCTGCAACATCGGTGGCTACGAGACATCGCAGAGAACCTCTTTTAAAAGATTCAAGAACCTGAAGCCTCTTTGACTGCGGCAGGTCGCCGATAATGAATTCGCTTTCAATGCCGTTAATTGAAAGACGCTTTGAAATAACTTCACAGGCTCTTTTTGTATTGCAGAACACAATGGTGCTTTCAGGTTTTTCATTTCTGATAATTCCCAACAACAACTGCATTTTCTGATCGCTTGAAACATGAAAAAGCATCTGTTCAATTTCATCAACAGTAATCTGCTCGCATTCGATGGTAATTTCTTTTGCATCCTCAGTATATTCCCATGCAAGATTTTTAACATAGCTGTTGAGTGTTGCACTGAAGAGCATGGTCTGTCTTTCTGCTGCAGAGGGAAGAACCTTTATAAGCTTGCGTAAGTCAGGATAAAAACCCATGTCGAACATACGGTCTGCTTCATCGACTACTAAAAAACCTACATTACTCAGGTCCATGGTGCCTGATTCCTGTAAATCTATGACGCGGCCCGGTGTACCTACCAGTATGCTGACATCTTTTTTTAACTGATCTGTCTGGCGTCCGTAGCCCACTCCGCCGTAAAAACTTGCACACCGCAAGCCCGTGTGAGAGCTCAGCATTTTTGCTTCCTGCTCAACCTGAACAGCCAGTTCACGGGTAGGAACCATAATAAGAGCTTTTTTGCCCTTCATATCTTCCCGTGTTAACAATTCCTGTATAACTGATATAAGATACGCTGCTGTTTTTCCTGTGCCGGTCTGAGACTGCACATACAAATCTGCTCCGTCAAGGGAGCCCTTAAGAACCTGTTCCTGAACAGGGGTGCACGTTACATAGCCTGCATCGGCTATTCCCTTCATAAGGGTTTCGTGCAGAGAGAATTCATTAAAATCCATATTCACCTTTGTGGTCATAGAACGAGTAACATTACTAGCCCGTTTCTATTTGTATATTTACCGGAATTAACGTACTGCTGTTCGGCTAATATCCGAGTATCTGCCTGAATAGTGCGAAAAAACGCATCATATAGTAAAGAATAGCATTTTTAGCTGATAAGGTAAAGACAGCACTTGACTTTTACGGTTTTTAACCGTAGATTTATGCAGAAGCAGTACTGATATATTACCAGTCTGCTAATACCCGCAACCGGGGGTGCACCGGTTTCGACGGGCGTGATTCGCGGTCTTTGACTGCAGGTGAGGTTGTCTGTCCTCCAAACGGGCGAAAACTTATAATTGCCGAAACAAACGACAATTACGCTCTCGCTGCTTAGTTAGCAGAGCGCGGAAACCGGATTGTGCCGCTCTGAACGGTCCGAATTTCTGTCACTGACCGGAGCTTACCCTTTGCCGGGTCCAGACGGTAAAGGGGAACATTACTGGAATAAGGAATCGACGCTTGCAGTGCTGACACCGGTTCCCGACAATTAACTCGCACTGCTAAACCTGTAGACGTTTCTGACCCGCACATCCGGACGGGAGTTCAATTCTCCCCACCTCCAAAAAACCTACCGTAAGGCGGGTTTTTTTAATTTAAAGGGTATTCCGGATTTTTGTCTGTTGCAGGTTCTGTATTTTTTAAAAGAAGGGTTTTATGAACCGGCCATAAGCTGAAGAATGACGACCAGGTTTCTTCGTTAATGATTTTCAAATTTTGTAAGTTACGTTCACGAATTCTTTCATCTGCTATTGAAGGTTTTGTGGAAAAGCTTTTCAACCCTTTGCTGCACAAGGCCCATGACCAAAGACCTCCATACATTCTTACATAACTTATCATGGGCTGAACCCGGGGGAAGACAGTATTAAGTGTTGCATGAATTTTTGCAAATGTATTAGGCCTTAAATCCGGAGATTCTGAGTGCATAATAAAAAAAGATACGTCATCTTTTAAAAGGTGTTCAATTATCATAAAAAATTCCCTCGTGTAAAGGGCAAGCGATGGACCTGAGGGATCCGTCATATCCATGAATATTGCATCATAGGATTTCTTTTCAGCAGCCGCTCTTTGGGCAAAGGCTCTCCCGTCTTCTATATGAATCGTCACACGTGAATCGGAAAAAGAAGAAGCTCCCATTTCCGGAAAATATTCTTTGCAGAACTCGATAACGCCCTCGTCAAGTTCGACAAAATCCGCCTTCTTGATAGAAGGGTGAAGCAGTATTTCGCGAAGGAGCGCACCATCTCCTCCTCCAATAATGAGAACAGATTCCGGTTCCGGATGACACAAAAGAGGAACATGAGCCATAGGTTCGTGGTATTGATACTCCTGCTTCTCTGTAATCTGCGTAATACCGTCCAAGAGGAGGGCCTTGCCAAATTCTTTTGTTTCTACTACACAAATCTTCTGCCATTTAGTTTGTTCTTTTTTTAATTCCTTGGAAATTTCAAAAAACCAACCGCTGTGAGTACTTGTATATTCAGTATGAACTTTACAGAAGTTCTGAAGAGCTTTTAAAAGTTTTCGCATTCAAAAATCTCCTGAATTTCTTTTTCAAGAAGTTTCTTTACTTTTTTTTGTTCATCATCTTTGAGGAGCTCAATTTCATCACCAAATAAGTAGTTATCGAGATCCAGCTCTTTTTTCCTCATCTTGGTATGAAATATTGTATCGGACAGAATGTTAATGTCATAAGCCAAGTACTCTTCTAATACGTCCTGTGCAATATAATCCTGTATTGAATTAATATCATGGTCAATAAATATCTTTTTCCCCCGTGTATCCCTTGTGAATCCCCTCACACGGTAGTCAATGAGAACTATGTCAGAGTCAAAGCTTCCAATGAGATAGTGTAAGGCTCTCAATGGACTTATCATGCCGCACGTTGAAACATCAATATCAACACGAAAAGTGGCAAGACCTGTCTTTGCATTGTATTCGGGATAGGTGTGGGCAGTAATGTGACTTTTATCAAGGTGTCCGCATACAAAAGCTTCCGGCAGAGTAAAATCTGAATGATCTTCATTAATAAGGGCTACTACACTTGCACCGCGCGGATCATAATCCTGGGTAGAAATATTTACAAGCTTGGCGTCGATTATTTTAGTTACATCTTCAATAATCTTTCTCAGTCTGTCTGCGTCATATTCCTTATCAATGTACTCAAGATATTCAATCTGTGATTTCTCGGAGTGAGCATAGCACACATCATAAATATTAAAACTCAAAGACTTTGTAAGATTATTAAATCCTGCAAGCCTTATTTTTTGACCTCGTACCCGTTTAAGCAATTCTATAATGCCTCCATTAAAAAAAGTAATTAAGTATACTAGGTAGGAAAAAATGAGTAAACCCGCAAATATCAGAAACGCTGCAGCAGATCCAAAGACATTAATTTTCCCTCAACAAAACTTTGAATCAGATGAAGTAAAAAATCCTGCAGTTCAAGAATTGTTTCGTTTTGAACTTTTAAATTTCTTACAAAACCCGGTTTTTCTGTGGTCACTGCTTTTAAATACGACACACTTTCTTTGTTAAGCAGAAAGCCGGGATTATCTGAATACTGCATAGAACACTCGGTGCAGTAAAATGCCGAATCATGAAGGCTGTAAAAAATTTTTGCAGAAGAGCTTATGAGACACATCTGTTCTCCGCATCTTTCGCAATGACACGGGTCAGGCTGAAAACCAAGAAGCGACAAAAATCTCCACAGAAAGCGCAACAGCGCAATTCTTGATTCCTGTTCATCAACAAGGCACAAACCGTCTAAAAAACTTGAAACGTAAAGCCACGTTTCTGCAAAATCGGCCCCGCTGTGCGTTTTTACTGCAAGTTCTGCACAAAGCCCTGCAGCACAGGTTTTAAATAAACTTTCACGCAGTTCACTGCGGTATGAGAGAACATCAAAATCAGATATTTTTGTGGATTTGCGAACCTCATCGGTATAGAGCCATATTGTCCCGCTGTGATACGGTGCGACAAGAGATCTTAGACGGCTTTTAGGCCCGCCGTATAAAACAGCCTGAATAATGCCCTTGTCTTTAGTGAGCATTGTTACGCTTCGATTATCCTCGCCGGACTGCCTTACAGATAAAATTTGTGCTGTAGTGCTCCAATTTCTATTCATCTTTCCAATTTTACTCTAATTTTAATGATGCATCCATAGTAATTTCTTGTATTTACTTTTTTTCCTTTTTTTTGTACAATCTTGTCTTGAGTTTACAGCGTTTTTTTTTGTGCTTAAGGTTTATAGATTTATGAAGATAACTATCGCTCTTATTCCAGGTGATGGAATAGGTCCGGATATGCTGCACGAAGCAGTTCGTGTAATAGATGCTGTGACAAAACGGTTCGGGCATACGGTAACTTATACAACGCTCTCCGCAGGGGGAGAGGCTCTTGATCAGACAGGAGAGCCCTTTCCATGTGAGGTACTTTTTGAGTGCAGAAGAACACATGCTGTGTTAACAGGCCCTTTCGGTGGACCAAAGTGGGATTCTTTACCAATATCTTTACGTCCTGAACGTGCCCTTCTGGAGCTTCGAAAAGGACTTGATGTGTATGCTTCCTTCAGGCCGGTGCTTTTCTCACCCTCCTTAAATAATGCCAGTCCGTTAAAGGAGGAAATACTCAGTCATGGGTTTAATTTTCTCATTGTGAACGAATTGAACAGCGGAATTTACAACGGCGAAAAAGGATTAACCGAGGACGGTTCATGTGCCTGGGATACCGAACTCTACACCGATGACCAGATCTGCCGGGTGCTGCGCATCGCCTTTGAAGCCGCACGTTCAAGGCGTAAACATCTTTGTCTTGTTGATAAGGCAAATATGCTCGAATCAAGCCGCCTTTGGCGGGAGGTTGCAAAATCTTTGTCCTATGATTACAGCGATGTTGACGTAGAATATGTTCATATAAATAAAGCATGCCGCAGAATGTTAAGCAGTCCGGGCAGTTTTGATGTTATTGTAACGAACACCCTTTTCGGCGATATATTAACTGATATTGCAGGCGAGATAAGCGGATCTATAGGTATGATACCCTCAGCAGCAGTAGGGGAGAGCGGTTGTCCGGGTCTTTATGGCCCCTTGCATGGATCAGCTCCCAATATGTCGGGAAAAAACTCGGCCAATCCAATAGCCACAATACTTTCTGCAGCCCTCCTTTTACGGCATTCGCTTTCTCTTGATGAAGAAGCCTTGCTCATCGAGCAGGCTGTAGAAAATGTACTAATTAAGGGATACAGAACAAGCGACATTTCCAGCTGTCCTGCAGATAAAAGTATTATTTGTGTAGGAACATCCGGAATGTGCGATGCAATTCTTGATGAAATACAATGTCTTTAACTGCTTTCCCTTCTTTATCTAATTATTTTTTTTTGTTATAGTATTTTAATAGAGGTATAAAGTATGATAAAACGAAACAAATCTTTTACAAACCTGGCATCAGGTTATTTATTTCCGGAAATAGCAAAACGAAGACGGGCCTACGCTGCCTCCCATCCGGATGTTAAACTTATCAGTTTGGGTATTGGAAATACAACAGAACCATTAACACCTCACATTGTTGAATCAATGAAAAAATATGTAGAAAACCTCGGGACCGTTAAGGGATACTCCGGTTATGGCGATGATTCAGCAGGCTTACAGGAATTGCGCGAACAGATTGCCCATGTTTTATATAAAGATCTTGTACAGGCGGATGAAGTATTCGTTTCAGATGGTGCAAAATGCGATGTCGGAAGGCTTCAGCAGATGTTTGGTTCAGATGTATCGGTTGCCGTTCAGGACCCTGCCTATCCTGTGTATGTCGACGGATCAGTCATGGTTGGAGCAGCAGGTAAAAGTCCGGCAGGAGTAAATGGCTATTCTGATATTACCTATATGAGCTGTATTCCAGAGAATAATTTTTTTCCCGATCTTTCGAAGGTAAAGAAAAATAGTCTTATTTATTTTTGCTCTCCCAATAACCCTACCGGAGCTGTAGCTTCACGGGAAGAATTAACAAAACTTGTACAGTTTGCAAGGTCCAATGAATGTATTATACTTTTCGATGCTGCTTATTTTGCTTTTATACGGGATTCTAATCTTCCAGTGAGCATTTTTGAAATTGAAGGTGCCCGAACTTGTGCAATAGAAATTAATTCTTTTTCAAAACCAATCGGATTTACCGGGGTGCGTTTAGGATGGACTGTTATTCCTCAGGACCTTGTTTTTGAGGATGGTACAAAGGTTCGTGATGTATGGAGCCGCCTGACAAATACCTTCTTTAACGGGGCTTCGAATATTGCCCAGCAGGGCGGTCTTGCCTCTTTGGATCCAGAAGGGCTCAAAGAAATGAGGGAAGTTACAGATTATTATCTTGAAAATGCACGCCTGATCAAAGAAGGCTTGGAAAGTCCTAATTTTAAGGCTATGAATATTGAAGTATATGGACAGGGTAATGCTCCTTACCTTTGGGTTAAATTTCCGGGAAGAAGAAGCTGGGATGTTTTTGATGCAATACTTGATCAGTGTCATGTTGTAACAACACCGGGTTCGGGATTCGGTCCTGCAGGCGAAAGCTTTGTTAGATTTAGTTCATTCGGCCACCGGAATGATATTATTGAAGCAGTAAAAAGACTTTCTAAATTATCGTTATAGAAATTTTCTATTCTGCAATAAAACGGGCGCCGATGCTTATACTGAATGGTACCTTTTGGGTAGCAGCAGTGAAGGTAAATACATTGGCGCCTGCTTTTATAAAATAAGCTCCGAATTTTTTAGTATCAAATTCAAAACTGGCACCTGCATCAATAGTAAAATCAAAATACTTACTGTCTGCTTCGTCAAAGTATAGTTTAATAGTTGAATTTAGTCCTAGATTAATGGGCGAATTCATATCGTATGCTAAGATGCTGAAATTTGCACCATGAGAAAACCTTTTTAAATCATTAATCTTAACATGTCTGTATTCATATTTTGATGTCAGATAGGTATTAATTAATTGGGTACGCCAAAAAATAGAAGCCTCCTGCGCATAGTCTTTAAATATGTTTTCCGGAGTAAAGGTTATAAAGTATGAGCCGCCAATCAAGACAGCTTTGCCAAGTTTCATCTTCATGTCTGCAACTAAGCCGGGAGTTATAACTTGATTATAGATGTCATAAATTACACCGCCGCCTAAAGCCAGAAAGCCTGTTTCAACATTTCCTGTGCAGTAAGCTGCATACTGACCTGCATTTTTATATAAAAGATTGGCATCAATAAACGTTGTATTAGTCAACTGTTCCTGCAGGGTAAATGAAAATCCGACAGTTCCGGTTTCCTTTGTCCGGTCAAAGGTGTCATAATGCGTTTCAACAGAAAAATCCAATGCGGATGCAATGGATAATAACGAAAAGAGAAATATAGAACTAAAGAACTGTTTCCAGTTCATCATAACTGCACCTTATAGCCTATTGAAAATCTGGTATTTTGTATAAATGTATCAAAATTAGTAATACCTAAAACATTGCACATTACTGCCGCATCCAGTTTCCCTCCGCCTATATTCATAGTACCGAATGGGGCAACTTGCAGATTAAGCATATCGGGAGTAATCTGTATAGTAGACTCCGGAACAGAAAGTGTAATGTGGGCACCAAATTGAGACGGCTTGCCAAGTATCTGGATATTTGATGTATAAATTGATACATTTACACCCAGGGGGTTAGAAATATAGAAAAGACGTTCAGAAACTTCGGGAGGAATATTATATAAAGAGAAGGCAAACCCTACATTTTTTGCTACAAAACGCGGTTCAATGAGAATATAAACATCTTTAAAAGCAAGCACCTTTTCTTCATCCTCTTCATTCGGATTAAAAATCAATTTAATCAAGCCTGCTTGAAAAAGAAGTGAAGAAGTATAGCTGCTGCCTATAAGCATCGAAATACCAGTGTGCAGATCAGCTCTTCTAATAAGAAGAATTACTTTTTGTTCGTTGGAATCTGTTTTCTCAAAGGGAAGGGTGAATCCTGCTGCAAAGTCGAGTGTAATTACCGGCCAGGCGCCTGCAAATCTGAGGTCTACATTGAGGCTTTCATTATCGATCGCTTGAACCGCAATGGGCTCAACAGGAGTAACCGGAACCTCCGCAGCTTCTTCGGCTGGTTCTTCATCAGCCTCATCTGTTTGAACTGCAGGAATATTTTGTAAAAGGCTGGTTTTATTATAGTAAAGATATACCCCGGAGGCCATATTAAAAGGAAGTCTGAGCACATAGGATGCGCCTATACCTGACATCGGATAGATCTTCGCACCGGTTATACCCCTTTGGGTTTCGGTAATTTTAGAACCGAATGCTGGAATTCCGAAGTGTCTGCGTAGAAAGAGATCGGAACCTATCGGATCAGTTTCTCCGACAAAAGCGGACAGATAATGAGAAAGTGTTCCTAAAAAGCCGCTGTAAGTTATTGAAACTTCATCAAGGCTGAAATAAGCCGGCGTATTTTTAAGTATATTATCGCCCAGAATATTGTCGGTATATACCGATACATCTGCTCTAAATATTATATTTTGAGAAATATCAAACTGTCCGGCAAAAAAAGCATCGGTGTATAATTCCGGTAAAAAGGCATTGGGAATCGGCTGAAATGATAATCCTGCTCCTGCCATACCGCTGAAAAAAGGAACTGCAGACACGTTTAAAACCGAAACCGTCAAAAAAAACGTGAAGAAAAGGTGTTTTTTTGCAATTGTCAGATTTTTTTTGTGGTTGTTTTTCACAATGCTCTCCAAAAAATAGTTCTCCTCGTCAAAGTATCGGCACAAAATAACTATTTCTTTAGAAGAATATCACATTTTCCTTAAAATTACAAAGCCTCAACATAAATGGTAAAAAAAAGCGGTATTTTAATCTTTTGAGCTTGACTTATATCTTTTAACGGATAAAATAATGTACTATGAGTGATTATCTTGATTTGAATAACGAAGAGTTATTAAAAGACTTCTTTAGTGAAGCGGAACAACAGGTTGAAACCCTGGAAAGCAATATCCTCGTCATCGAAAATGATCCGTCCAATACGGAAGCAATTGATGAGATTTTCCGCGCGGCTCATACATTAAAAGGCGGATCTGCTACGGTGGAAATGCATGAGTTATCAGGATTTACACACATTGTTGAAGACCTTCTTGACGAGCTGCGCTCAGGATCTATCACTGTTACAGAAGCGGTAGTCGATGTACTCCTGTCATCAATAGATACAATTAAAGAGATGCTTGCCTGCCGTTCCGATGGTGCTGTATATTCAGAGGACGTAGAGCCTCTAAAAAATTCCTTAAAATCTTTTCTTCCTTCTAAAGAAGAAAAGAAGGCTGCTAAAAAATCTTCACAGCCGGCTAAAAAGGAAGAAATTCCTGTTACAAAGACCATCTCCAAAACCTCTTCAATCCCCGAAGTTGGTAATCCTTCAGATGCATTGAGCGAGTATGATGTATTGGAGTTGAAGGAATCATGTCTGGACGGCCAGAAACTGTACGGGGTTACGGTTATTTTTGATGAATCTAATCCAATGAATTCTGTCGGCGGTATTCAGGTTTTTGCAGCCTTAAAAGAAAAAGGAAGCGTATTAAAAACAATTCCGGATTTTGATGTTTTGTATGAAGATGAGTTCCAGCCGAAGGTTATTTATTATGTCTCTTCATCTTCACCTGCTACAGAACTCGAAGAAGCAGCATTTCTCGATGATGTTACTGAATGTACCGACGCTCAAGTTATTGAGTTCAGCAATCAGCATATTGAATCCTCTGCTGCTGACCCAATAAAGAAAGAGGCTGTCATCACTCAAACAAAAAAAGCGGAGCCGGCAGGAAAAGAAAGATCTGATGCTTTATCTATTGCAGTGAAAAAAAGCACAGAGCCGGATTATGAAGTAAGCGGCAATCTCCCATCTGATGCAGCTGAATCAGAATCTATTAATAAAGAAATCGTAAATTCCCGTCAGGAAAAAAAATCTTCACCGGTTCATTCTGCTAATTCAGGAAGTGTGCTGCGTGTTGACTCTAAAAGAATTGATTATCTTCTCAATCTTGTAAGCGAGACCGTAATAACAAAGGCCTCCTTTAATCAGATTGCTATGCAGATGTCGGATTTACAGTCCGAACTTGTTGCAACAGAAGCAGGCTACAGAGAGAAAATTCGCACCTTATTCGAGAAACTGCCGGAATTTATAGAAGCGGTTCAAAATGGTGCAAACATCAAGGATGTTAAAGCGCAGATTAATACAGAATTCGGTGATATTTTTTCTGTGTTTGATTCCTTTGATTCAGCTTTCAAAGCTACGACTGTTAAATTCCGATCATCCACACAAAATTTAGGCCGAATAGCAGGTGAATTGCAGGAAGGCGTAATGAAGATACGCATGGTTCCCATCAGTCAGATCTTTTCGAGGTTTCCCCGTGTTGTACGCGATCTTTCAAGAGATCTGGACAAAAAGATTAATCTTGTTATAGAAGGAGAAGATACCGAGCTTGATAAATCGGTTATTGAAGATCTTCTTGATCCCATAATGCATTGTGTCCGCAATTCAATAGATCATGGAATTGAGAATCCTTCTGAGCGTCTTAGAAAAGGCAAGAATGAAGAAGGAACGGTGCTTCTCAAGGCCAGCAATGAAGGAAACATGATCGTTATAGATATAATAGATGATGGTGCAGGTAT
>Ga0116149_1005611_pt1 | contig 11671 bp, 15 predicted proteins | sample AD_UKC057_MetaG_FD_89787 | JGI IMG/M metagenome (GOLD analysis project Ga0116149, IMG submission 89787) | Active sludge microbial communities of municipal wastewater-treating anaerobic digesters from USA - AD_UKC057_MetaG | ecosystem: Engineered > Bioreactor > Anaerobic > Digestate | place: USA...
TCGCAGTTTACAGCGATCTTTGCCGCTATTGCCTTGTATAGTTTCTTATCATTTTCATCAAGCACTGAAGGAAGTGCACTGTCGGTATAGAATAACCTTGTCAACCCCAATTTACTTGCGACCGAAGCAAGCTTTTCCATTTTTTCAGCTCTTTCCAGATCGAGTTCATCATAGTGTCTGGGAAGCGCCATATCCAGTCCCACTATAGCCTTGACTTCATCGGGGTACTTCTGCGCCCATAGTATCGCTTCAATTCCGGACATAGAGTGCGGACAAAGTATATATGGAGCATTGACGCCCTGTTTTTCAAGCGCTTTTCTGTCCTGTTCAAGTATCGTATCAAAGGACCTTTCCTCATCAACTACGTCCGCTGCGCCATAGCCGTATTTTTCGATTACAGCTATTCTGTAGTCATCTTCAAGGAGACTGTACAGACTCTTGAAATCCAGTACAGGTGCGGCTGTACCGCTGCCCGATAGGAATACGAGTGTATTTTCTCCTTTCCCATGAGTGTAAACGTTCATATTGTGTCCGTCCACCTCAACGAGTTCTCCGGGATAGGTTTTCAGTAGTTCCTTTTCGCTGTTCATCATTATTCTGTTGCTGATAAACATTACAAGCAGAAATAGTATTATCAGTATCAGCAATACAAGCAGTATTTTACCTGTGATCTTAATCGCCTTTTTCATATTTAAACCTCCGTTTTTACATCTTTTATCATTATACGATGCAGGAGCGCATATGTCAATGCCGAATGATTTGTATAAATGTGAGAAATTCCTCGCTTTCTATTGGCAACTGCGTTTTTCTGCCCGAAAAGCATTTTATTTCGCTTTATCAGAAGTTCGGTCAGATGCTCGATGCGAAGATCTTTATCCTCTATTTCTTTTTCAAGCTCAGAGCATTTCTGTATTGATTCTTCGTATGCTTTTTTCAGTTCGGCATAATTCATAACAAAAACGCTCCTTTCCTCGATATCAGGTCATCTGTGCTACTTTTATTATACCATAGAACGCCTTTTCATTCAAGGAAAAGAGCATCTTTCAGTTGAAAAATATATTCCACATTTCTATGAATTTCCACTGTGTAAAACTCAGCAGATATCCACACCACCTTCAATTTTTTTGATTGCTTTCGGCTGGTCAACAGATAATCCCTGCGTCTTCCGCAAAACAAAAATGCACTGTTATCAAACAGGTCAAGATTATACTTCTGCTGCACTATTCCTGCCAGTCCGTCAATGGACTTCCGCATATCCGTATGACCGCAGACAATGTAGATATTTTCAGCTTTCAGGTTCTTCAGCATTGTTTCAGTCATCTGAGCAGCGAATATATCATATTCTCTGAAACATAAGGCGGAAGTATGATCTCTATTCCGTTTTTACGAATAACGATGTTTTCCATTGGGCGGACTTTCGGAACAAATGCTGTTTCTGAATCTGCTGTATTATTCTCTTGGATTACGCTTAGCGGTACAATTTCCTGTGTTTGCTGTACACTTTGTTTCAGCTTGTCTTTCTTTAATGCCGAGATTCGGGCATAGAAAGTGTTCAGATTCACTCCGTTTTCAGCACACCATTCCTTGACCGGCATATTACTGCTTTCACATTCTGCGATCTGTTCCTCCCATTGCCTATGCAGCAGTTCCCGTTTTCCTCTTTTGTAGCCATCATACTCACAGCTCCTTTCAGATTTTTGCTGTGAGTATATTTTAGCATCTTTTTCAGTTCGGTGAAAGGGCCGGGTTTGGTTGGCGGTTACGGATAACCGTCCTTATCAGACGGCTATCCGTTTCTTATTCCGCATATCCACAATCCAGCACCCTCAGCTTTGTATGTTCTCCGTCCTGCGGTGGGGCAATATCATAGGTGATCGAGCTGCACCTGAGCTGACTGCAAAGCTCTGCTGCCCGTTTCAGAAAGTCCGGCAGTATGGACTGTGAGATAATACTGATACTCTTTCTTCAGATACTTCTCGCATAATTCCTTTCCGACTTCCAAAGCTCTTTCGGGAGTGATCTCCCCATGCTTGAACGACATTGTAAAGTGCTGTGCAATTAAATGCTACGCTTACATAGTCTGACTTTTTGGGGGCACATCATTTCCGGTAACAGCTCTTTTTATCACAAATTCATTTTTACATATTGACAATTTCCGAAATGTGTGATATAATATATCTAACATCAGGAAAGAAGGTGTGAAAATGGATATAGATATGATCGAGATTAGCAAGGCGCTTTCCAATGAAACACGGCTGAATATCCTTAAATGGCTCAAATCACCGGAGGAGAATTTCCCACCGCAGGGCGGCTGTCTGAGTGAACCAGTTGACCTGAAAGGCGGTGTCTGCGTCAGCAGTATACAGGCTAAAGCGAATCTTTCCCCGTCTACGGTTTCAAACTATCTTGACACCTTGCAGAGAGCCGGACTTCTTCTCTCCGAGCGTCACGGCAAGTGGACGTATTATCGTAGGAATGAGGAGAAAATCAAAGCTTTGGCGGAGTTTGTGGGAAATGAGCTTTAATGGGAGGACACAAAATGAAACTCACAATGCTGGGAACAGGCAACGCACTTGTGACGGAGTGCTACAACACTTGCTTCATTCTTGACGATAACGGACAGTATTTCATGGTGGACGGCGGCGGTGGAAATACCGTTCTGCCGCAGATCACACACGCAGGCTACGACTGGATGAATATGCGGCATATCTTTGTAACGCACAAGCACGTCGATCATCTTTTGGGTATCGTATGGATGATAAGAATGATATGCCAGTTCATGGATCACGGCGAATACAAGGGCGAAGCGTTCATTTATTCCCATAATGAAGTCCTCGGTCTGCTGAAAGACATGGCTGAAAAGCTCCTGCAAAAGAAGGAGTCCGACTTTATCGGTAAAAGGCTTCATCTTGTGGAAGTGAGCGACGGCGAAACGCTGGACATCATCGGTCACAAGGTCACATTTTTTGATATTCAGTCCACGAAGGCAAAGCAGTTCGGTTTCCGTATGGAGATCACAGACGGCAAAATGCTGACCTGCTGCGGTGATGAGCCGCTGACGGCAAATGTGGAGCATTATGCCCAAAGCGCAGAATGGCTTTTGCACGAAGCGTTCTGTCTGTATTCACAGGCGAATATTTTAGATCCATACGAGAAGCACCATTCCACGGTAAAAGATGCCTGTGAGCTGGCTGAAAGGCTCGGCGTGAAGAATATGCTCCTATATCACACGGAGGACAAAACGCTTGCTCACCGCAAGGAGATGTATCTTGAAGAAGGCAGGCAATATTATCACGGCAGGCTGTGGATACCTGATGATATGGAAGTCATTGAGCTTTGACCGTATTATTGAAAATAAACATGAGCTGTAAGCACACGCTTACAGCTCAAAATTAAAAGCTATCAATTCGATAATGTGAGAAATATAAAATATATGAAATGAGGTGATACTATGAACTACAACGGAAACATCTACCGTCCGCCGATAGAAGCGAACACTTTGCTGATTCCCGTGACCGAGGGCTGCACCCACAATAAATGCACGTTTTGCAATATGTATCAGAATGTGCCGTTTCGTATGTGGGCGCTTGACGAGTTCGAGAATTATGTAGCTGAGATCAAGTCTCACTATTGCAGGCTTGCTGACAGCATAGATCGTGTTTATCTGGTGGGAGCTGATCCCTTTGCGCTGTCGGCGGAAAAGCTGTTGGAGCGCATTTCACTGATAAAAAAGTATCTGCCGAATGTTACTGTCATAACCATGTATGCGAGGACGGACAACATCGCCCACAAGAGCGACGAGGACTTGAAACGTCTGAAAGAGGCAGGCGTGAATGACCTGTATATCGGTGTGGAGTGCGGTCTGAATGACGTGCTCTCTGACCTGAACAAGGGCTATTCGGCTGACGAAACAAAGGAGCAATGTCTGCGGCTGAATGCAGTAGGGATAAGTCACTGTGATCTGCTGATGCTCGGCACGGCAGGCAAAGGCAGAGGTCTTGAAGCAGCAAAAGCCACCGCCGCCCTTGAAAACGAGATAAAGCCCACTAAAATTCTTCTGAACACTATGTCGGCATTTGAGGGGACAACGCTTGATAAGGATATTCAGGACGGCAGATTTGTTCCTGCAACGGAAAAGGAGATATTGCAGGAGGAGTACGCTTTCTTGCAGACGCTTGAACTGCCTGATACTTACTTTTGGGCGATACACCCTCTTGATTCCGTAGGCGTTGAGGGTGTGCTGAAAACTGACAAGGACAGAATGCTTAACAAGCTGGGCAGAGCTATCGAAACAGTCGATAACCGTGCATACAACAGAGTTTCCCGCAGGGGTACGCTTTAAGGAGGTATTGCTATGAAATTTGCAAGCGGCATCAACCGTCCGCCCTACGAAACGGCTGACGGATATTTGCAGACGACAGAGGGATGTTCCCACAATCACTGCCTGTTCTGCACCTATTTCAAGGACAGGCAATTCCGCAAGTCTACCATAGAGGAGATCGAGGCAGACATCAGGCAGATACCCATGTATTTCGGCGCTCCGAAGCGTATCTTTCTGCAAGGCGCTGACGGCTTTGCGGCAGACTACGATGTGCTGATGAAAACTGCCGAGTTGCTGCACAAATACGTTCCCTCGGTGGAAACGATCGGCGGTTATGCGAGGATAGATAACTTCTATGACAAGACCGAGCATCAGCTTCGGGATATGGCGGCGGTCGGATTTGCGAACCCGTATATCGGTGTGGAGTCGGGCGATGATGTGGTCTTGAAGCGCATCAACAAGGGCTATACAGCGGCACAGGCTCGTGAGGTGCTTGAAAAGATAGATGCATCGGGTCTGCCATATATCGTGAACTTTCTGAACGGTGCAGGCGGTCACGGATATGGTCTTGAAAATGCACACCGCACAGCGCAGCTTTATGACGGACTTCACATGACAATGGTGAATACCTCCATGCTGACGGTAGTTCCCGGAACTTCGCTGTACCGGGCGATGGAAAAGGGGCTTTACACCGAGTCCACCGAGACGGAAAAGCTGGAGGAGATCTACGAATTTGTACGCTGTCTTACCAATGACACGATCTTCATGAACGAACACGCATCGAACCTTTTCCATGTGAAATGCCGCATCCCCGAACAGAAAGATGAGTTGCTTGAATATATCGGAAAATTCATGGAGGAAAGCGACGAAAAGGAACTTCGCAGGTATCGTGAAAGGATCACGAGGGCGTTCTGAGGTGATAGAGATGAAAAACATTTTTGACAGCACCAAGATAAAGAATTTGAAACTCAAAAACCGCCTGTTCCGCTCCGCCACATGGGAGGCACTTGCGGACGAGAATGGTCATTTTGACGAGGAAATATACCGCATTTATGACGAGCTTGCCGCAGGAGGTGTGGGCTGTATCATCAGTGGATTTACCTCTGTTTCGGATAATGACCACTATTTCGGCGGTATGGCAAGACTCTCCAATGACGGGCTGATCGCAGAACACAAGCGACTTGTCAATACCGTTCACGCACATCATGTGCCGATCATCGCTCAGCTTGCATTGGGCGAATATCAGAACAAGGAGATCAGCGAGCTGACCGACAGCGACATTGACACTATCCGTGAAATGTTTATCAGTGCCGCTGACAGAGCCGTTCTCGCAGGCTATGATGGAGTGCAGATACACGCCGCACACGGTTTCTTTCTCAGCAGATATATCAGTCCTGCCCACAACCGCAGAGCGAATCCCGAACAGCTTATCATCGACATTGCAAAGGCTGTCCGTGAGCGTCACCCCGAACTGCACATCACCATGAAGATCAACAGCAGTGATTTCACATTCGGCGGACTTGACGAGAAAGGCAGTATGCGTATCTGTCTTGCCTGTGCGCCTTATCTTGACAGTATCGAGGTCAGCGGAAATGGCACATCGGTGGGCGGTATCAGGGCAGGGGTGAACGAAGCGTATTTCAAGAATTTTGCACTTGCCCTTGCCGAAAAGGTGGATATTCCCGTGATACTTGTGGGCGGTCATCGGAGCATCGACAACATGAACAATGTGCTTAACGAGGGGGAAGATCGAATATCTCTCGCTGTCCCGTCCGCTAATAAGAGAGCCTGACCTGATTGAACGCTGGCATAGGGGCGAATGTTCTCCTGCAAAGTGCGTAAGCTGCAATATGTGCTACCGCACACCTGCACACAAGCGCATTTTCAGATTGAGGGGGATAGAATGAGCAGAGGTCGTTTTTGTATATGAAAAAATAGCGTGAAATGTGGCGTTGATTTTTCGGTACGGCTATGATATAATAGATATGATGATTTTGCTCATATAGCTTCCGGCGGAGCGTGAGAAGATCAGGCTTATGCGGAATCCTCGGTATGAGCGTGAATATGCTCTTACTCATGGCTCTTGAAGAATACCAAGCCAATCATACCGAAAAGGAGAATGATGATCATGATGAATCAGTATTTTGGTGAGTTAGAGTACAATTATGGGTGGCTGACTAAAAGAGAAATCCTGATATTCGGTAAAAAGCACGAAATAACTGTTATCATTCAAGCGTATAAAGCCGAAGATGAGATACCGGCAATTCAAGATGAGGTGTGCAAAGAATATGCTGAACATGAGCAGGATTATTGGGAATGCATCGAAAAGCTGATGTTAGAATTTGACGATAATGCAGATACACGTTTTTCACCTGATAGTCTTTATATTGAAAGAGATGGAAAATGTGCATTGCTTTGTGATGATGCAGAAGACCTTGATGACGGCATCGCTGTGGAGATCATTCCTGAAAAGAATGTTACTTATCAAAACGAATACCTTTAAGAGTATGCTTACATTGGTGATGCCCGACATTCGGCGTTTCAGCTCATTGTAACCATACTCTATTGGAACGTAACAGCAAGCCTGAGTTACAGAAAGCGTAAAGTGGGCATCATGCTGTAAATGCAGTACAGAACGTCAAGCAAAAACTTTGAAAATCTTTGTTGAATATCTCCTTTGACATCAAAAAATATTTTTGCTATAATATTAAGGCAATAATATTATAGCACTGACACACGTTGTATTCTCAGGAATGCGTAAATCTGATCACGGAATGCTATCCGCAGATCATGTATCCTGAGAGTACAGCGTGTTTTTTGTGCGGAAACGGAGAAAACTATGCCAAGAAACCAATTTGAAAGAATGATGTTCGCTTTGATGACTGTTATCGTGACGGTACACGCTTATGTGTTTTACAGTCTGTATGTTGTCAATGGTTCAACCTTGATGAGCGTGACAGGAGAAAACAGTGTACTCGGCGCAGTAAATGCTATGGGCGGTGTCTATATGTTCGGAAGAAATCTGCCGATATGGGTAGTCGTGATCACAGAGTTTATCCTTGCATATACTCTTGAAATAACCGTCGGAAGCCCCATGTCCTTTAAGCTCGCCTGTAAGGTCTTTGATCCGAAAGAAACACACCCTGTTCTGTTTGAAACTGCGATCATCTGTGCTACTGTCGGCATTATGTGTCCGGCGATGAGCTTCCTTGCGGCTTCCCTCTACTATCCCTACTATGCAGGCTTCAATGTGTTGACGTTCCTTGCCAACTGGATAAAGCTCGTCTGCTTTAATTTCCCGTTCGCATTCTTCTCTCAGCTTTTCTTTATCCAGCCGCTGATCAGGACTTGTTTCAAGGCGGTGTTCAGAAGAAAAGCCGAAACGGCTCAGGCTGTAAAGGCGTAAACTTTGTGCAAAATGTCCTTTGCAAAAAAGCTGAAAATCTGATATAATCAATATATAACGAGTAGCGATCCTGCGTAAGTCCGGTTATTGCTGCTCGTTTTATTTTTTTATGGAGGTAGATCATAGTGAAAAGAATCAAAGAAGCGTGTATCTGCCAGACACTTCATTTTATGCTCAAGGAAGATGTCGGTCATGACTACGCCGTAAAGCTCGTTAAAGACGAGATTGAAAAGTACAAGGCGGGACTTGATAAAAACAAGACTAAGTACAAGATCGTTGAGGAAACAGAACAGCCAGACGGTTCTGTTATCATCAAGATCAAGAAGCAGTAGAACGCTGCTCCTGTCGGCTCTTATCTCGACTGATACAATTTCATATCATCAAAAACAGCGTGTGGCTTTAAGCATAATTCCGGCTTATGGCTTCACGCTGTATTTTTTAGGAGGAGATCAAAATGGAACAAACCGCAAATCAATTCTTAGGGCGTGAGCCTGTGGGCAGACTGATAAACTGCCTTTCTGATGGTGTCTCATCTCCACTTAACGGCAATCCTAAAAATAGAAGTCCTCGAAATCAGATTTCGAGGACTTACTTCCGGAAAAAATATGTTCTGAATAAATTGCGGTTACATAATAAAATCTCTGTCTATTTTAAAGCTCCGTCTGTGATCCTGTTCAGAAGATCACTGTCAATTGGCTCTGAGTCATTCAGTATCTTATCTCCTGTAAAACCATCCAAGAAATAGCTTCTAATGCACGAAAATGCTTCAATTGCGCCGTATTCTTTAACCTCATAAATCGTAAGCTTCAGACTATGTATATTCTGAAAATCCTCCTTATTAAAGTTCAGATCAAAAGTAATCTCCTTTTCGTAATCGCCATCAAGTTCATTCTGCCATGCTGTATCAGGATAATACTGCTTTTTCAACAACTCTTCAATGAGCTCATCCGGTGTATTGCATTTATCAAGTAATTGTGAAGCTTCACTGTATGTGAGTTTGGGAGAGGATGAGGGGATTTTTCCGCTGAGCATCATTTCTGCTCTCGGACACAATGTTCCGTTGAATTTATTCAGTAAATCAATATCACTCTGATTTTTTATCATAGCACAGTTATAATCAAACCCCATATTACTTATATCAGATAAAGTATAGCTGTCATTATATTCCTCAGGTTTCTCCTCATCAACGTATAATATACCACGATTGATAAGATTTGACTTCAGAGCAGCTTTTTCATATCCTTCAATATTAGGATCGCCAAGGATATAGTAACTTACTGTTCCGTTATCACGGGTAACTGTCTTTTCAGAATCATCAACTATAATTTTATCTGTTCCCTCATCGTTGAACCAGTATTCTGATATTGCACCAGATACAGAGTCAGCTTTTCCGAACTCACTGCGGATACGGTCTGCCAGTTCATTGTACGACCTGCATTCAACAGCTGCATCAGCTATCCTATCGATATCAGGCCTGTGCCTTTCAGCAGTCTGTTCGTTTGCTGTCCTGTTATCTTCACTTGCAAAGCCGGTATTATTCTGATCTGATGTACCGGAGTTATTGCTTTTCTTTGAAGAAGTTGTTTTTTCAGTAATAACAGCATCATTTGCCGTAACGGTTACATTTGCAGCAGAAACAGTGGTAGTTCCTTTTTTATTTCCTTTGCCTGTAGTAGAAACATTATTTTTACTAACAGTTGAAGCATCGGTTGTAATATCAGACGTAACAGTTGTAGTTACAGCTGTTTCCGTAAAGAATATTGGCGGCTCCTTATCGGGTCCCGGTCTTTGCAGTCTCAAAACTGACAGGCCATACAGCGTAATACAGAAAATTGCTGCACATAAGGCAGTGATCGCACAAATTTTCAGTTTACGGTAATTCCGGACTGATTTCATACCTATAGTTTCGGAGTACATAGTATCAGTATAATTTAATTCCATTCTTTCAACGCACCTTTCGTATATCCAACGGCTTGATTTTTCGTCGAGTGATTTATTATCAAAGGCGATCTGTTCAATTGTCTGGTCATCGGCGCTGTGAAGAATATCATTTAAATCGGGTTTTCTGCTCATAATAATCCTCCTTTTTATAACTTGATATTCATTCCTGTCAAGGTCGCTTTCAAGCGCTTCAACGCTCTTCTGTACCGACTTCTGACTGTGATAGGATTAAGTTTCAGTACTTTAGCTATTTCCGATGAATTTCTATCGAAGAAATATTTCTGGATCATTATCTCATAATCCGGACTTCCCATACCTTTCATCACTTTTATTATGGTACGGGCCAGCTCCGAATTTTCGATCTGTTCTTCTACATTGACATCGGAAGCTAACTCTGTAACATCAACATCGTCAATGGCTATATTTCTTGCAGAGGACTTCTTTAACATACTGCACATATCAAGAGCATGGTTTTTGGCCACAGTGCCGATATATGCTTTAAGAGATCCTCAGTTATTCCTGTCATAATTCATCATTACGTCGCTCATAACATCCACGACACATTCTTTTATGTCATGACTGTTGAATGATTTGCGCAGAATGTTGTAAGCTATTGTATAGACATATTGATGATATTCATCGAACAAAAGTCTGAAGCCTTCATCAGGCTCAGAAAACATTTTTCCAATGATTTCGGAATCAGTCATTGAACCTTCTCCTTTCTGAAAGATAATGCGCATTTCTTTTTCAGGCATCAACGCCTTCATTATACACATACCTGAAAAATATGTCAAGTGGTGCACTTTTTTGAAAAAAATCTGAATTTTTTTTCAGGCAGGCAAATGATGCAATATATTGAAAGATAATTTCTCAGCCTTAATTCTTATTGCCAAAAGCTGTTTCGTGTGCTATAATGAGAAAAAAGCAGACAGGAATTGATGATATGAAAGTATCTGATTGAAAATCGTGGCTGATTATGGTATAAATTGGTAATGTAAGCAATGTGTGAGATAGCTCGCATAAATCGGAAATGACATTTATAACGGGAGGTTCATTATGAAAGTAGATTACAGTAAATTTGAACGTGGATTAAATTTACATGGAAAGGTAGCTGTACTGGAGGGTGATTTTGAAAAAATGATCACAGCACAGCTCCAGCCCGATGATGACGGTGAAATACCTGATGCAGAGAAAGAAACACTCGAATTGTTTCTGGAAAATTACACACAATACAGACAACTGTTATTGAAGCCTATCTTTGAATACTATCAGGAACGCAGAGATGAGTGGGGAGCTACAGAACCTGATGACGAATTATACCCCGAAGTCAAGGATATGAATAAAATGTATGAAATGGTATCGCTGCACGGAGTCATTGTTTATGATGAAGCATATTACGGCAAACGAATAATGAGTCTTTTTTATGATTGCACCTGGGACATAGAAGAAGGAATGGGTATAGGAATCGCATTGGGCAACTCTCTTTCGGAATTCAAAGTTACAGAGATAGGCAACATCGGTGATGTGTATTGAATTATCGTCCTTTGCTGCTGATCTGTGCTTTGATGTCGCTATCTGATGTGAGCAGAATTGTAATTTTGACGTTAAAGGAGAATCGTTATGCAGTACGAATGTAGAATAACAGTATTGGACACCAAAGTATTCCCGGAGTTGCAGGAGAAATATCTCGCAGACCCGAAGTCCGGCAAATGCCCGTTCTTCAATGTGGGCGACACCTTTGTGCTGAAACGCACAGCACAGCAGGACGATTTCTACCACCTGATGAACGGAAAGTTCTGCGGTGAAGCGTGGGACGCTATCAGCAGATATGTATACTCGGCTTTGCAGGGCGGTTTGATTATGCGAAACTGGACGAATGATGACCGTATGATGATCGCCTGCTGCAATGATGGCACAAGACCTGTTATATTCAAAATAGAGCGTATCGACATTCCCGAAAACGCTGAGGAGGAAGAATGGCTCGCAAAGCAGAATTTCAGAAA
>Ga0116149_1005618_pt1 | contig 11659 bp, 10 predicted proteins | sample AD_UKC057_MetaG_FD_89787 | JGI IMG/M metagenome (GOLD analysis project Ga0116149, IMG submission 89787) | Active sludge microbial communities of municipal wastewater-treating anaerobic digesters from USA - AD_UKC057_MetaG | ecosystem: Engineered > Bioreactor > Anaerobic > Digestate | place: USA...
GATGCCATTTCCGAGCATGCTCAAAATCTATCAGCCTCTCAAGAACAGAGGTGTCAGTAATTTTGAGATTTTTAACTGCTTCTTCATTAAAGCTAAATTTTCCCATTTACATCCTCCTGCAAATATAAAGTATTTCAAAAAGCCGTTATATATCAATAATTATAACATACAATTTTATATATTACTAAATTTTCTATGCATTAAATAATTATATGTTATTTATTATTATTATTTAGAATATATTAATTTGTAATTATTATTTTATATAATTTTTGTCAATAGTTTTGTGCATAAAATATTGACATATAATTGTAATATGTATGTCATAGTAAATATTATAACATCATGAATTTATGTTGTCTTTTATTATATGTAATTATCAGTATATTTGTTGATATTATATATTTTATATTTTACACGATTATTATTCTTTAATTCTTTCCCGGCGAGAAAGTATTGTATCAGGGTCTATCTCACCAACATGTTCTACAATATAGTCCGGTTGATAGGGGAACCTATCTACCATTGCCAATGTTGTAACACCCGACAGCACAAGCACACATGTCATACCAGCCTCAGAACCGCCTAAAATATCAGTATCCATTCTATCGCCAATCATGAAACAGTTTGCTGAGTGAACATTTAATTTTTTACGTGCCCAGTACATCATTGCAGGATTAGGCTTCCCTAAAAAGTATGGCGTTACAGCGGTTACTTTTTCTACTGGTGCAACAAGTGCTCCGCATGCTGGTACAGGGCCCCTGTCAGTTGGTCCGGTTAAATCCGGATTTGTTGCAATAAACTTTGCTCCTTCCTGAATAAGATAGGTTGCTTCAATGATACGGGAATAATCATATTCCTCCGTTTCGCCAATAATAACATAATCAGGATTTTTATACGAAATGACAATACCATTTTTTTCCAATTCCTGAATTAATCCTCTGCCACCAATAACATATGCTGAGCAGCCAGGCTTTTGATATACCAGAAAGCTTGCTGTAGCCATAGCAGAGGTATAAAATCGTGATTCATCAACATCAAGCCCCAATTTAAAAAATCTTTCGGATAACTCTTTAGGTGTATAATATGAATTATTGGTGAGGAATAAAAACGGAAAATTACCTTTTTGAAGATTGCCAATAAAATCTTTTGCTCCGGATATTAAAGAATTACCTCGTATAATAACACCGTCAATATCAATTAAAAACGACTTTTGATAACCTCTATCTGTCTTCATACACTACCTTAACGTAATACCTGTAAAAATTGCTGACCGATTCCAAATGGTATGGGCTTACCTTCTGCATAGTATCCTATTATTTCCTGTTTATCGCCATGGAAATCACTGCCACCTGAAATAAGCAAAGAATATTTTTTTGCAATAGCTAAAAACTGCTCTACATCGTCATCGCTATGCATTGCTGAATATACCTCTATCCCCTGAATACCCCCATCAAAAAAATCTTTTATCAGGCTTTCGCCTTCAGCCCATGAACCAAAACCTAACGAAATGGGATGAGCAACAATGGGAATGCCGCCACTATCTTTTATAAGTTGTACTGCTTTATGAAATGTTATCTTATCTTTTTTAACATAACCAGGCTTCCCTTTCACCATGAAATTAACAAAAACATCTTTAATATCTGAAGCGTATCTTTTCTTGACCAGTACCCGCGCTACATGCGGTCGTCCCGGTGAGTTGCCAACGGCTTCCTGTTCCACCTCCTTATCAGTAATATCTATCCCATGTACCTGCAAGTCTTTTATTATTTTGTATATCCTGTCTTTTCGTAACTTTTGCAGGTGCGACAGTTCCCTGTTTAACTCTTCGTTGGTATGATCAATTCCCATCCCAACAAGATGAAATGATCCATGAGGATACTCAATGCTGAATTCGATCCCCGGTAATAGCGTAAACGATTTCTGGTGTGCATAATAAAGTGCCTCATCAAGTCCATCGATGGTATCATGGTCAGTTATTGCAAGGATTTTGACACCATGGTCAATAGCATAATCAATAATCGCCCATGGTTTATATATGCCATCGCTTGCAGTAGTGTGGCAATGCAGATCAATAAGCTCCATTCATCATATCCTTTTATAGCTGTAATGATATATAATAGCACAGAAGAAAAATATTGCAATCATTATTGATTATCAAATAACTGTTACACCGTAAACTCAGAGCATGGCAGCGGAGATGTTACATGTAATAACCGTTTAAGAGATAGAGCATTAAACACCGCATACGCATTGACATCATTATCAAAATAACAATAGGTGATTTTATCCCATGCAATAATCTTGTTTGCCCACTCTTCAAGCTCCTGCATGGTGTATTCTGATGCATATAGTTTTTTTGAACCATGCAAACGAATGTAGACAAAATTGGCTGTAACCACCTCATGGTAAGGGTATCGTGAGGCAGTATCCGCAATGCACCATGCAATATTATGCTGTTGTAACAATGAAAAACAACTATCGCACAACCATGAGCCGTGGCGTGCTTCAATAGCATAGCGATAGTTACGGGGAAGAAGCAATAGAAAATCACCAGCAAGTTGTTCATCAAACTTCAGCGATGGTGGTAATTGTATAACAATAACACCCAATTTATTCTTCAACAATGATGCTGAAGTAACACAGCGCTGTATTGCATCTTCAACATGCAAAAGCCTTTTTACATGAGTAATATATCGCGACAATTTAAGGCTATAGCAAAATTCATTGGGCACCCTGTTATACCAGTTGGTATAGGTTGCATCCTTAAATTGCCGGTAGAAGGTAGCATTAATCTCAACAGTAGTAAAGATAGATGCATAGTATTGTAGCCACCTGTATCGTGGAATAGTTTCAGGATAAAACAATCCCTTCCAGTGTTTATAGTTCCACCCCGAGCAACCGATATAATATTGTTTGTTCCCTGTTATCATTGTACAGGTGCCCTTTAAAAAACATCACACCATTGATAATATAATCTATAAAGCAAAAATAGTATATACAATGTCATGGATTATTCAACAAAATTCTATGCAACATTGTCATTATTAAGGCTCTGATCCCATTTTTTATGTCACCCCTACGGAATAAACTGCAAAAACTGTTATACAGAATACAAACCTCCTTTTTGCTCATAAACTCCTCCACACAATTCCCACCATTTATAAATGGGGGAATACAAGGGAGGTTATGTATTGTACAATTGTACAATTCACGGTGTGAATTGTTAGATGTGAGATGTAAGTCAATTAATAGACAATATTGGCAATATAATGTCTTGACAAAATGGATATACTACTCACTACAGTATGTAAAATCTTTATACATTGCGATATTGGTATGGAAATTCCACAGTCAACAAATTTTATTGAAGAGATTATCAACGAAGACTTAAAAAATAATGTTTGTACAGGTGTCATTACACGATTCCCGCCGGAGCCAAATGGTTATTTACACATTGGACATGCAAAATCAATATGCCTTAACTTTGGTATTGCTATAAAATATAATGGCAGATGCAACCTGCGTCTTGATGATACCAATCCCGAGAAGGAAGATGTTGAATATGTTGAATCCATTAAGCATGATATTCAGTGGTTGGGATTTAACTGGGATGGTGAGGTGCGCCATGCTTCAGATTATTTTCAACAGCTTTACCTGTGGGCGATAGTTTTAATAAAATTAAATAAAGCTTATGTTTGTGATATGAGTGCCGAAGAGATTGCAGCCACGCGAGGAACGCCTTCGCAACCGGGAAAAGAAAGCCCTTACCGCAATCGCTGTGTTGAGGAAAATCTGGATTTATTTGAGCGAATGAAAAATGGTGAATTTCCAGATGGATCAAAGACGCTACGCGCAAAGATAGATATGTCTTCACCTAACATGCACATGCGCGACCCGGTGATGTACCGTATAAAACATGCAACCCATCATCGCACCGGTGATACATGGTGCATATACCCCACTTATGACTGGGCTCATGGGCAATCGGATTACATTGAAGGCATCACTCATTCAATATGTACATTAGAGTTTGAAGTTCATCGTCCATTATATGATTGGTTTTTAGATCAGATAGCATCCGGACAGCGTCCCCGACAGATTGAGTTTGCACGTCTTAATCTAAGCTATACCGTCATGAGCAAACGTATGTTGTTAAAGTTAGTACAGGAAGGGTACGTTTCAGGATGGGATGACCCACGAATGCCAACCATTGCCGGATTGCGCCGACGTGGGTATACTCCTGATTCTATAAAAAATTTTGCAAGGACAGTTGGTGTTGCCAAAAAAGATAGCATGGTTGATATAGCCCTTTTAGAACACTGCATCCGCGAAGACCTTAATACAAAAGCAAACCGGGTAATGTGTGTACTTAATCCATTGAAGGTAATTATCACAAATTACCCTGAAAACAAGGTGGAATATGTTGAAGGCATCAATAATCCCGAAAATCAGGATGCAGGTATACGAAAAATTCCATTTTCAAGGGTTATCTACATTGAACGCGATGATTTTTTGGAAAATCCTCCAAAGAAATTTTTTAGATTATCATCGGGAAGCGAAGTTCGTTTGCGATATACCTATTTTATACAATGTACTGATGTTATAAAGGATACCAGCGGAAATATTATTGAGCTACATTGCACCTATGACCCACAAACAAAGGATGGCTATGCTCCCGATGGCAGAAAGGTAAAAGGAACTATACACTGGGTAAGCGCTCAACATTCGCTGCCGGTGGTAGTGCGCCTGTACGACAGGTTATTTATCCAGGAGGACCCTTCCCAGGTTGACGAGGGCAGCGACTTTACTGATTATATTAATCCTGATTCATTGAAGACTGTTCATGGCTTTATAGAACCATCGGTTACTAATGTTAAAGCTTTTACCAATTTTCAGTTTGAACGCCTTGGTTATTTTACCGTTGATCCTGATTCACATAATAACAATGTAATATTCAATAGAACAGTTACATTAAAGGATACATGGGCAAAAATAGTACAAAAAGAAGGGTGATTGTTTCAAAAGTATTGACAAAATTTTTATCAGAATAAACATTGTGCTATAAAGGTGTTATGGTGTTGTTTTGCCCGGTGGTGTAATTGGCAACACATCTGACTCTGGATCAGAGAAGTCCAGGTTCGAGTCCTGGCCGGGCAGATTTGCATTATCATTATAAAGATACTTCAATTATAAGTTATATAAGTTATAATTCCCCCAACATATCAATTGCCATGTATACTATTGCTCTTATTATCTTCATTATTACATATTTAGGGATAATGGTAACCCGTCTGCCTGGATTTAACATTGACAGGCCATCAGCAGCTTACTTTGGTGCAATTGCAATGATTGCTGCAGGTGTTCTTTCTTTTGAAGAGGCAATTGCCGCTATAGATTTTAATACGATAGCACTGCTTTTAGGAATGATGATTGTTATAGCAACTCTTGAACTGGATGGATTTTTTGCCTTTGTTGCTCATAAAACAATTACTTTTTCCAAAACGCCATCACAATTATTATGGATAATAACATTTACTACCGGTATTGCCAGTGCATTTCTGGTTAATGATGCTGTCGTTTTAATGTTTACTCCTGTTATCATCTCAATATGCCGTCAGGCACAATTAGATTCTAAACCTTATTTAATAGCTGAAATTTTAGCATCCAATATTGGAAGTTCAATGACCATTACCGGGAATCCGCAAAATATGCTGATTGGTATTTATTCAAAGATTCCCTATATATATTTTCTACTGCATCTGTTCCCTATTGCTATACTCGGCATGGTAATTATTATTATTGTTATTAAACGGATATATTCGCAAACCTTTGATGCACCATCACTATTGCACTACAATGGAAATGAATATGATTACAACATTAGTTCTATGATCTTTTCTGTACCAATTTTTTTGATTATGACTATACTTTTCCTTTTTCATCATATGCTTCATTTGTCAATACCTCTTATTGCTTTGATTGGAAGTTCTTTTATTCTTTTATTAGGGAAAATAAAGCCTTCAAAAATTATAAAAGAAATTGATTGGGTGTTACTGTTATTTTTTGCTTCACTATTTATTGTCGTAAAAGGTGCTGAAAAAGCAGGGATATTGAATATATTGATGCATTACTCACAGCTTAATAATACTTTTTATAGTATTATTGTATTACATGGAATAAGTCTTATCTCTTCCCAGATAATCAGCAATGTGCCCTTTGTCATTCTTCTAGTTCCAATACTGAAACAAAACAACAGCAAACTGCTATGGCTGGCATTGGCTTCATCATCAACATTAGCAGGTAATGCTACAATAATTGGTGCCATGGCTAATCTTATTGTTCTGGAATCAGCAGCAAGATCAGGTATCAAAATAAGCTTTATAGAATTTTTAAAACCTGGATTAATTGTTACAATAATAACATTGTTAATGTCAATTGCGCTATTATATCTTCAACTGAACTTTCAGTTGCTATAAATTTCATTGTATCAATTACCACGTTTATATCATACGGGGAAATCAAAACAAAATTGTAAATACCCGTGTGATTACAAAATATTTGATAAGCTGCTTGTTATCTTTTGTTTTTAAACATATAAAAAAATGAAAAAAACACTATTGATAGCTACTCATAAATACATACAAGGGTAAGTGGTACATAATTATTTTAATTATTTGTTGACATCTTTCAATAAATAAATTATTATTATGAGTAATTATACCAGTGATTTGTTATTACCTTTCACAACAAATTATTGCATATCAGGATACACTATTAATATTTTAATTGATGAGTAATTGCATGCAAATTGATGTTCATAAAGAAGGTCCACTATTAATACTTACCTTAAACGGACGCTATGATATCTCAAAGATTCATAATTTTGAAACTATATACCGACAACATTTAGAAGATAATCCAAAAATCATAGCGCTTAATTTACGGGATCTAAAATATATTGATTCATCTGGTATTGGTTCATTGGTACGCTGTATGAACCTTGCATTGAAAAACAATATTGAATTTATTTGTTATGACATCAATGAAAATGTTGAAAGCATTTTTAAAATAGCAAAACTTGATCAATTTATATCCATATTAACTCATGACGAGTTTATACAAAAATATATCAAAAAGCAATAAGTTCTTTTAGTGTGCCTTTTTCTTCTAATATTTGTATTAGTGTATCAACTATAAGCGGGTCAAATTGCGTGCCTTTATTTTTTTCCAATTCTTGCTTAGCTTCATGGAGCGATAGTCCCTTTCTATATGGTCTATCGCTTAACATGGCATCAAGGGCATCGGCAACAGCAATGATCTTAGCTTCAACAGGAATTTTATTGCCTGACAATTCATAATATCCCTGTCCATCAATCCGCTCATGATGGTACATCACAATTGTTGCAATATCCTTTAAATAATCAAGCGTCGATAATATTTTCATTCCGCGTATAGGATGACTTTCTAAAAGCAATTTTTCAGTATCGGATAATTTTCCATTTTTTTCTATAATATCCATTGGTATACCAATTTTCCCAATATCATGTGCTGCAGCAGCATGATTGAGCAATCGCATTTTTTCTTTTGGCAAGCCAAGACGTTTACCAATTGCAAGCGAGTACTGTGCAACCCGTGCAGTATGACCGCTGGTATAGGGATCTTTATCTTCCATGGCGCTTATGAGCACACTAATGATTGCAAATACCTTTTCATCTAATTGTTTATCAAGTGATTCTTCTGGATTATTTGATCTGGTTAACAATTTCTGCATATATTTTAAAATACTATCAAAACCATTATTATCTATAGAAAATGAATAGGTATAATTGCCCTTTTCATACTGTTTCAGAACCTTCAGCATACTTCGAGCAACAACATAATATTGTTTGTGCAAAACTTTTGTTATAATAATAAATGATATGTTGAAAATAACAATAATAACTGTAATGAAGAATACACTTTTAAGCAATAATGACAGATGATAATGATTTAAAATAAAATGATTAAATAACAGGAAAAGAACTGTTATAGTAACTATCGCAAACAGTAATATGCAATATAGCAACACTGTTACCTTTTTCATTTTCATAGTAGTATACTGTAAAAAATTTGCAATAGCCATACGTTACACCTTATTACTTTCCATTCATAAAATAACTGTTTTTGATGAAATAAACCAAAAATAAAATTTTTTATAGGCAGGTTATTAAAATTAATATTGACGATATAAAACAGACTATTACATCTGTCTACATTCTGATACACAACATTAATAACCATACTTAAAAAGGTGGTACAAATGTCAAGGATACTTTCAGGAATACAACCATCGGGTACATTGCATATAGGTAACTATTTTGCCATGATGAAACCCATGATCGAATTGCAATATAACAATGAACTTTTCTGCTTTATTGTTAACTATCATGCATTAACCAGCATTCACGACCCCCGCCTGTTGGCACACAATACATTAAATGCTGCTATGGATTTTATTGCTCTTGGGCTGGACCCTGATAAAGCACATTTCTGGGTGCAGGCTGATATCCCTGAGGTTACCGAATTATCATGGATACTATCGTGCCACACCAGCATAGGGCTTCTTGAAAGAAGTCATAGCTATAAGGATAAGATTGCAAAAGGAATTATCCCCAATACCGGACTTTTTACCTATCCTGTACTGATGGCTGCTGATATTCTTTTATTCAATGCAGAGTTAGTCCCGGTTGGCAAGGATCAAAAACAACATCTTGAGATAACAAGGGATATTGCACAGCACTTTAACCAGATGTATGGCGAAATCTTTGTTATACCCGAAGCAATGATTCCTGAGGATATTGCGGTGATACCAGGTATTGATGGACAGAAGATGTCAAAAAGCTATAACAATACCATCAATATATTTGAAGATGAAACCACCCTTAAAAAGAAGGTAATGCGAATAGTTACCGACTCACAACCATTAGAAGCTCCTAAAAATCCAGATACCTGTAATCTATTTGCTTTGTATAAACTTTTTGGTGAACCTGAAAAAACACAAATACTTAGAGAACGGTACCTGAAGGGTGGCATAGGATATGGTGAAGTAAAAAAAGAGCTTTTTGCAATGATATGGGAATACTTTGCACCATTTAGAGCAAAACGGGAATCGCTTGAAAATAACAAACATGACATAGCATCCATATTAAAAAAAGGAGCAGAGAAAACCCGTCCACTGGCTATAGAAACCATTAAACGGGTTAAAGAAGCCACGGGATTAAAATATTTAAAATAAAAATATTAATCCCTTATATGCTATTGTTTTTCACTTTTTTTTATAACTACAAATTTATGGATTCCTCCACGCTTTACCAGTAAAAGCAATGTCTCTTTCTTTTGATAGTACGCTAATAGCTCATTGTAGTGAGCTACATTTTCTACCGGCGTGTTTTCAATCTCTTTGATAATGTCACCAACCATCATCCCTGCCTCATACGCTGGTCCATCTTCATTAACCTCCATGACTATAACACCTGTTGTATCGGTTATCCTGAATTTATATGCATTCTCTTCGGTTATATCACCAACACGAAGCCCAATTATGTCAAGTTCCACTGCTTTTTCTTCCATAGCTTGTTGTTGAGGGAGTTCTGCAATGATAACATCAACATCCATCTCTTTGCCTGCTCTAAAAATTTTAACTTTTGCTGTAGCGCCAGGCTTTAAAGCAGCAACATTACGGCGCAATTGATTTATATCCGAAACTGTTGTGCCATTGACAGAAACAATAATATCACCAATTTCAAGATTAGCGTTTTTTGCAGGTGAATTGTTCATAACATCGGCAACGACAACTCCCTGATTTCCTTCATATTTAAAATTTTTAGCAATTTCAGGAGTAATGTTTTGAATATACACACCCAACCAGCCTCGCGTTACCTTACCTTTTTGTATCAGTTCATCTACAACCTGTTTTACCATGTTTGACGGTATGGCAAACCCTATACCCATGTACCCGCCATTACGACTGAATATTGCTGTATTTATACCTATGAGTTTGCCTGTAACATTAATAAGAGCTCCTCCAGAATTTCCCGGATTTATTGCAGCATCAGTTTGAATAAAATATTCATAATCGGCAAGTCCAAAACCTTCTCTGCCTGTTGCACTGATAATTCCCATCGTTACCGTATGCCCAAATCCAAAAGGGTTGCCTATAGCAATGGCAATCTCTCCAACCTTTAATGTGTCTGAATCAGCCATTTCAGCAACAGGAATGTCTCCGGGAACAGTTCCCTGTATTTTTATTACAGCAATGTCAGTGGCAGGGTCAGAGCCTATGAGCTGACATGGGAATGTACGCTTATCAAATAAAGTAACAGTTATTGATTTTGTGTTTTTTACGACATGGTTATTAGTTACTATATACCCTCGTTTATCAATAATAACACCTGAACCAACTGCTTTAGCTTCTCTTGGCATAGGAAATGGCATGGGCATCTTTCTGGCATCACGTGGCGAACCCATTTTTTTCTCGGCAGATATACTTACTACTGTTGGAATTGCTTTATTGGTTATCTTCACCAATTGTTCATTGAATATATTTAAATCAGCAATCGATGTTATTTGCTTCGTTTTTTTGGTTGCGTTTTTTGCATCAACAGTAACTATCGCACATAAAATAATGACACAAACTGTTATAACATGAAATTTCATTTTCATAGTGTATTCCTTGTAATAAAAAAAATATTTTTATTGCATTCAGGGTATATGTATCCAATTTCTTTAACACTGCATGGTAACGTTATACCATTGTTTGGTGCAGTATTAATAGCAATAACTATTGTTATACCTTTATTTTTTTATAATCATACTATCATTGTTGTCAAGTCATTTAGCTTTGAGGTTTTAATTTAATTAATCTTTATCATTAGTACCATGAATACCACCAGTGTTTTATTTTTTTCTATATCTATATAATGCTATATTATATAGAAGATGACAATGGCTGGCTTATGACCGCTCAAAAGAAACGAAAATATTTGGCGATAGTTTTCCTATAATCGTGGTTCAGTATCTAACGTTACATATCTGGATTCCGGGTCAAGCCCGGAATGATAATGGTACGGAGTATTATTCTAAGCGTTAGCGAAGAATCTCAATAGTGTGAGGAGATTTTCTTTGGACACTGTGCGCCCTCAGAATAACAATGCGTGCAGATTATTTTTTCAGTTGCGTCTTTTTATTTAAAAATGATAAGAGTGCATATTATTATTTTCAGCGGATTTCAGTGGACATGAATTGAAATAATATCATGGATTACAGTATGCAAAAGATTTATTCACTTATTGTTATAGTAGTAATGATTGGTGCACAGCTATTACTGTCATGCTCACATCCACAACGCTATAGTCTGTCACAAATGGCAATGGGTACTATAGCAACCATCACTGTTGACGCTTCATCGCATGAAAAAGCACACAATGCAATACAAGCAGCATTTGACAAAATCAAGCAGATTGAAGCATTGATGAGCCTTTACAAACAGGACAGTGATGTGTCAAAAATAAATGCAAATAGCAAAACTCATGTAAGCAAAGACACCTTCACCGTCATTGAACAATCCCTTCAACTATCGCACAAAACAAATGGGCTTTTTGACATAACCTTTGCATCA
>Ga0116149_1005619_pt1 | contig 11659 bp, 8 predicted proteins | sample AD_UKC057_MetaG_FD_89787 | JGI IMG/M metagenome (GOLD analysis project Ga0116149, IMG submission 89787) | Active sludge microbial communities of municipal wastewater-treating anaerobic digesters from USA - AD_UKC057_MetaG | ecosystem: Engineered > Bioreactor > Anaerobic > Digestate | place: USA...
ATGCGCGCTGCGGGCGCCATGATGTGGTGTGGGAGGCGAGAGATCAATCCGGCAGGGCGTTGCCATCAGGGCTCTACTTCGCCCGACTGCAAGGGGAGCCCTCCCGGGCAATCAAATTGCTGCTCTTGAGGTAAACACGGGAGTCTACTGATTGGCTGCGGAAGCAGCGATAGAGATCCGGATGTGTGCAAAACTGCAGCCAACGTAAAAAAGTGCATTAAGTTAAACCGGTAAATGAGGATTATATCGTATGTTAATGAAAGCGCTGGTCAAGAAGCAGCCGGGGGAGGGGATCTGGCTGGAACAGGTCCCCGTGCCGGCATACGGTAACAATGATCTGCTCGTCAAGGTGACCCATACCGCGATCTGCGGCACTGATCTGCATATTTACAAATGGGATGAATGGTCGCAGCGGACAATCAGGACGCCCATGACCATCGGGCATGAATTTGTCGGTGTCGTCGCCGCCAAGGGGCAGAACGTGGTCGGTTATGAAATCGGCGACCGTGTTTCCGGTGAAGGTCATATCGTCTGCGGTCTCTGCCGCAGCTGCCGCGCCGGCCGCCGCCATCTCTGCACCAATACCATCGGTATTGGCGTCAATCGGGACGGCTGTTTTGCCGAGTACCTCTGTCTGCCCGCCGGTAATGCCTGGCACGTTGCCGAGTCCATCCCCTCGGAAATTGCCGCTTTTTTTGATCCCTACGGCAACGCGACCCACTGCGCCCTCAGCTTCGACATGGTCGGTGAGGATGTCCTCATCACTGGCGCCGGGCCCATCGGCTGCATCGCGGCCGCCATCTGCAAGCACGTCGGCGCCCGCAACGTGGTCATCACCGATGTCAACGAATTCAGGCTCGACCTGGCGCGAAAAATGGGTGCCACCCTGGCGGTCAATGTCGCCAGAGAAAAGATCGGCGATGCGGTCAGGAAGCTGGGCATGGTAGGTTTTGACATCGGCCTCGAAATGTCCGGAAATGCCACCGCCTTTGAAAGCATGCTCGAAAACATGTATCATGGCGGCCGCATCGCCCTGCTCGGTCTGCTGCCCAAGAGCACCCAGATCAACTGGGACCAGGTGATTTTCAAGGGGCTCCATCTCAAGGGGATTTACGGGCGTGAGATTTTTGAAACCTGGTACAAAATGCAGACCATGCTCCAGAGCGGACTCAACATTGCCCCCGTTCTGACCCACCGGCTCAAGTTCGGCGATTTCCAGCAGGGCTTTGACGCCATGCTCTCCGGCAACTGCGGTAAAGTGGTCCTGGAAATGGAATAGAGGCGATTACTGGAGGAGATTATGTACGGTGCCATGAAACAGGAACTGGATGGGCTCCTCGGTGAAATCCGCCAGGCCGGCCTGTATAAAGAGGAACGCGTCATCACCACACCCCAGGGCGCCCGCATCGCTGTCAAGGGCGGCCGTGAAGTGCTCAATTTTTGCGCCAATAATTATCTCGGCCTCGCGAACCACCCCCGCGTCGTCGAAGCGGCTCGTAAAAGCCTTGATCGTTGGGGATACGGAATCTCCTCGGTCCGCTTCATCTGCGGCACTCTGGCGATTCACAAGGAACTGGAAGAAAAGATCGCCGCTTTCCTCGGCATGGACGACGCTATCCTCTACGCCGCCTGTTTCGATGCCAATGGCGGGGTGTTCGAGCCGTTTATGGGGCCTGAAAACGCCATCATCACTGACAGCCTCAATCACGCCTCGATCATCGACGGCATCCGCCTGGCCAAAGCCCAGCGCCTGATCTACCAGCACGCCGATATGGCCGACCTCGAGGCCAAACTCAAGGAGAGCCAGAGCGCGAAATTCCGCCTCATCGCCACCGACGGTGTTTTTTCCATGGACGGCGATATCGCCAAACTGGCCGAAATCTGCGATCTGGCGGAAAAATACCACGCTCTCGTGCTGGTTGATGACAGCCATGCAACCGGCTTCATGGGCCGGAGCGGGCGCGGCACCATCGAGCACTGCGGTGTGCAGGGGCGCGTCGACCTGATCACGACCACCTTCGGCAAGGCTCTGGGCGGCGCTATGGGGGGGTGCGTCGCCGGCCACAGCGAGATGATCGCTTTCCTGCGGCAGAAGAGCAGACCTTATCTCTTCTCCAACTCGATCGCGCCGGCCATCGCCGGCGCCACCATCGCCGTGCTCGACATGCTTTCGGAGACCACCGCTCTGCGCGACAAGCTGGAGAAAAATACCGCCTGGTTCCGCGCCAAGATGACTGCTGCGGGATTCGATATCCGTCCGGGTGTGCATCCCATCGTTCCGATCATGCTCTACGAAGAACGGGTCGCCCACGAGATGGCCGATCGGCTGCTCAACGAGGGCATCTATGTGATCGGCTTCAGCTTTCCGGTGGTTCCCAGGGGAGCGGCGCGCATTCGCGTGCAGATCTCGGCTGCGCACGAAGAGGCTGACCTGGAACGAGCCGTCGCAGCCTTCACCGCCATTGGCCGCCAGATGGGCGTAATCTCATGACGGGCAAGCCATGAACGAAATCGCTGTCAAACGCCGCAAAAGCCGCCAGGTGCAGATCGGCTCCCTTGCCATGGGAGGAGAGGCTCCTGTCGTCATCCAGTCCATGATCAACAGCAAGACCACCGATGTGGAGGGCTCACTGCTGCAGATCGGAAGGCTGGCGGAAGCCGGCTGCCAGCTTGTCAGGCTGGCCATCCCTGGCGCCGGCGCATTGCCGGGATTCGCAGAGATTAAGAAACGCGCACCGCTGCCCCTGGTCGCGGATATTCATTTCGATTACCGCCTTGCACTCGGGGCCATGGATGCCGGCGCGGACAAGATCCGCATCAACCCCGGCAACATCGGCACGCGCGACAAAGTCCGGCAGGTGGTCGAAAAGGCGATCGCATGCCGGGTGCCGATCCGCATCGGTGTCAACTCGGGCTCGGTCGAAAAGGAGATCTTGCAGCAGGAGGGAGGACCAACTGTCCGCGCCCTCGTGCGCAGCGCCCTGCGCCACGTTGAGCTCTGCCGCGAATTCGGTGCTGAGGATCTGGTCCTCTCGCTGAAATCATCGGACGTGCTCAGGACCATCGCCGCCTACCAGCTCATCGCGTCGGAATGCGATCTGCCCCTCCATATCGGCGTCACCGAAGCGGGGACAGTCAAATCCGGAACCATCAAATCGGCGGTTGCGCTGGGCATCCTGCTGCACCAGGGCATCGGCGATACCCTGCGCGTCTCCCTGACCGGTGACGTCGTCGAGGAGGTCATTGCAGCCCGGCATATACTCAAAAGCCTCAATCTGATCGAGCAGGGCATCACCCTGATCTCCTGTCCAACCTGCGGCCGGACGCAGGTCGATCTGGTCACAATCGCCGAAAAGGTGGAGGCGGGCCTCGCCCACATCAGCAAACCCCTGACGGTGGCGGTGATGGGCTGCGTTGTCAACGGCCCCGGCGAGGCCAGGGAGGCCGATATCGGCGTCGCCTGTGGCCGCGGCAGCGCTGTTCTCATCAAACGAGGGCAGATTATCCGGAAAATATCCGAGGACGAAATCGTTCAAACACTGATCGATGAAGTGAACAATTGGCCCGCGGAATGATGCGTTATACTCAAAAGTTGCATTAATTACTATCCTGGGGTAGCGATTATGAAGAGCAAATCCGGACGTGTCATGGTACTGGGGGGGAGCGGCGTGATGGGTTTTCAGGTGGCGCGCCGTCTTGCGCGGGATCTGGAGCCTAAAACTATTATCATTGTCTGCCTGCACCAGTCCAGCATGCGCCGATCATTGGAGCGTTTGCGCAAGGAATTCCCCAAGGTCACTTTCGACGGCGCCTGGGGCAATGTTTTTTTACGCAGCTCATGGCATGGAAAATCACCAAAGGAATTGCGAACAGCCCATGAAAATATCTCGCAGATGATCGCGGATCTTTGCGAAACTCCTGCAGAAACAGGGAAAAAATATTTTCTCAGTGAACTGATCCACAAGTACAAGCCGGACATCATCGTCGACGCCGTGCCGACGGCTCCCCTGATCGCAGCCCTGCGGGAGCGTTGGGATCCAGAGGCAATCGCCCGGAATTTGCGGTCACAGCGCCGCAAACACCGCCTGCCTGACGAGATCAGTCTGCCGACGCAAACCATCGCACAGATCGAACATATGCTGGTCTATCAGCCGCTGCCCCTTTTGATTCAGCATGTCCGCATCCTTTACGAAGCGATGTGCGAGGTCGGCACCAGCCTCTATCTGAAGATCGGCATTACGGGCATGGGAGGAATGGGCTTTAAAAATCCCTATATGGGGCAGCATGACCGGGAACTGGATCTCAAAATGGAACGGGCAGTCCTCGCCTTTGGTCAGACCGGTTTGCTTTTCAGCATGGCGCGAACCCCTGGAGCGCCGGTAATCAAGGAGGTCAAGATCGGCGCCCTGGTCGGCAGCCGCCTGATAGACTATCGCACCGTCGAGTTCAACGGCAGCCCGGTCGGCCTCTTCCATGCGAAAAAGATAACGCTGGCGGACAAGTTGCCGCTCTTCACCGATGTGGGCTATGCCCGCCGTGGTGACCTTTCCATGGTGGGCATTCAGACTGCTTCCGCCGGCTTTTTGACCCAGGGGGAATTTGAAGCGGTTACGACCCTCTTTCAGATGGAATATTTGACACCGGAAGAGGTCGCCCACACTGTAATAATGGAAATTCAGGGCTTTACCACCGGATATGAAGTCATCGCTGCTCTGGATTCAGCTGTCATGGATCCCAGTTATCGGGCCGGGGTAATGCGCCAACCCATTATTGCAGAGATGCAGCGGCTGAGCGATGAAAAACAAACCCCCAGTGTAGCGCTTGGACAACTCGGACCACCGGAGCTCTCCAAACTCTTGTATGAAGCCTGGCTTTTGCGTACCAAATTTCGCAGTATAAAAAGGATGCTCTCTGCGGATCCCGCCTTGATCAGCCAAGAATTGGAGCACGTCCTGCTTCATCATCCCATACGCCATACCATCGTCTCTATCGGCATCCCCATTCTGCTCGCAGACGGCAAAACCCTGCTGCGCGGCCCCCGCATCAAGATACCCGCGGGGCGTGATGAGGATGAGTTGACCGTAACTCAGGAGACGATAGATGGCTGGGCAAAAAAGGGGTGGGTGGATCTGCGTCCAGCGAACATGGCCAAATGGCAGGAACGAATTGAGGCGATGGTCGATTCCTGCAAGAACTTTTTCAATGTGGATGCCAGCGATATCAGCCGCGGACCCTGCCCGGCGGAAGCACTCCGCATTGGCGAGATGGTGGGGTGGGTCTTTAACAATGATCCCGCCATTCAGGGATTCAGGGTCAAGTCATTCTGACGCAACATGGGCGGCAAAGGGCATGGATAACGAAACTGCGGAGAATCCTTACCGCCGCAGATTTCAGGATGGCACCAGCGTGTCGGTTGAACGGGAACGTATTCTCATCACACTTCCCGTCTATAACGAAGCGCCACACCTCGGGCAGCTCATCAACGATTTGCGAACAGTAACAGACCTGGATATTCTGGTCATCGACGACGGATCGGACGACAATACGCCCGCTGTGCTGAAAAGAGCGGGCGCACCCTGCCTTCGCCACGAACGCAATCTCGGCAAAGGTGAGGCACTGCGCTCAGCACTCAAGGCCGCCCGGGCTCAGGGTTATCACTGGATGATCACCATGGATGGCGACGGCCAGCACGACCCCGCTGCTCTGTCTGAGTTTGTCCGCACTATCCGTTCGCAGCAGAGCGATTTTTGCATCGGCTGGCGGCAGGGGAGAAGCGGCACCATGCCTCCTCTGCGGCAGCTCAGCAACGGCCTGAGTTCGATCCTGCTCTCCCTCTTTGCCGGCACCCGTTTTCACGACGCCCAGTGCGGATTCCGGGCCTATCGCACAGCCCTTCCCGGCCTCGATGAGTGCCGTGAAAGCGGATTTCAATATGAGAGCGAGCTGCTGCTGCGCCTCGCAGATCATCACTGCCGCTTCGCCGAGATCGCTATCTCTACCTGCTACACGGGATCATCGAGCAGAATACGCCATATCAGAGATACCCTTGCTTTCATGCGTTTGCTCTGGCGAAGGCTGTGGTGGTAGCGTTTTCCTGAAATAATTGCTTGTAATTATCACCTCAATGTCGTATATTTTTATCCATGTTCGGGGCGTAGCGCAGTTTGGCTAGCGCGCCTGGTTCGGGACCAGGAGGTCGGTGGTTCAAATCCACTCGCCCCGACGCTCAAGCCCATCCGGCCTTCCGCCGGATGGGCTTTTTAGTTGCTGTGAATTTCATATGGAAATTGTTGATTTTATATGGAATATTCCATATATTTGATGATTAGACTCTTTACCACCCATGAAACAGGAATTCGCACATGAGCTCCGATTATACCTTCACCGAAATTGAAAAAAAATGGCAAGACCGCTGGCGGGAGAGCGGACTTTACAAGACCGATCTGAATGAAACCGCACACAAACTCTATTGCCTGGTCATGTTTCTTTACCCCTCAGGCGACCGTCTCCACATCGGCCACTGGTACAACTACGCCCCGACCGATACCTGGGCCCGTTTCAAGCGCATGCAGGGTTTCAACGTTTTCGAGCCCATGGGGTATGACGCCTTTGGCCTGCCCGCCGAAAACTACGCCATCAAGAAAGGCGTTCATCCCGCTGTCAGCACGGCTGAAAATATCGCTAATATCCGCAAACAGCTCGAGGCCATGGGGGCGATGTACGACTGGGAGCACGAGGTCAATACCAGCCATCCAGACTATTATCGCTGGACCCAGTGGCTCTTTCTCAAGATGTACGAACACGGCCTCGCCTACCGCAAGAAGCAGGCGGCCAACTGGTGCCCGAGCTGCAAGACCGTTCTGGCCAATGAACAGGTGGTCGACGGCCAGTGCGAGCGCTGCGAGAGCGAGGTGCTGAGCAAGGATCTCGAACAGTGGTTTTTCAAGACTACTGCCTATAGCGAACGGCTGCTTGAAGGGCATCAGGTCATCGACTGGCCGGAAAAAACCCTGCTCATGCAGAAAAACTGGATCGGCAAGAGCGTCGGTGCAACCATCGATTTCCGCTGCGCAGAGGGAGAGGAGAAAATCCAGGTCTTCACCACCAGACCGGATACACTCTGGGGCGTCACGTACATGGTACTGGCGCCGGAACACCCCCTGGTCGAGCGCCTGACCATTCCGGAACACAAAAGCGCGGTCGCCAGCTATGTGCTGCAGGCGCGCAAGCAGCGCGAAATCGACCGCCTCTCCACCGAAAAAGAAAAGAACGGGGTTTTCATCGGCAGCTACTGCATAAATCCGGTCAACCAGGAGCGGGTGCCGATCTGGATCGCCGATTACGTGCTGGTCACCTACGGCACCGGTGCGGTGATGGCGGTGCCGGCTCATGACACCCGCGATTTTGCCTTTGCGCAAAAGTACGGTTTACCGATTCGTGAGGTCATTTCGTCGACGGGACAGGCCTCACCACAGGGGCTGACAGAGGCCTATGTGCAACCGGGCCAGATGATCAATTCGGGCCCTTTCAACGGCACCGACAGTTCGGAGGGCATCAGCAAGGTCATCGCCTATCTTGAGGAGAACGGCTGGGGCGGCCGCAAGGTGAATTACAAGCTGCGGGACTGGCTCATATCCCGCCAGCGCTACTGGGGGGCGCCGATTCCGATCATCTACTGCGATGAGTGCGGAGAGGTGCCGGTTCCGGAAAGCGACCTGCCGGTTCTTTTGCCCGAAGATGTTGTTTTTACAGGAAAAGGCGAATCGCCGCTGTCCACTTCGCCCACTTTTGTCACCGCAGCCTGCCCCAAGTGCGGCCGGAAGGCCCGGCGTGAGAACGATACCATGGACACCTTTGTCTGTTCATCGTGGTATTTCCTGCGCTTTCTGACCCCGCAGTTGTCGTCCGCCCCCTTTGACCGCGGCCTTGCGAACGCCTGGCTGCCGGTGGATCAGTATGTCGGCGGCGCTGAACACGCGGTAATGCATCTGCTCTATGCCCGCTTCGTCACCAAGGCACTGCATGACATGGGCTGCATCGATTTTGATGAACCCTTTAAAAAGCTGGTGCACCAGGGCATCATCACGGCGCGGGGCGCCAAGATGAGCAAGAGCCGGGGAAATGTGGTCAATCCGGACCGGTTCGTCGAGAAATATGGTTCCGACACTTTTCGCATGTACATGATGTTCATGGGCGGCTACGAGGAGGGTGGAGACTGGAGCGACGAGGGGATCGTCGGAATTCACCGCTTTCTCAAGCGGGTCTGGCGCCTGGTGCAGCAGACCACGGAGAACGCTCCTGCGGGTGCAGAAGATCCGCGTTTCAACCGCGTCCTGCAGCAGATGCATTATGCCCTTAAAAACAGTACAGCCGATCTTGAGCGTTTTCATTTTAACACAGCGATAAGCAGGCAGATGGAGCTGTTAAATGAAGTATCACTTTATATGCAGGATGTACAACCGTCCAATCAGGACCAACGTCTTGCCGGTGAGGTGATTCCCAATCTGTTGTTAATGCTGGCACCGTTTGCACCGCACTTTGCCGAGGAGCTTTGGGGGCAGCTCGGCCGGCCTTACAGCATCTTTAACCAGCGCTGGCCGGCCTGGGATGAGCGCTGGCTGGTGCAGCAGCGGGTGCAGTTGGCAGTGCAGATCAACGGCAAGGTGCGCGGCCAGATCGAAATCGACGCCGAGTGCAGCGATGAAGCCGTGATTGCGGCCGCCATGAAAGAGGAGAAGATCGCCGGTTATCTGGCGGGCAAAACGGTGATAAAATCCTTTGTCATTCAGAAACGGCTGGTCAGCCTGGTGGTCAAATAGGCACGGTTTTCGCCAGTTCAGATGATAAAAAAAGCCGGACAGGAGATTCTGCCCGGCTTTTTTTGATCCAAGATGGTGCGGAATTGTTATGATGATATCACTAGTAAGTGTACAATTGGGCTGCCGGCAGCATTGAAGGAGGACAGTGCTTTGGAGACGGAGATCAGATAAGGGAGGGTTGACCGGACAAAATTCAGGCGCCTGCATCACTATGTTAACATAACTAATATTATGCACAATTAATTGTGCTGAAGCCACGACCAATCAGCCGGATAACGCCTGCATCTCCCGCCGAGCCCGCTCCTTCAACGGCGTCTCCACTTTGCTCCACAAGATCTCTTCCAGATTCTGACGCGCTGATTCAAGTTCGCCTGTGCTTCTCAATGCCTGCGCATAATAAAACCTGGCGTGCAAATTGTTAGGATTGGCCTTGACCGCGTCCGCAAGATAACGCAACCCTTCCTGCGCCTTGCCCGTCACCAGCAGGCTCTTGCCCGCCAGCGTCAGCGTTACACTGTCCTGTTTGCCAAGGTCGATCGCCTTGAGCGCATATTGCCCGGCTTCTCCGTCGCGTTCGCAGGCATCGAAAATAATCCCCGCCTGCTTGTACAAAGAAGGTTTACTGGGAGCGTATTTGATGGCATTGCGGATCGCCTCCATAGCCGCATCGCCCTGGCCGAGCCGGATCTGGCAGGACGCCAGCGAGGCCCAGATATCGGCTTCACCCGTTCGCTGAGCCAGATAGCGCTGGTAAAAGGCGACTGCGCTCATATAATCACCCGCAATGTAAGCCTTGAACCCCTCCGCACAGATACCCTCAAAGTTCTCATCGCTGACCGCAGCACCGCTGTTCCCGGCCGGGATCTCAGGGGTGACCATGCGCAGGGATTTGCGCGCAATCTCGGCAAATTTTCCGTCAGGATCCAGCTTGAGCACCGCCTTGAAGCATCTGCCGGCGTTATCCATGTCCCCCTGCGCCATGTAGACCTTGCCGAGACCCAGATAGGATCTTACCTCCTTGGGCGAAACGGCGATCGATTTTTCAAAGGCGCGTATGGCCTCGCTGTAATTTTTCTGTATGCTGTAGACTGCGCCCAGATTGACCAGGGCCATGACGTTGGCCGGCTGAAGAACGAGTCCCTCTTTAAGGAAACGTTCGGATTGGGCGAACTGGCGCATCTTGCTGTAAAGGCTGCCGAGGACGAAATAGGCGCGCGAATAAATTGGGCATAACCTAACTGTTTCTATGCATTTATCGAGTCCCATGGTGTACTCTTTGGACTCGAAATAGACCAGCCCCATATTGTAATGCAGATCGGGATCGCGGGGGCTCCATTCGATAGCCTTGCGCCAAAGCGCCAGGGCAGCCTCAAAGGACTTCTGCCGTGCCTTGTCGAGGGCATCGCGGTTGAGCTTGTCCGCTTCGGGTGCGGGAGGCTTTACAGCCCAGGTGATCTTGAGGTCACGATTATACCAGGAGAGTTCGAGACGGTCGCCTCCCCCCCGATATCTCTCTTCGAGGCGTGAGAGGAGCATGCGTTTATCGGCCTCCGCACCGGAATCTAGATCCGGATAGAGCCGGTTCAGCTCGGCGGCGGCGATGGTCACGGAGATGGTTTTTAGCGCGTCTAACGGTGCTTGGTTGTCTGTCATGGCTGCACGATCGCTCGGTTTTCACACGCCTGCAGCTGGCCGCGGTGGTCCGGGCACAGCAACATTTGATGGATATTACAAAAAAATAACAATAAAATCAATAAAAAAGGCGGCTTTGATCAGCCGCCCTTTTTGTGCGCCAGGCGGGAATCGAACCCACAACCTTTAGCTCCGGAGGCTAACGCTCTATCCAATTGAGCTACTGGCGCATGAGGAACTTGTTTATCAGGGAACATTTACCCGGCTGATCTTGAGCGCGCGCCCGTTCTGGGGATCGACTTCGATCAGTGCGCCATTGAGTCGTATATTGGCGCTGGCAATCCGGTATTTTTCCGGTAAAATGGTTGTGAACCGCTTGATAGCCACCTGGGCGTCCATGCCGATGACTGAATCGTGCGGGCCGGTCATGCCCACATCGGTTATAAAAGCTGTGCCTCTGGGCATGATCCGTTCATCGGCGGTTTGGACGTGGGTGTGGGTGCCGATGACCGCGCTGACCGAACCATCAAGATACCAGGCCAACGCTGCTTTCTCCGCGGTGGCCTCGGCGTGGAAATCGATCAGGATGATGGACGCTTTCTCGCGCAGTCGCATCACCTCTTCATGTCCGGTCCTGAAAGGGCAGTCGATCGGATACATAAAAGTCCTGCCCTGCAGGTTAAGGACCGCAACCGGGATCTGGCGCGCGGACATGGCGATAACCGAGCCATGGCCCGGGGCCTGCGGCGGGTAATTCAGCGGCCGCAGCACTTTCTGGCTGTTGTCGAGATAGACGCGGAACTGCGCATTTCCCCAGGTGTGGTTGCCGCCGGTGATCACATCCACGCCCAATGAGAATAGCTGCCGCGCCAGGGCCTCGGTGAGTCCGTTGCCTCCGTCCGCATTCTCGCCGTTGGCGATGCAGAAATCGACATTGTGACTCTTCTTGAGGCCCGGCAGCAGACCGGCGAGGGCATCCATTCCCGGTTTGCCGACGATGTCGGCGATAAAAAGTATATTAAAGGACTTTGTGCTCACTTGTGGCCTTAATATACGCCGTTTCCGGCAAATTCACAAGCATTTTGTTCCTACTTGGCGTAATCGATGGCGCGGTACTCGCGGATCACGGTCACCTTGATCTGGCCGGGATACTCCATGTCGTTCTGGATTTTCTCGGCGATGTCGGTCGCCAGCTGTTCGGACATGGC
>Ga0116149_1005622_pt1 | contig 11658 bp, 8 predicted proteins | sample AD_UKC057_MetaG_FD_89787 | JGI IMG/M metagenome (GOLD analysis project Ga0116149, IMG submission 89787) | Active sludge microbial communities of municipal wastewater-treating anaerobic digesters from USA - AD_UKC057_MetaG | ecosystem: Engineered > Bioreactor > Anaerobic > Digestate | place: USA...
ACACGCGGCGAATCTTGCCAAAGAAAGATATGCGGCATCGTCTGTGGCCGGAGCTGCATCGTCTGTGGCCGGAGCTGCATCGTCTGTGGCCGGAGCTGCATCGTCTGTGGCCGAAGCTGCATCTCATTTTAATCCAACGCGCACACAAACCGACGAGGAAAATAGACAGATATCGCTGTTGGAACAGGCACAAGCCAAGCTCGCCGAAACTGGCACATCTGTACTCGATCGTGTACGGGCATCAATGGTGGAAGTTGGATCGACTATAAGTACGTGGTTAGCCCACACTAGCGCATCATGGCAACGGATGGTTGTTCGAGTTCAAGATGTTCTCCAAAGCAGCATGATTCAAACAATCGGTCGTGTTCTTGGAAGAATATTCACAGGTGCACATCTCCTCCTTATAATCTCTGGCGCTATTTCATCTGTAATGCCCAAGGGTGCCAGCGGAAATCGACTCAGTGAGAGTATTGCGGGTACTGTGGTGAGTTTCGTTACTGAGATGTTCTCATCGACACTTCGTGTGTTCTTGAATATGGGACCAATCATCCGCGGGATCATCAGTGGCTTCTGGGATGCGTTCTTGAGTCTGTTTTATGACACAGCTAAGGAACAAGTCGATAAGACAAATGCATATGCCGAGGCATATCGATCGGCCACCGCCACACGGGAAGAGCAGCAACAAAACGCACTCGTATCTAACGCGTTTACCCAAACAGGCTTCCTTGCGGACATCGCCAAAGCTACAAAAGCAATGTGTGACTTTTTTACACCAAAAAATATGTTTGGTGCATTCGGTGTTGGTACAGGTAAGATCGCTGCGTTGATGTCCGAGTTGTTTGCAGGATTTGGTTTGCTTCCCGAGGGGATGACTGCGGAACAGGATCGAGCAACAAAAGCTGCGGAGTTTAAGAGACTCGCGGAGGAAGCTGAAGATAAAGGTAATATGAATATCGCCGCCATGTATCAAAGCGCATCAGACGAGTTGATTAACTGGGACAAGAAAGCTGTCAACGAAGCCGAGGAACAGACAAAGATTCAAAGGAACATCGAAACACTACTCAGTGAGATAAAGACATCTCGTGGTGGTGCAGCGGCTGATGTCGCCGGGCGTGCCATGATTGCACATGGTGAAGCCATTGCCACGGCAAACAACACATCCGAAAATTATGCAACAGCATCGATGTTTGCCAAGTCATTGTTTGCCAATGTCGCCCTTGGGGAAAAACTGAAAGATATTAATGATGACCCAGCGGCTCTGATATCTGCGATTGTAGCGGAACCACTTCCTGAACCAGTAGGATTGTCATTAGGTGAGCTTGCTAACCGAGCTGGTATATCTAAGGCGATCTTAAGCTCGACGGATGAAAACAGCGTTCGCAACATCGCAAAAACATATTATGTATTGTCAAACATACTTAAGCAGGTTTCAGATAATGCGGCGCTATTTGACAAGAATCTGTTGCAAACGAATCTGGTAAACTACTTTAAATCTGCAAAGACTATGAATGATGTATTCGTGGTCAATGCGACATCTCAGAAGATGCTCATGGATGTGTTTGCCAGCAGCTTCAAATCGAAAGCCGAAATTGCCATGGTGACGGCCTCTCAGAAAAACGCCACGAGTGGTTATTATGGCATTGGTGGTATGGATGCGGTAAAAAAGTCGCTTGATGGCTCGAATGCATCGCCATCTGCGGGCACATCAGCCGATGGTGGTGGTGACAACCCACGCGATCTAAAGTATAGTACATTGGTTGAGGCCTATAAGAAGATGCATGACATTCCATCCCTCAATGGCAACGCAGGTGGTTTGGCTCCAAGTCTCACACGAAAACTTCGTGCATATGCGGAACTTACTGGACAAGATGTTGATGTTGTATCGGGATATCGTGCACATGATGAACAAGCTGCTCTTCATAAGAAACATCCAGAAGTTGCCGCGGCGGCGGGATTCTCTCGCCATCAGCTTGGAGTAGCCGCCGATGTTCGAGTCGAGTCATGGGATGACAAAGTGGCACAATTCCTTGGGCTCAGTCGACCGGATGCCAAAAACGAACCATGGCATATCGAAGAGACACACACTGCGGGGAAGACATTGCCTCAAATTGTGGGTATGGGTGACAACATCTTCGATCGGGCCATGAGTGCCATCATTCAACAGGAAGGCACATATTCCACTATCAACCCGAATGATAATGGCAAGGGTGTTTCGGTGGGCCGACTTCAGTGGAACTCGGGTCGAGCACACGATATGTTCCGCAGGCTTCGTGAAGCTGACCCTGCGACCTTTGATCAATCGCTTCCACGCATCGCTCAGCTCCTGGGCGATGTTTCTCTGTGGACCAATCATCAGGTCATTTTCCAAAGGAATGAAGTTGAAGCATTCAAACGTGTTATGCAGAGTCCCGCGGCACAACAGGCCATGGATGCCAAAGCGCGGGAAGACTTGGCGGGTTACTTTAAGATCGCTGCGAAGCATGGCATCAGCGATCCATGGGCACAAGCGTTCTATGCGGACATCATCAATCAGTATGGACCTGGTGGTCCGAAGCGGGGAAATGGTGCATGGCAGTTCGTGAATATAGCGGGGCCCAACCCCTCCATAGACCGTCTATACGACGCTACTTCGACCTCCGAGTATAAATCCCGGAGGAAGCGTGTGTATGACGCGTTAAAGACCGCTATGGGTACCGTAGGGACGACAGGGGCCGGTGAGTTTGACGCCGCGGCCCAGGCAGCAGCAGATGCGAGTTCTCAAGCCGAGGCGGGATCCGCGGGTGGTGTCTCTCCCGCGGATCAAAAAGAAGTTCAAGCCGCGCAAACCACACTCGCTCAACAGACGGGTATGGCCATCAAATCGATTGGTGAGCTGATGAAGGTTATCGTTCCCACAGTGGGGAGTCCGAGAGTATCATCTCCCTTCGGGAACCGGAAGCACCCGCTTAAGGGTGGTAATCACTTCCATCCGGGGATTGATATTGCTGGGGTTGGTGTGGGAAATCCTGTACATGCCATGGATGGTGGAAAGGTGGTTACATCAAAGTTCAACGATGGTGGATATGGGCACTATGTTGTGATCCAACATCCAAGTGGACTTAAGAGTTTGTATGCCCATATGACAAATCGTTTGGTGTCTGTGGGACAGGATGTTACTCCTGGGCAACAGATTGGTTCGACTGGGTCGACTGGTGCATCCACAGGGCCGCATGTGCACTTTGAAATCGCAAGAGGAAACATATCTCGACGGCCGCGGAATCCTGGCGACTATATCGATCCAGTGCAGTTCGCATCCTCGGGGTCGATTATGACACCCGAGGGATATGCCACCGCCACTGAAGGGAATGGAGATGCATCATCTCCTTCCTCCACGGAGAGTGGAGTTGCTGGACCGGGAACTGTGAGTGGAAGTAATGATGCATATACTGCATCTCTGATACAAGCCGCCAAAAACATGATGTTGCAACATATGGGCATGGGTACAACACCACAAATCCCCTTTGATGCACAACAAGCTTCTGTGGAGATGGCCACGGGTGTTGGTTCGGTGGGAGTCTCATCCATGGCACGTGGTGGAGGTGGTGATATCAACACACAGATCACCAATGCCCTTACTGCAGCTTTTGGATCACAAGGGTTGCTGGGTGGTTCTGGTGCGCTTGGTGGAGCTCTTGGTGGGATGTTGACCGGGGTGGGAACATTGTCGCCATCGGGTGTCCCTATTGCCACTATGGGCGAACCTTCGAGTGCTGGATCTATGGGTGCCGCGGTGGATGCCATATCGGGTGGAACTGCCGCTTTAAGTGGAGCACCTATCGCTCCAGGCATGCAAGGTGTACCAGGTGGAAGCTTCTCAAATATGATGTCGGGCATCTTTGGACAAACAAGTGCATCACCCATTGCCACAATGGCGGGTGGACTACTCGATCAGCTTGCCACCACACAGGCCGAGGAGAAAGCCGCACAAACCACATCAAATGCTGTACTTACCGCCACACTTGGTGATAATACACAACAGATGATATCTGGGTTTGGCAACATCATGAGTACACTCAAACCATCAATAAAACAACCTACACCACAACATGCGGGTCCCACCATGGTGAATGCACCGACTTCAACAAACACTATCACAACAATGAATAGTTCAAATGCATCATCGGTAACAAGCGCGCAAACCAATTCGGGTGGAGGATCTTCCGCGGATTCAGTTCCAGATATGGGACTTCGCGCATTGTATGGTTAACGTGAACCATCATATGAATGGGATGGAGATTCAAATCCATCCCATTCATCTTTGAAAAGAGGCGATGATTCTATGGCGATGGATGTCGATGTCCTTCAAGACATGGGCGATTTGTTGTCGGTGAGTCCTGATATACAAGGACAATTCACCAACATCATATCAACACTTGTTGGTGTACAAAACCGAGCTTGGTTTTCGCAGAATATGGACGAACACTGGGGACTCCCACCCGTGGGACATCTTGGTCAAGAGGATGGACAACTGAAACTGTTGCTTCAACGATCGTTTCCCATCCTTCGATTGACACCACTTAATACAAAACCCACAAACACGGCCACAAACTATCAGCCAAATGGTCCACAAGGTGGCGAATATCGATTTTATTGTTACACCGAAGGATCCATGAACATCTCTCACTCCAACGAATATGGCCCAAGCAACATCGAAGAAGGTATACAGAATAGCGCATCGCATAGTGGGATGGGAGACCTTGTTCAGTTTGCCGCATCAAGTGGCCCACAAAACAAAATCGCGAGTGGCTTTAGAGATATGGTTAAAACCGCGACGGATACGTTTATAAACAATGGTGGCATCGAAGCTATGATAGGGAAATTAGAATTAAATGCGACAACAAAAGACATGCTGAATCAACTGGCGGGGTTTGGTGCACAGATGGTGAGTAGCATGATGGGTGCTCGCATCGATCTCCCAAACATCTGGAAAGATTCAAAGTCTGAATATGGGATTAAAGTTCAAATCAAACTTCATTCGTTTGGTGCGGGGGATGCAGATTTCGAAGCGAACATAATGCGTCCACTTCGCGCATTGTGTATGCTCGCATTTCCACAACGTATGGGATCGGGTGGGTTTGGAGTGACATATGTCAACCCGCCATATCTGGAGGCTCAACTCAAAGGGCTTTTCCACAGCAAGCTTTGTGGCATCACAAACATGACCATCGACTTTCCCTTCAAACGAACATCCATGTGGATGGGTCGTCCTCTCGAAGTAGATGTGGAACTCACCATCACCGACATGTATAGTGTCATTGTGTATGATACAAAAGCATCTAGTGGATCCGATCCAGCACCCACAACATATTCGATTCTTGATGGACTAAAGAAAGATGACGTTCATATTTCAGGCGCACCATCGTTCTTTGAGAAAGCATTGATTCTTGGATACGATCAGGATCTCGGTGAAACTGGAGATGAGAATGTCCAAGCATCAAACGAAGAGACTCGATTTAACCTGAAACGATATCAATCAAAGAACGACAATGTTCCCGCAGGATATGAGTCACCATCTCGATTCACCGCAAACGCTCGTCTTGATGTGGCTGCGGCATCTGCGGACACACATCCAGGAACTGTGGACAATGGTGATCTGTCCATCCCATACAAGGGTCCACGAAACGTATCGGGTACACGCATCATTGGTCGAGAAGACTGAGGGCTAACAATTATGACACAGCGGATATATGGCATTCCTCTACCCATTGGTGTCACATTGTGCGATGAGTATACTCGAGAACTCCCACTCCATGGGAATGGATTTCCCGATCTATTTTCTTTGGAGTGGGATGATGCCACACATACACTCACAGTTCGAACTCGCATTCCGAATCCAAAGGATCAAAACGAGCTTCTCGATCTAAACATGATCCATCTGGCGATGAAGATGTCGAATATCGCGGGAAACATTCCCATGAGCAACATCTTCAAAGGTGGAGCCTTTGACACAGATGGTGATGGCAAATCCGACACCATATACCCATACCTTGTGGACATGCGAGAGCTTCAAGTCTTCGGATACATGTTTGGTAAGTTCGATTTGACACCATCATTTTTGTCACTCCCAAACAGTCAAAACACATCAACTGTGGAGTGTGTGGATACTAAACTGTTCAAGCTTGAGACGGACAAAGATGAACAGAATGACCCCACGGGAACAACATATTTCGAAAGCACACCTTTCCCATACATCGGGTATATGTCTCGCACCATGATCGGGAACCCACAGGATGCGTACTATCCACGATACATCAAGATGCCCAACATTGTTGCGGAGAGCAGTGCGATGGGCACAGTGACCTCGGGCATCTTCAACCAAACCACACAGAAACATCTTGGTGCTCTCCGATGGGCGGATCGTGGATCACTTTATGTGACAGATCCAGGCGAAAACCCCGACGGTGAACGATATCCATCGATTGTTAGAAGTTTATTAGTTTCATTATTTATTAAGAAGACCACAAAAACATCAACCACACCCGACCTCTATAGATACATCAATGACATCCTTGTGACACTACACGATGCAATCAATGTCATATTTGAACAAACTATAGATAAATTTTTGGGAATGGCATTAAATCACGATCTCGATATCAGCACATATGCCTCATTGTGGGCTGCCTATATTGCGAGTCTTGCTCCATCCCTTGAGAATGTTTTGCTGGATGAACCAAGTACGCTGACGAGTATTGGTGCCAAAGCAAATCAAATCGACATCGATCTCATGGCAGCATATCGGAATTCGGAAGATGTGAGAGATCTTATTGATGAAATGGTAAGTCTTCGATTCGAACCAAAAATGAATGTGAATGCCTCGGGATTTCTGCTCAATGAACTTAAAGAGTACTGTTTGTATCTTTATGGACCAAATGGATTGAATCACACCATCACCGAGTATGAAGCACAGGTTGTCTCCGAGGAAGTTGCTGGTGTGGTGGGTGGAGCAGTGAACCTGGCTATCATATTTGGCGCCATGGATGCGGGACTTCGTCGATCATCCTGTGGACTCTATCTGAGATTCGCCTATCCAGATTTCTATGCGTGAGAGAGAATGAGTGTTTGATGAACATGTCGTGTAGTGCGCATCTTGGTGGAGATTGTGGTGTATGGTCGCTTGCTGCTCCTGGTGGTGTGGTATCGTATTTGCAGGTGGGGACAACGATGTCTATCGTTCAACTGATTGTGGTATGACAACAGGTGTCACTGTTGTGGGGGCGCCTTCATGGTGACACGATTCCGAAGTGATGTTGTTGCGCCAATTAAACTAATATCATAAGGAGGCATCTTTTTAATGAGCAGCACATCAAATCTTAAATGGATTCGTTCGGCTGTTGAGGATGTGGGCAAAATCCTCGAAGTGAGCTCCACTGGGCAAATCGTTCCCTCAAGTAGAACAGCGTCTACAACATCAACGGGATTGGTGGAGCTTGCTACAAATGCGGAGACACAAACAGGAACGGACGCGACGCGATGCGTCACCCCCGCCGGATTGGCTGCATGGCCCAGAACGGGTTCCGTCACCGTTACTGTGGGACCGTCGGGGTGCGACTACACCACGCTCAACGGAGCGATTTCCGCCCTCTGCAAACGCTACCCCGGGCACGGCGCCAGAGCGGTCATCAACGTAGCGGTGGGGTTCGTTCTGGCGGAGCAGGTGCTGGTGCGAGGGCAGAACTTGGGGTGGATCACTATCAGTGGCGGAAGCGACTTGACGACGCCGCGCAACGTTCAAACTTCGGCGATCACTGAAATATTCGACGGAACCTTCACAGGGGTGCGCCCGGTTTTTGGGGTGTGTAATGGCGGGACTCTTCCCACCATTGCAGTGCCATTTGCCATGGATGCCACCACCGCAGCAGAGTATGTCCGTGGATTGGCTGTTCTCACTGGGGGAAGCGCCGTGCTGTTCCGAGGGATAACAGGGGCATCCACTATCGCGGGTGGCGTTGGGGCATTTCTGTCCAATAGTGGGACCGCATATTTGACTGGGACTTGGACCGGATGGACTGCAAAGGGGATTTCGGTAGAGTATGGTGGGCGCGCTTTTGCTGGGGGCAATTTTCGGTCTGGGGCCACTGATGCCGCCACCGACATCTCGGTGACTACAGGTGGCATCATCTCAATAGGCAGCTCAACGGTTGGCGGCATCTCACAAAGGGCGAATATCATGACCCAAAATGGGATTATTCTTGACTCTAGAGTTGGTGGTGTCGCTCTTGCCACCGAAGCCGCACCAGGATTTGTTGAATTGGCCACCGCGGCTGAGGCTACCGCTGGGACGGATACAGCGAGGGCCATTACTCCCGCAACATCTGGGAGCAGAACAACATTTGCCACCACTTCCACCGATGATGCCACATCATCCACGGCTGCTCCGCTTAAATCCGACGGTGGGTTGGCGGTGGCGAAAACCATTTATCTTGGCGGACCCGTGAAAACAGCAGGGAAATCGACGATTGCCACTCGATGGGTGGGGGAAATCCCCACAGCGACCACCACGGCAGTCACGATCCTATCAAGATCTGCCACAAATGGAGCGCGCCCCGCAGTGTTGACTATCTACACATCGAGTGGGCTGGGGAATGACTGCGTATGTGGCGTGGCAAAGTATCTGCTGTACCCCTCCGCATCACATGCTCTCATGGAACAATATGGGGTTGCTGGCGCAGTGGGTGGGTACGGATCAGTGACATTAGCCTGGGATGGAAATGATCTCAAAGCCACGAAGGAAAACAACAATGTGGGCTGTTGCCTTGAACTCGAAACGTTCAACAACACCACATACCAGTGGGTAAGTCCCAACAGTACCTATTTTTCGATTGGAGGGTAGCCAACATGACCGTTTCTGAGAACCTCGCAACATTGGAATCCCTACATCAGGACGTCGCTTCTGCCATTATCGCCATGCGCGACATGGTGCGCTATGGGGCAGACTTCACCGAAGAGGTGCGTGCTCAGCGGTATGGAGAAATCATGCGCATGGTGGGCGATGCTCAGCGGAAGGCTGATACATTGGATGACTATCGCATATATGGGACGTGGACTGAATGACGATGATCTTGTGCACATGCCGACAAAACAAAACTGCTCATCACAGCATGGAGGTTATATCACAATGGATCATCTGAAAGAACTCATCATGAACAGAGCACGTATCAATCAAGCGAACTCTCAACCGAATCAGGATTCGCTTCTCAATACACAAACCAATCTGACTGACACACATATAGAGATGGATGTGACTGCGAAATGAGCTTTCTGGATATGTCTTGTTGTGATGAGCGATTTGAAGCATCGGATATTGTGTATCCGATGAACGATTCAGTACAAGAAGCAGTGGCTCCATTGAAGCATCGTTCCTCGCCACGACTCATTGATATTGTGATTCGATATCTTGGCGAATGTGAGTGAGAGGAGTACTCACAATGGGTAGAATGCGGAGAACACGGCTTGGTAGCTCTGTCCAGAAATGGGCACCAATCTATTAGAAGTACATCAACATTCCCACAACTGTGGGAAACAACGATGGTGGCTGGCATGCTGTTCGTGTGGGAACGAATGCATATCTACAGCCATATCGGTTGTATGGCGCACTTCCCAACCGACTCGATGTTCAACCAATTAGTGCACTCGAAACTACAACAGATGGACAAACTGTTCCCACGGGGACCACACTCGATCTCTCATCAGTGCCTGGATTTGCATCAGTGCCACTCAACTACCCTGATGGGCTTGGTACAAACTCCACACACACAAAACTCTTTGCCCATCGAGTGAACGCCACCACAATATATGATGTGGATCCAGCTACAGGAACCGCAACAGCGGCCATTGTTGGTGCGCCACTCGCCACATGCAACACGGGACAATTTATTTTCGATGAAGAGACAAAACTGTTGTTTTCCGCGGAGTACAATCGTGGTGTGGCAGCATACACATGCACGGGGGATGCATATCCCTACACATGTTCCAAATATGATCTGCTTGTTGATACAGTGATAGCTGATGGTTCCGTGGGTATTGATATCCAACATCATCATCTGTTAATATCGTCCATGGGTACTCGGAAAATATATGCATCGAACACAATTGCTGCAAGTATTCCCGCAAGCGATTTCTACACAATTGCGACAATGCCCACGGGTGTTGTGTATGCGTGTAGCCTATTCACCACGGACACACATGTCTACTGTGGTGGGTATAGTCCAACGTTTGGTGTGTTTTCAATCGCGTGGTGAAAGGATTGATCGATAGATGGGTATGATTCGGAGGAGTAGAGTTTGCCCCCCCCCCCACATCACCTGGGATGGGCGGCGCTGTATGGGATAAAGTGTGTATGGCGGCAACACTTAGCCCGAATGATAAATCATTGATGCCATATATAAACGCTGGTGACGGAGCCAGATCTCTCGCGCACCGGTATTCTGGAAAATGGCACTTTGAAATCAACATTGGTCCTAGTGCAAACGGTGTGAATCATGCGGTGTTTGTAGGCATTCATTGTACACATTTGTGGAATGAAAATATAGAGATCTATTCCCAGGACCCACGGATCGACGCAATTTATGGGTATCCAGGCGTACCACATTATCGCGGCACGCGTCTCTCGCGCATTGCTGGCAGCCATGACACTCCAGGGTTTAACAACAACGCGGTGGTGGGTGTCGACGTTGATGCAGATAACAACACCCTGCGATTTCGTACATCAACGATGGATGCCACATATACTCTCAATGGGCGCAAATCCACTGATCCGATCTACGCTGTTTCTGGAACAGGCACTGGTAACATAACAGACGTGAGACTCATCGCCGTGTCACCCTTCACCTGGACACCGATGGATGGGTATCTGCCGTTTGGACAAGAATAACTCTACTACCCCTCCACAAAGGAGATGAGACATATCTATTATGAAGACCACAAACGAAGACTTGACACCACTTCACGAGGATCTGTTTATCCCATATACAGAAACTCAGAACTCAACCCTTCACTCCTTTGTGGAGGCCGTTTATGCCATTCCCGCACAACATTTCTCTCGCGGGAATGATGTTCGAGAAGCGGTACTGATGCAATATCTCGACTACTACATCACTGAACGAGATCAACTGGAGGCTGTAGCTCCCTTCACTCAGTATATGTCCTACATCAATGAGCTCGGGAACCTTGAACCTGTGCAGTCTCGCGTCATCATGTCCATGTACAATTCTGAAGACGATGAGATGCTCGACACATTGAAATCAGTGGGTTACTACAAAGCGAACTATGTAATTCATGAACATGATGCTTCGAGTCTTCACTGGGACCTCCGCATTCAGCTTCCGAACTATATTACTGCTCGAGGTGAATCCATCCCCAGCAAATATGCGTGGAGTTGGGCCATCCCGAAACATCGGATCCCAGAACCAAAGGAGAAGATCCTAGCGCTCCTTCAGCCATTACATTCCATCACCTGGGTGAATCTTGGATCCACTGTGATCACTGAAAAATATGGTAAAGGTACTATTCGAACAATAACTAGAGGAGAAGTATGGGTTCTTCAGAAACAGAAAACGATGTGGTTGTACTTCGACAACAGCAACGATGAGATGATCCGTGGTATGTTTGTTTTGGTCA
>Ga0116149_1005629_pt1 | contig 11646 bp, 8 predicted proteins | sample AD_UKC057_MetaG_FD_89787 | JGI IMG/M metagenome (GOLD analysis project Ga0116149, IMG submission 89787) | Active sludge microbial communities of municipal wastewater-treating anaerobic digesters from USA - AD_UKC057_MetaG | ecosystem: Engineered > Bioreactor > Anaerobic > Digestate | place: USA...
CAGGAGCATAGAAAAAATCATCAACGAGCGGGAGAGAGATGGCGTCTATTTGTCGGTGGAAGATTTCCTCGGGCGGGTAAAACCAGGTCAGGGCGACCTGCTGGCTCTAATTCAGGCTGGAGCTCTTGATTCGCTTGAACCAAACCGCAGCCAGCAGGTTCTCCACTATTTTCATGGCGTCTCCGAAGTGGAGGTAGCTGACATCAATGAGGAGGAGAAGAAAAAACTTCAGCTGGAGAAACTGGGCTTTCTGCCGGTTGGCGACCCGCTTGAGCTGCTGAATGGCCGGCGGCCGCCGCTGCGTGTTGCTCACCTCCGGGAATTGTCCGGTCAGATGGTCGAACTGGCTGTCCGGGTAGTAGATGCCCGGGAAATCAGGAGCTCGCGGGGACTGACTTATTTTTATCTCTTTGAAGATGAGAGCGGGCAGGTTGAAGGTGTAGGTCAGAGGAAAGCCCTGGCTTTTGGCTCACCCCCGGTGTGCTTTCTTAGAGGAGAAGTGCGGCTTCAATCTGATGGCTGCCCCCGCCTTATAAACTGCGCCTTCTTCCATAGCTTTTGAACCTGGGGGGAGAAACTCAGGGGGTATCCTGGGAATATGAGATGATCTGATAAAGATAACAGATGCACCTATTCCTGCGCCTTTAGTTGGCAATTTGCAAACCATCTTATATACCAGTTAAACATTTCATTTTGCAATCATTTTATAATAAAACTTTTGGCTTGGGTCATGGCTTATCATATCTTATTATCCCGTTAGGTTTGCCGCCACGTCCCGGGTCATTATTTCTATTATTTTTAACCCTCGCCAGGTCATTGATACCAAACCTCGCTACTCCCTCATCCACCCTGGATACTATGTCTTAACCTGATTGAGAAAAACATTTGACAGCGTCTGAAATAAGTCGTTTCATTATAGTAATGATAAAAAATAAAAGATGAAGCCTATTCAGACCTCGTCAAATAAATAACCATTAGAAAGGAGAAAGTTATTGAGATCTTATTCAGCAGGTGTGAGGTTTTTGGCTGAATTTAAAAAGGTAGCTTTAATTTTTACGGCCTTGCTAGGCCTTTTAATTTTATGGCCGTTATCTGCTCGAGCTCAGGAACTTCCTAAATGGCCAGAAATAGAAAGTGCCCGGCTCATAGCCTACCAGGTCACCGGACCGGCCAGTGAACGGCTCAACTTTATCCTCATGGCCGATGGATATCAGGCTAACGAAGTAGATAAATTTCTGCGGGATGTGGACAGGAATCTGGCTGTTATGTGGACAATGGAACCATTTCGCACCTATCGTTATTACATCAATGTCTATCTTCTGGAGATTGCCTCTAAGGATTCAGGCATACGTCGTGATCCGGGTGAAGATGCCCCGCCAGAAGTCAGGGATGCCAAGAATACCGCCCTTCGACTCTGGTACCAGGATGGGCTTACCAATCCTCTGGCCCGAGGAGTAACCTATGGACCAGCTCCTCTCAATTCTCCTCCCGGAACTCGGACTGGTGCTCAACAGCGTACCTGGTACCTCAAAAATTATGTTGAGCCAGAACTGGGCATACCGGTTGAATCCCAGAATATTCAGACTCTGGCTATTGCCAATACCTTTACTTATGGTGGTATTGGTGGTTTTCATGCTACGACCACTGGCGGCTCACCTCAGGGACCATTGGTTTCCATCCATGAGCTGGGCCACTCGCTTGGTCTTATTGCGGATGATTATCCTTATATAGAGCGCAATGTCTGGAGGGGATGCTGGACTGGCGGTGAACCTGACTCCTTCAGCCACACTATATACACCAGCCCAGAAAAAATGATTGCTGATCAGCATAAATGGTGGCGCTGGATCGGCGAAGATAGCGCCTCGTCCGGTAGTCCCATCGGCCTTTATGAGGGTGGTAACACTTGGCCTTGCGGTATACGGCGTGCCAGCGAGTACAGCATGATGCGCTGGACGGGCTATCACTTTGATGTTGTCCAGCGCGAGCAGATGACCATCCGGATAGCGGGTATGCGTGATGCTAACCGTATGCCACTAGACCATACTTCAGAAGGTGAGGTTGGTCCTAAAGATATTATCTGGGTCGAGACTATGCACCCCAGGTATCATGAACTGAATATTACCTGGCGGGTAAATGGACAGATAATAGAAAATCACAACAACTGCAACCTGGAGCTTTCTAAACTTAATCTTAAGAATGGCGACATTATTGAAGTTACAGTTTCAGACCCGACTGATTTTGTCCGTGATCCGAAATGGATAAATGGACCCAGGCTGACTCAGACCCGCAGATTTACCGTGGGGAAGCCTCTGCCTTCGAAAGAAGTAGAAGCGAAATTTACCAGATCAACGCCGACCACCAGACCGGTAAGCGGCCAAGAGGTCGTCTTTGTGGAGACGACTCACCCAGGAGACCGGGTGCTGACCGTAACCTGGAGTCTTGATGGCCAGGTCATCCCAAATCCCAATAATAATCGCTGCCTTAACCTCAGCCAGCTCAATCTGCCCAAAGGCACTTTCCAACTGACTGCCACTCTGACCGATCCCAGTGATCGGAATAGTAAAGTGGCCAGCCTTACCTGGTCAGTTGACAATGTTCTTCCCACGGCTCCACGGAAGCTATCCAGGCCGCTGACCACCATTGCCGGCCAGGCTGAACATAATGTCTATTTTAATGAATTTGAAATGCTCCTTGAGCCTCAGGATGACCGGACCGGTTATGATCAGCCTCTTTATGTGGCGGCGGAATTCAAGCTGGACGGAGGTGGCTGGTACAATTATTTTGGTTTCCCTGATAAACCCATGGGCACACCATTTAAGTTTACCCACTCAGGTCTAGACGTTAGGGGATTGACCTATGGCAATCTGGGTACCGGTGGCCACGCCAAAGTTCCCTGGGAGCAGCTCTATCTTGACCATGAGATTTTTGGTACTTTCTGGCCTGGTTTTGGTACTCATACCGTCGAACATCGGGCTATTGACCCGGCAGGCAATATCGGTCTACCTGACATGTTCAAAGCCACAGTTTTGCCTGGAAAATCGCCTGAACCCACAAACATTGTGACTGGTCAGCATAAAGGAAAGCTGGTGGTTGAAAAAGGTGTAACTCTTATTGATGGGGCAACTATCAATGGGGAAGTGGTGGTTAATCCGGGTGCCTCGCTGGTTGTGTCTGATGGTTCAACCATCAATGGTGATTTGCAGGCTGACAGAGCGGCAGTTATTCACATCTTTGGAGCTACTGTCAACGGAAAAGCTTCGATCTCCGGAACTAATGATGATGTAATCATAGCGGGTTCAAAATTCAAAAGAAATCTGACTGTCTCCGGCAACAAATGTCAGGTGGTGAAATTTCTGAGCGGTAAGCTGCACCAATATGGCGTTGCCCTGGTTGGTAATGTAATTACGGGTGACCTGGTGTGCCTCGACAATATTCCGGGTGTGACCGACTTTGGAGCGCCCAACAGTGTAAATGGAGCCAGGAAAGGTCAGGCCACCGGGCTCTAGGTTTTCAAGTCTGCCAGAATAGCTTCTGCGGTTCTGGCGTAGAGCCTGGCTTGGCGGATCATCCTGGCCTCAGCTTTAGTGTCAGAAGTGAATTTGTTAATGGCTGCGACTATCAGGCCTTCAAAGTACTGCTATCTCGCCTTATTTGTTTGCCGGGCAAAAAGCATTGAATAGCCTGGCATCAACCCTGGTTTGCCTCCTGCCACCAGCGAGCATCAATGGCTGTTGCTGGAAGGTCGTGAAATGAACGTGGCCGCGCAATATATCAGGTCAGATACCTTATCGAATCTGACCTGCAGGTCTAGCCGGTGGCACCTTCAGTGGCTGTCCGGGTCTTTGATACATACACTCCCTTTCCTGCTGCCGGCCGCAGCCAGCGATTACTTCCGGCCACAAAATTTCCTCATGATGTGTCCTCTGGCCAGAGCTGTCATCTGGCAGTATCTAAAATTCGGCCTTTTTTAATCTTTTTCATTTTGTTGAGAAGCTCTGGTTTTATATACCCGGCCAATTCCGACATAATGAGTTGAAACTTGTTTGTTATAAATATTCGGGATTTGTGGTTGGATATCATCAACCACTACCATATCTCCTCCCATCCGGGCCCCTTGATTGCGAAGGTCGTTTTTTAATAAATTCAAATCGGTGTGAGAACGGGTATGTATTTCGCCAAGCAAAATTGCATCTGGTGGAGCTTCAGCATGAAAGATAAGAGTTACTTTCTGACCGGCTGGAGTCAAAGCATATTGAGCTTTATCATGCTTGTTTGAGAAATAAACATAGGTTAATGCAGCCGCCAGGACAACAGAGAATCCTATTATTAAAGGTGCAGTATTAAAAGACGGTGCGTCTCCAGAATTGTTGAAACTCGCTGAAAGGTTTGAGTGAGCTGTCTGCGAAGGGCCAGCTGGCTGTAGATCGATCTTCGAACTAACATTCAGCAAGCATCCTGTTTGAAAAAACAAGATTAAAGAAATGATAATCACCACGGCGATGATTGGTCTCATTTCTCTCCTCCTCAAGCTTTCTTAACAAAAGAGAAAAAATCATCAATTGAATCCCTCAACCCTGCATTTATATTTTATTGCGAAAAACGTGCCAGAAATATTAAGGATAGAAAAAATTTTAAATGACTGAAAATCTGCCCTCTTTTCAGGACGGTTCGTATTTTTTATAGACACAGATAAGATGATGAGAATGACGCCTATTTTCTGGCTTTATTTGATTTTCTTTACCAACCACAAGATCCGGACAGAATAATTTATTTATAATCAACCTGTCATTCTGGAGTCAGATTAAGTTTACAGCGATTGGCTATGAAAGATGGAATTTATCTTATTATAGCTTTGTCAGACGCCCAGTTTTAGTGTCTGCCACATAGAGTAGCTCTGACAACTTCTGGATTTCAGTCCCGCCATTCCGGCTTAGTTTTGATCTGGTTCTTCTGGAGAATTGAGAATTGGTTAGAGTAGATAGGTAAAAGGTAATAGGTTGCGTCGGCAAAGACCAGCAGGTCAAAACTGCCTTTTTTATCTGCCAGGCTGGCCGACCTGGTAATGCAGGTGATAGATACGGGTGAAATCAGAACAGTACGAGGGTTGCCTTATTTTTTGAGAATAAAATCAGTAGATAGAAGGAATAACCAGAGAAAAACTGCGACTTCTAGCCATCTCTAGTATGCTTTCTCCGGAAGTCCGGTCTCAGACTAGAAGCTACTCTGGCCTTATAAATTGTGCTTTCCTGGAAACCTTTTATTTACACCCTGCCCAGCAGAATTTCTTGTGGAATATCGCGCAGGTTGAAATTGGAAGCCATACTGCGGCAATAGGCACCGGCCATTAAGACTGCCAGAATTTGTCCGCGCTCCGGACAGGGCATCAGCCGTTCCACACCAAAAACGTCGCCTGTTTCGCACAGATGTCCGGCCACAGTTATTTTGTCTTTTTCCCCGCCATTAACCCGGCTGGCATTGACAATCTCGTGATAGGCTTCTTCATAGATAGCTGGCCGCGGTACAGTGTTATAGGTGCCGGCGTTAACGCAGGCGAATAAATTTCCGTAGCTCTTTTTCAAGTATTCAACCTTAACCAACAGGACGCCGGCTTCGGCCACCAGATATTTCCCCGGCTCAACGATGATAGCTTTTAGCCCGAGCTTGGAATTTTCCACTCTGTCAACAATGTAGGCAGCATATTCTTTGAGCGGGAAAAGCCTTTGCTCCAGGCTGTATTTAGGTCCAAAGCCACCGCCAAAATCCAGAAATTCTAAATCAAATCCGGCCCGCTTCAACTCCCGGGCTTTTTTTATCATCCGGTCAACAGCTTTGACTGCTACCGGAAAGTCTTCTTCGCTCCAGCCAGAGCCGAGGTGCTGATGAAGGCCAACCGGCCGAAATTTTAAGGCGCGCAGCTTTTCAAAGGCCTCTATAACCCTCGAATCTTCTATTCCGAATTTAATTGGTGTTCCATCGGGACTTCGTTCCCCAGCAGTCACGGTCTTACTGGAAAAGCCCCGTCCGAGTCCCGGATTCCATCGAACAGAAACTCTAACCGGGCTCTTAATCCGCCGGCGTTTTCTGGCTGCTTGCAGCAGTTCTATCTGTTCATAGGCATCAATATTAATGGTTACACCGGGATGAGCCAGTACCCGCTCAAAATCTTCCTGACTGATTGAAGTGCCGGTAAACATAATCCTGTCTTCGGGGAAGCCAGCCTGGATAGCTTTTTCGACCTCGGCCGGTGACACGGCATCAATCGCCGCCCCTTCTTTAATCAGCATTTTGAGCAGACCGGGATGAGAATTGGCTTTCAGGGCGTAGGCGATTTTCACTTCAATTCCGGTTGGAGCTGGCTCAAAAGCCTGCTTCAAATGTCTATAATTAGTCGCAGCTTTTTGGGGACTGTAAACATAAAGGGGAGTGCCATGTTTTCTGGCCAGTTGTTCGGCCGCAAAATTTTCTAAATAAAGCTTGTTTTGTTTGACCTGTAAGAATTCATTTTCCCACCAGTTCATTTTATTATTCCTTTTTTTTAGATTAAAAATAAAAATTTAAAAATATGATCCAGACTATTTTTATCCCGGCTGTTATGATCAATTATTATTTCCGGGATGAGTCTTAGCTTTAAGGCTATCACCTCCTTTTTTTTCATTCTCAATTTGATTTTCAAAGATATTTTTTTGCCCTTTTCCCAGATTTTCGGCCAGTTCTTTTAACACCGGATATTTTTCCAGCAAAGTCGCGGGAACATTAACTTTTTCTCCAGTCAGCATATTTTTGATCTGAAGAGCATTGGCCAGTGCCTGACCTCGATAATGATTATTGGTGATAACGAAAACATGATTACTGCTTTCAGCCAGCTTTTTGATCCGGCCGACCCAGTCTTCCAGCTCATCTTTTGAGTAGAGATAATTATAGCGATCGTCGCGACCGGCGTCTTCTCTGAACCAGTCCTGGTAGTTTCGGCCATGAAGCCGTACATACGAGAAATCCGGGTTAGTCACAATAGCTGAAGGCTTAATAGAATGATGGAAAATAGGCTGATCAATATTGCAGAAAGTAACTCTTTTTTCTTTAAGAAAATTATAGAACTCAGGCCGATCCCAGGAAGAATGTCTCACTTCCAGGGCTAAAGGAAATTCTGAAAAAAGGCCAAACAGCTTCTCCAGATATTTACGATTTTCCTCAGAATTAATAAAAGACCAGGGAAACTGGATCAAAATCGCTGCCAGCCTCTGATTGACCGCCAGAGGGGCAATACCTCTTTTGAATTCATCGGCTAATTGCGGTGAGATATTTTCCCGCTGGTGGGTAAAAACCTGAAGAAGTTTAACTGTCAATAAAAAATCAGGATAAGCCTGGAGGCGCTTCAACCAGGAATAAGCCATGGAGACCGAGGCCGGCCGGTAAAATGTTGAGTTTATTTCCACCAGATCAATCAAACTGGCCAGATAGCTCAGCGGGTGAAAACCTCGTCCCTTGGCTTCTGGATAGACAATGCCTTCCCAATCTTCATAACTCCAGCCGGCGGTGCCGACATAATACTTTTTCATGTTGTTTTGTTTAATTTTAGTCTGTTTTCTCAGCGGCTTCAACTCATTGAACAGAACTGAGTGTTTAAGAGCAGTAAATATCAAACAGGTGATTGTGTTATAATCAGGGCATGCTGGACCTAAAATTGATTCAGGACAATTTCGAGGAAGTTAAAAAGAAACTGGCCAGTCGCGGACAGGCTCAGGTTCTGGCTGACTTAGAGGAAGTTTATCACCTGTCAGCTCAGATTAAGGAGCTGGCCAGGGAGGTTCAATCAGGCCGGGAAAAAAGAAACAGGATCTCTGATGAAGTTAAAAAGCTAAAAATGGCTGGGCAGGATCCAGCCGCTCTGATTGAAGAATCACGACGGGTTGGCGAGGAGATCGCCAGTCTGGAAAAAAAATCAAAAGAGTTAGAGGAAAAACTCAGAGCGTTGCTTCTTCGCCTGCCCAATATTCCTCATGACTCTGTTCCCGTAGGAAAAACAGCCGAGGATAATGTAGTGGTCAGAGTCGTCGGGGAGCCGCCAGCTTTTGATTTTGAGCCTCTGCCTCATTGGGATATCGGTACGAATCTCGGGATACTCGACTTTGAGCGGGCGGCCAAAATCGCTGGTTCCAGGTTCGCTCTTTATTTTGGAATGGGAGCCAGGCTGGAAAGAGCCCTGATCAATTTTATGCTTGATCTCCACACGAAAGAAAGAGGTTTTAAAGAGGTCTTACCGCCTTTTATTGCCAATGAGGCAAGTTTAACCGGCACGGGTAATCTGCCAAAGTTTGCTGAAGACCTCTTCAAACTGGAGGGCAATGACTGGTATCTTATTCCGACGGCCGAGGTGCCATTAACCAATATCTACCGGGGAGAAATTCTTGAAGCGAAGGAACTGCCAGAGCGTCTGGTTGCTTATACCCCCTGCTTCCGGAGTGAAGCAGGTTCCTATGGCAAGGATATTAGAGGTCTGGTTCGTCAGCATCAGTTCAATAAAGTGGAGATGATGGTTTTCTCCTTGCCTGAAAAATCACTTGAAGAGTTAGAATATATGACTTCCTGTGCGGAGGAAGTTTTAAAGCGTCTTGGCCTGGCCTACCGGGTAGTGGCGCTTTGCACTGGAGATATGGGTTTTGCCAGCGGGAAAACTTATGACCTTGAGGTCTGGATGCCAACCAGAAACGGTTATATGGAAATTTCTTCCTGTTCTGATTGCCTTGATTTTCAGGCACGGCGGGCCCAGATTAAGTTTAAAAGAGAGCAGAAAGCCAGGCCTGAATTTGTTCACACTCTCAATGGATCCGGGCTGGCGGTCGGTCGGACAGTCAGCGCCATCCTGGAAAATTATCAACAGAAAGACGGCTCGGTGCTGATACCTCCAGCCCTTCGTCCTTATCTTGACGGGCTTGAGGCTATCAAAGGCTGAAGCGGCTGGTGGTGGCGGCAATAAACCTGAATTCTGATTTATGTTGGCCAGCGGAGAAGTGCAGCCACAGGAAATCCAGAAAGAGAAAAAAAGAAATAGCTTATTAAGAATTCTGCCTGCTCACCAGGACACTCATTATTACCTTCCGATCACAGTTACGTAATTATCAGCTACCATAACAGAGGTTATAGCCCGTAAGCTCTAGAAACTCCTCCAGCACCTGGCTCTCAGACTTCTTAGGGCTGCTTTGATGTTTACTGGCCAACTCATTTAATACCGCTCTTTTTAGCTTCATCTCTAAACCCATCTCTTCACCTCCTGGCTAATCTCTCCCCTAAAGCTAGCTTCAACCTGATCCAGAAGGCAAAAGAATTTCGAGTAGATTTTCTGGTGGGGCAATGAATCATTTTTAAGTAGATTGTAAATAAGGCAATTCGCCACTTGTCATCTCTGTTGTCTCGGATTAAAATACTTTTTCCCGGAGGGATGGCCGAGTGGTTTAAGGCGGCGGTCTTGAAAACCGCTTTCCGGTTTCCGGAACGGGGGTTCGAATCCCTCTCCCTCCGCCAGCCTGAAGCAATTAATTCTAACTCAAATCAAGACGAAGGGTTTGCTTTTATCTTTTTAACCTTGACCGAAACCCCGTTGACCTAACTGCCTGAAGCTAAAGAAATTAAAGCCCGCAGAAGCTTAAAGCCTTCCAGATAATCCTGGGTTGAAAAAGATAATGTTCTGGGTGCCATTCTCTTTACTCCAGGGACTAACAGGCCAGCCTCAGCCTGATTACTATTATGAAAATTAACTTCAAATTGATAGGGTGACTTGAGCTGGTAAGGTTTGAATTTATCCAGAGAAGAGAGAGCCCTTTTAGCGCCTTCTTTAAGGTCAGACAGGACCTTTTCCCTGGGATAATTTCTGGCAGCGAAACGGCCAACGGCTTCTTTAACCGGCACAGCTACAATTTCATTCCCCAGAATTTCCTTAGCCTGGCGGCAGGTTTCACTGTCTCCGGTCAGCATGATCACCGGCACCTGATAATAACCAGCGATGGCCCCATTGATCCCCAGCTCGGGCATTTCAATTCCATTGATTTTTATCGAATAAATAACTGCCCCCGAAATGGTGTGATCCAGAATAGCCGGAGCCGAGCCAGCTCGAGCATGGTAGCCGATAAAAATACAGGACTGGAAACTGGAATCAACTCCTTCCATCATGGAGAGCGGCTTGGGTGAGCCGGAAATAAGACTGGCTCTCGGGTCAAGTTCGCTGGCGATGATATTCCTCATGCTGCCATGTGAGTCGTTGACCACCACTTCAGTTGCGCCGGCTTCGAAGAGGCCTGAGATGACAGCATTAGTATCTTCAGCCATCCATTTTCTGGCCAGCTGATACTCGGGCGATTCAGCTGAACATTGATTTCCATGGACCACACCCCAGATGCCTTCCATATCCACCGAGATAAAAACTTTAAGCGGTTTTTTGGCTGGAGAGGCAATTTTTCCTTGAGCCTGGACTGAAATTGCCAGACATATGATTAAAAGCAAACTTAATAAACCTGTACCCAGAATGTTTTTTTGACCTTTGCTCATCACTCCTCCTTCTGGTTGATATCTTTAAAAAGAATCATACCAATTTTATTTTGAAGCCTGTTCGGCCTTAAAAACAAATAAAACCCTGGTCTCTTAAATTTTAAGTAGAGATCTTGCTCCGCTCCTTTTTTTCGTAACCTTCCTCTATGATCTCTTCGAGCAGACGACAGCTATCCTCAATAAAACCAGTGCAATATTTATCAAACAGGTCATGTTCAGAAGCCAGCTGCCGTCCTTGAGGTGTTTTCAAACTGCAGCCAATAAGGTCGGAACAATTAATTGACCCATGAAGTTCAGTAAACCGGCGGCAGAATTCCTGAGCAAGGGAATAGGTCAGGTCTTTAGCTGCCAGGTCTTCTGCCTGGCTGCGGCCAAAATGAAGGCTTATGACCAGCAGGGCTCCCGTTACTGCTCCACAGGTGAGCCCCAGATGAGATATCCCTCCGCCTAATACCTGAGATAATTTCAACGCTTTTTCTTCCTGCAGGCCTTGCTCAACCGCATACGGGGTGAAAACTGACTGCGAGCAGCTGAAACCTTCATCAAAAAGCTCCCTGGCTCTCTCTCTTTTATCTGACATTTGTTTCTCCTGGCAATAAAATTTGAAAATCTTTTAAGGGCAAACAACCTTAGGTATCAAGATTAACATTTTACTTAATAGCCAGTTCAGGGGTCAACTCATTTAATTGATTGGAATCTTATCATATCAAGCTGTACAGCCAGAATAATCGCCGGGATTATAACCAGTCCATTGTGACCATCGGCAGAACCAACCAATAATGGTGAATTCGGTTATTGTGGAACGGACCCCACGGCCTGAATTAGCCAGCATTCTTGGCTAAAACCGTATTTCTGCAGTTTTTTTTAAAGAAAAAAAATGCTAAAATATCGCTGCCTCATTGTGCGGAGAGGTGCTGGAGTGGCCGATCAGGGTCGCCTGCTAAGCGATTGTACCAGTGAAAGCTGGTACCGCGGGTTCGAATCCCGCCCTCTCCGCCATCATTATCAAGCTTTCAGGCCACAGCTTATTGAACAAAGCCCCGCTTTCTCAACAAGGGCTCAATTCTGGCTTCCCGACCGCGGAATTTGATATACTGCTGCAGAAAA